>WNGD01010316.1_pt1 | contig 16334 bp, 17 predicted proteins | sample 5400671 | NCBI WGS metagenome assembly WNGD01 (sample SAMN13153369, study PRJNA577476) | soil metagenome | isolation source: 40 cm soil or saprolite under grassland replicate 2 | place: USA:California | collected 2016-06-15 | reverse complement strand
GGGACGCTTGCGTCGCCCCGGTGCGGAGAGCTTTTGGAACCAAAGCATATGTTATTCTGAATCCAGGTCAAGTAACCCTAACCTTGCGAGCTTCTTCGCAAGTTCGTACACGTCCTTTTTATCTCCAGCCTTGCGGATACCCAGAGCTACCACCGCTACTATGACCTGTTCCTCCTCGAGTTTATAGAGAATACGATAACGTTGTCCCACTGCTCGTATGCTGCGATAGCCCGTTAGTTCATCGGATAAAGGTTTGCCTTGCTTTTCTGGTTCGTACTCCAAGGTATTAATGCGTCTGCTGATACTTTCCCTTACTCGCATATCTTGGATTGCTGCAAGTTGCTTCAAGGCTGGTAGCGTCAATTTTATATGCCATCTCATGCTAATCCTAGCTCCCGCTTCGCATCTGCCCAGTCCACCATTTCCCCATTTTGTAGTGCCTTGACACTTTCGCGGAATACTGACATGAGTTCTTCATCTTGTAGAATTTCGATGGTTTCTATCAAGGAATCAACCGTTTCAAGCAGTGATTTGTATGTGTTGTATGGAAGGATAGTCATGACTGGTTTGCCATAGCGAGTTACCGTAACAGCTTCCGGTCCCTCCTCAAACTGTTCCGGCAGACGAGTAAGTTCCTTTTGGGCTTCTGAGATGGATAAGATTTGTTCGGACATGAGCATTCTCCTGTGTGTTATATGAAATGATGCTGAGTAGATTATATAACATGTTATATAATCTGTCAATAGCGTATCTTCTGAAGATACGGTGAGCCTAAAAAAGGGCCTGATCTTACCTCAATCATCATGCACTGTTCTGCCTGGCGTCCTGGATTCATCCTGGGTTCTAATCGGCATTGTCTCATTCATCTCCCATAAGGGACTGAGCCAACCCCCTAGTCCAAAGCGTCGAGCTCCAAGCAGTTGCCAGGCGCGTGTCAGACCTATACCATAAACTGCTAATAACAGCGCTGCCAGCGTATAAAAGTTTCCCACATTATCAGGCTCTTTGATTATGAGAATCGCATAGTAGAATTCGAATCCGTAAATGATGAAACTCACTAAAATCAGAAATACCCTGCGCACAACATTTTGCCATCTCTCTCGCTCTTTTAGCAGATTCCAGGCCAGAAGTGAACTGGTGGTGAGCCCAAGGGCGCTCATTACTAGCGTAAGGGAGCCGATAATCCCAGGGATCAAGGCACCTAATGAGATAAAGAAGGCATTCAGCAACGCCGTAAACGAGCTTGCTGCCATTGCCCTGCGCTCAATGGGTGCGTTAGCCTGGACAATATGTTCTGGCGCTATTGAAACTGCTACAAAGATTAAACCCACGAGGGTTGCACCAATACCCGCGCTGGCTAAGAAAAAGTTATTGAATGATTCTGGAACCATAGTATCTCTCTACCTGCGCATAAGCTGTACGATCAACTCTGCAATCACAAGAAATACGAGATCTAACCCAACCAGTACCAGGAGCGCGAAATCGAGATATTTAGCAATTGAGGAAATGTTTTGCAGCAAAGCGTTGTTGAAAACAAGCGAACCGGCGGCCCAGAGTATCGTAATGGTCACGATGGCTAGTAGCAGGATGCCGCCGACGAACCAGCGTGCTCCTCGCCAATCCTGGCTACTCGGCCAGAGTTCAGAGGTGACGGTCAAGATCAGGTAGGGGATAACCAGTAATGTCCACCATGGCCAGCCTGGACGTAGGATGGCCTGCTGGTTGTTCACATAATCCCAGAGATTGTAACCCGTGGCTGCCCAATAAAGCAGTATGAACATCCCGATGCCCCCAAATAGAGGAGCAATTCCACTGAGTCCATCTCCGATGTAGCTCATCGGGCGACCCTGTGGCCGCGAATATTGTACCTCGCCAAGTTGGAGCGATTGTCTGCCTCCGGTCTTCATACTGCGACCGCTATACTTCGCCTGTACTTTGGGTTGGACATGAAAAAGCGTGATGCTGGTAATGCGGAAACCAAAGGGATAGAAAAGCAATACCACAAGTGCATGACTCAATTCGTGGAGCATCACTCCGGGTGCATTCAGCCAGAACCAGATGAGTAGACCCCGTTCTCTCCGTAATCGATAGCCAATTTCGTCAACACGTTGCCTCAGTCCCTTGCGTGTCAGACGAAGTATAAGAATAAGCCCAACAACTCCGGCGACTATTAGCCAGGGTAGATATTGATTCATCTGTGCTGATTGAGCGGGATCCATCTACTCCTCCTGGTAAGAGACTCCAATACCTCTATCTTTGTATACGTCTATCTTTTTACACTTTCGGGTTCGGATAACTTTGCTTTCTCTTCTTGCACATCGTCTTTGATGTCCTGGGCTTTGTGCTTGTATTCATAGTACCTGCCCCAGAAGCCGAAACCAACAATGATCACAGAAACCAGGTAAAGTACCTTGTCAAGCCCAAACGCATCGGCAAATACTCCAATGAAAAGGATAATCGGAATGGAGCAAGTATTGTATAGCATCAGTTGTAATGCCAGGACGCGCCCCTTGATCCATTCGGGCGTAGCTTCCTGGATTGCCGTTTGCGCTGGAATATTAATGAAGTCAATTGCTACACCTGCAACGAACATCAAAAGAGGAACGGCGCCGAGATAAATTACTCCAGGGTTAAGCCCATGTTTTTCCATGAAATGAGCCAGGAGAGTCGATAGTGGCAACAGCGCGATCGTGCCAGCTAACACTAGACTGCCGATAAAAATTGCGAGTTCTTTGCCCAGACGCTGAAGAATGCGTGGCATGGAGATCGAACCGATGACCAGGCCAATACCTGCGGGAGCAAAAACAATCGGCAACCAACCAGCCGAGAGCTTAAACAATTGTGTAACAAGTGGTGTTGCAAGTTCACCAATCACCAGCAAGAATACGCCTGCAAACGAGAGTTGGATGACCGCTAAAAAGAGTTGGCTATTGCGACGCATAAAAGTCCAGCCCTCGCGCACTTCATTCCACACGCCTTGTAGTGCTCCTAGTGATTGCGCCCCAATTGGTTTGTTGTTTTTGCGCTGCGTTTCCGTGAAAGCTTTAGACGGGATAAGCGATATAAGTAAAGCGCTTACAAGATACAATACTGCGATGATCGCGTACAACATTTCAATTGGGAAGATTGGAATCTTGAAGATGTTAAAGTTGGGTATTAAGCTAAGAATGATTGGCGCAAAGACGAGGAAGCCGATTGCCTGCGATAGCATAAATGTAATATTGAAGAGCGAAAGCGCGGGCGTTAATTCTTCCTCATCGACCAGCAAAGGGATTGTAGCTCCTTCTGCCGGAGTGAAAAACTGGCCGATGATGGATATCAAGATCGTGAGCAGGTAGATAGTGATAAGCTCGGTACGATTGATCAATAAAGAAATCACGAAGCCAAGAGTGGCAATTGCTCGCAGGATATTGCTATAAAACAGTACGCGCCTTTTATTGCGGTGATCTACAAATACGCCTGCAGGAGCGCCTATGATCACAGCAGGAATGCTAAAGCAGATAATAGCTAGTCCTACGAGGGTCGTTGAATGGGTGATTTCTTCAATCAGTATAAGTAGTGCGAAGTTTGAGGCGTTGAGGATCGTCATGGAGATTAGTTGTGCCAGCCACAAGAGCAAGAAGTTCCTGTTCTTGAAGAGGGTATGAAACCCTGTTTTTGGAGCGGCTGCAGTCATTACATAATCTCCTCGTGTATAACCCTCACTGATCCAATGTGTTTAAAGGACCTTGTTATCCTATTCTACACAGTCATTCACTGGATGGCGCGGTATCTGCATCTACTGCGCGAGAAAGTACCTGCTTCGTGCGTCGCTCAACTTCCGCACGTGGCAATAATACACGACGTCCGCATTTTTCGCAACGTAAGCCAATATCGGCCCCCAGGCGTACTACCAGCCAGTCATAGCTCCCACAGGGATGCGGCTTGCGCAGGCGTATTCGGTCCCCCAGGTCAAGATGCATTGGTGTCATGGATTTCTTCCCGTTCGCTTCCATCTAACTTCTGTCGATATAAACCATGTTGTATAATGTACGACTCAACGCTATCAGGAGTTTGATATTTGATTGGCAGGCCTTCGGCGACTCGTAAACGTAAGTCGGTAGCAGAGATTTCAAATTGTGGCGCCTCCACAGCCAGTAGACGTTGCTTGATGCCCGGTAGACGAGCCTCCAGCCAATCATAATATTCTTCAGACTCATTATATCCAGGACGCCTGACTGCCACAAGGTGAGTCACTTGCTCCAGGATACCAGGCGGGTCGTACCAACTCAGCAGGTCTTCCAGGCTATCTCGGCCGGTTACGAAGTAGATGGCCGTTTCCTCTCCCCATTGCTTACGCAACAATCGTAGTGTATCTACAGTATAGGATGGTCCTGGACGATCCAGATCGACCAGCGAGATGGTAAAATGCGGATTCGAGGCAATTGCTAACTCGAGCATTGCCAGGCGATGCCCCGCTGCTGTGATCACTTCCCTCGTTTTATGAGGTGGTTGCCCGGCAGGCACAAAAACCATCTCTGACAGGTGCAGGGTCGCGTATACCTCTTCAGCAACTACAAGATGACCATAGTGTACGGGGTCAAACGTTCCCCCAAGTACACCAACTCGCCGCGTGGTTGCTGAATGTCTATAGTAATTCAACGTTTCTACGCTCCCAAAAAGAACGGCGCTTATCAGTTCCTGGCCTCTATTATAGTCCGGCAGGTTCACGAATAGAGAGATCAGCATCAGGTAGAGCAGTACGCAGAGCAAGCATCACTTCTGAAACTATAGTATCTTGTCCCTCCGGAATCCAGAAGCGTAAGGTGAGTGTAATAATCTCGCCAGTATAGCCACTCACCGTACCAGTACTGCTGCCAAAAGCGCCTGCAACACTACTAAGACTAAGCGTCGGTTCCGGTTTTATGATTACCTCGGTTACTCCCTTGACAGCCTTGAGAACGCATTCGGCTGTTTGATCTTTATCATATTTCTCTAGTGGCATTGTGATAGCGATGGTGGCGCGGCTATCTTTATAGAAAGTTTTATTAATAACGATATCGCTGAAGAGTATGGCGTTGGGAACGATTACCTGTTCTCCATTGCCAATACGCAATTTAGTTGCGCGAAGCTGTACATCCTCTACAGTGCCGGTATACTGTTGGGTCGTAATCTTATCCCCAATATGAAAGGGTCCCTCTAGTAAGAGGTATATACCTGCTACGACGTTTTTTAATAGATCTTGCATAATGAAAGTGAAACCGACAGTGATTACGCTAAGGGCGGCAGCAGGTATTCCGAATTCGATATTCCAGATAGAGAGTATTAAGAAAAAAGCAATGGTGAAGATGCCTACATAAGATGCGCGTTCGAGCAACCTACGAACATTAACATTAATAAGATGATTTTCAGTTTGCTTTCCGCTGATGAGCTTGACTAATGTTCGTCCGATCCCTAAAGCTAGCAGAATGATAAGTGTGCTCAATGCGAGATTCCAGATGAGATTACCGGGATTTTGTATATTGAATATGTCTATTACTACATATCGTAGGATGGCGAGCATTTGAGGAAGTTGAATACCAAAGAAGAAAGATGCAACAATAATACCTACGATAAAGGGGGGAATGATAATAAGAAAACCTAGTATCTGGATCAGCCAGTTGTCGAGTACAGTTTTTTTGAGACGGCGCACCAACAAGTAGCGTAAGACTAGGCCTATACCCAGAGATATGAGTAAAGTTGCTACTACAATGATTATCTGGCTTGTTATATCGCTCATGTATATCCTGCTGCAAATATATTCATTGGTTTAATATAGAGCGCATTATACCACAGAGGGTTTGCAGTTTATGGCGTCTTTGTTGATAGGCCTATTGAGGGGCTTGGTATGGTTTGTTTTCTGCTATTTTGTCCACTGGTATCTACTTTTGTTGATGGTTTTGTATTGGTTTAGCTGTCAAAACTATAGTTGAGCAATGGGCTTTGAGAGACTATTGCACCGACGCTTTTCAACAGCCTGGTTTTGTTTGTGAAGTATTGATGAGCTAAGGTTCTTCTAACCTCTTCGCTTTATCGATAGCTAGTTCTCTGGCCTTTTTATCGGCAGGCTTGATGATCTCATCTTTGAGCGAGGCAATTAAGCTCACTTGATCTTTGTACAGATAGACAGGAAGAACCCAGTGATACTTCTTAAAATCAACAAACATAGCGTATTCTCTTTTTGCTTCGAGTAGCAATGGCTGTACAGGAATTTCAAGATCAGGCACAATGGCTTGTAGCTCTTGGGGTATGCTACTAGGCTCTGAAAGATCGGCAATGATGAATTTTGCCAGATGAGCGAGTGTCCTTACCGTCTCGGTGAAATCTCGGCTGCTCGGTTTCTCAAAATCAAATATCACGGGCGTATAGTTCTGTTTACGAAGTTCGTCTCTGAGTGCCTCCAAGACGGCTTTGCGCTCAGGGGTGAAGCGGCCCAAGATCAGCACGACTTTAGAGGTGATGGTATCTATGACATCGCGAATGCGTTCATTGTTGAGTAGCAGGTAGATAAATTGGGCTATATCAAGATGGTCCACTGTGATCATAGGCTCATGGGGACGCGAGATGATGAGATTCAACTGGATGGTTTCTTTCAGTTTTAAGTCCCATGCAGCAATTCCGTAAACTGAACATCCTGTGAGATCTGCCTGCTCAAAGTTAGTCTCGAGCAAGCGGGTATTTGTCAAAGTTGCTTCGTTTAGGTTGGCTCCGCTGAGGTTAGCTTTGCTCAGGTCGGCTCGGCTGAGGTTGGCTCGGCTGAGGTTGGCTCCGCTGAGCGTCGTGCTGTAAAAAACCGCTTCGGAGAGGTTGGCCTCGCTCAGGTCGGCTTCGCTCAGGTCGGCCTCGCTCATATTTGCGCGCCAAAGGCGTGCTTGTTGAAACTTCGCACCATGTAGCTTCGCATGGTACAGTGATGAATTGCTGAGGTCCAAACCGCTGAAGTTTAGATGATTGAGGGTTGCTCCATCAAGCGAGGTATGAAGTAGATATGCCTTGGAGAGAGTCGCTCCCAGCAGATTGGCTGCGGAGAGGATTGCTAACATGAGATCTGCATTGCTCAGGTTCGCACCACTCAGGTCAGCTCCATAGAAATTCGCCTTCAAGAGTTTTGAGCCGCTCAGATTTGCCTCGCACAGGTTCGTCTTACGGAGAGACGCCTCACGGAGATTTACTCTCCTGAGATCAGCCCTACTCAGGTTCGCTTCAACGAGATTCGCTACTTGAAGCTCTGCCCCTACCAGGATGGCGCCGCTCAGATCCGTCTCACTGAGATTTACATTCAAGAGATCAGCTCCCATCATCCTCAGGACAGTTCGAATGAGGTTGAGATCGGCTTCACTCAAGCCGACCTCACTGAGGCCTGGCTCATTGGGATTAGCCCCTCTTCTGTGGAGAAGGAGTCGTAGCATGTTGAGGTCTTCTTCTTTGAAGTTGGCTGGCGTGAGACTTTGCTCTTTCTTGCGCAGGATAGCTCTGATGACGTTAAGCTCTCTTTCTGTGAGGTTAGCTCCGCTGAGGTTTGTTTCAGTTAGGAATGTCTTGCTGAGGTCGGCTCCGTTGAGATCTGGCCGCAGGTTTCGGTGCTCTGACCTCCACTTATTCCAGACCTCAACCCCTTGTTTGAGAATATCAAGATGTTCTTGGTTTGCCATTTCATTACTCTCCGTTAAGAAGCATCAATTCTCACCTCGCAAAATTATATCTCATAATGAACGTGAGAAGCGGTGGGACGTTCAATATTTCAACTCGTCGTTACACAACTTTCGGGATCTTGCTATTGCATGTACGAAGCTAGAATAGCTGTTTTGCTTTTACAAGATGTTCGTCGGTAGCTGTAGAGCAACTTGGAAAGGACGCTATGGCTGACCTGCTAGTATAGAGCGCATTATCTCATATCCATTTTGTTTATATCTCTGAGCTAATTCACTCGCGCTCAACTGTTCACCCCCCTCCGCCAGCCCGCAGTCTGCTGCGAGTTGCCCCACGATCTGTACTGGTGTAGCTCCAGCCGCCCGTAATGGCTCCAGGCCAGCGCTTTGTGTGCGTTTAGAGAATCGCTTTCCGTGCTCATCTAGCAAGAGTGGCACGTGCGCGAAGGTGGGAACAGGAAATTCGAGCGCCTCGTAGAGAAGAATCTGGCGGGCAGTGGATTGCAGCAGGTCAGCGCCTCGCATGACCTGGTTGATGCCCATCAGAGCATCATCCACGACTACGGCAAATTGATAAGCAAAGATGCCATCCGAGCGGCAGACAATGGGCCTGTGTCAGGTGGCGGCATGTCCCAGGGTAGCGTGGGCCTGCGTTCCCGTGTGGTGCACTGGCAGCGCGGGCGATCTCGGCTCGGCTGCAATAACACGGGTAGACCAGGCCCTTAGCCATCAGAAGTTGCAGATAGCTTGTATAGATGTCTTGCCGTTCGCTCTGAGTATATGGAGCATATGGGCCGCCAATATCTGGCCCTTCATCCCAATCCAGGCCAAGCCAGCATAGGTCGTGAAGCATGCGTTCAGTAGCCCCTGGGCGTACACGCGGTCGATCGAGGTCTTCGATACGCAGCACAAATTGTCCACCTGCGCACCGGGCGAAGAGCCATGCCAGTAATGCTGTGCGCAGGTTACCCAGGTGCAGATCACCGGTTGGGCTGGGCGCATAACGACCACGAATCAGATGCTGCATTTTTCTGACCACGGACAGGCCATTTCCTGGTTTCCCTGTCCCTGACTCGCTACCACAGGATACACGTTGAACTCAGCCAGTAAATCAACCAGCACGCATAAGGGGAGGCCAACAACATTGAGATAACAGCCATCGATACGCTCTGTTGGCTGAAACGCAGGGTGCTGGATACCATATGAGCCTGCTTTATCCATAGGATCACCGCTCGCAACATACATTGCAATTTCAGCATCGCTATAAGGGCGCATCCGGACGGGAGTAATGCAGCTTGCAGCTTGTATTCTATGCTTTCCGTCGATTTTGCGACTCACTGCAATACCTGTCACCACATGATGCCGGCGGCCACGTAACGTACGGAGCAGCTCACGAGCATGTGTTTCATCGCGGGGTTTGCCGAGTACCTCGCCGTTCAATAATACTGTGGTATCGGCGGTAATTACTAAGCGGCCAGCAGCTTCTGGCATTTGGAGCACCGCTGCTGCTTTATGTTTGGCCAGCCATTGCGCCAGTTCCTCCGCTGGACCTCGAAAACGTTCCTGCGCCGCATCTTCGTCAACGGATGGCGCGCACACAGTATAGGGTAAACCCAGTAACTTGAGAATGTGCCTCCGTCGTGGTGAGGCGGAGGCCAATAATAACTGTGGAGGTGTCGTCATTGTTGTATACGCTCCAGTACCGCTACACATTCGATGTGTGCCGTCTGGGGAAACATATCCAGCGGCTGCACCGACTGCAAACGGTAAGTTGGATGAAGATGGCAAAGTATATTCAAATCGCGTGCCAGGGTAGCTGGATCACAGGAAACATACACAATCCTGTCCACAGGATACTGCACAAGCGCGTCGAGCACAGCCTGCTGGCATCCCGCGCGCGGCGGATCAATCACCAGTCCGTTGATGTGACATTCCAGTGTTGGCAGCAGATCCTCCACTTTCCCTTTGAGTATCTCTACGTTGCTCACCTCACGTAGATTCCACTGTGCATCCTTGATTGCGCTGGCCGATTCCTCGATGGCGATAACTTTGTCCACGTGGCGGGCGAGCAAGAGCGTAAACGTCCCAACACCGCAGTACGCATCGACAATGGTGCGTGGCTGCTTGTAAGCAGGCTGGTGTTGGGTGGAGGCCAATCCATCCAGTACCATCTGCGCCATTTTTTCAGCTTGTGCAGTATTGGTCTGGAAAAAAGAGCTTGGACGAATACGGAACATCTCTCCGCAGAGCATTTCTTCCATCGTCTCACCGCGCAAGTCGAGTCCCACCTCTGCAAGTTGCTGTGCAACGTAGGGTTCGGGATGGGGTTGTATAAGCACCTGGCCCGTTGCCGCTCCACAACGAATTAAGACCTGCGGTCGCTCATTTGGTACTTTGCTGAGCACGTTCAGGGTGCGGTTGATCTGTTCGTGCGCAATTGGGCACGATTCTAATGGTAGCACGCGATGAGTACCTCTCGCAGTCAACCCGGGTTGCCCATTACGATTCACAGAGAAACGCATATGATTGCGATAATGCCAGGGGATATCACACGGCACTGTTGCGAGTACAGGAGGATCGTCAAAATCACCAGTATCTTGCAACAACTCCCGTACGATCGAGCGTTTCCATTCCAGTTGTGCCTCGTAGCGCATATGTTGTAACTGGCAACCGCCGCATATCCCAAAAACCGGGCAGGACGCCTGGATTCGTAGCGGTGATGCCTGGTGAATCTCGGTAATCCATACGCGCGGAGGGCGAGCTTTCCAATAGCGTTTGCGTCGTTTTGGCGGTGGGGTGGGCGCCTCGACTGTAATCGTAACACGTTCTCCTGGTAAACCGGCAGGAACATGTAGCGTTCGAGTATGCTGCTCACCTGCTTCATCTTGCTCAACGATCTCGGCAAGCGCGTCGCCTGCCCATGTCAAAGCGCCGAGTGTGACTGTGTGGTACGTAATAAGAGGTTCTTCTCTAATCATTTTTTCCTGGCTCTATTTTTAGCATCCTTGAAGCCGGGTAATTGTTTCGTCTTACTCTTGCCTGGTAGCTGTCTTGTTTTATTCACCGCGGGTAATTTCCTGGTTTTGTTTACATTGAGTAGCAGGCGATACATCTCCACCAGATCCAGATTTGGGTCGAGACGCTCAGCCTCGTCTAAAAGTTCTTCCGCCTTATGATAGTCGCCACTTTCTGATACCGCTAATGCCAGGAACGCTCGTAGTTGCGCAGAGTCGGGATTGATGCGCAAGCCCTCCTCGAGGATCTCAAGGGCTTTTGAAGTTTGCCCATGCTCCATGTGCATCCTGCTATGTGCGGTGTAGTAGTCAATGATCTCAGGCTCTAAAGCAATCGCACGTGTATAGTTGGCCTCCGCCTCATCTACAATGTCAAGTAAGTTGTGGGCTTCGGCGATATTATACCAGGCCTCCGCATTAGTTGGGTCAATTTCTGCAACACGCTGGAAATGTCTTAACGCCTTCTGGTATTGCTCCCGCTTCATAGCGATTTCACCCAGGCCATTTTCGATGGTTAATTCAGCATCGGTATTTGTTGTCAATGCTCTGGCCTGGTTGAGATGATCTTCGGCCTCGTCGAGGCGTTCCAGGTCATCCTTGAGTAGCTCGGCTAAAAGTATATGTCTTTGATAGTCATTGTCGAGTGCAAGCGACTCGCGTATACTTGCCTCTGTAAGCTTCTTGTGTCGTTCAGTGGTTTCATCTTTTCTCGGTGTCATATCTTATCTTCTTCTCGGCAGTGGCAGCGTAATCACTTCCGTTTCTTGTTCAACATGTCTCGCGCTGCCTGCACAATCTCCAGGTCAGGATTGATGCGTTCCGCTTCTGCCAGTGCTGCCTGGGCCTGGCGACGATCACCCTTTTCTGAATATATGGCTGCAAGCAGCGCGTGCAAGAGGGCAGAGTTGGGGCGATAACGCAATCCTTGCTCTACTGTCTCAAGCGCCTCGTCTAAGTGATTTGTGGCCATATAAAGCGGGACAAGCTCTGCATAGACTGCAATATCATCAGGCTGCGCTTCAAGTGCGCGGTGATAGTAAGCTTCTGCCAGGTCGTAGTTCTCTTGCCTCCGGTAAGCAAGACCAATGTTCAGCCAGATACCCTTATAATTTGGGTTGATTTCGGAAACCCGCTTAAAATGCGCTATGGCTTCGTCATACTTCTGATGCATCATTGCTATGTTTCCCAGGTCAGCTTCGATCTGCGCTTCCTCATCTTTATTGCTGGTTAGTGACTTTGCTAATTGAAGTTCGGCTATCGCTTCCTCTGCTTGATCTCTGAGCATCAACAACTTGGCAAGGATAATATGCCCCGATGCCGTATTGTCCACTGCAATTGATTTTCGCACACTTTCCAAGGCTACTTCAAAGAAATGCTCACTGCGGTCATTCATATCGAGTTGCTTAAATTGTTCACTGAGGTCCGCATACGCTATGCCGAGATACTGCAGAATATGCCCAATGTCATGAGCTGCAACGCATCATCGTAATGCAATGACTGTATTGTGCGCCAGATAATTTCATCATAGTATTCTGCTACATCTGGCTCAGTCGTCGAATGTGTCTTCATGATCTCACGTATGCGGTCGTCATGCGTTTCTAATCGCTGCTGTAGCTCTGCAATTGGTAGACTCTGCGCTTTTGCTCCTTCATCCATCATGCGTTGAATCCGCCACGCATGCTCTTCTTGCACCAGTACGTAGCTTGTCCAGAACCATCGTTGTCCCGTTTCCTTGTAGATGGCGGTGGCCATCGGCATCTCCAGCAGTGTGCCACTCAGTGGCGTATCCGTCAGTTCCAGCGACCAGCTCATCTCTATTTCTCGTTGTGTTGAAATCCGCTCGCTTAGAACCGAACTGGGAAGCCAGATCGACTGCTGACTACGTTCGCGTTCACGCAAAAAACTCATCTCAAAACGTGCAGGATGCGCCTCGTCGGCCCACTTGCGGCGCAGATCAATCCATTCGTCTCTTGCAAGTCCCTCACGTAGGGGACTATCGCTTGCTAGCAGGTCAAAACATAGATCGTAGTCGCCTAGTGACCATGCTCCTCCGAAGTTACCGACAACTTCATCTGCATCCAGCTCGGGATTGATAAAGGTCCGTCCACGGTCTACGTCCACGTCAGGGGCCTTCAATACAAGTTGCTGTACGGTAGGCAGATGGTTGCGATACTCTTTAGAGGGTGTAGTCCCTCGCCAGCTATTCACCGACAACGCTTCCTGAATCAGGCGACGTGCCTCAGCCAGCGTACAATCGGTAATTCTTATTTGCCTGCCACTTGTTTTATTGTAATTGGCCTTCGACGTGTTTATGCGCGCATCGATGTTTCGCTTGCTGCCAATCTCAGTCGTAAAGTTTTTGATGCCTGCTCTCCAGAAATCGAGCATGAAAGCCATCAGGCGCGCTTCGCCATACTCGAAACCTTGTTCCCAGCACAATACTACCTCAATTTCACCCTCTTCACGCTTCTCAGTGACATAGCCTTTCCAGAAGCGGGGTGGATTGATAACAGCAATTGCCGGTCCGGCTTCCGGTTCGGGAGTCCAACTCGGGTAAACCTTAGCCCCTGCCAGGTGTATCAATGAGCGGCGCGCTTCTTTGCGGATGGCTTTGTTCGGGGTGAGTTCGTTAATCGCTAATAGGACGTCGGCGGCATCCGTGTCATGTTGCTTTGCCAGCGCCTTTAGCAGAGCCATCTGGCTCGCTTCGTCTGTCCCAGTCAGCTCAGTCAACGCCGTTTCCGCCTGTGCTCGACTGGTGCTTTTATGTAGTTCTTCCGCGATCTCGTGTCGTCGTTCAAGCAAATGCGCTAGCCAGTCATTATCTTTATGTAGAACAGAAGAATCCCTCTGTTTTTCTGCTGTCATGCTCTCTTTCTCTACTCTTCTCTATTTTAAAACACAAAGTGCTTTCCCACTTCAGATATTACCTCTGTGGATTGTATCACGAAGAGAAAAAAGAGTCGAGAATAGCTATGCTAACGCTTGTAGTAGTAATGCTAGCCTTGTTATTGCCCAATTGCGGAAGTAATATATGCCTCGGAAAGCAACGCCGGTCCCAAGAGGAGCAGGAATGTCGCTTATTACAGGGTTATCATAATCGAAAAGTAGTAGGGATCGATCCACGGCGTGCCGGGTTTGTTTGCTCTTCGCAGGAAATGCTCTCGCTGCCATCAGAATGAAAAGTGGGAAGGCTGCGCAATAGAAGTATGATGATAGGCTACGCCACGCGAAGAAAAGTGGAATGACCGCCAACACCATAGCAGCTTCTGGCCGTTTTTTGCACAGACGCCAGTAATATGTCAGAGCGAAGAGCATCGCGCCAAGTTCGAGTACATTATAAACCATTTGTGGGAAAATAGGCAGCAGCGGTGTAGAACTCAAACTTATAAGACCTACACCCATCGGGAACATAGGATCCGACATCGGAGCCATTACTCCGGCAAGCCAGGCATAAGGGTTCCAGAGTATAAACGGAATGTTGAATGCCAGGGCAACTCCGCCTGCAATTATAAGTCGACGTGCCGCTTCCATAAAATTATACTGACGCCAAACCATCATTGCGTAGAAAGGTATAAAGAACCATGAAATTTGCTTACTTGCCAATGCCAGCCCCAGGAAGAGAGCTGACCACCATCCTCGTTCGCGCAGAAGCCATGCCACTACGATCAGCAATATAATGAAGATATCGAGGTTGCCACCTACAACCGAGCTCCACATAGATACATTTGCCATTGATAGGAGCAGAACCCATGGTCGTAACTCTGGCCGCGCAACTTTCCAGGCAATTGCTACGAGGACAAGATAGCAGATAAGATAAAATGCCAGCACATTAAAGATGTTCAGCGATATAAACGGCACCAGGGTCAGGAAAGAGAGCGCGGGGTAGCTCACTTTGGACTCAAACTCAGGTGCATGTCCCGCTTTCAGATCGGTATCCATCACGCTGCGAAGCTCATACGTTGATGGATACGCAAGACGATTGGCGAATTGCCCTACCCGCAGTGGAGTCGTCCAGTGTGGTTCAATGGAGAACTTCCGTACAATAGATATGATATTGGAATCGGTATAAGGATTATGGCCTTGCACGAGCAACATGGCAGCGTTTGTATCGAGCGATGTGCCATCATTTGAATATTGTGGAGGCATGAAGAAACTCAACACAATCGACCAGCCAAACAGAATGCCACCCGCGATTGATGTGAGCACAACACAAACCAGGACAATGCGCTGCCAGCGGTGGGGACGCTCGCGATGGAGAGATGAACTACTTGATGGCCTTGTCTGTTGTTTATAGGTGGTGATCCGCAATGCCATCCACATTGCAACGAGGCTCCCCAGTACCAGGACGAACGGAATTATTCCCGACCAGGGCTTCAGGAAAGGCACGAATGGTAGGTAATACTTGCTTGGGATTTCGTTCAGGGCCTGTAAAATAACTGCAATACCTATCCATGTAGCGCATCGTTGTAGCTCAATAACTGTTTGATTGTCAGGTGATATATCTTCTGAGAAGAAGTGGCGCATCCACCGCCACATATGCTGATTTTGTTTTTGTTTTTCCTCTGCTAGAGTAATCTGCGTTAATGATGCTTCTTGTGGTAAAGAAGTATGTGTCTCCTCTCGCTCGATCACCTGTCCTGTGTTTTCACGCATTGCTCAGCCTTTTGTCAACTTGAAAGAGAAAATAAGTAGTTCCCCCGAAGTACCGCGCAGAGCATGTGTATCCCTAATACAAGAATGGTGCTTGCTCGGTCTGGGGTTTACAACGAATGTATTTATGGCTACGTCACAAAAGTACAATTGGGGGAAATTGGTGTCGTGCGGACGCCTTGAGATAGGGTGCAATCAAAAAGAATGCTCCTTGCGGGCACCAGGCTAAAGTGGTAGGCGGAAATATAACTCGCGGTGCTGTACTTCGAAACCAAGTGATTCATAGAGTCGAATGGCGGGCAAATTCATTTCCCACACGTGCAGGTCAAGAGCTGATAGCCGGAGTTCTGTGTGAGCGAACTCAATAATGTGTTTCATCAGCCCCCGTGCCAGGCCAAGTTGGCGAAATTCTGGATGCACAATCACACGTTTGATATAACCAACTGCACCCTGCCAGCCCTCCCCGTGATCGCTCTGAGGTGGCAACATCAACTCAGCCTTACCCGCAACTTCACCGTCCATTATGCTCAGAAATATTAATGTCCGTTCATGTGTTGTGGGGTCGACCGAGCCGAAGTATTTCTCCATTTCACGGTGAATGTTGCGTGTGGGTGAAGTGCTCAGGCTATCAAGTTCTTCTATCTGGACGATATCGTCGGGAGTGGCGAGGCGTATAACCGGATGCGAGGTTGACTGCTCATCGCGCATACTACTTTCCCTGTTTCATTATTAGTTGGACTAGCCTTGTTTTTTGCGTGGTAGCAGCAAGATAGACACAAGTGCGTATATAGAGCATCCCAGGATGAGAATAGCGTATACGATCTGTTCACCATCCTTGTGTGGGTCTGAAAGCATTGAGATGCCCCACCAGAGGAATCCCACAAATACGGCAAAGAGGAGTAGGGTACTTATTAATTTTTTATTCATTGGCTCATCCTTTGGTTTGTCCAGTTCTCTTTCTTCTTCTTCTACAAATACATCCCGCAAATCACGATACTTT
>WNGD01003895.1_pt1 | contig 16335 bp, 21 predicted proteins | sample 5400671 | NCBI WGS metagenome assembly WNGD01 (sample SAMN13153369, study PRJNA577476) | soil metagenome | isolation source: 40 cm soil or saprolite under grassland replicate 2 | place: USA:California | collected 2016-06-15 | reverse complement strand
AGCAGAACTGGGTGGCCGGCGAGTGGGGCTGGGCCTGGCCCGCCAACCGGCGGATCATCTACAACCGGGCCTCGGCCGACCCGGACGGCAGGCCGTGGAGCGAGCGCAAGGCGCTGGTCTGGTGGGACGCGGACAACGGGAAATGGGCCGGCCACGACGTCGCCGACTTCGCCGCCGACAAGCGGCCGGACTACCGCCCGCCTGACACTGCCACCGGCCCGGACGCGCTGTCCGGCATCGACCCGTTCATCATGCAGGCCGACGGCAAGGCGTGGCTGTTCGCCCCGGCCGGGCTGGTGGACGGCCCGCTGCCGGCGCACTACGAGCCGCAGGACTCTCCGTTCAGCAATCTCCTCTACGGGCAGCAGCGCAACCCGGTCCGGCAGGTCGTCGTCTTCCAGCACCCGGACAACCGGCTGCAGCCGAGCGGCGGCGAACCCGGCTCGGAGATCTTCCCGTACGTCGCCACCACCTACCGGCTCACCGAGCAGCACACCGCTGGCGGGATGAGCCGGTGGCTGCCGTACCTGTCGGAACTCCAGCCGGAGTTCTTCTGCGAGATCTCCCCCGAGCTGGCGAGCGAGCGCGGCCTGGAGCACCTGGGCTGGGCCACGATCGTCACCGCGCGCAACTGCGTGGAGGCGCGGGTGCTGGTGACCGACCGGGTGCCCCCGCTCACCGTGCAGGGACGGCAGCTGCACCAGATCGGGCTGCCCTACCACTGGGGCGGCAACGGCATCAGCACCGGCGACGCGGCGAACGAGCTGCCGTACATGAGCCTGGACCCGAACGTGCACATCCAGGAGGTCAAGGCGTTCGCGTGCGACATCCGCCCGGGGCGGCGGCCGCGCGGCCCGGCCAGGGTGGAGCTGGTGCGCGACTACCAGCGCCGGGCGGGCATCACGGAGGAAACCGGGATGGAGATCTGAGATGACGATCCTGGGCGACGCCAGCGGCCCGGCCCGGCGCAGCGGCTACGACCCGGCCTCGGAGAGCGGCTACCCCGCTCCCCCGCCCCGGATGGGGTTCTTCACTGACACGTCGGTGTGCATCGGGTGCAAGGCCTGCGAGGTGGCCTGCAAGGAATGGAACCATGTCCCGGAGGACGGCCTCGCGCTGACCGGCATGTCCTACGACAACAGCGTCGGGCTCAGCGCGGACACCTGGCGGCACGTGGCCTTCATCGAGCAGCGCAAGCCGGTGGCCGACGGGCAGGACCAGTTCCGCTGGCTGATGGCGTCGGACGTGTGCAAGCACTGCACCCACGCCGCCTGCCTGGACGTCTGCCCCACCGGTGCCCTGTTCCGCACCGAGTTCGGCACCGTCGTGGTGCAGCAGGACGTGTGCAACGGCTGCGGCTACTGCGTCCCGGCCTGCCCGTACGGGGTCATCGACCGGCGGCAGGACGACGGCCGGGCGTGGAAATGCACGCTGTGCTACGACCGCCTGGGCGACGGCATGGAGCCGGCCTGCGCCAAGGCGTGCCCGACCGAGTCGATCCAGTTCGGGCCGCTGGACGAGCTCCGCGAGCGCGCCGCGGCACGGGTGACACAGCTGCACGGGGCCGGGGTCGCCGACGCCCGGCTGTACGGGGAGGACCCGGACGACGGCGTCGGCGGGGATGGCGCGTTCTTCCTGCTACTGGATGAGCCGGAGGTGTACGGGCTGCCGCCCGACCCGGTCGTCACCACCCGCGACCTGCCCGCCATGTGGCGGCAGGTCGGCGCTGCCGCCGCGACGCTGGCGGCCGGGGCTGCCGCCGCCTTCGCCGCCACGCTGCTGGGCAGGCGCAGGTGAGCGACGCCAAGGTCACCAGGGAGGGCCTCCAGGACACGCGCCCCGGCCGGGAGGGGAAGCCCGGGACGCCCACCAGGCGGCGGCGCACGGGCCGCCGGGCCGAGCAGCCGATGGTGCCGCCCGCCGAGTTCGCGTCCTACTACGGCAAGCCGGTCCTCAACGCGCCTGTCTGGCGGTCGCCGGACATCCCCGGCTACCTGTTCCTCGGCGGGCTGGCCGGCGGGTCGTCGCTGCTGGCCGCCGGAGCTCAGCTGACCGGCCGTCCCGCGCTCGCCCGGGCCAGCAAGACCGCCGCGCTCGGCGCGGCCTGCCTGGGACTGGCCGGGCTGGTCCACGACCTCGGCCGGCCCGCCCGGTTCGCCAACATGCTGCGGGTGTTCAAGGTCACATCGCCGATGAGCGTCGGCTCATGGATCCTGTCCGGCTACGTCCCGGCCGCCGGGACCGCCGCGGCCTGCACGCTCACCGGCCGGCTGCCGCGGACCGGCGCGGCCGCGACCGCCGCCGCCGCTGTGCTCGCCCCGGGGCTCGCGTCCTACACCGCGGCGCTGATCACCGACACGGCCGTGCCCGCCTGGCACGAGGGCTACCGCGAGATGCCGTTCGTGTTCACCGGGTCGGCCGCCATGGCCTCCGGCGGCCTCGGCCTGCTGGCGGCGCCGCTCAGCGAGAGCCAGCCGGCCCGCAACCTGGCCGTGTTCGGCGTCTGCATCGAGGCGGCCGCGTTCGAGCGGATGACGCGCCGGATGGGAATGGCCGCCGAGCCCTACCGGTCGGGCCGTGCCGGCGCCTACATCCGGGCCGGCCAGGCGCTGTCCGTGCTCGGAGTGGCCGCCGCGCTGCTCGGCCGGGCCGGGGGCAGGCGCGGCAGGGTCATCAGCGCCCTGGCGGGCGCCTCGCTGCTGGCCGCCTCCGCCGCCACCCGGTGGGGCATCTTCCACGCGGGCCTGGCCTCCGCCGCTGACCCTAAGTACACCGTTGTCCCGCAGCGGGACCGGCTCCGCAGCCGGGCCGCAGGCTCACCGCCGCCCTGACACGCTGCCGCGGGCGTATCTGCCCGCCCCACGTTACGTAGGCCACTGGCGGGCAGATCATGCACGCTACCGGCGGGACCGGGTGCCCCCGGCAACGCCCGGTCGCCGCCACGCGATGCTGCGGCCGCTACCGGATGGAGAACGCCAGGGTGCCGCCCAGGCAGGCGGCGCCGATCACGATCCAGGTCACGTAGTCATTGACGACGCCGCTTTGGAAGCGGCGGATGGGCTGCTCCAGGCCCGCGCCCGGCTCGAAGCCACGGCGAAGCAGCGGCAGGCGCCGCCAGTAGAGGGCGAGGAAGGCGAGGATCAGCGCCCCGGCGGCTGATCCCAAGCCGCTGGCCAGGTCGGCCGCGGTGATCCCGGTGGGCTCGGGTGCGAACAGGGCGGTGGGGTGAGCCACGTGCGCGCCTGACAGGACGGTGGCGTTGTAGGCGGGCTGGTCTTGGAACCGCACCGCTGCGGCCTGGACGGCCGGGCCGATGTGGGGCAGCGAGCCGATGACGATGCCGGCGACGGCGAGCACGGCGGCTGGGACGATCATGGTTGCGGGGGTTCGCCGCCTGGCGTGATCGGTCTCGCCGGTTTCCTCGGAGGCCTCGGCCGCCATCTGGGGTTCCTCGCTGGGTGGATCGCCGAGCCCGTAGAAGACGCCTCCGGCCACCCGCAGCACGGCTCCGCCAACCAGGACGGAGCAGATGACGAACACGGCGGTGATCCACGGCATGTCGTGGGCGGCGGCGCTCGCCTCGATCCAGCCTTTCCCCCGGAACGTGGCGAAGGGAGGCATGTCCGCGAGCCCCAGAGCGGCCAGGGTGAACACCGCTCCGGTGACCCGGAGCAGGCGGCCCCGGCCGTGCAGCCAGGTCTCGTTGACCGAGCCGAGGCGGTGCAGGACGATGCCGACGCACAGGAAAAGCGCCGCCTTCACCAGGCCGTGACCGGCGACATAGACGGCCGCGCCGGCCAGCCCGAGCGGGGTGAGCAAGGCGATGCCGGTCAGGAACAGGCCGGCATGGCTGACGGTGGAGAAAGCGAGCAGGCGCTTGAGGTGCCGTTCCCGGAAGCAGAACAGGGCGCCGACCACCGCGGTCAGCAGCCCGAGGGTCAGGAAGGTGCGGGTCACGGTGGCCTGGTGCCCGAGCGATTGGCCGAACATCGACCAGTACACCCGGGCGATCCCGTACAGCCCTAGTTCCACCATGACGCCGGAGAAGAGCACGCACACCGGCGTGGGGGCCACCGCGTGGGCATCGGCCAGCCAGAAGTGGAAGGGCACGATCGCGCCCTTGATCAGCAACCCCGTGATGATCAGGACGAAGGCCACTACCACCAGGCGGTCCGAGCCGTGCCGGGCGACGTCCCGGCCGATCTGGGCCATGTTGAGCGCGCCGGTGCGCCCGTAGATGATGCCGATGCCCGACAGCCAAAGGTAGGCGCCCACGCTGTTTGTGATCGCGAAGTTCAGGGCGCCCTGGATTGGCCCGCGTTCTTCCGGCCGGTATGCGGTGAGGGCGTAGGCCGACACCCCCATGAGCTCGAACCACACAAACAGGTCGAAGATGTCACCGGTGAGGCAGAAGCCCACCATGCCCGCCAGGAAGGTCAGCATGAGGGCGTGGTAATAGCTGCCCACCTGCTCGAAGTAACGCCAGGAGAAGACCATGGCCGCGACCACGAGGACCGCGGCCAGGCAGGCCAGCCCCGCGCTCAGCTGCCCGACAGCGAAGTCGATGCCGATGGCGATCCCGTGCGACGGGCGGAAGCCGGCGAACCAGTAGACGGTGTCCCCATGGGCCGTACGCACCATGATCGCGGCGAGCATGACCGCTACCACGGCGGCGGTGAGGATGGCGACGGCGTCGAGGGTGCGCCGCCGCCGCTCGCCGCGGAACAGCGGGTTCAGGGCCGCTATCGCCGCCGCCACTAGCAGCGGCGCGGCGATGGCCAGAGAAAGCAGGTGATCCACGGCGGGCCGCGCCTCAGCCCTTGAACTGGACGAGTTCTTGCGGATCGAGGGTGCCGAACCGTTTGTGAGCTTGGACGGCAAACGCAAGTAGCAGGGCGGTCACGGCCGCTTCGACCACCACGTCGGTCAGTGCCAGCGCCTGGACCACGGGATCCACTGCGGGGGTGTGCACCGAGACGTCGGAAAAGTAGGGGGCCGCCGCCCCTCGCCGGTAGCCCACGCCCAGCAGCAGCACATAGGTCGAGGACTGGACCACGATCAGGCAGACGATCTGATGCACGAGGTGCCGGCTGGTGACGATGCCATACAGGCCGACGGCGAGGATCCACGCCACGACGACAAACGGGAAGACGCCCATCACCGGCTCTCCTGCCGGGAAAGAAGCGTCTGCTCCAGCAGTTCGCTCACGATCACGACGAAGGCGGCGGCGACTTCGATGCCGACGAAGAAGCTGATGAGCGCGATCGTCCCCGACGAGCTCACGGCGCCGGGCCTGCTGCCAAGCGGCAGGAAATTGGTGAGATACGGCAGCCCCATGGCCACCGCGCTGACGCCGATGGCCGCGAAGCCGCCGGCGCCGACCGCCTCCGCGGCGTCGATGGCGGCGAGCGGGCTGATCCGCTCGAAGACCAGGAACTCACCGGCCAGGTAGATCAGGATGAACGCGGTGGCCAGTACCACTCCTCCCTGGAAGCCGCCCGAAGGGCTGGTCTGGGCGTGCGAGGCGAGGTACCACCCCATCACCAGGGTGGGCCCGACCAGGATCAGGGAGACCATCCGGATGGCGTCGCTGGTGGGGGCGACGTTCCGGTCCATCGACTCGTCGCGGGCGGGCCGCTGCCGCTCGCCCCGCAGATGGCGTAGCACGATGCTCACGCCGACGGCGGCGGCGAAAAGAATGAACTCCTCGCCGAGGGTGTCGAAGGCCCGGTATGCGAAATTGACCGCCGACACCACGCCGGTGGCATTCGTCTGGGCCACCGCGATGCGGTTGATGATGTCCCCGTACGGGCCCGGGTAGCTGCCGAACCCGGGCAGGCCGGTCAGACCCCACAGGTAGAAGGCGGCCAGGCCGGCCGCCCCGGCCAGGAAGACCCAGCGGCGTACCGCCGGGTTCATTCCTCCCGCCTCCGGACCTTGGCCAGGGTGAGCAGCAGCAGCAGCGGGACAACTACCGCGCCTACCGTCAGCTCGGACAGGGTGACATCGGGGGCCTGGAAGGCCAGGAACAGGACAGCGAGCAACACCCCGTAGACGCTCAGCGCGATGACCTGACGGACCGGGTCGCGGACAAGCACCACGACCGTGGCGCCGGCGGCGACCAGGATCAGGATCGTTACCTGCAGGACATTCATCAGGCCAAGGGGAGCCGAGTGCGGGATGACCGCCGCGCAGCCGCTCATGCTCATCGGCGCCCCCGATCGGTGCGAGCGCCGCCGCGACGCCAGTCACCCCGCTCGCGGACGCGCGCCGCCCGGATGGTGGCGTGGGTCAGGTACGGGCCGGCGATCACCATGAACAGCAGGACCAGAAACGTCTCGGCGGTGGTGGCCGAGAACCGTGCCCGGATCAGGACCGCAAGCATCACCAGGACGGGAGCCACCAGGGCGGCCGGGGTCACGAAGTGAAGCTTGTCGTAAACGTCACGCATCACCAGCACGCCCACCGACGAGGCGAGCACAATCGCCGTGGCCAGGCCCAGGAACGTATCCGCGAAGATCTCCCTGACGATCACAGCCATCGCTCCAGTGCGCGGACGTAGACCAGCCCGCTGCCGAACAGCAGCAATGCCAGCACGATGGGCAGTTCGAGCTCCCCGAAGCGGCTGAAGGCCTCGGCCAGCAGGACCAGCACCATCACGACGATGGAGCTGATGGCCTGGTATCCGGCGACCGCTTCCATGGCTGTGCCCCGCCAGACCACGATCCCGCACGGGACGATCCCGATGAGCATGACGATGGCCGCGATCACGAAACCGTTCACCGGGCGGGCTTCCCCTCGTTCACCAGCTGGTGGACGACCATGACGTTGCGCTCCCTGTCGATCCCGAGCACGAACATGTTGGGAGCGACGGACCGGCCTCCGACAAGCAGCACCCGCCTGGTGACGCCTTCGTCGCTGTCGTCGCCGAAGCGGGCGGGGATCTCGCGGAATCCGCTGGGTGGTTGCTCGCCGTGGGCCAGCCGCCGCCACAGGGCCGCAAAGACGATCACCGTGTCGCGCACGACCTGGCCGGGAAGGCCCAACGCGGGGACCACCCACCCGGCCCGCATCCGGAACCGGGTGGCCGCCTGGTGGCCGACCAGCTCGGCGAGCGTTGCCGCCAGGGCCGCCGCCCCGGCGCCGGCCAGCAGCTCATCCAGGGCGATGGAATCATCCAGGATGACCCAAAACGACATGAGGAGAACCCACCACACCAGCCAGGCCCCGGCCCGGCGGGAGAGGTGAGTCCCCTGCTCACGTCCGCGACGCCGGCCGGCTCGCGGCCCGGTCAGCTCCTCCATCGCCAGACACCAGTCAGCTCAGGCACCCGCGAGAACTGCCCGGGCGCGCCGACGGCAAACCTGTCCCGCTGGCTGGCAACGACACCGGCCGGTGGCAGCGCCCAACGATGTTTCACACCGCCAACCGAGCCCGGCCGGCCAGGCGTCATGCGCGCTGTGCCGGCTGGTCACGAGACGAAAGCCGCCGGGGGTGTGCGCGGTGCGGGTGACGGCGGCGGGCTGGAACCGGGCACCTTCCCGGGGAAGGTCACGTGGCAGCCCCGGACGCCAGGCCGCGGAGCCAGGTGACGAGAATCTCCCGGCGGGTGTCCGGGCCGGCGGCGACCTGGGCCGCGGTCTGCTGGCTGTAGCCGGGGATGCCGTTGATCTGGGCGCCGTGGCCAAGGAGGAGTTCCGCGGCCCGGCGCTGGCCGCCGTGGCAGGCCTGCCAGAACGCTTCGGTGATCTCCTCGGTCCCGGGAGCCGGTGATGCCGCGAGGAGTTCCTCGACGCGTGCGAGTATGCCAAGCGCGGCCGCCTGCCAGAGCTTGTCGACCCGCGCACCGTGGGCCGCGAGTAGCCGGGCAACATGCCAGCAGCCGTAACCAACCGCGTTGTCCAGCGGGGTGCCGATCGACCCGCCCGCGGCCTCGATATCGGCGCCGCCGTCGATCAGTGCTTCGGCGACGTCGGCGTCGTCGCTGCTGGCCGCCCAGTGCAGCGGTGTCTCTGGAGCAGGGCCGCCGGCGGTCCGGGCGTTGGGGTCGGCACCGGCCTGGATCAGCATCCGTACGACCGCCGGACCACCGGGGTAATAACCGGGCCAGTCGGTGGCCACGTGCAGGGGGGTGCGTCCCCCTGCGGCGCCGATCGGGGCGGCGGCCAGGCCTGGGTCCGCGGCCAGCAGCCGCTGCAGCGAGGCCAGGTCCCCAGTGCGGATCGCTGCAATGAGCGCCGCAGCCGGATCACTCTTGTCCGTCGTCATGTGTTCTTCCTTCCCGGCTCTGGGCGGCGACCTGGCCCTGCCTGCTCAGCGGCGGGCCAGCCAGCAGCGAAGCCAGCCACCAACGGCCAAGCCAGCCACCAACGGCAGAGCCAGCCACCTTCTGGCGGAGCCAGCCGCCGAGCCGCCCGGCCCCGCCGCCAGGGTTGCGTTAGGAACCGGCTCAGAATCCGGTGAGGATGCTGCAGATGTCCGGTTCGGCGCAGTCGGCGGGCTCGGTGGCCGCGGCCCGGTCGTGAAGGCGGGCCAGCGCGGCGCGGGTCCGCGTGAGCTCGGCGATCCGCGCATCGACCTGCGCCAGGTGCTCGCTGATCAGGCCGGTGACGTGGCGGCAGGGGGCCTGCCCGCCGTCTCTGAGGCGGAGAATGCCGCGGATCTCTGCCAGGGTGAACCCGGCGGCCTGAGCCTGCCGGATGAACGCAAGTCGACCGGCCGCCGTGGGCGGGTAGTCCCGGTACCCGCCGCGGGTCCGGGGCGGCGCGGGCATGAGCCCGGCCTCCTCGTAGAACCGGATCGCCTTGGCGGACAGCCCGGCCGCGGCGGCCAGCTCGCCGATGAGCATGCCCCTCACGTTACCGCTTGACCTTCCAGCGAACTGGAAGCTCTAGCGTCTGATCAGCCGCCCCGTTCCGGGGTGGCAGCACGGGAAGCAGGCATGGCGATGAAGCTGACGGTGCTCGCGGTGCCGGGCTGCCCGAACGCCCCGCTGCTGGAGAAGCGGCTGGCCGAGGTGTTGGCGGGACGGCCGGGCGTGACCGTGCAGCGGCGGGTGATCACCGAGGTGGCCGAGGCCGCCCGATGGGGGATGCGTGGGTCACCCACGCTGCTGGCCAACGGCCATGACCTGTTCGCCGCGCCGGGCGCGATGCCAGCGCTGGCGTGCCGCCTGTATCCGGGCGAGGATGGCTGGCTCGACGGCGCGCCCACCGTACAGGCCCTGCGCCGGGCGCTTGCGCAGGCCGGTGCGCTAGGCGGCCGTCGTCGGCCACCCGCTTGCTGAATCATGCCGAACGGTGGCACGCGAGAGGAGGTGCCCACGGCAATGGTGATGACCATCGGTGCGTTGTCACGCCGGACCGGGGTGCCGGTCAAGATGCTGCGGGACTACGAGGACCTGGGGCTGATCTACACGGTTGGGCGAAGCGCGGGGAACTACCGGCTGTTCGGCGAGGAGGCCCTGTGGTGCGTCGGCGTAGTAGGCGGCCTGCGCGACCTGGGCCTGACCCTGCACGAGATCCGCGATCTTGCGGGTAGCTACTTGCAGGAGTCGGATGAGCCGGTCGGCCCGCGGCTGGCCATGTTGCTGCAGGCGGTGCGGGCCCGGACCGAGCAGCGCATCGGCGTCCTGCAGCAGCGCCTGAAACGCATCGATGCGTTTGAGGCCACCTGCGCCGCCGAGCTCGCCGGGCAGGCCGACTTCCGCGACCAGGACCCGCGCTCGCCGGTGGGCAGGGCTTGACTCTCCCCCCGGGGGGAGACCGTAGCCTCACGGCAGAGCGAGAGGTGATGACGGTGATCGACAGGCGAACTGGCAGGCGGCGCGCTTACGGGCTGCCGCCGCAGACGGCGCGCGGCGCGGCGGATGGCCCCGCTGCCGGGTCCTCTGCGGCGGCTCCATCGTGCCTGCCCGTCGGCCAGCCGGGAGGCTGCGGCCGGACCGCGCTGTGGGGCTGGTCACCGCCTGACCTCCCGGCCGACACCCCGCTCAAGCGCCGCATCGACCGGCTGCTCCCCCGGTCCGGGGTGTCGGCGGTGGCCTGCTTCGTCGCCGTCGTGGGCCTGTTCATCCTGGCGCCGCACCTGCCGACCCGGGCCGGCCTGACGGCCGACGGGCTGGCCGCCCTGGCCGGCGGCGCCTGGTGTGGACTGAACTTCTGGCGGTGCCGCCACGCCCACTGCGCCGTGACCAGCGGCGGCTGGCTGGCGCTGAGCGCCCTGGCCTTCGGTGGGGCGGTACTCGGCCACAGCCTGATCAGCGGTTACGAGCAGCCGGTCTTCCTCGCCGTGCTCGCCGCCGCGCTAGCCTTCGAGGCCGCCTGGCGCTGGGCACGCGGGACAAGCGCGGTCGCGCCGGGGAACGCGCAGCGAGGCGCCGCGCAGCGATAGGAGCCGGCCGACCTGAGCAAGGAGACTGCACCGGCGCGGGCGTGATACCGCTACCGCCGGACGGCGGTCAGAAGGCCGCAACTACGCGCCAGGAACCGAGCCGCGAGGGCCCGCCCGATCTGGCGGGTCCCGCAGGTCTGGCGTGGGATCCCGCACGTCAAGCGCGGGGTCCCCGGACGCCGAAGAGGCGAAGGAAACTCTGGTGTACCACGCTGGTGGCGTCCTCAATGGTCATCCGCCCGGCCTGGACTTCGTCTTCGGCGGCGCGGCCCAGAGCGAGGCCGGCGGCAAGGAGCCAGCCGGGCGGGAGGCCAGGCTCGAAATCGCCGCTTTCCTGCCCGCGCCGGATGATGTCGTAGAGCTGCTCCACGATGGGGCCGTGCCGGTCCATGTCCTTGTCCGGACTGACCGGAGGCAGGTGCCAGAGGAAGGGATAGCGAGCGCTGACCGCCCAGCCAGCATCGAGGAGCCCGATCAGTGCCTCGGCCGGCGGCGCCGCGCCAAGGCCGGCCCCCGCAAGGGCGGCCGTCACCTCGGCGGTGGCCCGTTCGACAACGGCGTCAAGCAGGGCTTCCCGCGACGGGAAGTGAGCGTAGACCGTTTGCCGGCTGAGCCCGGCCGCCCTGGCGATGTCCTCGACGCTGGCCTCTGGCTGGGCGCTCAGCGTCTTGATCGCCGCCTGCAGGATCGCGCTGACGTTCTGCTCGGCGTCGGACCGCCGCCGCCGCTGCCTGGCCCGCTGCTGCGCTGACGCGCTCGTGGAAGCCTCCTAAGTTTGACAGATATGTAAGAGATAACTAACCTTGACACCACTGTACGAGATAACGGGGTTGGAGGGAATAATCATGAGCCTGATCGGAGCGGGCGCGGCCCCGGATGCCGCCCCGGACATCGCGCGTCCCGCACCGGGCACCGCGCGTCCCGCACCGGGCACCGCGCGTCCTACACCGAGCATCACGCGCGGCGCGCCATCGGGCGGCACGCTGGCCGTCGAGGCAGTGGGCCTGGTGAAAAGCTTCGGTGGCACCCGGGCCGTGAGCGGCGTGGACCTGGCGGTTGCCCGTGGCTCCATTTACGGCCTGCTCGGCCCGAATGGCGCCGGCAAGACCACCACTGTGCGGATCCTTGCCACCCTGCTCGCTCCCGACGGTGGCCGGGCCAGGGTGCTCGGTCACGACGTGGTCACCGACGCCGCAAACGTGCGCCGACGGGTCGCCCTGGCCGCCCAGTTCGCGACGGTGGACGACGAGCTTACGGGCTGGGAGAACCTCGTGCTGCTCGGCCGGCTGGCAGGCCTGGCTCGCCGGGCCGCCAAGGCGCGGGCAGCCGGGCTCCTCGCCGCCTTCGGGCTCGAGAAGGCCGCCGCCCAGCAGGTAAAGACCTTCTCCGGGGGGATGCGCCGCCGCCTTGACCTCGCCGCCAGCATCGTCGTGCGCGCGGACCTGTTCTTCCTGGACGAGCCGACCACCGGCCTGGACCCGGCCAGCCGCGCCCAGGTGTGGGAGATCATCCGCTCGATCGCTGCTGACGGCGCCACGGTCCTCCTCACCACCCAGTACCTGGACGAGGCGGATGAGCTGGCAGACCGGATCGCCGTGATCGACCACGGGCAGGTCATAGCCGAGGGGACGACCAGCGAGCTCAAGGCATCGGTCGGCTCGGGGACCCTGCGCGTCCGGCTGGCCGACCCGGCGCGCAGGCCCGATGCCGGCCGCATGCTGACCCGGTCCCTCGACGTAACCGTCCATACCGGGTCCGACCCGGCGGTGCTGACGGCCAGGATTCCCGCGCGCCCGGCCGCGCGGTCAGGGAGCGAACATGTGGCCAGCGCCATTACCGAGCTTGCCCGCGCCGATATCGCCGTCGGGGAGTTCGCCCTCGGCCAGCCGAGCCTGGACGAGGTTTTCCTCACCCTTACCGGCTACCGCCCCCCAAGCGCCCCGGAGGCGACATCATGACCGCTGCCACCACCCGTGGCGCCACGCTCGCCACCGCCAGCGTCGGCGGAACGCTCCGCCCCGGCCTCCCGCCGGGCCCCCGCCCGGAACCCCCTGGCCCCCTGTCCGCCTCGGCCGCCTTCGGGTGGCGCGCCCTGCTGAAGATCAAGCACGTCCCCGAGCAGCTCTTCGACGTGATCGCGATCCCGGTCGTGTTCACCCTGATGTTCACCTACCTGTTCGGCGGCGCCCTGGCCGGGTCGCCCGGCCGGTACCTGCAGTTCATCCTTCCCGGCACGCTCGTCATGGCGGTCGTGCTGGTCACCATGTACGCCGGGGTCGGGCTCAACGCCGACGCGTCGAAAGGAGTGTCCGACCGTTTCCGCTCCCTTCCCGTCTGGCGGCCAGCCCCCATCGCTGGCGCTCTCGCCGGAGACCTCGCCCGCTACCTGCTGGCCGCCGGCCTCGTGGTGCTGCTCGGGGTGGCCATCGGCTTCCGCCCGGGCGGCGGCGCGCCTGGCGTCATTGCCGGGATCGGCCTCCTCGTGCTGTTCGCGCTCAGCCTCTCCTGGGCATGGACCACGCTCGGCCTGGTCGTGCGCACCCCGCAGGCGGTCATGAGCGCCGGCACCGCCGCGCTCTTCCCGCTCACCCTGGCCAGCAACGTCTTCGTCCAGCCCGCGACCATGCCGGGCTGGCTGCAGGCCTTCGTCAGCGTCAACCCGGTCAGCCAGCTGGTCACCGCCGAACGCGGCCTGATGGCCGGTCACGCGGCCACCGGGCAGGTGGCCTGGGTGCTGCTGGCGTCGGCCGCGCTGGTCGCGGTGTTCGCGCCGCTCACCGTCCGTCTCTATGGCAGACGGCGCTGACCGCCACCGACGGGTTCCCGGCTGGCGATCCCTAGGGCGAGACCGCCTCGCTGACCTGGAGCGTGCCGCCGCGGCCGAGGAACGGGTGGCTCTTGACGACGCTGACCGCCTCGTCGAGGTTGTCCGCGCTGATCAGCGTGTAGCCGCCCAGGCTGCCACCCGCCTGCCCGTCCGCCGCGCCGTCGCTGGTGACGACCTTCGATGGCCCCAGTGGCGCACCCGGGTCGATCATGTGGTCGCCTGTGCTCGCCGCCCACGCCTGGAATGCGGCCATCATCTGCTGCTGCGCCTCGGGGGAGGCAGGCGGCCCGCCGCCGCCGTAGTAGGTGACCAGGAATGTTGACATCGTTACCTCCGGCTGGCGGCCTCCGCCGCCACCCTTGAAGGATTGTCTGCGGCTGGGTCGTTGGCTATGTTCGGCAGGACAATCCTGTTGTCCAAGCGTTCAGCCGAGGTGACCCATGAGGCTCCTGAACGACGCACCCCCCGACACCGTGACCGAGTTGCTGGCCGCGCTGAAGGTGTCTAGCACCGTGCTCTGCCTGTCCGACCTGGGCGCGCCGTGGGGGTTTGCGGTCGAGGGCGCGAACGTGGCCAAATTCCACCTCGTGCTGGAGGGCGCGTGCTGGCTGCAGGCCACGGGCGTCGACCCGGTGCGGTTCGGCACCGGCGAGCTTGCGATCCTGCCGCGAGGCGAACGGCATACCGTGAGCGATGAGCTGGACTCGCCCGTTACCGGCCTCGATCAGCTGATCGCCGACCACCCGCTCGATGCCGATGGCCGGCTGCGGTCCGGCGGCGACGGCCCTCGCACGAGGCTCCTGTGCGGCGGGTTCGCGCTCAGCGACCCCCCGCCTGTGCCGCTGCTGGCGCTGCTCCCGCCGGTCCTGACCATCGACCCAGGCTCGGCCGGCATCTCTGCCTGGATCGATCCCGTGTTCGCACTGGTCCGCGACGAGGCAAGCCACCCCGCACCGGGTGCTCAGGTGATCTTCGCCAAGCTCGCAGACGTCTTCCTGTCCCAGGCACTCCGGGCCTACCTGACCGGCGCCGGGCAGGCCGGCCTGCTGCATCCCGGGCCAAAGCTCGATTCACGGATCGAACAGGCCGTGGCGCTCATCCGCGGTCAGCCCGCCCGGCCGTGGACGCTGCACGCCCTGGCCAGGGAGGTCGGCATGTCGCGCACGTCGTTCACGACCACATTCCACGCCGCCACCGGCGAGAGCCCCATGCGGTACCTGGCCAAGGTCCGGCTCGGCCAGGCGGCCGGATACCTGGCAACGGCGGACCTGAGCGTCGACGCGATCGCCAGGCGCACCGGGTACGGCAACAACGCCTCGCTGTCAAAGGCGTTCAAACGCGAATTCGGGATCGCTCCGGGCGCGTACCGCAGGGCCCGCGGCGATGTCACCCATCCCGCCGATCCCGCGGTCGCCGGCGTCGCGCCGGCGGGCCAAACGGCCGATGGCCGACGGGCGGCGGCGGCCCCTGACCTCGCCGGACTATGAGGTGTCAGCGCCCGGCAGCAGCACGTGCGCAGGCGGCGGCCGCGAGCTACGTATCGAGCGCGGCGGCCGCGAGCTACGTATCGAGCAGTTCCATCGACTGCACGTGCGCCTCCTGGACCCGCAGGATCGCCTCTGGCCCGCGGAAGAGCACGACCCAGCCGTCCTCTCGCTCCACCTCGGTGATGTTCTCGAACGTCTCCCTGACGACCTGCTCGTCGTCTCCGTAGACCATGCGGTACGTAGCCATCGGCGGTACTCCTGAATCTCCACAGCGCCAGCCGGCGGGAGGCCGGTGGTCTATCCGTGCCCACTCGCCGCGTGCCGTAACGACGCGGGGCTCTTCGCGAGGTGGCCAGCACGGCCCGGCGTTCCCGGGCCGCGGCCGGGCCAGCTGGAGTGCCGGCCGGGCCCCACCCGGCCACCATCTTCGCGGCCGGTGTCGATTCCAGTGGCTGCCGTTCGTGAACAGGGCGAGAGGGCCTATGGGCGTCGCGACGGGCAGTGCGGCGAGGCAGGCCGTCGGGCAACCATCCAACCACCGCCCGGTAGCCCGGGCAGATGGAACAGGAGATCACAATGGGGAAGCTGGTAGTCACCGAATTCATCTCCCTTGACGGGATCATCGAAGATCCAGGCGGGAGCGAGGGCAGCGAGCACGGCGGCTGGTCCTTCCGCCATCCCGCCCCCGACGGCGAGCAGTTCAAGGGCGACGAACTCCGCGACAGCGATGTCCAGTTGCTTGGCCGCGTGACCTATGAGGGATTCGCGGCCGCCTGGCCGGCGATGGAGGAGGCTACAGGCGATTACGGCAAGAAAATGAACGCCATGCCGAAGGTGGTCGTCTCGACCACCCTCACCGAGCCGACATGGAACAACACCACGATCATCTCGGGAAACATGGCGGACGAGGTGGCCAGGCTGAAGGCTCAGTACGACGGCGACATTCTCGTGCAGGGGAGCGCGACGCTGGTCCAGACGCTGGCCGAGCACGGCCTGGTCGACGAGTACCGCCTCATGGTGCATCCGGTCGTGCTCGGAACGGGCAAGCGGCTCTTCTCCGGCAGCGCCGCCGGGACCGATCTTCAGCTGGTCGATTCACGCAAGGTCGGGCCCGATGTGCTGCTGCTGGTCTACCGGCCGGCAAGCGGCGAGGCGGGCACGCCAGCCGCGAGCTGACCACGGCGAGGCCGGGCACGAGCACTGGTCCGCGCGCGCAGCGAAGTACTTAACGACATGGCTCCGGGCCGACGTTCCCGGCCCGGAGCCATGGGGGTGACCGTCGGCAGCCATTCTGGGATGCCCCACGGGGCACGGCACGCCGGCTGACAACGCGGTGGCGCGCCGCCCACCGGGGCGCCGGGGCCGATGAGTTTCGTGCCCGGCGGCCGTCAGGATGTCGGGGGTGTGTGATAGTCCGTGGAGGTAGGCAGCGACCGGGCCGGGCGGGACCATGGCTGGACGGGCCGACGGGCTACCGCGCCCGGCCGCGGTGGAAGGGAGTGCGGATGAGTGGCGTACGGGTACTGGTTGGTACACGCAAGGGGGCGTTCGTCCTGAGCTCGGATGGGCGGCGCGAGCACTGGGACGTCAGCGGGCCCCACTTTGCCGGCTGGGAGATCTATCACGTCA
>WNGD01010167.1_pt1 | contig 16336 bp, 17 predicted proteins | sample 5400671 | NCBI WGS metagenome assembly WNGD01 (sample SAMN13153369, study PRJNA577476) | soil metagenome | isolation source: 40 cm soil or saprolite under grassland replicate 2 | place: USA:California | collected 2016-06-15 | reverse complement strand
TGCAAGTAGTGCTACTCCTGGCTTGGGTAGATAGAGAACACCCCCTGTGGAGTGGGGGACGGGAAAGAGTGTCTCACAGTCGATTACAGACACCGATGTCTCCTTGCTACTAACTGTGTGCTTTTCCACCAGTCTAGCAGGTTAGAAGTCATTTGGCTACTAGTTCACCGGCAATTGAGATGGCTCAAGCAAGGCATCCAATGTGGAGCGACGGATTCGGTACGCCTGGCGTGTTCCGCGATGAGGCAGAGTGATTGCCTCCAGGACCCCATTTTTAATCCAGCGCCGCACAGTGGTGTCGTCCACCCGCAACTTTTTTGCTACCTCACGGACCGTGAGCAAATCCGCTTCGTCTTGTACCACTTCGTCCTCTTTCTGATCTTGTACAAAAGTGACTTCAAATTGATATATAGCACAGGAGTGCATACGTACCTTCTATTTGACTATAACGACGAACATTCTCTTTTTTGGTAACTTTGTCCTTAAAAGCCTGTTACACTGTAATTGTAGGTATTGCACTTTGATCGTTAAACACATGCCTATGATAAAAAATGAAATTACACTCTCATCACGTATTAGCCGCCAATCATTGACATGCTCCGATTTGCTCGCTTAAATCGCTTGTCGCCAATGTAATGTTTGAGTTCTTTATTCCAAACTGCGCGGCGGATTGTGGCTGCTAAAACGTCGTCAGAGGCATCAGAGCGGATGACGGCACGCAGGTCAGTCTCTTCGGTAGCAAAGAGGCAGGTGCGCAATTGACCATCCGCGGTCAAGCGGATACGGTCACAGGTGGAACAGAATGGTTCGCTGACAGGGTTGATAAAGCCAACCTCACCGATCCCATCACTAAATGTGTAACGGCGCGCTGTTTCGGAGGGGTCACCTGTGGTAATCTGCACAAGTGGGCCATACTCTGCTTCGATAATGGCCTTCATTTCGGCGCCTGTTAAGATATCTTCTTTGCGCCAAATCTGATCAGCGTCGAGCGGCATAAATTCAATCCAGCGAATAACATACGCTTTACGCCGTGCCAGACGTGCAAAGTCGAGGACTTCGTCCTCGCTATAGCCACGCATGGCGACCGCGTTCACCTTTATGGGGTGAATTGAGGGATATTTTTCGAGTTCTTCCAAACCCTCCAGTACACGGTTAAGCTGATCGCGCCGGGTGAGTTGCGCGAACTTCTCGGGAACCAGTGAGTCCAGGCTCACATTAATGCGATGAAGCCCTGCCTCAGCCAGCGCGCCTGCCTGTTGTTTCAAAAGTACACCGTTGGTAGTCAGGCTGAGGCTGCGCAATCCCTCGATTTTGCGCAGCTGTCGTATAAAATCAGGAACATCTCGTCGTACCAGTGGTTCTCCACCTGTCAGGCGAATCTGCTCTATACCGATGCTGACAGCAACGCGGGCGATGCGCTCTAATTCTTCGTAGGAAAGAATCTCAGCTTTTTTCAGCCATGGCAAACCATCGGCAGGCATGCAGTATGTACAGCGAAATTGGCACTTATCGGTAATTGAAATACGCATACTTTTTATGCGGCGTCCGTAGCTATCGAAGAGTAGTTCCATCTGTGTTGCCTCTTTGCAGTTTTGTGTACACAAGCTTTTTGTATCATTAACTATAGCATATGAATACATATTTTGTCATATCCGCTATGCTATGTGCCTTTGAGTGCTATGTGGGAATGTAATAGTGACAACTCCCCACGGCTAAAGCTGGGGGCTTCTCAGAGGCGCGTCCTCTGAACGCTCCGTCCGAGCGCGGGACTCTTGTTCGAGGGCTTGCAGTCCAAGCCGGAGAATGTTTTTCGCGGCGTTGTGGTCCCGGTCCAGAGAGCAGCCGCAGGAGCATTCATGCCAGCGCTCCTCTACTGTTTTCTGGACAAGCGCACCACAACCGCTACATTTCTGGCTGGTGTACTTTGGGGAGACCAACAGCACACGAGAACCGGCGCATGCTGCCTTGCTCTCGACAATCTGTTGGAACCTTCCCCAACCAGCGTCTAAAATGGATTTGTTCAGACCAGCTTTGGCGCTGGCTCCATTGGGGAGGTATTGCCCGGTTGCCTCATCCTGCTTGGGCTTTGGCCGCTTGCTCATGTTGGCAGACTGAAGCTTTTCAAACACCATGGTCTGGTACTGCGTGACCAGCTTGCGAGCTGCTTTGTGATGAAAATCTTTCCTTTGGTTACGGATATGCCGATGCGTCTTGCCCACGTGTGCTGCGGCTTTTCTCCGGCGCTTCGATCCGCGCTTCTTTCTCGCCAATGCTTCCTGCAATTTCTTGAGCTTGTTTTCAGCTTGACGCAAATGGCGCGGGTTTTCGATGGTGCTTCCATCGGAGAGAGTGGCAAAGTGCAAGAGTCCGAGATCAATGCCCACCGCTTCTTCCGATGGGTGATAGACGACCTCTGGCTCCACTTCACAGGTGAAAACGATGAACCACTGATCTGCCTCTCGCTTGATGGTACAGGTTTTCATTCTCCCTACGGGTGGGTTTGCTTTCTTCCCCTTTGGCATCTTCACTTTGATGGTGCCGATTTTGGAGAGGCACACTCGGTTATCCTCGGTCAGCGAAAACCCCGACTGGGGGAACGTGAAAGACTCATAGCGCCCGTAGCCTTGAAATCGCGGATACCCTGCTGTCTTGCCTTCCTTGATGCGCCGAAAAAATGCCTGGTATGCTTTGTCCACACGCCGTAATACATCTTGTACCACCTGAGAGTGGATCTCGTTGTATTCTGGCCGGATTGCTTTGACCTCTGGAAGCTGTGTCGCCTGCTGGTTGTAAGTGAGGGCGTGTTCTTGAGTGAGGAGCTTGCGAGTCGTCTCATCATAGTAGTTGGGATGTCGCTTCACCAGCATCTCATAGGCGTCCCGGCGCTCTTGTAAAGCACTATTATACAGTTCTCTGCAATGATCTACCACCCATTGTAGTTGCTCTGCTTGTTTCTTCTGCGGGTAGAGTCTGTATTTGTATGCTTTCAGGTTAGACATGCTTTTGATTCTCAATGTACTGCTTCATGACCGAGAGCGGCGCTCCCCCTACCGTACTCACGAAGTAACTATTGGTCCACAGCGTCGGGAGCTTGCGCTTCAAGACTGGAAACTCCTGACGGAGGAACCGCGATGAGCGACCCTTCATGAGTCGTACCAGTCGATGGATTCCGAACTGTGGATCACATGCAACGAGCAGATGGACATGATCGGGCATGATCTCTATGCTGAAAATTTCTGCTTGATGCTCCCGACAGACTTCAAAAATGATCTGCTTCAATCGTTGTGCTATGCCCTGGATGAGCACCTTGCGCCGATATTTGGGACACCAGAGGACATGATACTTGCACGAGTAGTAGACGTTCCGGTTCGATTTGTACGCTATTGTACTCATGAAAATAGTATACAGCATCAAGCCATATAGTGTCAAGGGTTAGCGTTCCCCCACCTCCCAAGCCACCTTAAAAGGAACGCGCCTGATATCCCTACCGCTGAAGCGGAGGGTTTTACGGCGCGGTTTGATAAAAAAAGCCGGGAAGTGCACTTCCCGGCTTTTATCTTGTTTAACTTAGGACCTAAACATCGTAGTAGAGTGCGAACTCTATCGGAGACGGGTGTAAACGCGCCTCGTCCGCTTGAGCGCGTTTTAATTCCACATAATGTTCGAGCACATCTCTCGTGAAGACATCGCCTGCGAGTAGGAAGCTGTGGTCATTCTCCAGAGCATCCAAAGCTTCGTATAGTGAGCCAGGGACGGAGCGGATCTCGCTCAGTTCCTCTTGTGACAAATGGTACAGGTCTCGATCTATCGGTCCAAAGCCATGATCACTTGGCTCGATTTCTCGGCGAATGCCATCGAGACCTGCCATCAGCAGGGCTGAGAAAGCAAGATATGGGTTCGTGGCCGGATCTGGCGAGCGGAACTCAACACGTTTTGCCGATGGACAATCGGTGAGCGGGATACGTACGGCGGCACTCCGGTTGCCCTTGGAGAAGACCAGGTTAACGGGCGCTTCGAAGCCTGGTACGAGACGCTTGTAGCTATTGGTGGTAGGTGCCACAATTGCCATCAATGCCGGGGCATGGGTCAACAGACCGCCAATATAGTAACGAGCCAATTGGGAAATGCCTGCGTAGCCCTCGCCATCATAGAAAAGAGGTTTTTCGCCGCTCCACAGGCTTTGATGAACATGCATACCGGAGCCATTATCGCCAAACACGGGCTTGGGCATGAATGTGACTGTTTTCCCATGCTTGCGCGCCGTATTCTTTGTAACGTATTTGTAGAACATTATATTGTCTGCGGTCTTGACCAGCGTATTGAAGCGAATGTCAATCTCTGCTTGCCCAGGGCCACCTACTTCATGATGATGTGTTTCAACCGGAACACCTATTGCTTCAAGGGTCAGCACCATCTCAGAGCGAATATCCTGGAGGGTGTCATTGGGGGCGACAGGGAAGTAGCCTTCCTTTGTTCGCATGCGATGGCCAAGATTGGGAGTGCTGTTGCGTGAATTATTCCAGTGAGCCTCATCTGAATCTATTTCTGCGTATTGGATGTTTTCAGCGGAGTTGAAGCGAACATTATCGAAGATGAAAAATTCTGCTTCGGGACCAAAGTAGCTGGTATCAGCAATACCGCTTGATCGGAGATAAGCTTCTGCTTTACTGGCAATGTAGCGGGCGTCGCGGCTATAGGGTTTTTTGTGGCCACCCGGACCAGGGTGAGCAATATTACAAACCAGGCTCAATGTTGGTACGGTGGTGAAGGGATCCATAATAGCAGTATTGGCATCAGGTATGATGAGCATATCACTTGTGTCAATGGTCTGGAAACCCTTTACACTCGAGCCGTCGAAAGCTTTACCCTCAATAAAGGTATCCACTTCGAGTTCGCGTAGAGGCACACTGAAATGCTGCCACGTCCCCGGTAAGTCTACAAACTTGAAGTCAACCATTTTTGCGCCGTGTTCTCCGGCAAATTGCATTACGTCTTCCGGTGTCATGCCTTCTATTCTCCTTGTCGATCTATCCCGGCCACGTTGCTGGAATAGCAGGCATCTATTGCCTTTTTTAATTTTTAGCTGTTTTGTACAATTATCGTAAAATGATCAGCAACCTGCTGATCTTAATACCTTCTTCATAGGATAATATACTCTTCTATCTGTTACTATAGATAGTTTGTCAGAAAGTGGCGCTATGAAATTTGGGCAAATTGCACAAATGACTGGGGGTTATCTCAGGTTGTGCTGAAAAAGCCGGGAGAACTTTGGTAGCTTGCGTAAACACTACGAGAATAAGTTATGTCTGAGTTGCTTTCCCATGCAGAACGGGAATCACAACCTCTCCATAGGCACGAATAAATTCGCTCTGGTTTCGTCCTACATGATGAACATGGACTTCATCGAAACCTAGATCATAGAAGCTTTGTAAATGTCGACGATGTTCTTCAAGGTCGGTTGATATAAAGACGCGGCCCTTGAAGTCTTCGGGTCGTACCAGCTGCCCGAATGCGGCGAAATCCTCAGGTGAACGGATGTCCTGCTTAGGAGCTTTGATACCTCCGTTTGGCCATTCCTTCATGGTCTGCTGTACAGCTTCATCGTAGGTGTCAGCCCAGGAGACATGCAGTTGTAACAGTTTGGGCATAGTAGCTGGATCTTTGCCTGCCTCTTTCGCCCCTTTCTCAAAGCTTTCAATCAGCATTTTCAGCTTCTCTGTGGGTGCCGCAGGAGTGATGAGGCCGTCGCAGAGGCGCCCGGCAGTCTCGGCGGTTTTTGGGCCGGAGGCGGCGATAAAGATGGGGCAGGGAACTTCTGGACGTGTATAGAGGCGAGCACTTTCCATCCGGATATGCTTACCAGCGTATCGAGTCTTTTTGCCCGTAAATAATTGTTTAATTACTTCAATTGATTCGACCATGCGCTCCAGGCGTACAGGTGCGTCTGGCCATTCTCCGCCGACGACGTGTTCGTTGAGTGCTTCGCCGGTGCCGATGCCAAGCCAGAAGCGTCCGGGAAACATGGCGGTCAGGGTAGCTGCTCCCTGGGCAATGATTGCAGGGTGGTAGCGATATGAAGCACAGGTGACGCCGGGGCCAAATGTCAGATGTTTCGTGCTACTGCCAAGCGCGCCCATCCATGACCATACCAGTGGACTTTGTCCCTGCTGCGGTACCCAGGGGTGAAAGTGATCAGCGGCCATGACGCCACCGAAGCCTGCCTGCTCAGCTTCCTGGCACCAGCGTATGAGATCAGTGGGGTGGAATTGTTCCAGTGCTGCTGAATAACCGAGTATTGGCATAACAAATCTCCTTTGTGTGATTGATGTAACGTATTTTCTCTCCCATCCTATCCCTCCAGCATCGCTATGTCGGCTCCGCTCGACATACGCTCCCCTCCCCCTCTTGTGCCACTCAGGACTAGTAGCTCGTACAAGTCATCAAGGTCATCAATCGTATCAATGTCCAGTGCCAGTCCTATGCTATTATATATAGTACTGCTCAGGTGCCACTCGTTAGCCGCCCGCCGGTATCTTTGCAGGCTGTTGATGCCAAACAGGTACGGTAGGGCTAAGGGTGGACGAGTGAGGAGTGCGTTTGTGCCACTACCATCGCGTGATGGCGCGAGAACAACTGGATATTTGTGAGATTGTTCAAGGAAAGCGCGAATGTCGCCAACTTGAAGTAAGGGCAAGTCAGCGGCAATGGTTAATAGGGCAGGAGTCCCAACCTCCTGTTCCTTGAGAGCAGCGGCATGAAGGGACGCATTATGACCTGGTAACTCTTCGACAAGTGCCTGCGCGCCACATGCTCGAGCATAATCCAGAACCTGCGGGTCTGGGCTGACTACAGAAATTTGTTCCAGCATATTACTATCATGTAAGGCACGCAATACGTGTTGGAGCATATCTAAAACCAGGGTATTGCGTTGTTCCTGGGTCAAATGTGGTATAAGACGGCTTTTCGCCGCGCTCAGTGCTTTTACTGGAACAAGTGCACTATATCTCATGTTACTACTACAAACCTGCCGCCTTTAAGACTTCGCGTGCCAAAGCAGCCTTGGCCTCACTATTGTGCATGATGGTGTTGGTTGTCACAGTTGGTATTCCCAAATCCTCGATCTCGCTCACGAGTTGGGCATCCTGCTGGTCAATTATCATAACATCCAGGAAATCGCGGTAACAACGAGCTACACCAACTGCTGACACTTCCATACCAAGACCACTCATAAGTTTATCCGCCGGGCCTTTGATAGGCGCTCCGCCAATAATTGGGCTTACAGCAACGATCATTCCACTGGCTTCGTGGAGCGCGTCATGAATGCCAGATACAGCTAAAATACTGCCGATGCTAACGATGGGATTGCTTGGTGCAAGCAGGATAGCATCAGCCCCTTTGAGTGCATCGAGCACACCGGGTGCGGGTCGTGCCTCTTCAACACCAACAAATATGACATCCTGCACTTCGTCTGCGCAACGACGTTTGACCATATATTCCTGGAAGTGGAGCAGGCCGACAGGGGTACGAATATGAGTAGCCACGGGTTGATCTGTCATAGGCAATAGGCGGAGACCCAAACCGAAATGCTTGCGAAGATCGTCGGTTACTTCGCTGAGCGTTTTCCCATGACGCAGCAAATTGGTGCGGTGTATGTGTGTTGCAAGGTCGCGATCACCGAGCATAAACCAGTCTTCATTGCCATAATAAGTTAACTGGGGCATGGTATAGTAGGTGTCGAGCTGTATGCCCCAACCATGGGTTTCATCGACCACGCCAGCGAGTGTGTAGGTGATGATGTCAAGGTCCGGCGAAACATGTAGACCGTAAAATTCGCGATCATCTCCTGTATTACAAATGACAGTAATGTCATTTTGGGGTACGACTTGTACCAATCCCTGTAAAAAACGTGCTGCGCCAACACCGCCAGCAAGAACAACGATCATAACATCCTCTAGTTAATCGAAACGAACTATCAAAGTGCTCAGAGGGAGGCGTTCGTGTCGCTGCGGATAAGCAGCGGCATATCCCACGGTGATCAGCGCATGGGGAATAAGACGAGTATCTAACTCAAGAGCCTCGCAAACAACTTCTGGGCAAAAAAGCGGAGCGCACATCCAGCCAGTATCCAGTCCCAGGTCGTAGGCCATCAGGAGCATGTTTTGAATGGCTGCGCCAAGACTCTGGATAGCCATTGTTGTTTCGTCGTTCTGCCGCTTTTCATCAGGGTAGCGATCCAGATCTTCGAGATACAAGCAGGGAATGATAATCGCGGGGGCGTTGAGTATGCGTGCGGCTTCGACAATTTGCTCTATATGCTCACGTGTAACAGGGTGCGCTTGATATTTACGGACACTGCGCCTGCCCTGCAAAAGAGCGGCCAGATTATCTGCCCGCGTCGGTAAAGTGGCTTGTCGAACGGAGGAATCAGTTGTCACGTCAGCGATATCCCTTTTCTCTACCCCTCCCGCATCGCTATGTCGGCTTCACTCACTGTGTTCCGCTTCTCTTGCCGACATACGCTCCATTCCCCATCAACGAAACATGTCTGTTGAGCTATCCCGCAATAAGCACTTCGCGTCGCTTTCGCTGGGTAAATACGCGTAACCACGGATGAGCGCAACCGGGATGCGATCAATCTTGCCCATCACTAGCTCCGCTGCCGCTGCCAGTTCGTCAGCCACCGCTATCGCACTGGCTTCAAGTTCGTAGCCATACGGATCTCGTTGACCCCGGTAGTCAACGATTGATTCCAGACCAGCAACACCTATTGCCATATTGACCTGTCCGTTGCGCCAGGGACGCCCCCAGGTATCAGAAATAATGATAGCGATATCAAAAGTGCTATCTTCTTCCACGAGCTGTTGCATGCGCCTGCGCAAATCGTAGGCAGAGCGGTCGGGATCGACAGGTAAAAGGCAATGCGACGGCTCTCACGCAGCACCACCTCCAGATGTTGAGCGTCTTTTTTGCTTTGTACAGCGGCTATGCCGGCGAACTCTGATGGTTGCACCTCTTCAAGATTCACGATTCGCCCCTCGGCTTTGGAGACGATTTTTTGGGTCACAACGAGTATATCGCCTCGCTGAAGCGCCAATTGACTTGTTTGCATCGCTTCATAGATGACGATACCCAGGTCTGTGCCTGGGGAAATCTCACCAATGCCTCTGATAGGCAGAATATGTAGTTCTTCGCTTATCTCATAGACCTCCTCTCTTGCTGATGCCATCATTATAACGTTTGCATTGCAATACTGCAAATTGTAAAGTATTGCAAAGAAGGCCCTTTGGACATCTCATTGGGCGCTTTCATTGAGAGCGTGGGAACACATTATGACGCGCGGAAAGCCGAAGGGCACAGGTGTACCAGCCTGCATTGGGCGCAGAGGGGCTTGCGAGCTCTGCAAATCGCGCGTCCGTGGAAGATCAATATGTGTGAGAGATCGAGCCAGTCCTTACGGGGTATGATGCGCATCAAATCCTGTTCGACTTTTACAGGGTCTTCATTGGTCGTCCAGCCGAATCGCCGCGCCAGGCGACCCACGTGGGTATCGACGACGATCCCCTCGACGATGCCAAAAGCGTTGCCCAGCACCACGTTGGCGGTTTTGCGTCCCACACCGGGCAGCGTTACGAGACCCTCCATCCTGCGTGGCACTTCGCCACCGTAATTGGTCATGATACGCTGGGCGGCGGCGCGAATGTTCTTCGCCTTGCTGTGGTAAAAGCCGGTTGATTGAATATCCTTCTCCAGTTCTTCCTGGCTCACCGTCGCGTAATCCTCCACTCGGCGATACTTCTTGAACAGATCAGCCGTGACCCTATTCACGAGGACGTCAGTACTTTGTGCCGAAAGCATCGTGGCAACCAGCAATTCAAGTGGGTTGGAGAAGTTGAGCGAAGTCCTCGCATCAGGGTACAGGCGCCGCAGTTCTGCGAGAATGGCTCTTACCTGTTCAGGCGATCCGGGAGGTGGACCTGCGTACGTGGGTGGTGAGACCTCATTCATTTAACCCTACTTCTTTCCTTGACTTTGGTACATTTCAAGCAACTCTTCCACGGTCGTTGCATCCTCGGGCTTTTTCTCCTTGTCTCTAAATGCGACGAGCCTGGGAAATCGCAGCGACATCATCACGGACACAGAGCTTCATGGTGAGAAATCAAGCTCATTGACTTTATTAACGAAAGGAACACTACCTGACGCAGTTTAACCGCTGCCACCTCCACATCCCTATAAACCAAACATGAATCATTGACAGGGCCGATGATACCATATACCATATGAACAAGGCAATCTTGCCTCGTAGAGCTCTGTCAAAACAATGATCACCGTGCAAACGGCAGCAACGGCTGGGAGAGAAGGCCTGGTTACTGATCAAAAAACGGGATCACTATGCCTCCGATGCAGAGATGGTGCTGTTACCTGTAGTACTTGCCCGAGGCGCATTGCCAGCACCAGATCTTTTCGGTCTCCGGCGTTTTTTAGATGACCTTTTCTACTTTCCTCCGCAGGTAGTTCGGGTGCCAGAAACCGACCAACTCGACCAGAATCCGTCGATTCGCATCTCCGGTATCGGTCAGCACAAAATCGGGCACCATGACCGTATCTCCGAGCAGCAGCACCTCGCTTTCGCGCGTCAGGTGCCAGTGCCCTCGTTTGTCCCCAACCTTTTGCTCAAACTCACGGGCAAAATCTGCTTCGAGCCGGCTGTCGAACTCGCCTGAACGCTTGAAGTGGGAATGGAGGGAACAGGTATGATCGAGTCGGTAGAGCATTTCTCCTCGCCCCTGGGGTGGGTGGACGTAGGCATGCATGCGCCACTGGTCGCACAGGAATAACGCGGGCAGAAACGCTGCCAATTGCCTGCCGTACCTGAGGGTGGACGAGACAAAGGGCGAGATCGGCCCATCCAGGTCGATGCGGTATCCTCCCCCTCGCTTCGGCTCGGCCCAGAACATCAATTTGAACAACTTGATGTATTTCCACAGATCTTTGTAGTTGCTCGCGACTTCAATGGTGATATGGGAGGCCCAGTAGAGCGCCCCGCGCGCTAATTCCAGGTTGTAGCGGGCGAGTAACCCTGCTGGGGTCCACGCTGGCCCCGTCTCGGTGAGACGATACGAGGCACCCCGATCGGCAAAGAGCAACGCGTCAAGCTCTACTGGTGCAACCCCAAGCGCATCTGCAACTTCTCCGAGCACCTCCTCTCGCGTCGTCGCATGAAAGAGGTCAGGTGTTCCGAAGACGGGACCGTACTCAAAGACCCGCTCGCGAAGCGTTGCCGGAGGCAGCGGTGTCGACAGCGGCGTGAACGTTGCAGCGTCCGCCAGCACTTTGGCCAGTCCGCGAATGAGCACGTAATCGACGCCTGCTCCTTCGTATGCGCGCACCGCCTCCTCCCACGCTGCCTGCGATTGGCTTCGATGGTGATGGAATAAGGAGATGAGATCCTGTGCGGTTTGCTGCAAGGACGGGTCCTGCTCATGCACCATCTCGACGTGCAGGGTTGAGCCGTGCATGCGTAACCTGGGCCTGATCAGTTCACTGGTCAACATCAGCCGTCTCCCGGGGCACGTACCGGCGTTGCACTTTCCCCTCTTCGATCGTATTGCGGACGAGGACCTCGATGAGCAGCGCCTGCAGCGGTTCTTTTTTGCGCAGGATGCGCCCGAGGCGCTGGAGGTATTCGCGCTTACTCGCCCCACCCCCCAGCACGATCGCCACCTTCGCTTCCGGCACATCGACGCCCTCATTGAGCACCCTGGACGTGACGACCACACGGTAGTGCCCCTCTTGGAAAGCGTCGAGAATGTGCTTGCGTTCAGCGACCCCTGTTTCATGGGAGATGACTGGCACCAGGTACTGGCGCGCAATGGTGTAGGCGACGGCGTTGGACTCGGTGAACACGAGGATGCGGTCACCCGCGTGCTCACGCAGTAACGCCTCAAGGGCCGCCAATTTTCCCTGGCAGCTGTCAAGCAGGTTCAAGATCTCTCGCCGGGCGAGCCACGCGCGCCTGGCGTGAGGATCCCGTGTCGAGAGGCGCATCAGTTCGCGCAACCAGCCTGCGCCATGCGTTCGCTGCAACCCCCGTTCGCGGACAAAACCGAGGTAGGTCTCATACAAAACCTCATAGGAGGCTCGTTCTTCACGTGTCAGGTCCACGCGCACACGCTGGGTGCGATACTCGGCAAGCTGCTTCCCCAGGAGCGTCTCGAGCCGCTGGGTGTAGACAATTGGCCCGATCAGCGCATCGAGTCGCCAGCGCTCACCGCTCTGTTCATGCTCTTCGGGATAGGTCGCGGTCAACCCAAGGCGATAGGGGGCAGGTGCCATGAGTGCGGCTTCTCCCCACGTTTTGGCCGGTAAGTGGTGGACTTCATCGCAGATGAGCAATTTGAAGGTATTGCCATATTCGGCGATCAGATCGCCTGCGGAGTGATACGTCGTGACGGTTAGCGGGAGGACGCGTTTCTCACCGCTGTAATACACGCCGATCTCCGTCTGAAAGGCATTGGTTAAGAGGGCATACCACTGGTAGACCAGGCTCATCGTCGGGACGAGGACAACCGCTGAGGAGCCCACGTGATGGATCGCGTGTATCGCCACCAGTGTTTTTCCGGCCCCGGTGGGTAACACGATGCTCCCTCGTCCTCTGGCCTGTTTCCAGGCATCAAGGGCCTGGACCTGATACTCGTGCAGCTCCCGTGTATCAGAGAGCTTCAGTGTCAGGCGTTGCCAGCGAGGGACAGCGTTACGAATACCCTGTTCTTGCATCCAGGGGAGCACTGCATGATAATGATAGGCTTCGCAGCGCCAGCGACTCTTGACAAATTGAAATGGGACCGGAACGTGCTCTATCTCGTCGGTATGCTGGAGGACCAAGGTTCCCCCTTGAAAGAAGACGGATGCACGCAGAGACATCACTAAATCAAGCGTCTCACTTCTCCTCACTGTTTCAGACAGATCCTGTGATCATCAAAAAGGAAAGGCGCCACGCGAAAGGCTGGATCGTTTGAGCAACATGATACTCCTTTCTCCCAGAAATGCCTTTCAGCAGTCAACGAGGGATGACGGATAACTAGAACAAGTATACCAGAGAAGATACCCATGTCAAGCATCACGTCTCATCTCAAGTGAACGGTCATTCCTCTCGCCTTTGGACCCCTCAAGGCTCTTGCCGTTTTTGTCCGCCTCGGCAAGAATAGTTTCCACATGAAGCAGCGACGTGGGCTGGTCTGTGAGAGACGACCAATGCCGCAAGGAGAGAGAAAAAAGGATCGCAGGCTGAAGACCATGTTCCTTCGTACAATCGACGCATGATTAAGAGAGAAAATACAAATGCTATCATGAACTCGCAGAAGATCATAGGAGTCCTCACCGATACCGAGGTGCTCCTGGTAGATGTTGTCCAGGGAAAGCGCGTACTGCGCTCGATCCTGCTTCCACCTGACGTGAGCGAGCTGAGCGGATTGCTTGAACACCTGTGGCAGGCCGCCTTGACCGAGGTCTGGATACTGCCAGCCACCACACTCGCACGTACCGCTACGTGCGCCTGGTTTGAGCAGGTGAACAGCCACTGGATCGCTGTCGTCCACCCTGATCCGCGTGAGCCCACCAGACCCATCTGTGCTCTCCTCTGGCCAAAGGGGAGCGGCCAGCGGGAAGAACGCCGCCTGGCGTTCGTCTTCCCAGAGCAGGCAGGGTGGGGCTGGACGCTTCCCGATGCGAAGAGCCTGCTTGCCACCGTGACCTATCTGGATCAAACGCTGGCCTGGCCCGTGATCGACTCGCCCGATCTGGTAGCGCATCGGTTGCTCACCGACCTCACCCTCGACCAACCCGCCTCGTGGCTCCAATCCTCCCCGCTCGATCTGCACACCTTGTCCAGGAGCGATGGGACTCCAATCCCACTAATGGAGAGCGCACGAGATCTGGTCTGGATGCGGCCATTGACCCGGGTGGAACAACAACAACGATACCTGCACAAATACACCCACCTCTCTCGGTACCTGGAGGCATGCATGGATGTCCAGCTAGGAATAGGAGTGCCGCAGTATTCCTCACATGGACGAGCCTGCGATGACATCCATCCGGGCATCTGGCGCGTCAGCGCTGAGCGAGCTGGCTCCCTCTTCGATGGCAAGTGGCTTCCGAGCTGTCTGGATAGGGAGTGGATGAGTACGCCACAGGTCAGGTGCTGCCGGAACATCGGTTACCAGGTGCATGTGCGGGAGGGCTCCTACTGGCAAGAGTCGCATGAGTTGCTCAAGCGGTGGGCAACGACCTTGTGGCAGGCCGGTGAGCGATTGTACACGCACCCTCAGAGCTTCAGGCATGGGCAGGGGCGAGCCAATGCCTCACATTCCATCAAGCTGCTCGCCGAGCTCGGTGTGACCATCCTCGCCCAGGAGAAGACGTCTGGGGGCTGGTTCCGTCCCGATTGGTGGACGCAGATTATCGGTCGGTGTCAAGCCATCCTTTTTGATCACGTAGCCGCCCTCGCGAGGAAAGGCACGATGCCGGTGTTGGTGGACAGAGATTCGCTCTGGGTGGTGTCCAATGACCCCAACCCGCTCACGGCAGTGCCTGGCCTGGTGACGGCTCGCAAATGGAAAGGGTATACGGTCGGCTATGAAGTTCCTCTGCTCCTCTCAGGTGAGGTGAAAGAAGCCTTCAGGACAGTCAGGCAGGCTGATCAGATGGTGATGGCGCTCGATACCCTGGCAGGTGAGGTGGTCTCATAGCTAGTACCAGGTCGCCCGTGGCAATAGTCCACCTGAAATGGAAGATCTGTTGCGCCGCTTTTCCTGCTGCCCCGTGATTGATGAGAGGATCATGTGAGAGGAGAGCCTGGAGAATCTTCTCCTTGCCTGCTTTATCGTTTGTGATAGCTGTAAGATCATCGGAATCAGCCCACCCAATAGTGACACACTGATGCTCTCGCATCATATCCCAGTAGTCTTTCGGTTGATTCCCTCTAATATTCCCTCGTCCATCGCCCCAACCTCTTCAATCCCCACCTTTTCAAGTACACGCTGCAACTCGGTTACCTGTAATATCGAATCATCTTTTCCTAACGTACCATCCAGATCACGGATTCGCTGAACTATCGGAAATACTTTCGTCATATAGGCCTTCGTCAAGGAGTTATATTCTGTGATCGTTCTATTTAGGGTACCGCGAAATATATCCCATTGTGTACGTAATGCAGAGAGTTCTTTATATAACGATTGACTCTCGTTTACGATCTGCTGCACACTTCGTGCACGATTCTCTTGACTCCAACCATACGCCACAGTTTTCAGCAATGCAATTAATGTGATCGGCGACGCCAGCAGTACATTCTGTCTCGTACCAATATCAAATAAGTTTGGTTCAACTTCTAAAGCAGCACGTAACATTGCCTCGCTCGGCAAAAATAACACAACTAACGGTGGGGTTGCCTGAAATTCCTGCCAATATTCTTTTTTTGCTAAGTCATGGATGTGAAACTGAATTCGCTTGGTATACGACTTCAATCCATTCATTCGGGCTGCATCATCAGTAATTGCCATTGCATCGATATATGTTGCGTATGGCGCTTTTGCGTCCACCACTATGACTCGCTCATTATGTAGCCGAATAATCATGTCTGGTCGTTGAGGTCCGTTTTTTCCCTGTACGGACACCTGTGTCTCAAAGTCACAATATCGCTGCATACCTGCCATCTCAACAACACGCAATAGTTGCAACTCACCCCACTGACCTTGCTGATTCGTTGACCGTAAAGCACGGCTCAGATTTGCAGTCTCCTGTTGTGAACGTTCAAGTAAATTCGTCGTTGCATTGGAAACATTTTGTAGCTCATCCACAGTTTTCTGCAACTGCCGCATTGGCCGAGCTACAATCCAATAGACAATACCTGTAAAGATGACCAATGTTAAAACAATCAATATGATCTCAGTTATCATAGTGCGTACTCTCCGCGCTCACTGGCCTGATCTGTCAATGGGCCTTTCACATTCATTTTCACAAAACAATGAGAGTTAACGGTAGTTCTTTTTATGCAATACAACTACCCCAAAACCCCACTACAGCAACCTCAACCTCCTAGAAACCTCCCTCAAAATCCCATTAAACTCCTCCACCTTCTCCCTCTCAGCATTTGTCTTCGGCATAATCTCAATCCGCAGCGAAAACTTCGGCTCCACTCCAAATAGATCAACCCCAGCCTTCATCAACGCCCCTATCTCCTCCTCTAAATTCTGAATCTCCGCCACACTCAAAACCGCCTCCGCCGCCAAAACCCCCGGCTTATACACCGCATCTGGATCATGAACTTCCACTTTCTCATCAG
>WNGD01003338.1_pt1 | contig 16345 bp, 14 predicted proteins | sample 5400671 | NCBI WGS metagenome assembly WNGD01 (sample SAMN13153369, study PRJNA577476) | soil metagenome | isolation source: 40 cm soil or saprolite under grassland replicate 2 | place: USA:California | collected 2016-06-15 | reverse complement strand
CACGTCTGCAACGACGGCGAGGCCGGTGGTCTCGCGGGCGACCTCCTCCACCTGCTCGAGCGTGCGGGCGCTGACGGCGACCCGTGCCCCCGCATCGGTGAGCGCGCGCGCGATGTTGGCGCCGATCCCGCGCCCGCCGCCCGTGACGAGGGCGACTTGGCCTGCCAGCTCCGGATCGGTCATCCGTCGAGGATACGCCAGGCTGCCCGCTCGGTTCGGCTGCCGCTCCAGGGCCACTCGGCAGGGTCTCTGCAGAGGCCGGCGCGGACTGGATTCGCGAGGACGTAGTCGCATGTGTCCCTGAGCTCGTCTTCGTCCTCGATCAGGCCTGACCAGAAGCGGTCTCCGAAGAGGTGGCCTTTTCTGCGGTAGCGGCGGTTGAAGGCTTGGGCATAGACGCCGTTCAAGCGATGGAACCCATCGGAGAGCTCGTCTCGGAACGCCTCGACGACGAGGTGATAGTGATTCGTCATCAGGCAGAAGACGTGGACAAGCCAGTCGTTCCGCACAACGATGTCCGCCAAGAGCGCGAGGAAGAAACGGCGGTCGTCATCGGTTCGGAAGATCGGCGTTCCTTCGACGCCGCGCGTTCCGACATGGTACGTGCCGTCGGGGAAGACGTAGCGCGGAAGGCGGCTCACAGCGACACCGTAGGGCCGCCGATCGCGATCACCTGTCGCGAGGAGCCATCCCTGTGGACGAAAAGTCACACTTTCGTTGCAGTTGCCATGTCCGCGCGCGGCAGTTCGTGGGGACTGTCCTCACGAACTGCCGCGCGCGTCCGTGTCCGGCCAAGCCGCGTTCTTTAGGGCGCGACCCGCGCCGCCGCTTCGATCTCTTCCAGCGCCTCAGGGTTCTCGAGCGACGTCAGGTCGCCGGGGTCGACGCCGAGCGCCTTCGCGCGCACGGCGCGGCGGACGATTTTCGCGCTGCGGGTCTTCGGCAACGCGGGCACGAACAAGATCCGCTCAGGCGCGAACGCCTTGCCGAGCTCGGCGGCCACGAGCGCTCGTAGCTCCGAGACCAGCTCCTCCGACGGTTCCGCCCCCGGCACGAGCGCGCAGAAGATCCACGCTGTCTCGCCCTTGACCTCGTGCGGCACCCCGATCGCCGCCGCCTCCGCCACCGCCTGATGCGCCACAACCGCCGACTCTAGCTCCGCCGGCCCGACGCGCTTCCCGGCGATGTTGAGCGTGTCATCCGAGCGCCCGTGCAGGAACCAGTAGCCGTCCTCGTCGACCGACGCCCAGTCCCCGTGCACCCAGACGCCCGGAAAGCGGTGCCAGTAGGTGTCGAGGTACCGCTCCGGATCCCGCCAGAACCCGCGCGTCATGCCGGGAAACGGCTTCCGGCAGACGAGCTCGCCAACCTCGCCGCGCACCGAACGTCCCTCCGAGTCGACGACGTCCATCGCCATCCCGAGCGCCGGCCCGCCGAGGGAACACGCCTTGATCGGCGTCGCCACGGTTGGTGAGAGGAAGCAGGCACCGACCTCCGTGCCGCCCGAGCAGTTGATGATCGGACAGCGGCCGCCGCCGACGACCTCGTGCAGCCAGCGGTACGGCTCTGGGTTCCAAGGCTCGCCCGTCGTCACGAGCACGCGCAGCGAGGTCAGATCGTGGCGCTCCACGAGCTCGCGGCCGTGCGGGATCAGTGCGCGCGTCAGCGTCGGCGAGATCCCGAGCACGGCGACCCGCTCGCGCTCGACGAGTGACCACAACCGGTCGGCGGCGGGCCAGTCCGGAGCCCCCTCCGCAAACAGGACCGTGCAACCCAGCGCGTTCCCGCCGACCACCTCCCACGGGCCCATGATCCAGCCCATGTCGGTGACGAAGTGGACGACCTCGCCGGGCTTCGCGTCGGCCTGGTAGGCGACCTCGCGCGTGATCGAGACGAGGAAGCCTCCCTGGACGTGGAGGACGCCCTTCGGCCGGCCGGTCGTGCCGGATGTGTACGTGAGCAAGTAGGGGTGCTCGGAGTCGACCTCGAGCGGCTCGAGCGCACCCGGCCGACCCGACATGGCCTCAGCGTCGAAGAGGTCGCGGCGCGGCGTCATCGGAACGTCCTCGCGCCCGAGCCGCCGCCAGACGACGACGTGCTCCACCGACGGCGACTCGCGAACGGCTTCGTCGACGATCTCCTTCATCGCCACCTCGCGTCCGCGTCGCAGCGAGCCGTCTGCGGTGACGACCACCTTCGCCTCGGAGTCCTGCAGCCGTTGCGCAACAGCGGGCGCCGCGAAGCCCGAGAAGATCGGCACCTGGACTGCGCCGATGTGCGCGCACGCGTGCGAGACGATCGAGACCTCCGGCGACATCGGCAAGAAGAACGCGACACGGTCGCCGGGGCGAACGCCGAGCGCCACCAGCGCCTCCGCGAACCGCGTCACGCGATCGGAGAGCTGCCGATACGTGAGCCCGTGGCGCTCGCCGTCTTCCGACTCCCAGAGCGCAGCCGCGACCTCGGGCGTCCTCTCAGCCCACCGATGCACGCAGTTCCAGGCAAGGTTGAGCTTGCCGCCGACGAACCACGTCGCCCACTCCGGCCCTCGCGAGCGATCGACCACGTGCTCCCAGCGGCGCGAGAACTCCAGCCCCAGGTCCTCGATCGCCTCCGGCCAGAACCATTCCGGCTCCTCCGCCGACCGCCGCTGGAGCTCGTGGTAATCGTCGATGCCCACCCGCCGCATCAGGCGCACCACGTTCGCCTCCTCGAGCACCTCGGGCGTCGGCCTCCAGGCAACCTCCGTCATGCCAACAAGCGTAGAGAACGAGCCTTGCCAGGCTAGCTAGTGGTCGCTAACCTAGCGCGAGCTAACTTACGCCCGGGAGGACGCGAATGCGAGCAAGGATCTTCGCCGAAGAAAACCGCAGGTGGTGGACGTTGGGGGCGCTTTCCTTCGCCCTGTTCATGATCATGCTGGACAACACGATCGTGAACGTTGCTCTGCCGGCGATCAAGAACGACCTTCACATCGGCGTCTCGGAGCTCGAATGGGTCGTGACGGCGTATGCCCTCACCTTCGCGGTGCTCCTGCTCACCGGCGGCAAGCTCGGCGATCTCCTCGGCCGACGGTTGATCTTCACAATCGGCCTGGTCGTCTTCACCGCGTCCTCGCTCGCCTGCGGTCTCTCCTCCAGCGCCACCGAGCTGATCGGGGCGCGCGCGGTCCAGGGCGTCGGGTCGGCGCTGATGATGCCGGCGACGCTCTCGATCATCACGGCCACCTTCGCGGCGCGCGAGCGCGGAATGGCGATCGGAATCTGGGCCGGGGTCTCCGCGATGGCGCTCGCGATCGGCCCGCTGCTCGGCGGAGTCATCACCGAGCACATCTCCTGGAACTGGATCTTCTACGTCAACGTTCCGATCGGGCTCCTCGGCATCCTCGCGAGCATCGTCGTCGTCCCCGAGTCGAAGGACACTTCCCACGAGCAAAGACTTGACTTACCCGGGCTGCTGGCCTCAGGCGTGGGCCTGCTGGCGCTCGTCTACGCGCTGATCGAAGCCCACCACTACGGCTGGACGTCGGCGACGATCCTCGGCCTCTTCGCCGTCGCCGCGGTCGCCCTCACGGCTTTCGTGCTGCTCGAGCAGCGCCAGCGCCTGCCGATGCTCGACCTGACGCTGTTCCGCAACGGGACCTTTGCGGGTGCCAACCTCGTCGCGATTCTCGTCACGCTCGCGATGTTCGGGATCTTCGTCTTCTTCCCGATCTACATGCAGACCTTTCTCGGCTGGTCGCCGATCCAGGCCGGGGCCGCGCTGTTGCCCTGGACGGTCCTGATCGTGATCTTTGCGCCGATCGCCGGCAAGCTTTCCGACAAAGTCGGCTCCCGCTGGCTGATCGCCGCCGGGATGACGACCGTCGGGCTCTGCTGCCTCGAGCTCTCGACCGTCGCCGTCGGCTCGACCTTCTGGCGCATGCTGCCCGGCTTCATCCTCGGCGGTCTCGGGATGTCGTTCGTGATGACGCCGATGTCCGCCGCCGTGATGGGCGCTGCTCCCGTCGACAAGGCCGGCGTCGCCTCCGGCGTCCTGAACACGTTCCGCCAGGTCGGTGTTGCCCTGGGAATCGCGATCATGGGCGCGATCATCACGAATCGGGAGGCTGCAGCCCTGCGCGCCGGCGACGATGGACCCCACGCCTTCGTCCACGGACTCACCTTCGGGATGCGCGTCAGCGCGGTGATCTGCTTCGCCGCCGCGGTCGCCGCGGCGGCGCTGGTCCGCAAGTACCGGCACGCCGAACAGGCGCAGCCGCTGGCCGAGGCGGCCTGAGGCGTCGCTTGCGATGCCGACCTGAAGGCCATGCCGGCGTTGCCGGCGTGGCCGTCCAAATCCGGCTGGTGGAAATGATTGCTCCGGGCGAAAGGGCGTGGGCGCGATGAGCGCGACGCGGCCGCGGATGGCCGCCGGGGAGCGGCGGCAGTGCGTGGTCGGCGCCGCGTGCCGCGTCTTCGCGAAATCCAGCTATAGCGGCGCGACGACGGCTGAGATCGCTCGCGAGAGCGGGGTCACGGAGCCCGTCCTCTACCGCCACTTCCCGTCGAAGCGCGACCTCTACCTGGCATGCCTCGACGCGGCGTGGGCCCACGTCCGCAAGCTCTGGGAGGACGCGTTCGCTAACGAGCCCGACCCGCGGCTGCGGATCGCCGCGATGGGGCGCGCGTATGTCCACCTCCAACGCACCGGCGACAGGATCATGCTCTCCGACCTCTGGATCCAGGCGCTGACAGAGGCGACCGAAGACCCGAAGATTTGCCGCTACCTGCGAGACCAGGTGCGGGAGGTGCATGACTTCGTCGCCGAGAAGATCAAGGGCGCTCAGGAGGCCGGCGGAATCAAGCGGGACCGCGATCCCGGCGCCGAGGCCTGGATCTTCATCTCGCTCGGACTCCTCAGCACGATCGACCGGCGGCTCGGCACGCTCGGGGATCACGATTTCGAAGGAGTCTTCGCAAGCCGTCGCCGCTGGATGGTCGGCGAGAGCGCGTCCTAAGCCCTACCGAAAAGGAAAGGCCCCGGCTGCGGCACCCGGGGCCTTTCTATCTGGTTGAGCGGCTTCTAGAGGCGACGGCCCGGAAGCTATGACTCTGCGGCCCAGCCACGCTTCCGGGCGCTCCATCGCCATTCCTTGGCGCGCCCCCTGCAACTCCGACCTGGCGTCCGGCGGTGCTGCAGAGTGGACTGACTATAGACCTGTCCCGAGGAGTCGTCAAGTAGCTCGATCAAGTGATTTTCAATGCGGCCGCTTGACTCGCTTTTCGCCTGGACATGCCCCTTTAGGGGGACGCTGGAATAGACGGGGTTGCATATTGGTGAAGTATGCAGTTGACTTCCCGTGAGTCGCTTATGCCTCGCGCTGCCATGAACATCCGCCGCAGCACCCCCTCGGGCAACCGCCTGGGCGAACGCGTGCGACAGTTGCGCGTCGCTGCCGGACTGACGCAGACCGACCTCGCGGGCGACCGCTTCTCGAAGGAGTACGTCAGCCAAATCGAGCGGGGCAAGACCAGGCCCACGCGCGAGACGATCGAGTGGCTCGCCGGCAAGCTCGGCGTCGACCCCGGCTTCCTCGAGCGCGGCGTCTCCGCCGACGAGCGCCGGCGTGTCGACACGTTGCTCGCGCGCGCGGAGGCCCTGACCGAATCGCATCGCTACGAGGAGGCGATCGCCGAGTACGAGAACTGCAAGACCGCGGTGCTCGCGACGGGCGTCACCGAGCTCGAGGTCCGCCACCTCGCCGGCGAGGCGTGGGCGCGGATGGAAAACAGCGAGCTCAAGCAGGCCATCGAGCTGCTCAACCGGGCCCGGATGCTCGCCGAAGCGCCCGAGTTCTCCGACGTCGACCGCGCCGACCTGCTCTTCCGCCTTGCCGTCTGCCGCTACCAGCTCTCCAGCATCTCGACCGCGGTCAACCTCCTCAACGAGGCGCTGAGCCTGGCCGAGGGCTCCGAGCTTCCGTGCGACCGCCTCCGCGCCGACATCCTCGGGCGGCGCTCGCGCTGCTACCGGCGCCAGCGGGACTTCGAAGCAGCGCGCGAGGACGTCGAGCGCGCACTCGAGCTCGCCCAGGCGCTCGACGATCCGCGGAAGACGGCGGACACCTATTTCCAGGCTTCTCTTGTCAGCGAGCGGATGGGGCACTGGGTCCAGGCGCGCAATTACGCCGAGCGCGCCAAGGCCTACTACGAGCAGATCAACGACGAGCGAAATGTCGGTCGGCTGCTCAACAACCTCGGCGGTCTGAACTTCCAGCTCGGCAAGCCCGAGCAGGCGGTCGAGGATCTGAAGAACGCGTACCGCGTGCTGCTCGACAAGGGCAGCGACGCGGAAGCGGCGAACGTCGTCGCGTCACTCGCCCATGTGCACCTGATGACGGGCGAGCCGAAGGCGGCGGAGGACGAGGCGCGTCACGCGCTCTCCCTGATGGAGAGCCGCGACGACTTCCTCTATCACGTCGCGCCGACGCAGCTGGTGCTGGGTCGGGCTCTGATGGAGCAGGGGCGCCTGGACGAAGCGGAGGAATTCCTGCGCGCGTCCGATGCGAGCGCCGAGCAGCTCGAGTCCATCAGCCACCGGGCAGCAGCCTGGATGGCTCGTGGCGACCTCGCCGCCAAGCGTGGCGAGGACGGGGTTGCGGCCAAGCTCTACCGCCAGGCGGCGGAGGCACTCCAGGACGTTCGGTTCTAACGACGAAAGGAGGTGACATGAAAAAGACGCGACTCATCTTCCTGCTTTGCGCCCTCACCGCTGCTGCGTGGTCGCTTCCCGGTCTCGCCCAGGCGAAGAACCCGGCGCAATCGCCCAATTCGAAAGTCGCCAGCGCGTTCGACGGCCACAGTGCATTCGACGGCGGCAGCGCGTTCGACGGCTAGGCCCGCGCGCGGTCTTCACTTCGTGACGCCGGCGCGGGCCCGGGGCTAGACTCGGGTCCGTGGCGCCATCTCGAGGTACGCTTTTTCGCGGCGGTCTTCTCACCCGGGATTAGGGCGCGCCGTTGCCGCGGCCGTCCTCGTCGCGCTCGTCGCGGCAGGCTGCGGGACGCATAGCCGGTCTGGGAGCGGAGCGGAGGCTGCCGGCTCCTTGGGGTCCCTGCTGAAGCGGTCCGGAGAAGACGTGGCCGTCGTCGCCGGAGATTCGGATTTCGCTCCGGGCGTCGTCCGCTTCTCGTTTCTCGTGATCAGACACGATGCGCGGCCCGTCGAGCGTCCGCTTGCACGGGTCTGGCTCGCGCACTCTCGGGACGCGCATCCCTTCGAGCGCGCGACCGCCCGCCTCGAGGCAATCGGGCCGCCGGGCCGAGGCGAGTCGGCGTTCGGCGGCGTCGGCCGGATCTACGTCGTCGAGCTCAGGATTCGGCGGCCGGGGCGCTACTGGCTCGTCGCCGAGCCCGCCGGGGCGAAGATCCAGGCCCTCGGAATAATTGACGTCAAGCGTCGCACGGATTCGCTCGCCGTGGGCGCCAGGGCACCGGCGTCGGCGACGCCCACGCTCGCGAGCGTGCACGGAACGGCGGCGAAGCTGACGACGCGGGTGCCGCCCGATCGGGCCTTGCTCCGCTATTCGATCGCCGGCTCGCTGGCGGCGCACAGGCCGTTCGTGGTCACTTTTGCGACCCCGCGCTACTGCACGAGCCGCACCTGCGGCCCCGTCGTCGACGTCGTCAATTATGTTCGCCGGCGGCTCGCCGCCCGCGGCGTGCGCTTCATCCACGTCGAGGTGTATACGCGGAACCGCCCCGCGCTCGGCTACAACCGCTGGATGCGCCAGTGGGGCCTCCGCACCGAGCCGTGGACCTTTCTCGTTGGCCGAGACGGACGGATCAAGGCGAAGTTCGAAGGCTCCGTCTCCGCGCGCGAGCTGGAGGCGGCGGTGCGGCGGTTGCTCCTGTAGCGCAGTGGAAAGAGACCGACCGTGGCCCCACGGGCGAAGCGTTTAAGACGCGCCGTCGAGGTTGCGCGTGTCGCGCGGCGGAGCAAGCTGACGCGCGTCCTGCGCGAGATCGGCGTCGCCGGCGGCCGGCCGCCGACACGCGACGCTGCGCAGGAGTTTCGCGAGGGCCTCGAGGAGCTCGGGACGACCTACGTCAAGCTCGGCCAGCTGCTGTCCTCGCGGCCGGATCTCCTTCCGGACGTCTACATCGACGAGCTCTCGAAGCTCGTTGACGCTGCACCGCCCGTTGTATTTGAGGAGATTCGGCAGCGGATCGAGGAAGAGCTCGGCGAGGACGCCCTCGCACGCATCGACGCCGAGCCGCTCGCCAGCGCGTCGATCGCCCAGGTGCACGCGGCGCTGCTGAAGGATGGGCGCGAGGTCGTCGTCAAGGTGCGTCGCCCCGGTGTGTTGGAGCAGGTCGAGCTCGACCTCGATGTGCTGCGGACGAGCGTCCGCTTCCTGCACAAGCGTTCGGAGACCGCGCAGCTCCTCCAGCTCGAGGCGCTCGCCGACGAGCTCGAGGTGCATCTGCGCGCCGAGCTCGACCTGACGGAGGAAGCCCACAACACGGAGCTCGTCGGGCGTGCCGTCTCCGATTTTCCCGAACTCCTGGTTGCGAAGGTCGTCCAGCCCCACGTCACCGAGACGGTGCTCGTGCTAGACCGAATCCACGGCGAGAAGGTGACGGCGGACCATGGGCTCGCCCGCGAAGAGGCGCAGCGTCTCGCGCGAGCGTTCTTCCGCGCCTACATCCGCCAGGTGACCGTCGAAGGCGTCTACCACGCCGATCCGCACCGCGGGAACGTGCTCCTGACGACGGACGGGCGCCTGGCGCTCCTCGACTTCGGCCTGCTCGGCCGGCTCGACGAAGAGACGCGGACAACTCTGTCCCTGCTCCTGCTCGCGATCGCGCGCAACCGCGCCGACGATGTGGCCAGCCTGATCCTGGGGCTGTCGTTGACGACGCTCGAGTCCGAGGAGGCCGCCTTCGTCCACGAGCTGCGGCGCAAGCTTCCTCGCTACCACTGGCGGCCGCTCGCCGATATCCGGGCCGGAGAGGCGCTCGCCGACCTGCAGCGCATCTGCCTGCGCTACGGCATCCGCCTGCCGCCTTCGTTCGCGCTCGTCGGTAAGACGCTGGCGCAGGCCGACTCGATCGCGCGGACACTCGACCCCGAGCTCGACCCGATCGCCCTCCTCGAAAACGAGGCGCGGAACCTGATGCTCGCCGAGGCAGAGCGCAACCTCGCGCCGGACCAGCTCTTGAACACGCTCTTCACCCAGCTCGGGCCGCTGACCCGTCTGCCGCGGCGCGTCGGTCAGATCGCCGACCGGCTCGAGAGCGGGACGCTGCGAGTCGGCGTCGTCCCCACCGACCTGGAAGGGATCGAGCACGTCCTGCGCTCGGTCGCGAATCGGATCGGCGCGGTGATCATCGTCGTCGGGCTACTGCTCTCCTCGGCCCTGATCGCGCGAGTTCGCGACCTGCAGTGGCTCGGTTTCGCCGGCGTCTGCCTCGCCTCGCTCCTTGGCCTCTACATGGTCTGGAAAATCGTCAAGACCCCGGGAGAACTTTGAGGTAGGCTCAGCTCTCGACGTTACTTCACTTTGCAAAGTCTTAGGAGGGCGGATGGCGGAGAACGGATATGCGAAGCCGGTGCTCGTCACGACCGACTGGCTGGCCGAGCACCTGAGCGACGACAGCGTCGTCGTCGGCGAGGTCGACGAGAACCCGGACCTCTACGACGAGGGCCACATCACGGGCGCGGTGAAGCTGCACTGGCGCGACGACCTTCAGGATCCCGTCGAGCGCGATCTCGTCGACAAGCCGACCTTCGAGCGGCTGATGAGCGAGCGCGGAATCTCGAACGACTCGACCCTCGTCCTCTACGGCGACAAGAACAACTGGTTCGCGGCCTACGCGTACTGGTACCTGAAGATTTACGGGCACGAGGACGTGCGCATCCTCGACGGCGGCCGGCAAAAGTGGGCCGACGAAGGCCGCGAGTTCACTGCCGAGACGCCGCAGCCGCCGCAGGTGGAATACAAGGCGAGCGAGCGCGACGAATCGATCCGCACTTATCGGGACAGCGTCAAGGACGGGATCGGCGAGCAGTCGAAGGCGCTCGTGGACGTCCGCAGCCCGCAGGAGTACACGGGCGAGCTGATCGCGCCTCCGGGCTACGAGCAGGAAGGCGCCCAGCGCGCCGGCCACATTCCGACAGCCGCCTCGATTCCGTGGGCGACGGCGGTCCGCGACGACGGCACCTTCAAGAGCGCGGACCAGCTACGCGAGCTTTACGAGGGCAAAGGCGTGACGCCGGAGAAAGAGGTGACGGCGTACTGCCGGATCGGCGAGCGCAGCGCTCATACCTGGTTCGTCCTGCGAGAGCTGCTCGGTTACGCGACCGTCAAGAACTACGACGGTTCCTGGACGGAGTGGGGCAACCTCGTCGACGTGCCGATCGAGAAGGGCTCATAGGGCGCGGATCGAACTGAGGAGGCAGTTTCCCGCGGAAGGCGCTCAGGCTTTCGCGGATCAGCTCCTCCTCTCCCCTGACAGGGCGGCGGCTTCGGCCGCCGCCTTTTGTTCAAGGGCCATTCGCCGGGTCTCACGCACGCTGGGGCAGAAGCAGTTCGGATTCGAGCGCCTGGTCGTGGGAATAACTCGAACCGCTGAAACGTCTGTGGACGAGAGGGAGACAGAGTCCCTACAGTTCCGCGAACCGGAAGCGAGCGAGCCATGGATCTCGAAGCCGCCAGCGTCAAGCTCACCGACCTCGCCTCGTGCGGGGGCTGCGCCGCGAAGTACTCGGCCGCCCGTCTCGAGCAGCTGCTCGCCGGCTTCCTCCCCGTCGAGGCCGAGAACCTGCTCGTCGGACTTGCACCGGCCGACGATGCTGCCGTCTACCGCCTCGACGACGAGCGCGCGCTGATCTTCACGCTCGACTTCTTCCCGCCCGTGGTGGACGACGCCGCGGACTACGGCGCGATCGCGGCGACGAACGCACTCAACGACGTCTTCGCGATGGGTGGTGTCCCGCTGCTCGCGCTCTCGATCGCGGCCTTCCCGGAGGAGCTGCCGACGGAGATCCTGGCGCGCATCTTCGCCGCCGCGGACGAACAGGTGCGCGCCTCGGGAGCGCTACTCGCAGGTGGGCACACGATCCGCGACGCGGAGCCCAAGTACGGACTCGCCGTCATCGGCACCGTCCATCCGGACGCCGTCTGGCCCAAGAACGGCGCCCGTCCGGGCGACGCGCTTTTCCTGACCAAGCCGCTCGGAACCGGACTGATCATGAGCGGGCACAAGAAGGGCCTGACCGGCTCGCAGCCGCTCGAGCGCGCCGTCCAGTGGATGCGGACGCTCAACAGGGACGCGGCGGAGCTGCTTCGCGCGCAGAAGCCGAATGCGGTCACCGACGTCACCGGCTTCGGCCTCTTCGGCCATGCGCATGAGGTCGCCGACCGCAGCGGCGTCCGTCTCGTCCTCGAGTGGGAGCGCCTGCCGGCCATCGACGGGGCGCTCGACCTTGCGCGGAAAGATGTGCGCACGAGTGGCGATCCTCGCAACCGCGACTTCGCCGCCGCCCACGTCGTCCTCGACGGCACCCCGGAGGCGATCGTCGCGCTCGGCTTCGACCCGCAGACCGCCGGTGGCCTGCTGGTCTCGCTGCCGGCCGACCAAGGCCCGGCCCTCGAGGCGGAGTTCGAGGCGAAGAAGCTGTTCCTGCGTCGGATCGGTCGAGTCGAGGAGGGCTCCGGAGTCCTGGTTGCGTAACCCGAAAATGCTGCGCATTTTCGGGTTGGCTAGTTTGTCCCTTCGCTTCGCTCGGGAGACCGGGAAGACATGTTGATGAAGACCAAGAGAGGCATGATCCACGGACGGTTTCAGCCCTTCCATAACGGCCATCTCGAGTATCTGCGCGGCGCGGCCGAGCGCTCCGATGAGGTCTGGATCGGGATCACCAACCCGGATCCGACGCGCATCAAGCCGGAGGCCAGCGACCCCATCCGCCATCTGCCGGAGTCGAACCCGTTCTCGTACGCGGAAAGGCTGCTGATGGTGAAGGCGGCGGCAGCCGACCTCGGCCTCGGGCCCGCGGCCGTGCACGTGATCCCCTTCCCGGTCAACGAGCCGGAGCTCTGGCCGGCCTATGTGCCCCCTGACGTCACGCAGTTCCTGCGGGTCTTCTCCGCGTGGGGCGGAACGAAGCTCGAGCGCCTGCGGGAAGCCGGCTACGAGGTGGTGATCCTCGACGAGGGCGCGGAGAAGGAAATTTCCGGGGCCGACGTGCGTGAGGCACTGCGCGAAGGCCGGGACTGGGAGTCGCTCGTGCCGCCGGGGGTCGCGCAAGTGCTACGAGCACTTTATGACTCGCTAAACGTAAAGACGGTGTAAGCGGCTGCTCAACTTTTCGGCCCCGGCACCGTTTTATGAACTGTCGCAACGAGAAGGGGTCAGGTGCCATGAAGAAGCTCTTCCTTCCATTCGTCGCCGTCGCCGCACTTGCCGTTGGCGCAGCGCCGGCTGCACCGGCGTCGACAGCGACAGTCCAGATCAAGCGCAGTTCGTTCGTCCCTTCGACGGTGACGATCAAGACCGGCGACACGGTCAGGTGGGTCAACTCGGACACCCACAATCATCAGGTCGTGTCCAACAACGGCTCGTTCGTCTCGCCGATTCTGGGGCCGGGCAAGGCGTACACGCATCGCTTCAACGCTGCGGGTACGTACCGCTACCACGACGGTTTGAATGCCACGGTGAGAGGCGTCGTCAAGGTGACCGGGCCGCCGCCGGCGGTCACGATCGGCGCCTCGCTGCCGATCATCGTCTACGGCCAGCAGGTCAGCCTGTCGGGCGCTGTCTCGAGCGGCAAAGCCAACGAGAAAGTGACGATCTATCAGCAGCCCTACCCGCAGACGTCGTTCGCCGAGCTGACGACCGTGCTCACGACGACGAACGGGGCATGGAACGTCGTCCTCTCGCCTTCGCCGAAGATCCTGACGCAATACCAGGCGAAGTGGAACGGCCGCACGAGCGTCACGGTGGGCGTCCAGGTTCGTCCGAGGATCAGGCTCGCCCATCGGAACGGCAGGTTCACGACGATCGTCCAGTCGGCGACCTCGCACGCCGGTCGCTCCGTCCTCGCGCAGCGGCTTTCGCGCTTCGGGCAGTGGGTGACGCTGAAGAGGGTCCGCCTTGGCGGTAAGTCGAGCGCTGTCTTCCGGCTCAGGCTCCCGAAGGGTAAGTCGCGTATTCGTGTCGCCATGTCGATCAACCAGGCGGGCGCGGGCTACCTCGACGGGTACAGCGGGACGATCACAGTTCGGCGCCGCTAGGGGTCAGTGGCGCCGGAATCAGCGTGAGCGGCGGGCTTCAACTCCCGCCGCTTACGTCTGCCGGCGTTAGCCTCCGCGCGTGCTTCCGATCGTCCTCGTCTTGCTGGACGGGCTCGGCGACCGCGCTCACGACTTGCTCGGCGGACGGACGGCGAGCGAGGCGGCGGCGACGCCGAACCTCGACGCCCTAGCGGCTCGCGGCTCCTGCGGACTGCTCTACGCGGTCGGACCGGGGCGCGCCCCGTCGAGCGAGGTGGCGCACTGGGCGATGCTCGGCTACCGGCCCGACGAGTTTCCAGGTCGCGCGGTCTTCGAGGCTCTGGGGCGAGGGCAGGCCGTCAGCGACGAGCATGTCTTCGCCTATGCGGCGCTGCGTCCGGCTGAGCGCCGCGAAGACGGCTGGTGGCTGACCGGTCGCCCTGATCCCCAGCGCGATGCCGAGGCAGCCGCCGAGCTTGTCGGGCGGTGCGACGGGATCGAGATCGACGGACTCTCGTTCTCGCTCGAGCAGGTCTGGCGCGGTGAGGCGGTGCTGCGGATCGCGGGCGGGGCGGACGATCGCGTTACGGACACCGATGCGTTTTTCCGCGACCGGCACCCCGTTCTGCGGCCGCGACCGCTGGTTCCCGAGGCCGGGCGCACGGCGCGCGCATGCGAGGAGTGGAGTCGCGAGGCGATGCGGCGCCTCGAGGGCGAGCGCTTCAACGTGATCACTTTGAAGTGGTTCGGCCGCCCGCGTCGGGCGCCGAGCTTTCGCGAGCGGCACGGACTTGCCGGCGCGTTCGCCGCCGAATCCGCCTTCCTGCGCGGTCTCGGCCGCTGTGTCGGGCTGGAGCCGACCGAAGCGAAGCTCGACCTGGGCTTCGTCGCGGAGCGGCTCGAGGCCGGCGACACCTTCGTCTACGTCCACGACAAGCGGGTGGACGAGGGGGGCCATACGAAAGATCCGCGCGCGAAGCAGCGAGCGATCGAGGAGCTCGACGCCGAGCTGGCAGATCTGCCGAGCGAACGGGCGATCGTGTGTGTCACGGGAGATCACGCGACGCCGGCCTCGCCCGAGGTGATCCACTCCGGCGATCCGGTGCCGCTTCTCGTCGCTGGGCCTGGCGTGCGCGCCGACGGCGTTACGACTTTCGGTGAGCTCGACTGCGCCGGCGGCGTCCTCGGGCAGCTTCGTGGTGCCGACCTGATGCCGGTGCTGCTGAACGCGGCCGACCGTCCGCTCTTCCTCGGCTCACGGCCGACCCCGGTCCAGGGCGCCGACGGCTACCCGGACAGGGAGGAGCTCGAGGCGCTGATTTGACCCCGAGCGCGGCAACAGAGCAAGGTTCTCGCAGGAGCCGCGCCGGCGATAGGCTGATTCGCGTGCACGTCGAGTCGACGTCGGCGGCCCAGCGAGCGCGCTCGTTCGCGCTGGCGCCCGTCTGGTTCTTGGGGCTCGCGGCGCTCGAGCTCTTCGCGCTCTGGGTGATCGTGGCGACCGGCGCGGCCGTGCGGTTGACGAGTTCGGGGCTCGGCTGCCGCCACTGGCCGGGGTGCGAGGCCGGCCACCCGCTGCCGGCCAAGGACTACCACGCCTACATCGAGTTCGGAAACCGGGTTGTCGGCGGGGTGACGATCCTGATCACGCTGCTCGTTGCGCTGACGTCGCTCTGGACGCCGCTCGGACGCAGGGCGAAACAGCTCGCGGTTGCCCTCTTCGCCGGGACGCTGGCGCAGGCGCCGCTCGGGTATCTCGCGGTCAAGACCGATCTGCGCTGGCCGGTCGTGATGGCCCACCTGCTGCTGTCGATGGTCCTGCTCGCCGGTGCCGTCGTGCTGGTCTTCTTCGCCTCGGAGCTCGTGACGGGGGGGATCGAACCGCTCGTCCCGCGGGAGCTCCGGCTCTTCGGCATCGGCGTCGCCGCGGCGGGACTGGCGCTCGTCGTCAGCGGTTCGCTCGCCACCGCCGCCGGTCCCCACTCGGGCGGAGGCACGACACAGGTGCACAGGCTGGCACGCTTCGAGCCGGTCCTCTACGCGCACGCCGGCGTCGTGGCGGTGTTCGGCTGCTCGTTCTTGTTCCTGCTCGGCTACCTCGCGGCCAGAAGGTCACGCGCGCCGCGCCTGTTCCGGGCCGCGGTCGCGGTGCTCGCCGTCCTGCTCGTGCAGGTCGCCCTGGGCGAGCTCCAGTACCGCCTGCACCTGCCCTGGTACCTCGTCCTTCTCCACGTGGCCGTTGCAGCCACCGCTTGGGCGGGGATCGTCGCGCTTGTTTTCGCGCTGTGGCGGCCATCTACGTGGCTCGCTACAGAGCACGCGTAAACTCCAAAGATGGCATCGGAGCTTCGGGTCTCCGCCCGGCCGGAGCTCTCACGGCCGGTGCTTGTCGCCGCTTTTCGCGGCTGGAACGACGGTGCCCAGGCCGCCTCGCTCGCGGCGGGATACCTCGCCAAGCTGTGGGGAGCCGAGCAGATCGCGGACGTCGATCCCGAGGGCTTCTTCGACTTCCAGGCGACCCGACCGCAGGTCTCGCTCGTCGACGGCATCACCCGCCGGATCGACTGGCCGGAGACGGCCTTCTACCACGCCAGGCCGCGGCGCCTCGACCGCGACGTCGTACTCCTGCTCGGGATCGAGCCGAACGTCCGCTGGCGCGCGTTCACGGAGCTCGTCGTCGGCCACGCCCAAGAGCTCGGCGTCGAGCTCGTGGTTACGCTGGGCGCGCTCCTCGCCGACGTCCCGCACACCAGGCCCTCGCCCGTGACCGGCAGCGCCTCAGATGAGAACCTCGTCAAGGAGCTCGGTCTCTCGACCTCACGCTACGAGGGCCCGACCGGGATCGTCGGCGTGCTCCACGACGCCTGCAACAAGGCTGGGATTCCGTCTGCGAGCCTCTGGGCCGCGGTGCCTCACTACGTTTCGCTGACCCCGAGCCCGAGAGCGGCCGCCGCCCTCTGCGAACGCCTCGGCGGCCTGCTCGGGATCAAGATCGAGACGGCCGAGCTCGACCAGGCTGCCGAGACCTACGAGGAGCAGGTCAGCCAAGCCGTCGCGACCGACGAGGAGACGGCTGCCTACGTCG
>WNGD01010117.1_pt1 | contig 16352 bp, 12 predicted proteins | sample 5400671 | NCBI WGS metagenome assembly WNGD01 (sample SAMN13153369, study PRJNA577476) | soil metagenome | isolation source: 40 cm soil or saprolite under grassland replicate 2 | place: USA:California | collected 2016-06-15 | reverse complement strand
ATCAGCAAAGTGCTCTACCCGAACGAGACCGCACTTCAGGGCAAACAATTGCGGCTTGAGCAGCAGTACTTCTTCGTGTGTTGCGCGCTGCAGGACATGGTCCGCATCCACCTGCAGACGGCGCCCGATGTTTCGCGCTTCCACGAGAGGTACGCGGTCCAGCTCAACGACACGCACCCCGCGCTTGCGATCGCCGAACTGATCCGCATCCTCCTTGATGAGCATGGCATGGACTGGGAGCCGGCATGGGACGTCACGCGGCGGACCATGGGCTACACGAACCATACCTTACTTCCAGAGGGGCTCGAGAAATGGCCGGTCGGGCTGTTTGGTACCGTCCTGCCGCGGCATCTTGAAATCGTGTACGAGATCAACCGCAGATTTCTCGAGGACGTTAGGTTACGGTATCCGGGCGACGAGGATCGCGTTCGGAGGCTATCGCTGATCGACGAGTCGAGCGACCGGTCAGTGCGGATGGCCCATCTCGCGTGCGTCGGAAGCCATGCGATCAACGGCGTCGCCGCGCTTCACACCGAGCTCCTCAGGCGCGACGTGCTACGAGACTTCAACGAGTTGTGGCCGGAGAAATTCCTGAACGTGACCAACGGGGTGACGCCTCGGCGCTTCATCATGTTGACGAATCCGGCGCTGACCCAGCTGGTGACTAGCGCGATTGGGGACGGCTGGACGCGCGACCTGCAGCAATTGCGCGCGCTCGAGTCGATGGCGAACGACCCAGCCTTCCGCAAAGAGTGGGAACGCGTCAAACGGCGGAATAAGGAAATTCTCGCGGCCGAGATACAAAGGAAAACCGGAGTCACACCCGATCCCGCGAGCCTGTTCGACGTTCAGGTCAAACGCTTCCACGAGTACAAGCGGCAGCTCCTGAACCTGATGCATGTCATCACGCTTTATCAGCGCCTGAAGCACGACTCCAAATGCGACGCGCCGCCGCGCACGATCCTATTCGCGGGAAAGGCGTCGCCCGGTTATATGATGGCGAAACTGATCATCAAGCTGGTTCACTCGGTCGCTGATGTCGTGAACAATGACCGTGAGATTGCCGGCCGACTCCGCATCGTATTTGTGCCTGATTACAATGTGAAGCAGGGTCAGCGGATCTTTCCCGGTTCAGACGTCTCGGAACAGATTTCGACGGCGGGCACGGAGGCGTCCGGCACGGGCAACATGAAGTTCGCGATGAATGGCGCGCTCACGATCGGCACGCTGGACGGTGCCAACATTGAGATACGTGAGGCCGTCGGTGCAGAGAATTTCTTCCTTTTCGGGCTGACGGTGGGGGGTGTTCAGCGACGCCTCGCCCAGGGTTACCGACCGGACGAAAACTACCGGTCGGACGAAGAGCTTCGGGCGGTTGTCGACGCGATCTCCGATGGGACGTTCTCGAATGGCGACCGCGAGCTGTTCAAGCCGATTGTCGAGAATCTGCTCGGGTCTGACCCGTACATGCTGATCGCGGACTACCGTTCGTACCTAGATTGCCAGGAGGAAGTCGGGCGCGTGTGGCAGGATGCCGAGCGCTGGACGCGCTCGGCGATCCTCAACGTGGCGCGTATGGGCCGATTCTCGTCCGATCGCTCGATCCGCGAGTATTGCCGCGACATTTGGCACCTAAGTCCCGTGCCAATTCCGGAGTAGCGAGGGGGCGCCTCTCCGGAACGTACCTGGCCAGACAGTGAACCAGACCAGGTTTCCGTCAGCTCAATGAGGCCGCCAATTGCGTGTACTAAGGATTTTTAAGAGCGATCGTCCAAAGGCGCGCTCATCGCGGTTCTCGAGCATGTCGCCCCGGGTCGCGTGACCAGTAGTTGAGAAGGGTGTGACGTTTAGGTGGAGCTGACGTATCGTGAGACGCAGTGGCGGTCCTCTCCGCCCAACTGCGGCTGGTCTTCTGTCGAAATTTGGGGTAGTCGTCATCACTCCGGCAGACCGGCTTTTCGCAGGCCCTCGGTCACTCTGGCTAGATCCTCCGGCCGCCGAAATGGATACAGATCCTTAAGGTCGGAAACCCTCTGCGTTGGATCGAGGAGGTATGCGGGATTTTGGGTGACGAGGCGATCAGGCGGCGTGGTTTGCCGGCACTTCGATGACCTCGATGCCGTCTTGGAATCTGACACCTCCGATGACCTTCGGCAACTGATTTGTACCTTTCAACCGCCGCCAGGTCTTTGATGCAGCGTTGAGCAGCTTGAACACCATCAGCTTGGCGGTGGTTGGCGACAATGAGCCTTTCGTGCGCACCGTCCTGTGCCGGACCGTGGCGAACACGCTTTCGATGGGATTCGTCGTCCGCAAGTGATCCCAATGCTCGGCGGGGAAGTCGTAGAGAGCAAGCAGCGCTTCGCGATCCTTGGTTAGGCATTCGACCGCGTGGCCGTGCTTCGCTCCATATTTCTCGGCGAAGACGTCGATCGCCACTTCGGCAGAAGCCCGGTTCGGTGCCAAGTAGACCTCCCGCAGGTCCGTCTTCATGTTCGCCTGTACCGAGAGAGCGACTTTGTTCAACACATTGGCGGTCTTGTGCACCCAACACCGCTGATGCCGCGTGCCGGGGAAGACCTCATCGAGCGCCTTCCAGAAGCCGAGCGCGCCGTCGCCAACGGCGATTTCCGGGGCGATCTTTAGCCCGCGCCGCTTCACCTGATCGGCGCGACGCCGGAAGGCAAGAAGGAGCTAATCGGTTTACGTACACGTATCGCCGCGCCGACAGATCGCGCTTCTGCTTGAGCTCGGCCGCGCTCACCTGCTGGCCATAGCCGGGGCCGCCCCGCTGGAATCGGCGCGCGTCCGCGAGCTTGCCGACGACCACCGGCTCGAAGCCGGCGTCCCGCACCAGGCCCTCAGCCAAGCGCAGGGCGTCGGGATCGTCGCCGGCCATCGGAATCGCGAGCTTCGGATCGGGCCGGTTCGCCTCGCGTGCAAAAATCATGTAGTTCATCGTGTTGAACGCGCGTACCAGTCGCGTGGCGGGTAGATATTTCTGCGAGGTGATGCCGATACCGTTTTGCTCCACCTCCTCGGCGATTGGACCGTCGTCCGCGGCAACGGCGTTGCAGGCGTCGAGTACGATCTTGCCATTGAACGCGGCGCGGTACTCCTCCCCAGCGCCTTGTAGCGCACGGCGACGAATAGCGCATCGCCGAAGGCGACCGCCTGCGCCACGGTACCGGCTTGGGCAAGCGAACCAAGGCCGGAGACCAGGCCCTTGAGTTCCTCAGGGTGGCGGGACGAGAAGAGCACCGGATGCCCGGCTTTGACCCACAGCCCGCCGATCGTGCCGCCGATATGGCCCGAACCGATAACGCCGATCCGGACCTCGCCGCTCCCGGTGACGCGAACGATGACGCTGACGTGTTTCCGCTTAGAACCCTCGCTGCGCCTGCCAATATCCGATACAGCGCCCGGATGGTGAGCGGGCGGTCCATCGCCCCGTGCCCGACCTGGCCGAGAGGCGTCCAACCCCGGATACCGTGCCACTGCTTTGACGGACGGTCACCGAGACGTTCCCAGCTCGTGTGACCCGCCCCGATACGCCGCCTACGCCGGGCGAGACCACCCGTCCGTTGATGACGTTCACCCGGAACCCGTAGGAACCACAGCTGCCCGCCACGGAGTTTGCGCTAAGGTTCCAGGTGCCGTCGAACATCGTTCGCGGCGTTCGACCGTAATCCAATGACGCATAGCCGCTGTGGTGGCGGACGTGACGTGCCCACTGGTGCTCACCGGCCACGGCGCCAGTAGCTGAACCGATGATGACCGCCGCAAAGATAACGGCCGACACCTTGTGCCCCAACATGGCATCCTCCTTTGACCTCTGATGTGATCGGCGTTAAGGGCTCAAAGATAATCCCGAGCCCGCAACGAATAAACGCACCTTTGTTGCTTTTGATCCCCGGCCAAACTTGGCGACGACCGTGACTGTCCAGGCCCCAACACGGAAGGTCCGTGGTCGCCGTCACAGCGGGCCAAAGGCTGGAGTGCCCGGAGCTGTGCCGAGGCCGGCCTAGCGAGCCCTCCCGGGCCGCCCCACCGCAAGCCTCCGCCGTGGTAAGCTAACCATTGCCTCAAGCCGAGCGGAAGGGCCATGAACGCGCCCCGGAACTCCAAGTCGAGCGGATTACTCGTGGCGAGCGTGGCTTCGTCCGTGAATAGGAGCGCGCTGCTGCTCCAAGTGTTCCTATGACACGGCCGATCATGTGGCCAATCTGCGCGCCGTCAACGTCACGCCGCATGTGACGCAGAACGAAGCATCACAGCAACCGGCAAGCGCCGCCAGAGCGCCATCGACGGACGCACCATGGCTGCGCCCCGGTTTCCCGGGCTCGCCAAGCTCTTCCTCGGACGCAACCGTGGCCGCGGCATGGGCGAGATCGAGCGCGTGCTGAGCTTCTATGCCGATCGCGGCGAGATCGATCTGACGCACCCACTGCCGTTGTTATCGCGACGCAGTGCTGGTATTGTCGCCAATAAACTCCCTTCCTGGCGCAACCGCAGGTAGGGAAACGAGTGATGTTGGTCGTTGGTTGAAAAAGACGTCCGCCCCGATCGCTACTCTCGTATCTTTTCAGAGCACGGGATCAACGCGGACGTGTTGCGCGAAGTGACGGATAGTGAGCTTCAAGCACGCGGGATTCCGTTGATGATCGCAAGCGCATCTTAGCGACCTACACATCGAAGTGCATAGAATGCCATCTGAGCACGACGAATCCCGAGCGAGAGGCGGCATCCGAGCCTGGCGTAAGGGTGCCGAGCGTCGCCATCTCACGATTCTCTTCGTGGACATTGTCGAGTCGACCTCGTTTGCCCAGCGACTGGATCCGGAGGATCTGGCCAATCTCCTGAACGCCTTTCATGCCACCTGCAACCGATCCGTAGAGCGGTTCGGCGGCTATGTGGCGAAGAACCTGGGCGACGGACTCGGTGCGTACTTCGGCTGGCCCGAATCCCATGAACATGATGCCGAACGCGCCGTTCTGGCGGGCTTGGAGATGATCGAAGCCGTCAAGGTGATTCCTACCGGCGCTCCCGACCGCATCCGGATCCATGTGGGCATTGCCACGGGCGAGGTAGTGGTCGGCGACGTTCTGCGGATGGATAGTGCACGCGTTCACGAAGTATTCGGAGAATTGCCGAATCTCGCCGCTCGACTCCAGTCAGCCAGTCCCCCGGATAGTGTCCTGGTCTCCGCGGAGACGCATGAGCTCATTCGCCACAAGTTTGTCTGCGTCGATGCCGGTCGGAAGAAACTGAGAGGTTTTCACGAACTGATACCGGTGTCTCGGGTGATCGGCTCGCGCGAGCTATCGTTGAATTTCGACGCTCGAAGCGCAACCGGCTTGTCCCCCCTCATCGCCAGGACTGCAGAACTCGAGCTACTGAAGACTCGCTGGCAGCAAGCAGCGGCCGGCGATGGGCAGATTGTCCTGCTCGGCGGTGAACCCGGCATCGGCAAGTCCCGGCTCTGCGCCGAGCTGCGCTCCTCGTTGCGCGAGCAGAACTTTTCGAGTTTGGCGTTCCAATGCTCGCCGCTGCACGGGGACAGCCCGCTGTATCCGGTGACGCGGTCCCTCTCGCAGATTGCCGAGCTTTCCGAAGGCGACTCGCTCGAAGTGAAGCGGCGAAAGCTTGCGCACCTGTTCAGCGATGTGGGTGACGATCGCCTCGAAGGTATTTCGCTGCTTGCCGCTCACTTGGGAATACCTACTGGAACCAACAATCAACCGGCACTCGCAAGTTCTGAGAGTCCCGAACGCCGACGCATGATCCTGCATCGGCTGCTTACCGACTTCCTTCTCACGCTGGCCCTGCGTCGTCCGGTCTTGCTTATCTTCGAAGACGTTCACTGGATGGACCCGACGACCAGCGAGTTTCTGGATACGCTAATAAATCGACTGGAGCGGCACGCAGTCCTCTTGATTCTCACTTTCAGATCGATGTTCTCACCACCGTGGCATGGTTCCGAGCGTCAAACGTTTTTGAGCTTGGAGCGGCTGACCCCGAGCCAAACCGCACAATTCATCAAAGTGTTCACGAATGCCGAGGGATTACCGCATGATCTTGTTGCGGAATTGATCGAACGGTCGGACGGCAACCCGTTGTATATTGAGGAATTGACCGCCGCCGTGCTCAGCGAGCGCCGAACGGAGAAACCACGCCCCCTCCCGGACCGCGGAGTTAGGACTCGAATTCGGATACCTTCAACGCTGCAAGACTCTTTGCTCGCTCGAATCGACCGAACGTCGCCACAAGCGAGGGAGTTGATACAGGTCTGCGCCGTGGTAGGAAGGAGATTCGCTCGCGAGCAAATTGCAACGATTGCCGACATCAACGGTAGACAGCTCGATGACGCCCTTGGCGAACTCGTTAACTCCGGGTTGCTGCATTCATTTGGGCGGTCTCCCGATAGCGAGTACGAGTTCAAACACGCACTGATCCAGGACGCCGCCTATTCCGTGATTCTTCGGGAAAAACGGCAGCGATTACATGCAAGGTGCGCGGCAGCATGGGAGGCGCATTTCCCGTCCGTCTGCCAGCGTGATCCCGGCGTTCTCGGCCGCCATTGTGAAATTGCCGGTAATACGCAAGCCGCCGTGTTGTACTTTCTCGCCGCGGGGCAGCTGGCAATCGAACGCTCCGCGTTGAGGGAGGCCAATACGTATCTCGAGAAAGGTTTGGCGTTACTGGCGACCCTGCCGGAATCCGAGTGGCGAAATGGCGAGGAGCTGAGATTTCGTTCTTTGCTCGGCCGGGTGCGCATCTTCACCGATGGCTGGGCCCATCCGTCGGTGAAGAAGGAATACGGAAGAGCTTTGGAGCTTGCTAAATCTCTCGGAAACAAAAAGGAGCTGGTCCCTCTCGAATGGGCGCTGACGACGTACCACCTGCTTCGTGGCGAGATTCGTGAAGCTGTTCTTGGTGGTCAGCGCGTCCTCGGACTTGCCGAACACGTAATGGATCAGGGTCTACTGCTCGTCGCGCACTCGGCGTTGACGATATACGAGTTCTACAGTGGAAATTTCCTCGCAGTCGTAAACCACAAGGAGCAGGCGCTGCACTTCTATCGGGCCCAGGCGAGCGGGGAGCTGCAGAAGAGTTTCGGCACCGATCGACGCTTGCAGGCGCTTCGAGGTGCCGCTCTGTCGCACTGGTGCCTCGGTAATCACCGGCTGGCAATCGATCTGGATGAAGAGCAACGTTCGATCGCCGAGAACAGTGGCCATCTGTTCGATCACGCCTATGCGTTGACGATCAGCTGCATTTTGCACAGCCTGCGCCGTGATGCGAACGTGACGTATTCTTGTGCGGAAGCTGCAATCACGATTGCGCAGGATCAAGGGTTCAATTTTCTGGGAGCGAACGCCACAAACTTTCAAGCCATTGCGCTCGCCCTATTGGATCCTCGCGACCGCACGCTGCAGGGCTGCGATAGGGCCATTGAGACGTACCAGACAGCCGGAAATCGAATGGGTATTTCGGGGATGCTGGCGATAATGGCTGAACTCTGCGGCCGAATAGGCAGGCCCGAACGCGGACTTCTCTATGTGGACAGGGCTTTGGACTACGTACGGCGCTCGGGCGAGCGTTTCGCGCAGGCGGACCTGTATCGGGTAAAGGGGGAATTACTGGCGGCCGTGAATCGTATCGGTGATGCACAACGCTTCCTGAGCCGAGCCCTGCTGTTGGCTCGGAAGCAACGTGCAAAAACCTGGGAATTGGGGGCCGCTATTCCTCTGGCTCAGATCTTGGTCGATCAGTCCCAGTTCGAAAAGGCTCGCGGGCTGCTGCAGCCATTGTGCCGGGAGTTCAAGGATTCGGTCTTCGTGTCCGACCAACTGGCCCGAGCGCAGACCCTATGCGCGCAATGTTCGACTGGGGAGCGTTCCGGGAAGTTGCTGCCGGAAAGGCTGTACTGAATCCACATCGAGGCTGGGGGACGGCCGTTGGACCCGAATGTTGAGCGAGCGCGCACCGACGCCGCCCCGGTTCATCGGGCACAGCACCTGGAATCGCGGATGGGATCAAGGCCGAAGCGGCGTGGAATGCGAATCTTTACCAGCTCGACAATGCGGGGAACCGCAGCTTCAGGGCCATCCGCCTCGACAAAATATAGAAGTCACTCTCGGCCTCCGGCTTGCGCAGATCGAGAAACACGCCCTCATTGATGCGGTGCGCGTTCACGATGATCTGGCTCCTAGCCGCCTGACGGAACACCTCGGTCAAGCGCACCACCGGCGTGGCCCCACTCGCGATCATGTCGGCGAGCACCTGGCCGGGGCCGACCGAAGGCAGTTGGTCGACGTCCCCGACCACCAGCAGGGCCGCCGTGCGCGGCATCGCCTTAAGCAGCGCATGCATCAGCAGCACATCGACAATGGATGTTTCGTCGATGACGAGCAGGTCGCAGTCGAGGGGGTTCTGGCTATCCCGCCGAAAGCCGCCGGTCCTGGGATTAGAACCGCGACCGACTGCAGAACGGCGAGGTCGACTGCAGAACGGCGAGGTGTTTACCAAATTCATGACCAAGCTTCTCAACCACCCGCAGGTCAAGCCGCTGTTGTCGGACGAGCATTTTTCGGTGGACGGAACGCTGATCGAGGCGTGGGCCTCGCACAAGAGCTTCCGCCCCAAGGACGGCAGCGGCGACGAAGACGGCGGGGCACTTTCCAGATTTTTCAGCAAACTGCTAGAGCGGATTACGTGACGAAATGAATAGATACCATGCGTCCGTACATCGCCGGATGCCGGCCCGTCGGGATACCAAACGTAATCACGCATAGCCACGCTGTGCAGGAGATCGCCTCTGCTCAACCATCCCGGTACAATCACCCGCCATGCGCGATACGCAATGATCTCCCCGACGCGAATACCCTCATGCCGGATTCGCCTTGCAAGCTCGTTGTTGTTGGCCACGGATCGCTGCGATTCTACGGCACTGGCTGCGGCTCAGGTTTCGTTACCGGTTGCGTGGGACTGGGGGTCTTATTCGGGGGCGGTGGCGTGACAGGTTCGTTCGTTGGCGACACCGGCTCTTCCAGCGGAATGACGGTGTACCTCGTGACCGGCTCTCCAATCTGACCCACGGCGCACTCCTACGATAGAACTACGCCGCCGATTCCACGCATCCCGCCCGTCTTCGTCAACCGGAAAGCGGAGGTATGTTGTTCTTGAAAAGGGCCCGGAGATCGCTCCGGACTTCGTCCCTACCCCGACGACGAACTACCCGGAACCAGCTGCAGCAGTCGGAGCCTGTGGTCGGCGAGGGCAAGGCGCCGTTCAAAGGCGGTACCGCCGGCAAAATTCCTGGCGCGAGATCGCCGCCTCGACGACGGACTGTCTCTCCAACAACACGCGCCGGGAGCCACCCGGATGAAATGCCAGCACACTCTTAGATAACCAGGGGGAGCCCCACGAAGCTGCCCTCGTGGTCCCGATGCGCGCGGGAAGAGGGGGCGGCCACTGCTAACAGCGGGGGTAACAGGACAGAGTGTGGACAGATCGTAAGTACGGGGACGGCACAGCAGCACGGTGCGTTCCCGCGGCAAACGGGGAATTGAGTGTCGAGCAATCCGTGGAAGGGGACCAAGTCGCCGCCCTGGCAAAAGCCGGGAGCGAGATTGGACACTGGACGGCTGCAGCGCGGAATCCTTCGGGCGTTTCAGGCCAGGGGCGAGCACAGTCTCGCGACCCATGACTTCTACCAGTACTGCTACCCGGAGCGCTGGGCGACCACCCCACGGCAACGGGACAACCGACGCCGAGCGGTGCAGAGGGCTGCCGAGCGATATTGCGTGAAGGTGTCGGACGGGTGGGGATGGTTCCGCTGGGTATTGCGGCCCGAATATGCGCCCGCCAAACCGGAGAAATAGCGGCTATCTCCCCTGTCGCGACAATCTCCCGGAGTGGCTACCACAAAGATATCGAGCAATATCACGTGGTTGGGAATTAAAATAACGGGTTTCGGCAGCAAACTCGCAGACCAGAAACCGGCGGTGCCGAGGCGAGCGCCGCCGGCTTCGTTTTTGGTGCTAGGGATCATGCCGCCGCCGATCTTGCAGGGCACCGCGGCCCAGCCGATGCTCGGGGCCGCCGCATGAGCCCCGTGAGCAAACAAGCTTTGTCCGTCGCGGCCATGCCCTGCTGGCTGATCCTCCTTGCGACAATTAAAGTTCGTCAAAACTCGAGGTTGTCAAATGGCCGTGGCCGACCTCCTTGCTCGCGCAACAACCTCCTCCGGTGTTGGCGGGTTCGGCGGATGAAAGGAGAGGCAGATCGGCGTCTTAAGCTTGAACGGCTTACCGCTCTTCTCCGTCTTGAAGTAAAACTCCCCTGCCGCGAGCTTGCCGACGTCGTCGGCCGATCCGCCGGTAGCGGCGATCATACTTTTCATAGACTGCTGATCGGTGGGCGAGTTCTGCTTGCCCAGAAACTGCGTTGTGCAGTTCGAGACCACCTTGTTATCGATACCCTTAGGCGCCTGGGTCACCGCGATCATGCCCAGCCCATACTTACGTGCCTGGGCGACGAGTTGTACGCCACTGGTCTTCGACCGTGCCCCTGTCCCCGAGGGAATAAACACTTGCGCCTCGTCGATGACATATAGCAGCCCGCGCGGCGAAGGATGTTTCTTAACCCAGCCGAACAGCGTCATCTGCAGCCGGTTAACGAAGTCCTCCTTGGCATCGTCCGACGCCAAGCCGGAAAGATTGATGACCGAGATGCGTGTCTTCGATGAATCCCTGCCGAAGAACAGCAGTTTCGGGTCAAGCACTGGACCAGTAGCCTTGAGCAGCGGGTTGGTGGCGACGGCAGCCTTGAGCTCATCGGCCATCTTGGCGGCAAGCTTTCCAGCGTTCCCGATCTCGCTGACGTCCTCGGGCAGATCGGCGAGTAGAGTCGTCATCGCCTTGAGGTCTCCTCCGCCCTTGTTCGCGAACGCGCGCAGTGCGTCAGCCAGCACGCCTTTCTGCAGGTTGGACTTCGCACCCGCCAGCGGCCCAAGCGTGTCAGCAGCCATGATAACTGCCTGTGCACGCTCGTCAGCGTCGTCGCCAACCGCGGCGAAGTCAGGTAGCACCGAGAGGAACAACGGATTGCCGGCGTGGACGCCAGGCGTCCAAACTACCACCTCGACAGTGTTGGCGTAGCGTTTGGCTTTGGCTTCATCCTCGTCCGTGAAGCTGGCCGGCCGTTCGGGCCAGGCGTCACCCAGCCGCGACAAATCGTTGTTGGGGTCGATCACAATCGCCGGAATGCCCGCCAGTGCTGCCTCCTCGACGATGCGTCGGAGCAGGACGGTTTTGCCCGATCCGGCGCCGGCGATGATCGCGGTGTGGCGCGGCAACAAACTGGTTGACAGCTCCACCGCATCGCCACCTACCGAACGGCGGCCGACGGGGACGCCCGGGGAAGGTGGGTTACCTGCGACTGATGGGGTCGCAACGGGGTTTGGTGTCGCCTCCGCCCTCTTTTCGAGCTCAGTTGGTCGGCGACCGTCTTCAGGAGCAAGCGCTCTAGGGCCTGCGCTTGCATCTGTGCTATCCTCACGCTGCGAGACGTCATTCACGATTCCGGAGCGGCGACTCTCGCGCGCTCCCCCGTTCCACGGTGGCAGAGGCGGGGGGCACAAACCCGCCGTCTTGAAGAAAGCGATCTTGCAAAGCGGCTTGTGCGCGACCAACCAGCGCTCGAACGCGTCAAAGTCGCTGCCGGCTAGCGCTGTGTCGCGCATCTGGCACAGACCGACGAATTTCCGTAGGTCAGCGTCGCTGGGATCGATCTCGATCCCGCCCGCAGCACGAAACGCGTCGAAAAGCTCCTGTGTCTTCGGGCCGCTCGACGGCGGGCCACGTCGTACGATGATCAGCTTCCGGTCAGGGATTTTGGCTGAAACACCAGAGGCGGTCAGTGCTGCGCGAAAGCGAGAGCACAACGCCACTGCATTGCTGTGTTGGAGCGCCCTAAAACAGAAGTGTAACTCGCGATCCCCGGCGCGGTGGTCGGTGAAGGTAAGCCGACCATGAAGCGGCGGAGTCTTCTGCTTAGGATCAGCCCTAGCCACGACGTCGTAATCGTCGTGCGGCGGGATTTGCTTGGCATAGAGATCGAAGACATCGCGCAGCAGCATGCCCAGCTTGCCATCGTCCTTGTTGTCGAGAAGGCCATCGAGATCGGCGGCCGCGGCCGCGGCTGCAAATCTGACGTCGAGACCCTCAGGATCCGGCAGCGGGACGGGAGGGCAAGGCGGCTCTTCGACGAGCGTTTCGCATAGCACGATGTTGCCCGCGGTGAGGCATCTCTTTCGGTGTTCATCACAGCGCATCAAGATGCTTCGCGGTGTCATGCCAGCTGAAGCGCTACGGATTGCTGTATCCGTGAACGGGTGTGTCGGGGTCTTCGGCGCGATGCCGGACTTGGCATAAGCCGGGCCGAGCCTGTCGGCAATCAGCTTCCGCACGAACGAGTCGCTCTGCGCGAGCCGCAAAGGAGTAGGCGCCGTAAACCGTTGCTCAAGCGGGGTCGGGCCGTGGGTCCTTATGATCTCCCAAGAACTTAGCAAACATGTGAGCACGATCATGCCACGGTTGATCACGGCTGCAAGATCGAGCAGTCCGGCGGTCAGTAGCTTGGTGAAATCTGGCGCATCACCGAAATCCGACCTTCCGCCCACACTTAGCACACCATCGATCTGGTCGACGGCGATCAACGTGGGACCAGCGAGACTCATGACCCACATCAGCCCACGAACTATTTCCACAGGCGTTGGGGGCGGCGTCAGGAAACCAAGACTTCTTCGCATCGCCTCATTAGCGTCGTAGCCCTGTAGCCAGGCGTGAGCGATGCCGACCGTCGTGAGATCGTGCGAGCGCAACAGGGCCAGGGCGCGGAACACGTCCTGATGCTTCAACGCATTCGCCGGCTCCTTCTGACAAAGCACCCCGACCAACAGAGTCACAATCTTTGTCGAATCGACCTCAGGATTGGCGAACGCCGCGTTGACCGGCTTTTCAATGTTGAACCGACGCGCAACGCCACCTATTACCGCCTCATACTGGCGCTGCCCGTCTGGCATTTCCTGAAGCAACGAAGTGACAAAGCTCAGCGCGGCGCTCTTCCAGAAGTCCGTAATGCCGACTACGTCGAGCATCACGAACCAGCATCCCTCGGCCCATGCCCCGCGGCGTAGCACGGCCATTAGATGGGTCTTGCCGATTCCGGCCTGACCAAGAAAGACCCGCCCCGGCGGGTTTGGTGATTTCGTTAGCTTGGCAAGCTCAGTGATAAGGCCGTCAGCCAAGTCCTGATTGGGACCGGAGTCCTCCGCCTCGTCGCTCCAGACGCTGTCGAGCGACCGTGCCCAGCCGAAATCCGCGTCTTGCAGCGCCTGTAGTTCGGGGCTCATGACGATATCCAGATCACGTGGAAGGGCTCGCCCGCCGGGCTGAACGCGGCCTCGTGGTCTGCTTGATCGAGCTGGCGGGGATCGTCGTGGCGCATAAGCGCCGCCTTCTTGTCACCCTTGAGAATACGGCTGAGTGCCGCATCCACGGTAGCGCGATCGAGGTCGGAGAGTTCGGCGCGTAGGCGCGCCAGGCGCACGGGTTGGTTCTTGCGACCGTCGGTGGCCGCCAGATAGGCTTCCTCGATCCGCTTGCGCAGCGTAAGCGGCGACGGCGGTTTGGGTTTCGCCGGCTTGGCTCCGCCTCTGCTGCGCTTCAGTGCAGGTGATTCCGGAGGCGGAATCTCGTCCGGCTTGCTGCCGATGAAATCTGCCAGCGTCTCGCCGCTCGTCGCCAAGTGCTCCCTCAGCCTTGCGCAGAGATCGCCCAATGTGCGTTGAGCCGGTGGCAAGTTAGCCGTCCCAAGGTTTTCGGCGGCCCATGACCAACCGAGATCCTCTAAAGTTAGGCACAGCGGGCGCTTCGGCGTGGAGGTGATCAGCTTCTCCTTAACCAGTGCTTCGCGGTCGGCCTTCTTTACCTTAGGCATCAACTCGGCCTGCGCACACGCGCCGTGGCGGGCGAGGAGGCCAAAGAGCAGCAGAGCCTGGGAGGGCGTCGGATTGTAACTCAAGGCCTTCCTCTCCTCATATTGACAACGCGGCGCACCTTCTCTAACGAGCGACCAAGGTCCAGCTCCACTTCGGCATTGGTAAGCCGCAACACGAGGTATCCTGCTACGAGAAGTTCGTAGTCCCTGTGACGGTCGGCACCGTAGTTCGGGTCGCGCTCGTGCTCGGCACCGTCGAGCTCCACCACGACCTTGCCCTCACGCCACAGTAGGTCGACGCGAGGCGTAAACCCGAGCGCGTCAAGCTGCAAGGTGACCTCATCCTCGAATAGGCCTGCAAGGTCGGGCGCGGCGCGCAGCGCTTCGCGCATTCGCCGCTCTATGGCGCTCCCGCGTGACGTTATGGCGGAGGATGGCAAGATCAGGCGGCGCGCCGCCGGCTCGGCGGGCGACTGCTCTACTATGATCGCACTGTGCAGCAGGAGATCCCACGGCGTCTTGCACGGCGGCTCCTCGGCCAGCAGAGCGACGACAGCGGCGCCATAGCGACGACACCAATCAAGCGCAGCGATAATGGGTGCCGCGCGCTCGCATCGCAGCGAGTCTACCTCACCAAGAAGCACAAGCCCTGGGAGCACGGACAGCAGATGGGAAAGTTCCGTTTCGCGTGCGAGCCGCCGAAACCGTGGACGTCGGCCTACCGACGCAAAGCGTATCGCGGCGCGACGCCACGCTGGTAACAATCGCCCCGATAGCTGTGGCGGCTCGGTATCATCCCAATCTGGCCACAGGGCTGTAGCGAGGTCCGCTAGGTCGTCAAGAATCCGGTCAATCGCAAGGGCCGTAGTGGTGACGTCAGCGAAGTCCAGTCGCAGCATACGAGGCGCCGATGGCGTCTGGGGCAGGACCTCACGAAGCTGAGCTGCGCCGAGGCCAATGAGAGTCAAAGCCGCGCCGGGGCGCAGTGCCATCAGCTTTGTCGCGAGCTCGCCATTTCGAGCTAACGATCCTAGGGGATGCGCCTGATGTGCTTGGGGCATTGCGCACTCGGGCCAGGCTCGACCGCCCTGGCAGTTTTCTTCTCCGGAAAGCGTGCAGTTGAAAAGGGAAAGGGTCCCCTGGTGCTCGGGTCTCAAGAGCGGGCTGGATCTGGGCCAAATTGTGATCGCTCGGGCCGACATCGACGCCTGCGCCAACGGGGAGGCTTCCCGTGGGGCCCGGAAGTGGCGGGAGGCGCCGCGGCAGGCTCGGTTAATTACTCGGTAACGAGCGGTAGTGGCCGGTCACGCTTTCTCACCGGCGTTGCCGCCGGGGCGGCCCTCTTCCACTGCGGCTGTTCCGGGATGCGCGACACTGTCGGCGAATCGTCGCACGATGCCCCACTGGGCGCCGGGTAAAACTCCCGCTCTACGGACTACTCGGGCGGCCGCTTTTGACATGGCGTTTGCGCGATTGGACCTACGCCCTGCGCAACTGACTTTCCTTCGCCATTCTCAGGTGCGGCTCATCTACCGACTTGATCTTATAATGGTACTCCCCATCGCTTTCCGGAAGCTGCTGAACGATCTCATAGATCTCGGAAGTCGCAAGTCGAACGCCCAGTCCGGCCAGGAACTGAACTTTCTCGCCGACTCGGAATTTGTGCGTCGCCATCCCAGCACACGCTGTACGAACGCCCGCCGACTGCTTCCGTTGAATCACCGCGGGCATCCCGATGAGAGCGTAGCACGCCGCCGGACCGGGCCGCGGGCCATCTCCTGCACACCGGCTCGCGCAGATTTTCTTTTAGGTATCCCGAGGCGGCTTTTAGGTATTCCGAGGCGGATTGCCAGCTTGGCGCCGACTGGTACGCTACCAGTGCCGTTCGGTTATTCCCTCTCCGGGGATTGCACCCCGAACGGCGCGACCCCGGCTAGTCTTGGACGCCTCGCCGGGGTTTGCTTTGTTTCAAGGCGAGCCCAGCTCATCAGCGCCACTCCGGCGCGAACGGGATCTGGTCGTCGAGATCGTCCCGATACGACGGGCGCGCGCCGCCCGCAGGCTTGGGGTCCAAGCGCTTACTGGGTCGTCGAGCGGCCTCTCTTTGGGCTTACGGCCCAAATCAGGTGCGGCCGACGACCGGCAGGCGGCGCCGCCGGAGCTTACGGTCTAGCGTGATCCTGATGGTCCTGAGGGGTAAGAATCACACAGGGACGAATGCGGTACCCGCCATCGTCACATAGGGGTCGCCCCGGCCACGTTTGCCGCGCTATCCTCATTGCATACGCTTGCGGGTCTTCCGGCACGGCAGCGACGGGACTGCCATAATGCTGTACTCTCTTACG
>WNGD01010377.1_pt1 | contig 16354 bp, 19 predicted proteins | sample 5400671 | NCBI WGS metagenome assembly WNGD01 (sample SAMN13153369, study PRJNA577476) | soil metagenome | isolation source: 40 cm soil or saprolite under grassland replicate 2 | place: USA:California | collected 2016-06-15 | reverse complement strand
GCTCGTACTCGGTTCGAACGAAACAACACTTCGCTTTGCCAAAGCCCTGTCATCATCCGGCTTCGCTGTGAGTGCCATTCGGCCTCCATCCGTTCCTGTGGGCACCGCTCGACTGCGGCTATCATTGAATGCGAACCTCTCGTTTACGGATATCGATTCTTTCCTGGATGCGCTCATCGAAACCCGTGACACCGAGCTCGTGCGCGAGTGAATTCAGATCTGTTTATAACGGGTACGGATACGGGTGTCGGAAAGACGGTGCTTTCCGCACTCCTCGTTGCATCATCCGGTCGAAAATACTGGAAGCCGATTCAAACGGGAGCGCGCGAAGGAACCGACCGGCAAACAGTTATGAGGTGGGCAGCCATCAGAGCCGATCAGGCATATCCCGAAACTTATTTCTTTGACCCCCCGGTCTCCCCACATCTGGCGGCCAAGCAGCAGGGCATAACCATCGATCTCCAGCGCATCCGGCGGCCGGCCTCAGCTGAACCAATCATCATCGAGGGCGCCGGCGGCGTCTTGGTTCCAATCAATGAGAACGCATTCATGTTGGACCTGATCGGGCAACTCGGAGCGCCGGCGATCATTGCGTCTCGTACTGCATTAGGGACAATTAATCATACGCTTCTTACGGTGTCCGCCATTCGCCAGGCGAAGCTTACCGTACACGGTGTAGTGATGATTGGAACAGAGAACGTGGAGAATCGCCTGGCCATCGAGCGTTATGGCAATGTGCCTGTGATCGGGTGGATCCCCTGGCTCGAGAAAATTGACCGAGACATCCTGCAGTCCGTCTTCGAGAACCGATTCGATAAGAATGCGTTCGTATGAAAATTTGGCACCCCTACACCCAAGAGGCCACTGAGCTTCCGCCGATTCCCATCGATCGAGGCAAAGGGGCTTACCTGTATACACGCGATGGGCGCCGTTTGATCGATGGGATCTCGTCGTGGTGGGTCAACCTTCACGGCCATGGCCATCCAGTAATTGTTAAAGCGATCGCGGAGCAAGCCCGCAAGTTGGAGCATGTGATATTTGCCGGCTTTACGCACGAAGCGGCCGAAGAACTCGCTGAACGGCTTGCGGTCATATTGCCGGCTGAACTCGACCGGGTGTTTTACTCGGATAATGGCTCAACGGCAGTCGAGGTGGCTTTGAAGATCGCCATCCAGTACTGGTACAACCGGGGAGAGCCGACAAAGTATCGAATCGTCGCGCTGGAGCACGCCTATCATGGCGACACGATCGGCGCGATGTCCGTCAGCGCGGATTCGCCATTCACCGCGGCTTTCAAGGTTCTGCGCCTGCCTGTTTTCCGTGTTCGCAATGCCGCCGAGCTCGAGGAGCTACTTTCCGCAAGAAGCCATGAAATTGCGGCAATGATCATTGAGCCGCTCGTTCAAGGAGCAGGAGGCATGAAGATATACGCGGCGAGCGACCTGAGACGCTTTCAACAATTGTGTGCCGAACACAATGTGTTGCTCATTGCGGATGAGGTCTTCACGGGACTGGGACGTACGGGCCGGATGTTTGCGTGTGAGCATGCGGGCATTACACCGGACTTAATGTGTCTATCTAAAGGATTGACCGGGGGTTTTTTACCCTTTGCCGTAACGGTGTGCCGTCGTGAGATCTATGCTGCTTTTTACAGCAAGGATCGATCCCGTACGTTCTTCCACGGTCATTCGTATGCGGGAAATCCACTGGGTTGCGCCGCGGCGAACGCGACTCTGAAGATCTTTGAGACCGAGCCGGTGTTCGACCGCATCTCCGCTATCGAACGCATCCATAAGATGCATCTTGGCGGTCTCCGGAAACACCCGGTTGTCGTGGACGTGCGGATGCTCGGAACCATTGCTGCAATCGAGCTTCTCGCCGCCGACGCGGGATATCTCTCGAGTGTCCGCTCGCGGCTGTACCACTTTTTCATCGAACATGGCGTTTTGCTTCGCCCTCTAGGCAATGTCGTTTACCTAGTTCCGCCCTACGTCATTGGACCGGACGATTTGCACTACACGTATGAAATTATCGAAAAAGCCTTAGAAATCATTTGAGACGACATTGTTGGAGAAACGTTGGAAACCCCTTTGAAACTCTCTTAGGCCGCTTTTGATACAGAATCAAGTTCCTGACATGCCCGCTGCAGATCGGAAAACTGCCGGTTGAGCATAGCTCTGGTGTGTGAGGTGAGTGGGCTGTTGAACGCCTCCTGATAGCAATCCAGCATGTGATCGAGAGCGAGGGTCCCTGAGTATCCTTGAATCGATTCAAACCGGAATATAACGAAATCTTCGTGCTGGCCGAGCCGGCGAATTTCGTTCCGAAGTTCGAATCCGAATTGTTCCAGTTTCTGCGGGATCCTATCTAAGGCATTTCTGTGAGTAGGGTTCGTTAATGAGCCAGCGCAAGCGTGGAAGATTTGCCTGCATTGCGTACAGGCATCTATCAACTTAAAAAGGCTATGAGTGGTTTCGGCTTTGTCCAACATTGCGTTTACTCCGTATTTCAACGAATCGGAAAAGCAACCGGCAGCTTGAGCTGCAGCTTCAGTTCCGCTTTAGTGGTTGAGACGGTGCAAACAAGACGGTAAGCGAGTACCCCTGTCCATCATGAACGATGAATTGAACCCGAAGGAAGATCGGAAAGGCAGAGATCGCCCTTCTTAAGATCGGTGCCGCCCTAAGGAATCCTTGACTTCTCGATCCAGTGTCTCACTAGCTGCGCACAACCTCATCGATTGCACCCTTAGCACAAAAAAGCTCAGGGTGTCACTCCCTGAGCTTTCAAGTTGCTGAATCTAAACGGGGCCGACGAGACTCGAACTCGCGACCTCCGGCGTGACAGGCCGGCGTTCTAGCCAACTGAACTACGACCCCGAGGGCAAAGAGAAAATCATACACGAATTTCGGAGACAAAAAAATCGGGGCGTGTTTAGGAACGCCCCGGTGCGGATTATTCGGTTTGTTGAATGCGGGTTAATTGCGCCGCTTTAATGTTGGCCGATCATCGTCGGCAGGTTCTTTGTCATCCGGCTTGCTGGAATCCGCCTGGGCGTCCTTATCTTTATCCTTTTTGTTTTTGGAACTCGTGTCCTTCGCATTTCCGCCTTTATTGTCATCGCCGTTGACATCTGGACGCTGAGTCTTGCGTCGCAAGCTCGGTTTATTGGCCTCTTCCTGGGATGGACGCCGATTCTCGAGCTGGGCCAAGAGCGTTCTGACCTTGTTGAATTCGGAAGTCGTAACGACGTACTGATCCTTGTCGGGAAGGATCAGTTCGATGTTCTTCTTCGTCATCTCGATGCGATCGCCGGTGGGTGGATGGGTGCTGAACATCTTCGAGACGCTTCCCGGTCGTGCGCTTTCCTTTGCCTGGAGTTTTTCGAAGAAGCTGACTGCAGCGCCCGGATCGTAGCCGGTTTTGTACAGATACTGTAATCCGAGATAGTCGGCCTCGGCCTCATCGCCGCGCGAGAATTGGAGGAATTGCAGCGGGATGAGGAATCCCGCAGCCTGCCGAATAGCAAACCCACCGACGCCACCCATAAAGATCAACGGAATTGACGCGAAGTTGATAAGTTCGGCTTTGGATGCCTGTTTCGTTCCATGCCGGGCGGCAACGTGGGCGATTTCATGCGACATGACTGCGGCCAACTCGGATTCATCATCGGCCGCGAGAATCAAGCCGCTGTTCACATAGAAGAAACCGCCGGGCAGGGCGAATGCGTTGATCTCATCCGACTCGACGACCTTGATCGTGAACGGAACCTTCGCATCCGAGTTTCGAACGAGGTTTTGGCCGACGCGGTTCAACAAGCTTCACCTGGCGCTCGATTTCCGCAGCGAGCTGGCGTCCCATCTGAATTTCTTTCTCCAGCGAGAAGAAATTCAAACTGCCCTTGTTGATGTTCCGGTTACCGATGTTCTCCACATCGGAATTCTTCTTTTTGCTTTTCTGCTTGGATTTGGATTTGTCCTTATCCTGATCCTTGCTCGAGGTGTTGGTCTGGTCGCTATTGTCGTTTTGGGCAAACAGCGGCACAGGAATCGCGACCACGAACGCCAAGAAAAGCATAAGCCCTGTTCGGGCAATCTTATGAGTCATGTGGTTTCTCCGCAGGCAAACTAGGTTCATCCTAAATACCACCCCAAACGGTGTCAAGGCCTTTGACGGCCGAATTCGCGATTGGGAGCCGTGTTTTTAACGCCAGCACAGTATTTTACCATGGCACGTTGCTACCCAAACGACTGTAGGGGCGGTTATTTCTTGAGGCTGCGCGCTATGGCGCTTGCGCTTCGCGTTCTTGAGGCTGCGCGCTATGGCGCTTGCGCTTCGCGTTCTTGAGGCTGCGCGCTATGGCGCTTGCGCTTCGCGGCCCGCACCGCTAAATGGAGGGTACGGCGAGCGTGACGATGTCGTCCACGGCCATCAATTCCTTGACGACGAATGGTTCGGCGTAGTTGACGCCAATGAGATGGCCGAAGTACTTGCACTGGGTTGTGATCCGGTCGATCAGCTTTCCCCAGGCCGGGTAAAGTTCTGTAACATCACGTAGATCGCCGGCAAATTGTGAAGCAAAACAGTTGATTGCCTGTATCTTGCGCGCAAAGTAGGGACTGATGTCGATAAGAAACGACGGCCGGACTTCCCAATACATCGAAGCGTAAAGAATTTTTTGGGGACGGTGCGGCTCCCCCCCCGCAATAGGCAACCGCTTGAGCCCGGCCGCATAACAGGCTTCATAGCCAAGCGTTGCGGCCGTGTAGTGATCCGGGTGGCGCCCTTCCCAATACGGAAGAATGACGGTTTTCGGCCGGGCCAGCCGGATTTTTTCGGCTAGCGCAAACCGATTCTCAATCGAGGCAGTCAGACGCGAATCGCCCAAGTTGAGACGTTCCCGAAAGCGTGCGCCGATAACGGCCCGCGCCGCTTCGGCCTCCTGAGCACGGATTTCCTGAGTGCCTCGTGTACCCATCTCACCCTGGGTGAGGTCGAGAATTCCTAAGGAGTACCCCCTATCGAGCATTTTCATTAGGGTGCCGGAGCACGTCAGTTCGATGTCATCCGGATGCGCGGCGATCGTCAGGATGTCGATGGATTCCATAGCTTCCTCACCTTTTTCTCGAGTTCAGCTTCATCCACATGGTACTTGAATGCCTTCTTTCCATTGATGAAAACGACGGGGATCTGCTCACCGTAAGTTTTCTCAAGCTCGGGATCGGTTTCAATATTGACGATCTGAACGGAGAAGGGGACACGCTGGCGCACCCGTTCGATGACTCCCTCGGCTTGGTGGCAGAGGTGGCAGTTGGGACGGGAATAAATTTCAATTTGGATGGGATTGTCCGGCATTGAGACCCTCACCCCACCGGCTTTTCTCGAGGCTGCGCCCTATCGGGCTCGCGCTTCGCGGGCGGCGGGCCTCCCGCAGGGGGAGAGGCGAGGATTCGGAAGAATCGTTGGGCGCGGGTGACATCTAGGACGATTTGCTCCCGGAGCGCCTCGGGCGAGGGGAACTTCATTTCGTCTCTGAGCCGGTGTAACAGTTGCAGGCGCGCCCGGCCGGCAGCGGGTGGGGCCGCGTTGAGAAGGAAAGTTTCGATTGTGAGATTCGATTCGTTGAATGTGGGGCGAACGCCAATGTTTGTCACGGCATCCATGAACGGACTCCCATCCAGCGAAATGCGGGAAACGTAAACGCCGATCTTCGGAATCAGCTCGTTTTCGGGTTCCAGGTTCAGCGTCGGTACCCGCATCGTTCGGCCACGTCCAGCCCCGGCAACGATTCTCCCTTCAACTTCGATCCATCGTCTCAAAAGACGACAAGCTCGCGATACAGCGCCATCCGATACCAGTTGCCGAATAGCGGAGCTACTGACGAGCGTCCCCCGCACGCGAACGGGCGGGACTTCGATAATTTCAAAATACCGGCGAAACTCTCGAAGCGAGCTGATTGTCCCGCTCCCGCGATACCCAAAATTGAAGTTTCCGCCAACGCACACCGAGTGCGCCTTGAACGTCTGAATCAGATACTTCTGAATGAACTCTTCAGGCGACAACCGGGAAAAAGCCAGGTCAAACTGCGCGACGAATATCATATCGATGCCGGCCTTTTCGATTAAACGGAGCTTTTGCTCAAGCGTGCTGATCAGGCGCAGCGGGCGGTCCGGCGCGAGAACCCGGATCGGATGCGGCGAAAATGTCATGGCGAGCGATTGCAAGCCGAGTTCTTTAGACCGCTTGAGAACCATTTTCAGGATTTCCTGATGGCCGAGGTGAAGGCCATCAAAGTTGCCGATGCTGACGATTGTAGGATGCGAGATATCGGCATCGGCCAGTGAGGTCGCGACTTTCATCAGGCTATGAATTTAACACGATATAATCGGGCTATGGCGCCCCTACCCAATAGCACCGGTGAAAAATTTGAGCGGCTCGTTGAGATCATGGATACACTGCGCGGTCCGAATGGCTGCCCGTGGGACAAGCAGCAAGACTTTAACTCGCTGAAGCCGATGCTGGTTGAGGAAGTCTATGAGGTGCTGGAGGCCGTCGAAAACAGCGATTTTGAAGGCATGTCCGAGGAACTTGGTGACCTTCTCCTCCACATTGTGTTCCACGCCTATCTTGGAAAGGAAGCCGGACACTTCGATATCAATACGGTGATCGACAAAATCTCGGAGAAACTGGTCCGCCGTCATCCGCACGTCTTTGGCGAGGAATCGGCTTCTACGGCCGATGAGGTGATCAAGAATTGGGAAGCCATCAAAGCGCAGGAAAAAGCGCAAAAACTCAAAAGCCGCACGCCGGACCAGCGGTCGCTCCTGGAAGGCATTCCGAGTAAGCTGCCCGCCATCCATGAGGCACACCAGATTTCTTCGCGCGCCGCTCGCGTCGGTTTTGATTGGCCCGACGTCGAAGGCATTTTCGATAAGCTTCAAGAGGAAGTCGCGGAACTCAAAGAGGTGATTTCCACCGGTGACGACGCCGGTCGCCGCGAACGTCTCGAGGACGAAATCGGGGACATGCTTTTCGTCATCGTCAATATCGCGCGCTATTTGAAAATCGATTCGGAGGCTGCTCTCAAGCGTTCGAATCGAAAGTTCAAGTCCCGATTTCGATACATGGAAAGCGAATTGGCAAAACAAGGAAGGACTCTGGAGCAGGCGTCTCTGGAAGAGATGGAAGCACTGTGGCAAAAGTCCAAATCCGAAGCGATTCCCACATGACTATCCGCCCGCTTAGCGAGATCGCCGAATTCCAGGCCTGTGTGGAACTGCAGCGCGAGACCTGGGGATCGGCGGATATCGACATCATGCCCGCGCGTTACTTCGTGACAAGCACCCACATCGGTGGACTGGTGCTTGGTGCGTTCGATGGCGACCGGTTCGTCGGGTTTGTGAATGCGACACCGGCGCTGCGAAATGGAATGGTGTATTGGCGCTCGCACATGTTGGCCATCTCTGGCGATTATTGGAATTCCGGAATTGGCGCCGAACTCAAGCTCACTCAACGCGAGCACGCCCTCGAGCGGGGAATTCACCTCATCGAGTGGACGTACGATCCGCTCGAGTCGAAGAACGCGCATCTCAACATTCGAAAATTGGGCGCCATAGTCCGCCGTTACTATGTCAACCTGTACGGTCGAACGACTTCAGCCTTACAAAAAGGGATCGACAGTGATCGCGTCATTGCCGAATGGTGGCTCGATAAGCCGCGGCTAAAGGTCGCGGGTGACATTCGTCGTGTCTTCATTCCGGCCGATCTTCAAGCCCTCAAGAAACAAAGCCTCAAATCGGCCCAGGATGTGCAACAGCGTGTGCGCGAACAGTTCCTCAAGAATTTTGCGGAAGACCACTTCGTTGCCGGCTTCGAGCGGAAGGACGAGTGGAGTGAATATCTCTTTATGCCTGGAGCATCGCGTGTTTATCAAACAAATTGAGATGCGCGAGTTGCGGATGCGGCTGCTCCATCCTTTCGAAACCAGCTTTGGATCCACACAAGACCGCCATGTCATTGTCGTCAAGGTGAGGGATGGGAAAGAAGCCGGCTGGGGCGAAGTCACAGCCGCCGAGGGGCCTTTCTATAGCTACGAAACTTGGGAGACAGCCTGGCACCTTCTGCGCGATTTCATTTCGCCGCGAGTAGTCGGAAAGGAGTTCGAAGAGCCCACCGATTTCGCCTCGCTGGTGCGCGGCATACGCGGACACAATATGGCAAGAGCCGGCCTGGAAACGGCCGTATGGGATCTTGAAGCGAAAATAAAAAACGTTCCGCTGTGGAAAAGGCTTGGCGGATCACGCCAGCGGATCGAGTGCGGTGTTTCAATTGGCATTCATCAATCGATCGACGCGTTGCTGGCGAAGATCGATACAGAGTTGAAGGCCGGTTATCGCCGGATCAAGATTAAGATCAAACCCGGCTGGGACGTGGAGGTCCTCCGCGAAGTGCGAGCCGCATTTCCCGATATTCGGCTGATGGGCGATGCGAATTCGGCCTACACGCTGGCGGACATTGAGATCTTCAAAAAAATGGACCGCTACAACGTGATGATGTTCGAGCAACCTTTGCATCACGAAGACATCATCGATCATGCCGAGCTTCAGAAACATATCGAGACGCCGATCTGCCTCGATGAATCGATCCATTCCGCCGAGGATGCCCGCAAAGCGATAAAGATCGGTGCTTGCAAAATCATCAACATCAAGCTCGGCCGCGTTGGCGGGTACGGGGAGGCCCGGGCCGTGCATGACGTTTGCCGCGATCACGGAATTCCGGTTTGGTGTGGCGGCATGCTGGAATCGGGCATCGGGCGCGCACATAACGTCGCTCTTTCCAGTCTCGTGAATTTTGCATTGCCGGGCGATGTCTCGGCGAGTAAGCGTTATTGGCCGGAGGACATCATCGATCCTCCTGTCGAAGTCTCTGCGGATGGACAGATTAGCCAGAGCGGCCGTCCCGGCATTGGATATTCGATCAAAGAGGATCTCATCGAACGCCTGACTGTCCGTTCCCAGGTCTTCACCGCATGACAATTTACGAAGCGGACTGGGTCTGCCCCATATCCTCTTCTCCGATCCGCAATGGGAAGCTTGCTGTCGATAACGGAAAGATTGTCCCTCTCCCTCTGGGAGAGGGCGGGCGCGCCCGCGAAGCGCGAGCCCGCGCGGAGCGCAAGCGCGATAGCGCGCAGCCTCAAGAAACGGGCGAAGCCTTAATAAAAGGCGCGCCCGGTGAGGGTCACAATCTTGTAACATTTCCCGGCTGCGCTATCATTCCCGGCTTCGTCAATGCCCATTCGCACCTCGAACTCACTATTCTTCGAGGCTTTCTCGAGGATCTTTCCTTCACCGATTGGGTCCCCAAGCTCACCAGGACTAAGTATCAGCACCTCACTCGCGACGAACTGCTGGCATCGGCGAGTCTCGGCTGCGTCGAAATGATTCGCGCTGGAGTCACATGCCTCGGCGAAGTGATGGACCTCGGCACAGCGTGGCAGGCAATGCGGCAGTTTGGGTTGCAGGGCATTGCCTATCAGGAAGTCTTCGGTCCCGCAGAAAGTCAGGCCGACGAGGCGATCGCCGATTTGCAGAAAAAAATCGACGCTTATCGTCCGGCTCAAACGGACACTCTGCGCCTTGGCGTGTCGCCGCACGCTCCCTACACGGTTTCTCCAAAGCTTTTTCAGGCCGTGAACCGGTTTGCCGAGCAAGAGAGTCTCCGCATGACCACGCATATCGCGGAATCCGAGGATGAGGGAATGTTTGTGAGGTGGAGCGCTGGCGTATTTGCGAAGAGATGGGCGGAGCGAGGCATTGCATTGGTTCCCGCAGGTTGTAGCCCGCTTGCCTACCTCGATGGCTTGGGGTTGCTGCGGCCCGAAATGCTTCTTGTTCATGCGATCAATCTCGAAGACACGGATTTCGACCTTCTTCGAAGCAAACAACCCGCCCTTGTACATTGTCCAAAATCGAATGCAAAGCTCGCGCACGGCGTCGCGCGCGTGCCCGAGATTCGCGATACCGGAATCACAATTGGACTGGGTACAGACAGTGTTGCCAGCAATAACGTTGTCGACATGTTCGAAGAGATGCGTGCCGCGATTTTCCAACAGCGCGCCCGGACCAAGCAGCTCGACGCTATCAATGCGGAGTCCGCATTCCGGATGGCCACTCTTGGCGGTGCAGAGTGCCTGGGATTAGCGAAATTATTGGGGAGCCTCGATCCCGGAAAGCGTGCTGACTTCGTGGTGATCGATCTGACTGATCCCGCCGTACAGCCGGTGTACGACCCGATTACCGCAATGGTCTATTCCGCATCGCGGCATAATGTTCGCGCCACGTTCATCGGCGGGCGGGAGATGAGGGTGGATTCAAAGGATCTGATTGAAGAATGTGCGGCGATCGCGGAGCGGTTGATGGGTTTGCACAAAAAGTAGTGCTTGAGTACTGTAGAAGCGGCGGTCTATTACTTAAGGCTGCGCGCTGTCGCGCTTGCGCTTCGCGGACCGCCGCTACAGTTCTAAACGTTCGAGAGCAGGTGTCCCAACTTGGCTTTCTTGGTTTTGAGATACTCTTTTGTGCCGTCGGATGGCGGGATCTCAATTGGAACGCGTTCGACAACGTGGATACCGGCCGCTTCCAGTGCATCGAATTTCTGCGGATTGTTCGTCATCAGACGGACGCGGGTGATTCCGAAATGACGGAGAACACCGGCACATAAATCGTAATTCCGGTGGTCGGCTTCGAATCCCAGGTGTTCGTTCGCCTCCACCGTATCGTGGCCGGAATCTTGAAGCTCATAGGCTAGCAGTTTGTTCATGAGGCCGATGCCGCGGCCTTCCTGCAACTGATAAATCAACAAACCACTGCCACTCTCGGCGATCGTGGTGAGCGCGAAATGAAGTTGGTCACCGCAATCGCACCGCTCGGATCCAAAGACGTCGCCGGTCAGGCATTGCGAGTGAATGCGTACGAGTGCTGCTTCGTCCGGGTTGGGCTTACCCATTACCAGAGCAAGTACGTTTTCCGTCTTCGGTTCGGATTGAAAACCGAATAGCCGGAACGTGCCCAACGGCGTTGGAAGGCTGGTTTCCGCGATCTTGGTAGTTTTCATCAGGCGGTAATTATATCACTGACCGGCTGTTGAGCCTGAGGTCACGACGATGTCGTCGCGCGTCCCAGGTAGGGCATCAGCCCCGTGCGAAATGAGGCGGAAAGCGGAGGGGCCAGTGACCTCATAAATGATCGGGTTACCCCATCCGTCTTCCCGGACGAGATCACTCATGTATTTCGGGTGCAAAATATCCGTCAGACCGACAATGTCGGTTGCGTTGGGAAGCGAACCGTTACTGCTCCGGTACTTGTCGACGGCCTCCGCCAGTTTCCGCATCGCATCCGTGGTCGCACGGCGGCGGCCTTCGTTGATGCCGGCGAGGATTTCGTCCAGACTGATCCAGTCGCGATCCCCGAGCCGGACGGCTTGAATCCGCCATTCCGCGTTAGGGGCGTCGCGTTTGAACTGAAACGCCAAAGTAATTGTGGCTTCAGCGATAGCTTGCGTATCGGTTTGAGAAACAATACGCCGGATTTCGATGGCGTCGGGAACCAGATCCGACCGTCCGATCTCGGCGATCTTCTTTCGCGCTTCATCATGGGAAAGACGTGCTGAGGTGCAGGCGCAGAGGACGAGACAGCCGAGCAAGAGAACGTGTTTCATCTTCTGTAGCGGCGGCCCGTGAAGCCCGCCGCTACAGTTTACCATCTGTGTTAACATCCAACAAAATGCAGGTCAAACTCCTGTTTTTCGCTTCTTTGAAAGACATTGTCGGCTCGCGGCAATTGCTACTCGACCTGCCGCATGGCGCGACGATTGAGGACGTCCTGGCACGGCTCGAGGCCAGTTACCCTCGTATTCGAGATTATCGGCCGGTGGTACTTACAGCCATCAACGAAGAATACGTCGATCAACGGACGCCGATTCACGATGGCGACGAGGTGGCCATTTTCCCGCCGGTTAGCGGCGGAGAGGTGGACTCCGTCCCCACCGTTATTAGCCGGCGGGGGGAACTCTATCAGATCACACGACACGTCATCGATACACAAAATATCTCGAAGCAACTTGTGCGAGGCGAGGACGGCGCGGTTTGTGTATTCGAAGGTGTGGTGCGCAACAATTCGAAGGGAAAACGGACGCTGCATCTCGTCTACGAGGCGTATGAAACGATGGCTCTGAAAAAGTTGTGGTGCGCAACAATTCGAAGGGAAAACGGACGCTGCATCTCGTCTACGAGGCGTATGAAACGATGGCTCTGAAAAAGTTGGAAGAGATTGGAATTTTCGTCCGGCAGGCCTGGGACATCGACTCCATCGCTATGATTCACCGCCTCGGCCATCTCAATATCGGAGAGACTAGTGTGGCTGTGATCGTCACATCCGCCCACCGCCGTGCCGCCTTCGATGCCTGCCATTACGCGATTGATAAACTCAAAAAGATCGTTCCGATCTGGAAAAAAGAATTCTTTGAAGACGGCGAGATCTGGATCGAAGGGCAGTAAAGAATAGCCACAAAAAGGCACAAGATTCACATGAAAATCTTTTGATTTTTTGTGCTTTTTGCGCCGATGCCGTTCAGCCCGCGCGCCAGCGGAGGATCGGCTTTCGAGCAGCGGCGGCCTCGTCGATGCGGCCGACGCGAGTCGTATGTGGCGCAGATTTGACGATCTCTGGATTCTGCTCGGCTTCTGTATCGATGGCCAGCATGGCCTGAACAAACGCGTCCAACTCTTGTCTACTTTCGGATTCTGTGGGCTCGATCATGATCGCGCCAGGAACAATGAGCGGAAATGAGACCGTCGGCGGATGGAAGCCGTAGTCCATGAGACGCTTCGCAATATCCCAAACGTGCACATCCTTTCGGGCTTGAAGACGATCTGAAAAAACAACCTCGTGAAGCGATGCCGAATCATACGCCAGGGCGTACGCCGACTTTAATTTGGAGCGGATATAGTTTGCGTTGAGGACCGCCACTTCCGAGACTTCTTTCAACCCTTCGGCTCCGTTCGCAAGGATGTAACATAGCGCGCGTACGTGCATCCCAAACTGCCCGTTGTAGGCCTTGATCCTGCCGATCGAATGCGGACGGTCGTAATTGAAACTGTAAGTGCCGTCGGTTTTGCTTTCGATAACCGGATACGGCAAAAACGGCTCGAGAACCTTCTTTACCGCCACCGGCCCGGCACCCGGGCCTCCTCCTCCGTGCGGCGTGGTAAAGGTCTTGTGCAGGTTGATATGAAGCACGTCGATCCCGAAGTCCCCCGGCCGCGTCATTCCCATCAGCGCATTCAGATTCGCGCCATCCATATAGACGAGCGCGCCATGCCGATGAAGGAGCTCCGTAATCTCGGCGATCTCGCTTTCAAAAATTCCAAGAGTATTCGGATTCGTGATCATGATCGCCGCCACTTCGTGGTTTACGATTTTTTGTAGTGCGCCGATGTCAATAGTGCCGCGTTTGTTTGAAGGAACGCTTTCGACAACGTAACCCGCGATCGCTGCGCTTGCGGGGTTGGTTCCGTGAGCCGAATCCGGGATGAGGATGCTCCTTCGCGGATTTCCGCGGGACTCGTGGTAAGCGCGAACCATCAGTATGCCGGTCAACTCTCCGTGCGCTCCAGCCGCAGGCTGTAGAGTGACCGCATCCATGCCGCTAATCTCCGCCAAACAATCTTCGAGGGTCTTTTGCACCTCCAATGCGCCCTGAATCATCTGGGCCGGTAAATACGGATGCGCAAATGCGAAACCTTCCAGGTGTGCCACTCTCTCGTTGATCTTGGGGTTGTATTTCATCGTGCACGAGCCAAGCGGATACAGACCCAGGTCGATGTGGTAGTTCCAGGTCGAGAGCCGGGTGAAATGTCGGATCACATCCACTTCACTCAGCTCCGGCATGCCGTCGATCTCGCCGCGCAAAAGCTCTGGGTCCATCAGATCGCCCATCTGCTTAAGGGGCACGTCCAACGGAGAAAGATCGAACGCACGGCGCCCGGGCGATCCCTCCTCGAAGAGCAGCGATTCATTTATCGAGAAATGCCCTGCGGCGCGCTCTTGCTTGCTCATGAAGCGAGTCCTTGGACCATGCGATCGATTTGCTCACGGGAGTTGATCTCTGTCACACAGAGAAGACGGGCGTTGCCGAGCTCCGGGTAGAAGCGCCAGAGGGGCAGGCCGGGAGAACTGAGACCCTCACCCGGCGAACCATTTGTTGAGGCTTCGCCCTGCCGGGCTCGCGCTTCGCGGGCGCGCCGGCCCTCTCCCAAAGGGAGAGGGTTTTGAATCACAAACTCGTTGAATCGCGGAGCGGAGAAGAGCACACGAAATTTCGTGCGTTCTCGAATCTGAGTTACCGCGTAATCGGTTTTGAGAACATTGTGTTCGCAGATCTCGCGCAAGCCTTTCGGGCCAACGACGGCGAGATAGATCGTCGCCATCAGTGCGCAGAGAGATTGATTCGTACAGATATTCGACGTTGCCTTCTCGCGCCGAATATGTTGCTCGCGAGTAGATAGTGTCAGCACAAAGCCGCGGCGTCCGGAAAAATCTTTTCCCATACCCACCAGGCGTCCAGGCATTTGCCGGACATACTTCTCACGAGTGGCGAGAAAACCCACATGCGGCCCGCCAAAGCTGGGTGGAATGCCGAAAGATTGCGCCTCTCCGACGACGATATCGGCCCTTCGCTTCTCCGATTGGTCCTCACCAGCCGGCTTGAGTATGCCGAGAGAGATTGCCTCGCAGACATTCGTGATAGACATTGCATCATGCTTGTGCGCCATCTCCGCGACGTCGTGGGTTCGCTCGATTGTTCCAAAGAAATTGGGCGATTGCACGACTACGGCGGCCGTGTTCGAATCCAATTTGCTAGCGAGTTGTTCCAAGTTCATTCGTCCGTCAGGCGCGTAACCGATAAGCTCGATTTGGATGCCGAGATTTTTAGCGTAAGTATCGACGACAGCTCGATACTCGGGATGCACGCTCCGAGCCACGAGGAACTTGTTTTTTCGAGTGATACGCTGGGCCATCAGTATGGCTTCGGCCAGGCCAGTACTGCCGTCATAGAGCGACGCATTCGCAACTTCCATTCCCGTCAACTGCGCGATATAAGTTTGAAACTCGAAGATCGCCTGCAAGGTGCCCTGCGCGATTTCGGCCTGATACGGCGTGTAGGCGGTATAGAACTCCGATCGCGATATCAACGCGTCGATGACGATCGGGATGTAATGGCGATAAATGCCGGCTCCAATAAACGCAGCCGGCTCGATTTCATTTTTGGACGCCCTTTTCCGGAAGTATTCCAGCAGTTCCGACTCGCTGAGGGCTTTCGGGAGGTCCAGAAGCCGGCGAAGCCGCAATTTTTCCGGAATACCTGCGAAAAGCTGTTCCGTCGAATCGACGCCAATCTCGGCCAGCATCTGTTGGCGGTCGGCTTGCGAGTTCGGGATGTATCTCATTTATGGGGCGGTACTATTTTCCTTCGCTGGTGTACTCGTCGTATTCCTCAGCGGACATGAGGTGTTCCGTCTCGCTTTTGTTGAGCAGCCGAATGCGGATCATCCATCCGGTTCCGTAAGGATCTTCGTTGATATTCTCAGGTGCTGAACCGAGATCTTCGTTCACCTCGATGACCTCGCCGGATACCGGGATGTATAGTTCCGAAACGGCTTTGACCGATTCCACGCTGCCGAATGTCTCGCCGGAATTGAATTTTGTTCCCCTCTTAGGCAATTCGACGTAGACGATATCGCCAAGTTCTTTCTGTGCGTGATCGGTAATGCCGACGGTTCCGCCGTCATCCGCAATCCGCAGCCACTCGTGCTCTTTGGTATAGAGCAAATCATCTGGACTCATTTGGTCTCTTCCACGGCGCGGCGGCTTTTGGCCACCGGCTGTTCTTGTTTCGGGCGTCAGGGGCGGTCATAACCGCCCCTAGAGTGATCCTCTCGTACGTTTATAGAATGGCGTTCGCACGGCTTTTGCTTCTGACATCTTGCTGCGCACCAGGACATGAAACCTGATCCCGATCGCGGCACGCTGGGCGGGCAGGTATGCCAGGCCGATGTTCTTCTTTAACGTAATCGAGGGCGCTCCGCTGGTGACGTGCCCGGCTTCCTGTCCATCGACGAAAACGGGATAGTGATCGCGTGCAATCTCGCGTCCCACCATTTCAAAGCCGACCAGCCGGCGTTTCACGCCCTCCTGTCTTTGTTTCAGCAAGGCATCGCGGCCGATGAACTCTTCCTTTTCGAACTTCACAATTGAACCCAGGCCCGCCTCGAGTAACGTCGTGGTCCCGTCCA
>WNGD01004245.1_pt1 | contig 16354 bp, 19 predicted proteins | sample 5400671 | NCBI WGS metagenome assembly WNGD01 (sample SAMN13153369, study PRJNA577476) | soil metagenome | isolation source: 40 cm soil or saprolite under grassland replicate 2 | place: USA:California | collected 2016-06-15 | reverse complement strand
TTCAATGGCTTAATGCTGAGTTAGAGTCTGGGGATAATACCGTCGCCTTTCAACCGGTGGCAATTCACGCGTAGCATCGGTTAGGGACTTGTGTGCCTCACGCCGGTATCTCCTTGCACCCTATTTTCAGGGGAATATCATGAACGGGACGTCCACGATTGGGAAGATCGTGGACCGTGCGGCAGTATCGGCTTTGTAGCTGCGCAGAGAGAGTCCCACAATTGGGACACGCGGCAGTTGGAGAGGTGGCACGCAAGGTGAGTCTGATTTCATCAGCAACACTGATCTGTACCACCTGGAGATCTTGATCAAACAGTTCAGAAAAAATGGTCATATATTCAACTCGGATGGGGAAGGATGTAGAAAGTTTGTTCGATCTCCCAGGATACCACATTTGGGAGCAGCGAGGTTGCGTAAGAGCCGGTTAAATGTTGCATTGACAGCTCCTCGTAGCAGCTTTGTACTTATGATTATAAACTTATAACTGATGACAGACAAAAGAGCAGCGGTGCCTTCAAGTGGACCGCTGCTCCATTCTTCCTCTTCTGGCTACACCGTATTCACCCGATCAGCTTGCTTCCCTGCTGCTAGATGGAGCTACCGCGCCTGAGCGCACCAGGAAGCAATCCAGGCAGACCACCTCAAACGAGTACCTGGAGGCCGCATTATGCCGCAAGCACACGGGCTTCTTGCAGACAGAGCAGATCGTCTCACAGTGTTCCGCGCACCGTAGACAGCGCAGTACGCGGGGTAGCTCTAGATACCGCTCTAGCTTATGCTTACATCGTCGTGGCATCCTACACCTCCTCTTGCTGCCGGTCTACCATCGAGCCCTGCTTGAACTTGCGTACTCGTGCGGCCTGGTATCTGTGAATGTCGTCGCCATCTCTGCCGTAAAGCACCACGCGCCGTTGTGGGGACGCAGGATCAGTCCAGATCTCGTGACTGCCCTTGCCTGCCCGACGCACAAACCCGAGCGCACGCAGTTCAGTTCGCACAGCCCGTAGCTTCATCAGCCGCCTCCTTTGCACGATCCAGCTCCTGCAAGGCTTGCTCATAGAGCGCGATTTCTCGCCGATAATAGCCTCGATAGCCCTCACGTCGGTTCCAGTTGCGCTGATCATTCTCGGTGATGGCATCCTGTGCCGACGCGATCTTGAGCAACAGCCCTTGCTTAGGATCAGGTTTGGCGAGCACCTCGACGATATTCCAGAAGGCAGCATAGCCAGGGCTCCCCTTCCCAAGATGCTGCTCTGCCTCATCGCGTAGCCGTGTGTATCGCTCAACCAGGTCTTGTATCGTCATCGCATTTCCCTCGACTCCTCATCGGTCCAGATCGCGCAACTGACTATGTAGTTGCCGACGGGCAGTCTCACGTCGATGGGCACGCTTCAACTCTTTTCGGTAGGGATGCAGAAGAATCGCCATGGCGATCATGCCGAGCACGAAGCTGGCCAGGCACAGGCAGATGATGAGAACAACCGTTGTCGTATCCATTGACATACCTCACTTTTTAGCGGTAGCGATTACCACCACCACGACTGAACAACAAGCCACCGAGAATGAAGCAAACCAGGCACAGGGATATCAAAAACCAGAGGTTGACCTGTAGTGTTACATCCATGTCCATCTTCCTTTCGCGTGATACTTGACGACATTTCCTGCTGCAAGTATGCGTGGAAAATGCACAAGAGCACACGGCGAACACGCGCCGATCCCTCGCCGTCCTCTCGTCTCTTCCCAACAACTTGAAGCAGGCAAAAAGAGCAGGTACAATGCGTAGAGAGAGAAAACTCGTCTCTTATTCGTCTCTTTGTGTATAGATGAGCTTATCCTATTGCGTTTTCGGGAGATCCCCGGTACGCTGAGGTCAGGATTTGAAGAAGGTCAGGACACCAAACAAAAGGCTGAGGGAAGTACGGCTCGCCAACTGCTGGACCATGGCAGTAGCCGCCGAGCGGACCAATGCCTCCTTCGAGGCATATCAACGCTGGGAGTATGGCTTACAGGAGCCACGTCTCGATAGCCTCAAGATGCTTTGTGACGCCTTTGGAAAATCCCCGGACGAACTGGGATTCGGGCATCTGGTGAAGACGCCCCAGCAAGAACCTGAAGAGGAGAAGCAGTTCACAGAACCAACGCCATCATCTGCCCCGCAGATGATGATTCTTACCCCTGAGCAGGCCGTTGCATTTGAAGGACTGCTCGGCCTAGGAGACGACATCATGACTGACGAGCAAAAACGAGCAACACTGCAAACCATCCTGGCAACGGTTGTTGGTATCGCAATAAAAGGGCCCTTCTCTCTGGTCAACCTTGAGGCAGACCCAGAAGCAGGAGAACGGCTTGAACGAGCCAGAACGAGACCTTCCGCACTCAACACCGCAACCCTGGACCGCTTCGAGCGCATCATTGCAGAGTGCTGGGAATTGAGCAACGCGAACGAGTTAGAAACGGCTGATGACATCCTTTCGAGCTTTCTGCCGAAAATCCTGGCGCTCCCCCAGCGCCGGGGGAAAATTGCCTACCTGGCTTCACACGGCCTACGACTTCGAAGCATCCTGGTTCATCATCGTCTCAAAATCGCTGACAAAATTCGAATGTGTGAGCAATCTGTCGAATATGCCCGATCCTCTGATGATAGCAACACACTCGTTGCAGCCCTGCTCGAACTTGCGGTGGCCTACAAGTACGATAATCAACCCGATAACTGGTTCAGAACCCTCCAGGAAGCCTCATACCATATTCCGCAAGCATCACCTCTCATACAGTCACAGGCCTACCTGAAAAGCGCTCTTGGCTTCGCTCACTATGGGCGCAAGAGAGAAGCAGAGTTCTATGTTCAAATGGGACTTGACGCCTCCCCTGATCACCCCGAGCGCGACCCTGGGTATGCACTTGCCGACTCAAACATCTATACATTAAGCCGTGATGCAGGACGTGCTTACCTTGAAATGGGCCACATTACTGAGGCGTACAAAGCCTTTGAAATCTCTCGGTCTACAAGCCTGCTCATACCAGAGCGCCTGCGCCTTGAGATTGTCAACGGTCAAAGTCAAGTAGCTCTTCTGGAAAATGATCAGGAAAAATACGCTTACTTCTTGAGCAACGGACTGGCAGGTGCTCTCGCTTTGGGAAGCAAGAAACGCTTTGACGAGGCCCACACGACATTTAAAGAAAACATGCCAGCTGCATGGCTCGGTGACCGTGAAATACAAACCATTGCAGAGCAGTATCATCTGACACGCTAATCCAGGCAATTGTTCAAGATCACATTCTGGTAATCCGAGAAAGGAGAGGGAGGTGAAGATTCTCTTCGTAGGATTCGGCAATTTAGGCGCTCAGGTGTTCGATTTGTTTGTGCTGCGTGCAAAAAGGGGCGACCAGTTCCTGGTTGGAGGCAGAAACCTGAACTATCTTCGTGAAAGAACGCGCTGGACAGCCGCTGCTGCATTTCAATTAGGCACTCCGGTCAACATAGATGTTACCGAAATGGATGTCTGCAATATCGATCAGACAGCCCAGACGATTTCGTCTTTCAAGCCAGACCTGATTTTCTCCTCAGTAACGCTTCTGCCTTCTGCAAGGATCTCCCAACTGCCTCCCCCTCTCTTTGAGAGGCTGGCGCAGGCAAAGGGAGGCCCCTGGCTCCCTACGACCCTTGCCCTCGTCTACAGACTGATGCTCGCCGTACGAGAAACAGGCTTGAAGATCACGGTTCTTAATGCTGGCACCCCTGACAATTCGCATGAGGTTCTCAGTAAAGTAGGGCTTGCACCAAGCAGTGGGATTGGCAACATTGGGCTGACGGTACCGCCTCTCAAGAAAGCCATCGCAGAGCAGCTTCACAAGTCGTTAGAGCAAATAGAGGTCCTCTTCTTTGCGCATACCTATGTCGTGCAAAGCCTCAGAACAGGGACAACAGGCGGTGCACCTTTTCACCTGACAGCGTTTGTAGATGGGGAAGACACCACTGCTCAACTTGACCTGCCCACCCTCTTTCGCACCTTACCAGCAACCTTGGAGCATGAGTATACCCAATTGCTCACAGCAGCCTCAGCAGCAACCATTTTTGAGGTAATAACAGCCACTCCCTCCGTTATCGTGCATGCTCCAGGCCCCAACGGTCTACCAGGCGGCTATCCCATACAGAAAGGATCACAAGGCATAGAAGTGGTGTTGCCTCACGGATTCACGCTTGAGGAAGCGATTCGCATCAATCAAGGGGGACAAAAGCTCGAAGGCATCGAGCACATTGATAAGGATGGAACGGTGTACTTCACAGAAGCCAACATGGCGATCCTCAAAGAGGTGCTCGGCTATGAATGCCGACGCATGCCATTAGCCGAAGTCGAGGGATGGGCAAGAGAACTCCGAGCGAAGTACCTGGAACTGGCGAGCACCGTCTCCTCACAAACGGGATAGAGGAAACCAGGTTACCCTCTCTCAAAAAGGCGTTGCACTTGGAATTGAGATTCGAGCAGTCTAGCTCTTGCCATAGGATGCGGGTCTTAGAGTGCATCCCAAAAGATCACACTACGGTAACAATCTAAAAACCAAAGATACCCAACGCCACTAAAGCACCAACCAGAAAGATGTATCCCCACAGCACAATGTACTCCCCGGCACTCTTGTTATTAAACATCCCCAGCCCCACTGATGTATTGTCAGGCCACATCGCTTTGACCTTTCTCGTAGTCAGACTATCAGCAAGGATATGAAAGAAGACCGCCATCACCAGGCCCTGAAAAAGGGCAAACACCTCTTGTATCCAAAAATCAGCCAACACAATCCGATGAGATGCCAACCAAGCCATTCCCATCGTAAACACCCCAGCAAAAAAGACAATCATAATCGTCACGAATAAGCAGCTATGGGTGAAGGCACGATGCTCTGGTCTTGGCTCTCCTGGCGGCCTTCGCTCCATCTGATCAGGCAGGCGTGCACACCACGCCAGAACGACATAGAAGGACAGCTTATGCACCAATGAAGCAAGGTCAACAGATCCACCAGTCTGATACCAATGGAGAAAGACTGGATAACTCCATGGAGATCCAACCGCATGCACCACATCATTGGCAACACCCGGCAATCTCTCCGGAAAAAGCGCGCCTAAAAGGCTTGTAAATGTCACTGCTCCAGCAAGCGAGAAACCGACGTGTGATGGCCCCTGCATAGTGTACTACCCCTTTCATGGAATGAAATGTCTAAAAAATGTTATTAACTCTAGGCAGTTTGTATTACGCGAAACATCTTCTCAACTATAAAAACTTGGAAATCTCTTGTGAAAACCATCAGAACAGTGGAAGCAGCTTGATATGCTAGAGGGGAGCAACGATGCTGTTCTTCCTCTCTCAGAGCCAGAAAGGAATATTTCCCTCCAATGCTTTGGGTTTAATTCCTTTCAGCGCAAGATAGGCGATCTCATCGCTATAATGAATGGTGACAGGTAAGCGAGGTGTACGAAGTGAGCCGTAATGTAAGAGGGTCAACGCAAGAACCGAGTGAATCGCTTGTTCGATGGGGAAGGGGGCCTCGCTTCGTAGTCGAAGAGGATAGGGCGTCACACCAGGAAAGGGAGGGAGCGAGGAGATGAGGAAGGCTTCATACTCATTCAGCTTGAACGCGCTTCCCTTAGGAGGCTGAAGCACTCGACCCTGGAAGCCATAGATACGAGGGGTGCCTGTTTTCAGCACTTCGACGCAGTGAAACACGGCTCCCAGTTGCTGTGCCCACTGGTGTAGTGCTTGTTTTTCATCACCACGGAACAGGCCATCGCGGTGGACGACGACACGTTTTCCTGCGAAGATCGATAACGGGAAGAGAGCATGAAGCACATCAGCAGGGATCGTTTCTCCTTCAAGCGGAGCATCATGGATCACATATTGGAGAAATTCTCCGCTCTTCTGGTATATCCGTGCGATGGCTGTGGCATTCATGCTGCCTGCGAGCCGCTCTTTCTTGCGACGAGCGATATCAATCCCAACAATGATATCTGCATAGGAAAGCGGTTCTGCGAGCACGTAAGGAATATTGCCAAGTTTACTGAGTATGCCTAGCACAATATTGCTAAGCGCAAAAGTATTGCTCATGGTCGATTTTGTCACCACCTGGCTCGGCATTCCCATCCCAATGGTGAGCGATTTGAGATGGTCATACATTCCCCACTGCGTCTCGTCCTCACTGACTTTGTCCTCCTCATCGGGTAGGAGGGCAAGGATCATTGAAGGAGCCTTGCCCGACAAGCGATGGATAGCTTGCTCCAGGATATTACGGGAGGTCCCTCTGATAGTTTCAATGTGTGTAATCTGGCTCGCAAACCTAAACGTTTGCAGTTCGTTCTGAAGCCTTTGCAAAAATTGATCAGGGACAGTTTCTGGAAGTGTATTGAGTACGCCAATAGGCACACATCCGCCAACAGGGAAATCAACACTCCGCTTGTAGACTCCGGAGCGCTGGAGACGGAGATACAAGTCCCGATCCCCTTTCACATCCACGCGTTGTCCCCCACCAATGAGAAGAGCTGGAGTAAAGTTGACCGATCGCGCGGTTAGGAACGTGGTGGGAGATGTGCTCGAACTATAAGCTCTTTCGTTCACCAGGTGCTTCGCCTTGGCAATGGCTGCGATTTTCTTAATCATTTCTGAGCGCGCTTCTGGAGAAAGACGAAGCGCTTGCGTCGCTTGTTTTGCATCAACACGGAACTTAGCATAATCGGCGGTACGCACCACGATCTGTGCGCGTGCAACATAATCATAGTGACGGCCCTGTCCTGCATGCACCTGGACCACCAACTCGTCCTCTGCCGCTTGCCGGATAGATGCTTTTGATGGTTCGGCTGATGCGATCTTCAGGAGCCGATCACGATGTTGAGCGACCGTTCCCATCACCTTGGTGATCGTGCCTTTCATCGTCGATGTTTTATCAGCAACCATTAAGCCAATGAGATCACGTGGGTCAGAGAGTTTCTTCGCGTAAGATTGCACATCGAGACTGGCAATCAACCGGGAATCAATAGAAACAGAAATGGCCGGTTGTTCCTGGACGACCCATCCCCGTACCTCACAACTACGATGAATGCGGATGGAAGAACCAAGTGAGTGAGACCAAGTGGCGAGCAACTGCATGATAGAAGGTTTCACATCTGTCCAGAGGCCACGTGCCACAAAATCGGCCTGTACTTGTACTGTTGATTGCCAGAGAGAATCGCACCGTACCGAATGCAATCCCTGGAAGATCGTTGGCTGCTCTTGCCACAAGGTTTCGACGATTGATGTGATAGCTTCGTCGGGCTGGGGTGTGTCAGTCACAATCCAGGGACGAGACCACATCCAGTGGCCGGAAAAAGCCTTTTGCAGGCGAAACGCCAATTTTCCACCAATGGTCGCCATATCTCCACTCCGGATGTCTAGTCGATAGCCTGTCAAGACAGGAATAGCAGAGGAGGGGATTTGAAAAATCTCTGCTAAAATGGTCATTTTATTCGTCTCATTCATTCGTTCATTCTCTTTCTCTCCAGACTCAAATCAAACAACCACATTTCTGTGCTTATGGTTTCCCCTTTGGAGACGCTATGGGTAGACAATCTCCCGTTTTGATAGAAGCACGGCTCCCCTTCTTGCTGAGGAGCAGTGACTTCAAAGCGTGTAATTCCGTTGCGAAGCTGCAGGACGAATGCGCACAATGATGGGATGAGGGTATTGGCTCGATACAACAATAGCACGACCAATTCCCAGGCTTGGTACGTCATCCCAGATGCCTTCATTTATAGTTCCCGCGGCTAATTTAAGGACACGCAGGTTCTCTGTGCCTGTTGTCTGGTGGATAATCTTATTATTTGCCAGCTCAAACAACTCCGAAGGCAGGTGCTGCGGCGATTGGGTGACGAAGTGCAGTATTAACCACCGTTTGCGCCCGCGTCGTGCTATTCGCTGTAATTGGCTGAGCGTTTGCTCCATCTTCCCTTTGTTCTCTCGTGAGACAAAACCGTGCGCCTCCTCAAGCGTGAGCATTACTCTGCGTTGCTTGTTGGCATCTTCATCCAGATTCATTTTGTAGCGATACATACGGGCGAGGAGGTCGGCGATAATAATGTTCTTGACCTCTCGGTCGTCGCAATCGGACATATCAATGACCGTTAAATGACCTGGCTCACTCAGGCGAACCATATCAAGCTTGGGCGCATCTCGTCGATCAAACAGGCGAGTCGAGCGCAGTTCGCGCAATTTCTTGCGTAATGCGCCATATGAGCTTGCATCATGCTGATCCTCTAAAAGGGGCTTGAGATGGTGTACTCGACAGTAGAAATTGACTTCTGAAGACGGGAGCACTGTATCGGCCGCATTACTGGCATCATCAGGTTTTGCCGCCCCCCTGCCTGACTTTTTGCCGCTGCCAGCACTTTCATGCTCTCGCTTATACTCGTAGTGCGCGAACTCCTGATTCAGAAGGTCTAGGAGAAAGTCAAGCGTGATGCCTGAGTACCCACGTGAGAGATTCGTCTCTTCTTCCTCACCAAGGATCTGGTCGTGGCCGCGTCCCTCTTTGCGCATAACAGCAATGGCTTGCTCGTAGAGAAATGTAAAGCGTGTTTTCTGCGTCTCGTTCATATCTGTAATCTCTACGATCAGTTCTGGACTGAGTGAATCGAAAGGGACGGAGAACTCTATGGCATCTGATCGCTTTGAACCACAGAGAGGCGGCCGATACACTGTCATATTCGAAACACCACGAGGCTCACGCCCATAGAGAGCAAGCGATTCTTGAACTCCGTCTCTGTCAACAGGCTGGTCCATAAGGGTAAATTCGCCCTCCGGGTCAACAACCACCTGGGCATAGTCGGCTGCCAGTGTTTCTTCGATGAGAACCTGATTGGTATTCGACTTCCCACTGCCCACGGTTCCTACGGTCAGCACGTTACGCGGCAAGAAGTTCTTATTGTCTCCATCGATAGACACAAAAACGTCCTTGTAGGTATCCAACTGGCCGAGAAGGATATTGCCCCCCAGGTGCAACATGTCGGACATCATAGAGGACTGGTAGGAGAATACTGCCGAGGCGGGTCGGGGGCGGCGGGTGGTTGGGTACAAAAGCCCATTGACCTCCTCGCCTAATAGCTCGATGTGAATACGTCCATGATATTCTGGTAACGAGAGCCTTTTTCCCTGCCCCTGATTCAAAATGATGAACTGTACGGGCGTTGAGTCACGTTTGAGTATATCCGGATCGAAAAAGGGGCCTTCCACGATCCTTCCACTATATCGCCGCTGATCCTCATCACTTACAATGAGCACATAGAGTCCACGATCAATTTTGATCAGGTCGCCCTGGTGAACAAGCGCTTCAACGATGTTGTTTTTAGGAGAGGTCACATCAAAATGAACAAAAGCGATGGCTCCTTGAGATGCTATCGCACGCTGCTCTAATTCTTCGTTCATGCTCATCGCCTCGTAAAGAGCGATGTGCTGGTCAACTTGAGCCATACGCGGCCCACTTAATTCCGATGTGCCGACGCTTTCATCATACAATGAGCCGGGAACAAATTGGTCGTTCCTGACATGAGGCTTTCCGTTTCCTGACTGATCATCTTGCGACGGTGGTTCAAATGGCATCATAAAACATCCTTTCGTTGTCGTCGGACCTAATCACGGCTTGATCGCTCCGACTGGTACATAATACTCCCGCTGGAAGCCCGTGCAAATTCCGCATTGAGTCGCATCGTATATTCACTGGCCTTGAAAGAGCCTGAACAGTATTGATCTGCCAGATCTACAAGAAGAGGAAACCCTCGTGGGCCGGTATGCGCGGCATCAGCTAGCAGCATATGCACCGCTTGAGGTACGCGGTTAGCGTTGCAGAAAAAGACATAAGGACGACTCATATAATGGGCACGTAAGACTCCACGCACCACACGTGGACCATACACTTCCATAAATTCTTCAAAAATTTTGAGCTGGCTCTTGCCACCATACTCCGAGAATTTGGTGTTTGTATAGTGCGCTTTTAGTTGATTAGAAGGATCTCCGTCCTCATACAGGAAATCCATCAGAACATCTCTTCCTGTATCGACAACAAGGTACTCACCCGCATTCAGAGCCATACCCAGATCCAGGAGCTGAGAGTCACTACTACTTGAGATAATGGTCGCATAGTCACCATCATCGATCATCTGTTTGATGAGATCAAGGCAGGTGACCATTGTTTTGCTTTTCCCAGCTCCCGTAAGCATCTCATGAGGGAAGATTGGTCCCTGGATGAGTTTGAACGTACCAGGTGGAGTATCAAGCAAGACCTCGCGCTCCTTGTAGGTCATCAATGCATACAAAAACAAATTGGACAGACTGTCGCCGTGTATCTTCTTCCGGCTCTTGATGGCCTGCACAATATCTGCTACTGTCACTGCTCGAGGCAACTCTTCTCCCCAATGCATCATGTTCGAGGCGATCTGACCGGTTCCTCCCCGATAGCTGACTTTCGAGATAGCGATCTGCGCGCCCACGAGACTCAACGTAGCATACCTTGCCAGCGTCCCATCAGCGGCAATTACACGTCCCGAGTAGAGCATGGTGCGCTGGAGGGTCTCTATAAATTGGGGATTTGCTTGCTCCCAACACTTGATCGTTCCTACCTGCTCCAGGTATGGAAGATAGGTTTCTCGCAACTCTTTGCGTAATCGCTCGTCGGAAGCCACAACAGTAGAGATCGTCCTCCGTGTCTTGGCAGGCATCATTTGGTAGTATTCTCCCGGTGGACGCCAGTTCCGTGGTGCAATGATGCTCTCAAAATCGCTCTCGCGAGCGAATGCTTCATCAACGCCAAGATCGTCCGCATCGTTGCCCGGTACATCCATAGTTTTTCGCTCCTCAGTTGGTCAGCACACTCTCCCGGCATACCTCTTCTCCCACCTCTCAAGTCTTCAATACGGTCATACGGCAATTAGTAGCGTTTTTCGCGCGGGATATAGGGAGTTTTATCCATTGTTCAGATTTTGGTTGTGAAGGAGCGGTCCAAAGAGACGATCAACAACATCGTTGTAAGGGGAAAGGGTTGTGTCGAGAGTGTTTTGATACCCATGCGCCATCCACGTTGGTAGCCCGAAGTTTTCACAAAGAAGTTCTACAATTTTTTTCGTTCCATACTGGACAAAGAGAGGAGCTACCAAGTACCAGGGGGCAAGAAATTCCCGTGCAATGAGATCCGCTTGTCTTTCGCGCCCTGCTGTTTCTGGCAGTTCCTTGCTTCCACGTGCCATAATTTGTGTCGGCCTTGAAGGGAGTCCTCGAACGAGCGCCTGCAATTCAAGCCACCCATCGCGCTGTCGCCATGCAAAAAGGCGTCTTATCTCGTGCGTTTTTTCTGGAAGCGCTTGCGACCAGCGTTGCTGAACAAAGAAAACGTCTGCGAAGAAGTGGCTGATTTCATGAGCCATCACATAATTGGCAAAAGGAGTGGGTAATTCCTCACTCACGAAGATAAGGTTCGATGGGGGGCCGATATGGAGCAATCCATAGAGAGGACGATCTGGAATGGCGGCGCTACTCGTAGGCTGGTCGTCGCGCAAGATACACAAAAACTCATGAGCATTCTGCACAGTGAGATGAGGCTGACGAATAATAGGGATATCTAAACCATACGAGGCAAGAGCAGCCACATCACGAGGAAAATGCTCCAGTAATTGCGTGCTTGCTGGTTCCTGGTTCATGATATCCTCGATCTGCCTGGCGATCCACGCTGCATGCGCGAGAAATGGAGGAATTGGTACATTCATTCTTCTGTACCACCCTGCTCAGAAGCCGGCGCATCAAAAGCGGCTTCGTATACTTCACCTTCAGTTGTTTGCTCCTGGACTGCTAAATTCCGTGCGAGCATGAGCATTTGAACAAAATGAAATACCTGACCAACATGGCATGCCACCGCAATACGTTGTGCATCGGAGTGAAAGCGATCAGGTCGAGGAGCACGTATACTCTGTAACTTCGCAAAATCTGCTGCACTTACTTCGAACTCAAGACGCTGTTGATCTTCTGATTTTCGTTGACGAAAGCGCAAAAGCTGAAGGAGTGCACCAATGGACCCTGGCAGCACAGAAGCATACTCGTACCACTTTTGAAGAATCTCTGCATCTGTCGGCAGAGCTGTGACAGGAGCACTATCCCCATTTGCACGATTCTGAGTCATCTTAGATCCTCCGGAGCATAGCCCAATGTCTTTGCTATAAATGTCACTTTACGCATAAGACGTGCTTTTGCATTTTTTACATCACGTTCCTCATCGGATACAGGACCATAGCGAACGAGGACTGCAGCAAAAGCCTTGGAGCTTTTCACATCTTTTCGCATCACCTGGAACAATTCCCGCTCGACAGGATCTAAATGCTCTTCCACCTGACGGAAGAATTCTTCGCGAACGATACGAGTATCCTCGTCCAGTGCTTCTGTATCGTTATACGGCAAAGAAAGCAGCTTTTCGTACGCATCGGGCCCATATTCTTCCTTCTCATCTATCTCTTGCTGCGTTGCGTACAGATCTGCAAGCCTCAGCTTCAAGAGACCGATGACGTACGTTGTGAATAAGGCACGCTTCGGATCATACCGTACATAATGACGACAAATTTCCGCTAGCACCTGATGTACGATATCCTGAACATCATCTGGAAGAAGAAGTTTGTACTGTGTCCAGGCCCAGCGTAGAATCGACGGGAGGACAAGTTCAATAATCTCATTCGCTACCAGAGTGTCCCCTTCCTGAAAGCCTGCAAGCTGCTCGGGAGAAGGTTGGGGAAAGTTGCTTTCTTTCATGTGCCCATCCACTTCATAGCTCTTATTCACTCTTCTACTTTAACAGGTCTCTTGAAAAAGACGAGGATATCCTCCTCAGAATACGCCTGGCCGTCACTTTGTGGTCTCGATGAGAACCTCCCTGTGGTCATATCACGAGTGCTCACAAGAATACGACCTGGCACTTCACGTACAATCCGCTGCTCCAGTTCAAATCCTACCGTATCAGCCATTTCACATAAGGCCGCAGAAGTCGGAATAGTGATTCCTCGTCGGCGTGAATCGCCGATGATAAGCACCATTCTTTTCCCACTACCAATCACACGGGATGATTCGTGCAGAGCTGCATACATATCTTGGAAATAATACTGCAACTGACGCGCTTCTCGCAGGATTTTCGACGTCTGAGAAGCGTGAGCAAGCGAAGAGAGTTGCGCGAGAGCCCCGTTTGCCTGTTGAGAAGGCGTTGCTTCCATATCGCTTGCTTGCTGATCCCGTTTGGAAATCGTCTTGGACCCAATATAAGAGACTTCAGCTTGCGTGGAAGAAAAAATATGATACCGTGTAAACCAGAGGTGCGTCAGCTGGTGAAGTTCATTATAGGCATAACATGTTGCATATGGAGGGCTGGTGACCAGGAGGTCAAGTGCTCCTGAAACAAGCGGAAGGTGCCGTGCATCAGCTTGTGTAAGACGACACCTGGCGGCAACGTGATGAGGATCAATTCCTGCCATCTTCAGATCAGCCCAATAGAGCGCATTCCGTCTGATCATATCCTGCATTTGTTTGTGGAATTCCTCTGCAGGATCTGAGAGGTATTTCGTGAGATCTTTCTGTGGCTTTGTACTTCCACTGAGCCAAATAGAGGAGCGTCGCAAAATATTGGAGAACCCACAGAGAAAAAAAATCCGAAAAGGCTCATCTCCTATCAGCAGGATTTCATAGAGGATAGACTCAAGGGCGCACTGATACGCTGCGGGAAACCAGTAGGCGAAACGTTCTTTATCGGAAGCATAGGCAACATCAATAGCGGAAATAACCTCTTTCTCTTTTTCGGAGAGAGGACGGCGTCCCACGCGCTGAACATGCTTTAACCGCTTACTCAACTGTTTCCATGTGTTATCCAGTGCTTCAGGCATGAGAGGAGTGCATTTGGCGCGACCAATAAGCAGTGCGACGGGATTAATATCCGATCCCCAAAAGTGCCTTCTTTGTGGAATAAACTTGGCGGGATAGCGATGGTACCCATGTGGACCCCATAACGTCTCATTTGGTTTCAAAGAAGCAAATGACCAGTCGTTCTCTACATCCAGAGAAGTACTCCCATCAACCTGATCTAAAGCGGCGAGGACTGATGACGCTTTTTGTATTTCAAAACTCATCGTAAAACCTTCAAGAAAATAATCAGTTCGATCAAAGCAAGCTGAAAGGGATGGATATCGAAAAGATAGAAGGACTCTCCATATTGCTTCCATCATAGTGATGAGTGGTCATACAAAGCCGTCGTGCCTCAAACTCCTCATGCACCTGCAGAGGCATCAAAACTCTCCCTGGCAAGGATTGTGCCAGTTCCTTTCTAGATCGAGGTAACGCTTGTACTAAAGCAGCACAGCTCTGCTGCACTTGTGCCAAGGATACTGATTGAGCAAGATGAGAAGAGGATTGGTGTTTCGCCAAACCTACGAGGATCCTAGGCACCAGGAAGCCAAGGCCGACAGGAGAGCCCATGAGGAGGTTCTGATTCATCCACCTAAGAATACCTTTCGACTTGAGCACGTTTGTAATCATACTGAGGAACAAGCCAAACATGATGGTACCCCAAACGAAACCGAATCCTCGCCAGAGCCAGCGATGGAGACGAACCCACCAGCGTTGAAGAGGAATGGTGTTTTGCCCAAGTAGGTTCGTCATACATGTCTCCTTCAGTAAGAATTGAAGAACCTTTTATGTTGTACTCGTAGTATAAAACAGAAAAGCGCATGATACAAGTGGAAGAGGAAAACTTCCAATCTCACCGTCACGTCTACTCCCGCCGGTTGCGCAACGTATAATAAGCAAACTGTAAAGCGCCAGATTGCTTATGAAGCAGCCTTAGCGACAGCGTTTGCCTGGCTTTCGATAGGAGAAAAGTCCCACTCACCGCAGAAACCATGGATACGACGAAGTACGCTCGCTTGGAGAAGTACATCTCGTTGCGCAACTCATGGGCTACCGTGTCGATCACATCTGTGACCTCAGAGCTGTCAGATCATACTTGATCATGACATCCTCAAGTATGATCTGAGTAACGCCGACTACACGAGTCTGCACAATAGGGACATCTAAAGGCATGACATCGATAAGGAGCATGATCTGTACCCCTTGTACTGTGTAGGCCCGGCGCTACGTATGATTTTTAGCCATGAGCATTAAACGTTACGCGAGCAGCATCTACGAGCCGACTGGAGGTAGGACTAGGATCACTGCGAAAATCTATCACAAGCATTTTATCTTATGAGTGGTTTTTGCAGTGAGTAACGATAGGTAGGGCTTTACAGCCTTTCCCCCGTTCCAAACGGTACGTGCGCCTTTCAACGCATACCGCTTTCCAGTTCAACTCGGCTACTAGGAGGCTGCAAGCTGATGGGTAAGAAACACCCATTCCAGAGCGCACCAGTCGAAGCACAGCACAACCTGTTGCATGGTGTCCCCCGCTATGCCGGAGAACAAGGCACCATTCCTTCTTCCATCATCTGCTTTCTCTGGTTCACTTGTTGATCCTCTGTTCGTTTGAGTCTCCCCTGGCGGACCTTCACCGTGTCTCTTCCATTACAGAAGAGCTTTTGATTACTACGCCGCCTCCGTCCGCTCTCCCGCCCGCTGGCATTCTCGCGGCTCTTGCGAGCATTGGCGATGTGAGCGTTCCCTGATTTCCTATCGAGAAGTGGAAGCAACCCTTAGCTGCCTGCTTTACGCCGGGCGGGCAATGGGCCAGCCGCCGTGCCGTTTGGCTAGAGGGTGTCAGCCATTTCCCTCTTCGGTAGTAACGACGCTTACGCAGGTTCCTTCGCGGGGTCATATTTTCCCCATTCGTCAGCATAGATCGCAGGGGTAGCCCGATGGCTCTTTTGGCTAGACCCATCCGGTACATTGTCAGCGGGCTTCCCACCCCCAACAGTGCCACTGCTGGACGCAGGCCGCTCACCCCTCGTACCACTACTCAAGTACGGCTCTTTAAGCAACTCCTCGATAAGCGAACAGGCGCACTCCTAGTCTTACCTCATGATCGCCGTCAAGTCCTCTTCATTTACCTTCGTATAGATACGCGTCGTATGCAAGCTGCCATGTCCCAGCAGATCAGCCACATCAGAGAGCGGCACCCTTGGCTGATGAATGTACATGCAAATACTGCACTCTGCTTCTCTCCAGTGCTGTACTTGTACCAATATTATCTTCAGCTCGCAGGTAGCCATAGAACTTCAGATGGAACAGAGCATAGGGTCAATCCGAGGAGAAGGCAGTGCGAGAGGAGGTTCCAAAGCGAAAACAGATGAGAAAAGGGGCCAAAAACACGCAGATCTTGACGCAAGGTGTCATAT
>WNGD01003333.1_pt1 | contig 16356 bp, 18 predicted proteins | sample 5400671 | NCBI WGS metagenome assembly WNGD01 (sample SAMN13153369, study PRJNA577476) | soil metagenome | isolation source: 40 cm soil or saprolite under grassland replicate 2 | place: USA:California | collected 2016-06-15 | reverse complement strand
GGTCGTCCGTTAGTAGACGACAGCAGCATGAGGCACCAAGCGGCTAAGGCCAAACCCGGGCCTCCCAAACCTGCGGTGACGGGGATCATCCGTATGTAACCTTTCCAGGCCGTTGAGCCAGATCTCCACCACGCCGGAACCGATCGTCCGAACCGGGTATCACCTCGCCAGAGCTTTGGAAGGTTGAACGGCAGCAGCAACAGCAAGAGACTCAGAACGACCAAGCTTGCAACTGCAAACAGAAAGGCGATCATTAGCCACTAGGACCACGAAGCCCGAGAGTGCTGGTGCACGCTGCGTCCAACCCAGCCGCCAAAGAGACCTCCTAGGTAACCGCCTGCCACTGTTCCGACCACGAGCGATGTCGGGCAGATTACGACATCTACTATGAACGTACCGGCGCCAGCTATACATCCGAGGCCTCCAACGGCAAGACCTATTTCGCCGCCGATGAATCCGCCTATCGTCGCGCCGGCCGACAACCCAATCCAGGCTTGTCACAAGGACCGGGTGGTTGCTGCACTGTTGCTGCACTGCAACGCCGACCGTGAGCGGTACATAACAATTTCGAATTCGAAATTGGCTCCGGGACGGGGACTCGAACCCCGAACCTTGCGGTTAACAGCCGCCTGCTCTACCGATTGAGCTATCCCGGATCGACCACGAAATTCTAGGTGCTGGCTGCCGGCACCCGCCGCAGCCTAAACTCCCTCCCCACCAGCCGTGCCGCCCCCCACCAACTTACCCGAGTCCGCTGCGCCGTCCGCCACGCCACCCACCATCCGCACCCCGCGCCTCGACCTTGTCCCTATGGACCCAACCGCGATCCAATTTCTACTCAAGGGCGAGCGCAAGGACGCCGAACGCGCGCAGGGACTGACTCTCCCGAGCACCTTTCCATCCCCCAACGAGCTCGACGGCTTCCTCCCCATCCAGCTCCACCGGATGCAAGCGCGACCCGACCGCCGCGCGTGGACGGCGCGATTCATGGTCACGCGCCCCGGCGAGGTGATCGGACACTGCGGATTCCACGGCCCACCGGAAGAGATCGGCCGCGCCGAGATCGGCTACAAGGTCTTCGAACCACACCGCGGACGGGGTTTCGCGAAAGAAGCCGCCGGCGCGCTCATCGCCTGGGCGTTCGAGCAGGGTGAGAAGGAGGTCTACGCGAGCGTTTCGCCCAACAACACGGCGTCTCTTGCGGTCGTGCGGAGTCTCGGATTCAAACAGGTCTCGACTCAGGAAGACGAGGTCGACGGCCTCGAGCTCGTGTTTTTGCGCGGGCAGCCCGACCCATGAACGCCTCGTGCTCCCGCTCGATATCTCGCGCGACCGCAACCGCAGTCTCGACAAACGCGTCTGCGGACGGCGGGCGGTATCGGTCTCGGTGCCAGATCACCACCAGCACGCGCGGCGGTACAGGTTCTGAGAGGGAAACGACGTGCACTTTCGGATCGTTCTCGTCGACCGCCAACAGCGGCGCCAACGCAACGCCGATATCTGCCGCCACCATCGCCTGCACTGTCCCGTTGTCGTTCGAACGAAACACGAATCGCGGCTTGACTCCGCGTCCGACCAGAAACTCCTCCGCCAGATCCTCCGTGCGTCCGTGCTGAAACCCGACCATCGGCAGGCCGGCCAGGTCCGCGACCGATGGACGTCGCCGCGAGAACTGCAACCCGGCAGACGTGACCAGGACATACGGATCACGCATCAGCTCGCGCACCTCGAACGGACCCTCTGGAACTGGCTGCACCGCAAAGCTCAGGTCGAGGTCGCCGCTCTCCACCTCGCCCACGAGCTCGTCGTCCTGTCCCGCCTCGAAAACCTGCAGGTCAACGTCCGGCCACCCTTCCTTGAATCGCCGCATGACCTCCGGCAGCACCTTGTTCGCGACGCTCTGATAGATGCCCACCCGCAGGCTTCCTGAACGTCCGGCGGCGAACACGCGGAAGTCGGCTTGCGCCGCGTGCAACCGCGCCTCGATCGCGTCCGCGTGGCCCTGCAGCAGTCGCCCGGCCTCGGTCAGCCGCACCGTCCGCCGGCCCCGCGATCGCTCGATCAACCGCTGGCCTATGAGCGCCTCCAGCGCCGCGATGTGGTCGCTCACGGTCGAGAGGGAGCTCTTCAGCTCCTCCGACGCGGCCCAGAAAGAGCCCAAACGCGCGACCGCCGAAAGCGCCCTCAGATGCTTGAGCTCAACGCTTCGCCAATTATCCGGCATGCCGATATTTTATTAGGAAAACTCATGTTGCACCGGAGATTCACGATGGGAACACTCTGGACATGGAGGTTTTCATGACCGTTCTGGTGTTCGTCCTGCTGGCCCTCTGTGCGGCACGCTGGGGCGTCGACTCGCGACCCGTCGACGCCGATCGAGCGACCCGCTGGTGGCCCGCCACCCCGCGCGAGTAGGCTCCTGAACCGGCCGGCGCCGAGAGCTGGACTTCCCGGGTAAGGCTGCTGCGGCATCGGCGTCAACGGTCGCCCGCTGACGATTGCCGGCGCCAGCAGCCGAAACCTCGCTGCACAGCACCCACGCCAGATCGTGCAGCTGTCGCTGCCACAACTTGACAGAACCTCCGGGCACCAATAAGGTCGATTTCTTAAGCGCCCCGTAACCAGCGGCTAACAGGCCGCGGCCTGAGTTCGGGGCGGGGCGAGCCAGGGGCGGGGCTCGCGCAAGTGTGCCGTCGGCGCTTCACGAGAAGGGGGTTTGGCATGAGACGGCTGATCAAGCTCGCGGCTGCGGCTGCCCTGGTGGCGGTGCAGAGCATCGGCACCGGCGCGGCGGCTCCGCAAACTCCAGCGGCTGCGGCGATCCAGAACTGTCAGCTCAACAACGGCATCCAGCACGTCATCTCGATCACGTTCGACAACACACATCTCTCGCGCGACCGGGCCAACGTCGCGTCCGACCTCGAGCAGATGCCCAACCTCCTGAACTTCATCACCGGCAACGGGACGCTCAGCGACAACGAGCACACGGTCCTCATCTCCCACACGGCCGGCGGCATCCTCACGGGACTGACCGGCCTGTATCCCGACCGCATGGGCCTCACCGTCACCAACTCGTACGGCTATTTCAGGTCGGGAACTAACACGGTCGGCTTCTCGAGCGCTTTCAAGTACTGGACCGACCTGGTCGACGACTCGACCGGGACGAACGACTCCCTGCCGAACATGGTCACGACCGGCGGCAAGAACACGCCGGCACCGTGGGTGCCTTACACCCGCGCCGGATGTGACTACGGCGCGGTCTCGACCGCCAACGTCGTGCTCGAGAACACGGGCACGGGCACCTTCGGCGACATGACGAAGGTCTTCGGCAAGAACTCGACCGAGTGGAACGAGGCAGCCAACCCGGCGACCCGCGCGCTCGCGCAGACCGATTTCGTCGGCATCGCGATCCACTGCGGCGTCAACGGCGGGTTGTGCGCCAACAACGCCGACGCCCGCGCCGACATGCTGCCTGACGAGCCGGGCGGCTACAACAGCTTCCACGGGCTGTTCGGCGCCAAGTACGTCAACCCCGCCATCTCTCACGACACGCTCCCGGCTCCCGACTTGAGGCCGGTCGTCAAAGACACTTCAGGCCAGCCGATCACCGACCCAGCCGGCAACCCGGGGTTCCCAGGCTTCGACGGCATGTTCGCCAAGGTCAGCCTGGGCTACGTCGCCCAGATGCAGGAGGCCGGCGTACCGGTCACCTTCGCCTACATCTCAGACGCCCACGACAACCACACCCTCTTCCGCGCCTCAGGACCAGGTGAGGCGGATTACGTCGCGCAGCTGAAGGCGTACGACGATGCCTTTGGCGCCTTCTTCGCCAGACTCGCCGCGGACGGCATCAACAAGTCCAACACGCTCTTTGTCTTCACTGCCGACGAGGGCGACCACTTTGCCGGCGGCGAGTCCGCCGACGGCACCTGGAGCCACACCTTCTGCAACGTGACTCCGCCCGCGAGCGGCACGTGCCCCGCCAACCAGATCGGCGAGGTGACGCAGAACATCAGGGCGCTCGTCCCGGCTTCGGTCCAGCCCGCCTCATACGACATCCACTTCGACTCGGCGCCGACCGTTTACGTGGCCGGCAATCCGGCGCGCACCGACCCCGGCTTGCGCGCGTTCGAGCGGGCGCTCGCGGGGGCGACCGCCGTTGATCCCTACGTCAGCTCATCGGCGACACCGGTCATGCAGCGTATGGCCGACCCCGTGGAGCAAAAAGCGCTGCACATGGTCAACGCCGACCCGCAGCGAACCCCCAGCTTCACCTACTTCGCCAATCCCGACTACTTCATCCGGACCGGCAACCCGTTCTGTCCGGACCTGGCCCACGCCATGCCGACATGCGTCGACTTCCACTTCGCCTACAGCCACGGCGACGTCAACGACGAGATCGCGCGCACCTGGCTCGGCTTTGTCGGGCCCGGTGTGAAGCAGCTCGGCAGGACGAGTGAGACGTGGTCCGACCACGCCGACATCCGGCCTACCATGCTCGCGCTCCTCGGGCTGAAGGACAGCTACGAGCCCGACGGCGTCGCTCTGGTCGATTTCCTCGACACCGCCGCGGTCTCCCGCGACCTCCGCGCTCACCACGAGTACCTCGTCCGCACGCGCGAGCTCTACAAGGAGATCGCCGCTCCCTTCGGACCGTTTGCGAAGAACACCCTGGTCGCGTCCACGCGGGCGATCTCGAGCGGCTCGGCTTCGGACGACAGCGAATACGTGGCGACCGAGAACAGCATCGACTCGCTCACCTCACAGCGCGACGCGCTCGAAGCGGTCATGCGGACCGCGCTCGCCAACGCCACCTTCGGCGGACCACTCGCGAGCGAGCAGGACCTGAAAGACATGATCGCCCAGGCGCAGCAGCTGCTGGCCCAGGCGGCAGCGCTCTGAACTCTCAGAACCCAGCCAGGCCCTCCCTTCGGGGAGGGCTTTCTCTTTCTAGAGGGTCGTGTTCGGCTGCAGAAGCTCGGCGATCGAGCCTTCGAACTTCGCGAGCTGCCGGTGGACCTCGATCACCTCATCCGACGTGACCGGGTCGGTCGGGTCGATGTCCCTGTGGTGCTCGGTCCATTCGGTGCCGCACTCGCAGCGGTGGAAGAGGAAGCGGTCGGTCCTCGAGCGGTAGGTGTAGATCGCAGCATCTTTCAGGCGCCTGCCGCAAGCACACTTGCCCTTGTCCGACTCTAGCTTCGACCTCTGCACTGACGTAATCCTCGATCTGTATAACGAACCAGGAATAAGTTTCGTTGCATGGTACATCGGGGCCTCGAGGTTGCAACCGATAAAGAGACTGTAAATTTCAGCCGGAACTGTTCAGTTCCCGCAGCAACCCGTCCACGTCCCTGAGCCGCTCCGTCCTGGCGGCGTGCTCCAGCGTCTGGTACTGGGACAGCACGTCGACGAATCCTTCGCCAAGGTCGTAACCGTGCCGGCGGAGAGCCTCCCGGCCGGCGTCGCCGAGCGCGGCGACGACCTCCCGGACCTTGCTGGCCGGGCTGAAGCGGTCAGGCACTCTTCGGCGGCGGAGCGGGCGTGGGGGGCGCCGGCGGCGGCGGCGGTTCGAGTTTCCTCAGCACAACGGTGTGGCCGTGCCAGAGCTTGGGGACGCCCTGGGGCTCGTCGCCCTGGTAGCTCAGCTCGAGGCGCCAGATCCCGTCCACCTGGACCGGCGCGACGCCGAGCTTGACCTTCGGATTCTTCGGCTGCAGCTCCTGCAGCAGCGCCACGCCGTAGATCACCAGCGCGCCCGGCAGGTTGATCGTGTTGATCCGGCCGCCCTCGCTGGAGCCGTCGACGCCGGACGTGAGGGAGCCGAGCGAGTGGACCACGAGCGCTTAGGTTAGAGGCTTCCTGGCCTTCAGCGCGGTGATGACCGAGGCCACCGTCGCCTCGTACCCCAGCCGGCCCGTGTCCAGGACCATGTCGTAGTGGGCGGGGTGGTTGCGGTCGTGCCCGTATACCTGCTTGATGTACGAGGTCCAGTTCTCGTCGGACAGCTTCAACCGTTTCCGCGCCGCCTCCTCGGATGCGATGTTGAACCGGGCCATGATCGTCTTCACCCGGGTATCCTCCGCCGCCCGCAGGAAGACATGGAGCGCGCCCGGGAACTTGCTCAGGATGTAGGCGCCACCCCGGCCGACGATCACGACGTTGCCTGCCCGCGCCGCCTCCTCGATGACGTGCTGGGTGATCTGCAGCACGGCCTTGCGGGTGTCGAAGGTGGGGGCGGCGTTGGGCGGGTTCCAGGCGGTGGCCTCGGGCGGGATCAGCGGCTCGGTGCTGGCCGACCCGAGGGCAACGAGGAGCCTGGCCAGGAGCGAACCCGGCTGCTCGTCTTCGGCCTCCACCTCCTCCTTCGGGAGCTGGAGCCGCCGCGCCACCTCATCAATGATCTGCGAGTCGAGGAAGTCGGCCTTGAGCTCGGTCGCGAGCATGCGGCCGACGGTGGCCCCTCCCGCCCCAAACTGCCGTCCGATCGTGATGACCGGCATCCCCGCGCTAATTGTCAGGGCAAACGGCGGGCGGTCAACTCCTCCCCATTCATTGGGAGGTTCCGGCGTAGGCGCCGGAGGGGATCCTTACTCCAGGTAGTCCCGCAGCTTCTTCGACCGCGAAGGGTGCCGGAGCTTGCGCAGCGCCTTGGCCTCGATCTGCCGGATCCGCTCCCGCGTCACCCCGAACCGCTTTCCCACCTCTTCCAGCGTCCGCTGGTGACCATCGATCAACCCGAACCGCAGCTGCAGCACGCGCCTCTCCCGCGGCGTCAGCGTGTCCAGAACGTCCTCCACCTCCGAATGGAGCATCGTCAACGAGGCCGCGTCTGACGGAGACACCGCCTCGCGGTCCTCCACGAAGTCCCCGAGGTGCGAGTCCTCCTCCTCACCGATCGGGGTCTCCAACGACACCGGATCCTGCGACACCTTCACGATCTCGCGCACCTTCTCCGGCGTGATCCCCATCTCCTCGCCGATCTCGTCATCCGAAGGCTCGCGGCCGAGCTCCTGCAGCAGGCGCCGCGAAACCCGGACGAGCTTGTTGATCGTCTCGACCATGTGCACCGGGATGCGGATGGTCCGCGCCTGGTCGGCGATCGCACGGGTGATGGCCTGCCGGATCCACCACGTCGCGTAGGTCGAGAACTTGTAGCCCTTGTGGTAGTCGAACTTCTCGACCGCGCGGATCAGGCCCATGTTCCCTTCCTGGATCAGGTCCAGGAACGACATGCCGCGGCCGATGTACTTCTTGGCGATCGACACGACCAGCCGCAGGTTGGCCTCGGTCAGCCTCTGCTTGGCCTCGTATGCGCGCTCGTATCGCTCGGTGAGCCGGTACCGCGCGATGCGGTAGTGCTCCAGCGCCTCGGCGCGGACGCGGGGACGGGCTCCGTTCATCAACCGGCGCCGCTCCGCGGCCGCGGCGTCGGTCAGGTTGTCGAGCCGAGAGAGATCCCCAAGACCCAGCAGCTCCTGCGCGATGTGCGCCTGCTGCCCCTTCCGCTTGACGGTGGCGAGCCGCTCGATGACCTCCGGCAGCAGCTCGTCGACCGACCGCTGTCGGCCATCGATCTCCTCGATGACGTTCAGCGCCTTCATCGCGTCGTGCAGCGGCTTGGCCTCGATCGCCTGCGCGAGCTCGACCTCGTCGTTGGCGGTCAGGAGCGAAACCCGCCCGATCTCCTTCAGGTACATGCGCACCGGGTCGTCGAGCGAGACCGAGTCCATCATCTCGATGTCGAGCAGCATCTCGTCGTCGATCTGCTCCACCTCTTCAAAGTCCTTCTCGCCGTCGGTGACCTCGATCCCGATCTCTTTGAAGGCCGCGAAGATGCGGAAGATCTGCTCGGGCTCAGCGTCGATCTCGGGGAAGCCCTGGAGAACGTCGTCCGGGGTGAGGTAGCCCTGCTCCTTGCCCTTGACGATGAGCTGCTCGGCCACTGCCATCAGCTCGTCCTCGAACTTTGCCTCCGGCTTCTCAACCGCTTTGCCGGCTTTTGCCGGCTTGCCGGCCGTTGTGCTCGGCGTCGCCGCCTGCTTCACTGCGCGCGCGATGTCCAACCTCTCCTTTCCATATCTGTGATGGCGCGGGCAAGCTCCCTGGCTTCAGCTTCCAACCGGGCCACCTTCTCCGAGTCCCTGCCCCTTTCGGCCTCGGATAGCTCGCGGATTATCCCACTGTGCATACCCTTCATGTGCTCCAGGCGGATTCTCGCCGCAAGTTCAAGCGCCACCTCGTCATCAACATTCGGCGGCGGAGCCGCCCACGCTCGTCTGATCAGGTCCTGTTCCTCCGGGGGATAGCCGGCCAAATCGGCCTCGAGCCCGGACGCGCCACCGCGCTCGTAGCTCTCCAGCATACGGACGTAAATGGACCGGTCGTCTTGCTCCAACTCCTGAGGAGTCAATTTGGTTCGCACGAGACCGAACGCCCCGGGCCTGACAGCGAGCAGCTGCACCAGGTAGCTGCCTGCCGTCACCTTCTTCCCGGTGGTCCGGGCGCCGAAACCGTTGGTCCGGGGCCTGGGCGGGGGCGCAGGCTCGGGATCGCGCAGCAGCAGGTGGCGTGAGATGCCGGTGTGCCGCTCGGCGGCTTCCGCGTAGCCCTCGCGCAGGCCTTCGGGAAACTGCCGGATCCACTCCCGCAGCCGCCCCGCCACCAGCTCCACCTGGTTGGGGTTGCTCGGGTTGAGGCCCGCCGAATCCTCCTCCATGCCCGCCTCGAAGCCCGACGGCGCGCGAGACACCAGCTCCTCCCAGCGCTGCGCCGCGTCGGGACCCGCCGCCCGCAAGAACTCGTCCGGATCTTTCGCGTCCGGCAGGCTCGCGACCCGTGTGCGCATTCCGAACGTCGATGCCAGCGTCACCGCCTTGCGCATGGCCGTGCGCCCCGCGCGGTCGGAATCGAAGACCAGCAACAGCTCGTCCGTGAACCGCTTGAGCAGCCGCACCTGCTCTTCGGTCAGCGCGGTCCCGGACGATGCGACCGCGTTCGACACGCCGAACTGGTGGCCTGTGATCACGTCGAACTGCCCCTCCATCAGCACCCCATGGCCACGCCTGGCGATCTCGTCACGCGCCAGGTCCAGGCCGAAGATGACGCGTCCTTTTATGTATGCCGGCGTTTCGGGCGAGTTGATGTACTTGCGCTGCTCGTCCTGGCGAACCGTCCGCGCCGTGAACGCGAGGGTCTGGCCGCGCTCGTCGCGGATCGGAATCACCAGCCGCTCGGCGAAGAAGTCACTCCCGTCGCGCCGCATCAGGCCGGCTTCCTGCGCGTCGCTGAGCGAGCGCTTCTTGGCGCGCAGGTACTCGGCAAACCCGCGCCCTGCCGGCGCGTAACCGAGCTGGAAGCGTCGGGCGGTCTCCTCGGACACTCGGCGTGATTCGAGCAACCGGCGCCCCGGCTCTCCCGCCGGAGTTTTCCACAGCACGTACTCGTAGTACTGGGCGGCGAGCTTCAGCATGTCCAGGACCCGCTTGCGGACGTCGACCCGCTCGCGCTGCTCCGGGCTCAGCTTTTTCAGCTCGACGCCGGCCCGCTCCGCCAGCATCTGCAGCGCGCCGCGCTTGTCGGTCTTCTCAATCAACTCCACGAAGGTGAAGACGTCGCCCGACCGCTCGCAGCCGAAGCAGTACCAGGACTGCATCTGCGGGTTGACCTTGAAGCTCGGGCTGTCCTCCTGATGGAACGGGCACAGGCCCCAGAAATCCTTGTTGCGCCTGGTCAGCCGGACGTGCTCCGAAACGACCTTGACGAGGTCGACCCTGGCCTTGACCTCGGCGAAGGCGTCATCGGACGCTTGGGTGGGCATCGGTTTATTTTGATGGCCAATGGCGCGCCGAACCATCGTCTGGGTCAAGGAGGGCGACCTCGGCGCGGAATTCGCGGACGTGACCTTTCTCCGCTCGAGCCTGAGCGCGGCCGGCACCGCGATCGGTTCGAAGCCGGTCCCCTACCGCCTCGACTACACCCTGAAGACCACCCGCAGGTACCTCACCACCCGTCTCAACGTGTCGAGTCGGGGCGACAACTGGTGGCGCAGGCTCGAGCTGCGGCGCGGCCGGTCCGGAAAGTGGACCGCACGCGGCAGCGCGGGAGGAAGAGTGGAGCTCTCGTCGCCAGGCGGCGACATGACGCAGCTGGAGGGCGCGCTCGACTGCGACCTGGCCCTGTCGCCGTTGACGAACAGCATGCCGGTGCTCCGGCACGGTCTCCTGGAAAAAGGCGGGCCGCTCGAGTTCTCGATGGCGTGGGTGTCGGTGCCCGACCTCCACGTCTACCCGAGCGGCCAGCGTTACACGTTCATCCGCAAGGACGACGGCGAGTCGATCATCCGTTACGAGTCGAGCTCACGCGACTTCATCGCCGACCTGAGCTTCGACAAGCACGGGTTGTGCCTCCGGTACCCGGGTATCGGGCACGCTGTCTAGCGCCGCCGCCGGCTTCGGTTGCGGCGCGACGCCGATGTCGCCGATTCCGATCCGGCCGTAGGCCCAGCGCAGCGGGCGCGGCGACCACCAGTTGACGTCGCCGAGCAACCGCATCACGGCCGGCACCACCAGCGACCGCACGATCGTGGCGTCGATCGCCACCGCGATCGCCAGCCCGATGCCGATGGCCTTGATGATCACGACCTCGGCGAGGCCGAAGGCCATGAACACCGTGAACATGACGGCCGCGGCGCCGGTGATCAAGCGGCCGGTCTTCTCCAGGCCGCTCGCCACGGCAGCCCGGTTGTCCCCGAGGCGCACGTACTCCTCGTGCATGCGGCTGACGAGCAGGACCTCGTAGTCCATCGACAGCCCGAACACGATCGAGAACAGGATCACGGGGATGCTCGGGTCGAGCGACTGCGGCGTGAAGCCGAGCACGTTCGCGAAGTGCCCCTGCTGGAAGATGAAGACCAGCGCACCGAATGACGCGCCGATCGAGAGGAAGTTCAGCAGCACCGCCTTCAGGGGCAGGACGACCGAGCCGGTGAGCAGGAACATCAGGATGTAGGTCACCAGCACCACGGAGCCGACCGCGAGCGGGACCCGGTTGTAGATGAACGTGATCACGTCGACGTCGATCGCCGTCTGGCCGCCGACGAGCAGTTCTCCGTCGGTCAAGCCGTGGTCGGCGCGGATCGCCTTCAGGATGTTGCGCGCCTGGTCGGAGCTGAAGTTCGCGCCGGTCGTGGCCTGGATCTCGACGATGTGCTTGCCGGTCGTCGCCCTCATCAGCTGCTGCACGGGCTGGGGAAGCTGGCTGAGGTCGCCGCTGTACATCTGCGTGTACTCGTACTGGCCGAGCTTGGGGTCGAGGTCGTAGATCGACGTCGTGTGCAGCACGCCGGGAATCGCCGCGATCCGCCGGTCGAGAGTGAACTGGTCCGCGATTCGATTCGCGGTCAGCGGCTCGCCGTCCGGGTAGTACACCAGCACCTGGAACGTGGTCTGGTCCTGGCCGGGGAAGTCCGCGATCAGGCTGTCGTAGCCCTGGCGTGCCTCGACGTGTGTGGGCAGCATGTCGGGGCTGCCGTTGGCCAGGCGGAGCTGGAGGAACGGCGTCGCCGCGAGCAGCAGGAACGCCACGGTCGGAACGAGCACCACGATGGGCCTCTTCATCACCCAGTTCGCGAGTGCGTGCCAGAAGCCACCGCTCCCGCTCCTGCCGCGGAGGAAGGCGGGGAGGCGCAGGCGGTCGACGGAGGGGCCGATGATCGAGAGGATCGCGGGCAGGAACGTCAGCGCGTAGATGACCGCGACGGCGACGACGATCGCCCCCGCAGCGCCCATCGACGCCATGAACGTGCCCTGGAAAAAGAGCATGGCGGACAGGCCGACGGCCACGGTGAACCCGGAGAACGTGATGGCCCGGCCGGCCGTCGCCATCGTGGTCGCGATCGCATCTTCGCGGCTCGAACCGGCTGCCAGCTCGTCTCGGAACCGGTTGACGATGAACAGCGAATAGTCGATCGAGACGCCAAGCCCGATCAAGGTGACGATGTTGATCGCGTACTGGGATACGTCGGTGAAGCGGTTCAGGAAGAACGTGCCGCCGATGCCGCCGACGATGGTGAGGATGCCGACGCCGAGCGGAAGTCCCGCCGCGACGATCGACGCGAAGATGAGGATCAGCAGGATCAAGGTGACCGGGAGCGTCACCGTCTCGGCGCGCTGCAGGTCGGCTTCCAGCGTGTTGTTGAACGCCTGGTTGATGGCGACGAATCCCGTCCCCGTGACCGTCAGCGAGCTCGAGTGGACCTTCGAGCGCAGGTCGTCGTAGTCCTTCCAAGCCTGCTGCCCGGTTGACGTCAGCTCGATGCTGACCAGAGCCTCGTGCCCGTCCTTCGAGGTGAACGCCTGCGCCACTCGCGGGTTGGGCGCGTTGTAAGGCGTGATCATGTTCGAGATTCGCGAGTCGCCCTGGATCGGCGCGAGCGCGTCAGACACCGCGGACTGGTACTGCGGTTCGCTTACGGTGAGAGTGTCGCTGCGGAAGATGAGGTCGAAGTTCGACGTGACCTTGGCCGCGCCGAGCTCATTGGTGATGAGGTTCGCGGCTCTGGCCGACTGAAGGTTGCTGCGCAGCGGGCCGCCGCTGGTGAGCGTCCCGCCCAGAAGCATGAACACGATCGACGCTGCGAGCAGCGCGCCGGATCCGACCAGCGTGGCCCACCTGTACCGGTAGACAAAGCGACCCCACCTTGCGAACACCTTTCCTTCCCTCCTGTTGCTACTGGGCGCCCTGTGCGGGCGGGTAATTGGCTGAAAGCGACATCACGGCAAGGGTGTCAACCGCCTCGTCGGTGTCGAAATCCGGGTCCACCAACGACTGGACGATGATCCCGAGGACCGCGGCCCACACCACGCCGGCGATGCCGCGCGCCGGGCTTGGGCTCACCCCGCGCTCGGCGAGGACCTGGCGGGCGATGTCCTCGACGTGGGACCGATCGGCGCGGATGAAGTCGCGGACGCCGGCGCCGATCACCGTGTCATGCAGGCCGACGCCGATGAGCTGGATGTAAAGGGCGTTGGTGGCGCGGCTGTCGCGCAGCATCTGCTTGACGTGCTCGAACGCTGCCAGCGCGCCGGCCTCGCCCTCGACGGCGCCCAGCTCGATCTTCTGGCAGACGTACTCGAGCACGGCCAGCACCAGCTGCTGCTTCGACTTGTAGTGGTAGTGGACCAGGCCCTGGGCCACGCCGGCCTCGCCCGCGATGTCCTTGATCGATGTGTCCTCATAGCCCTGCCGGCTCAGCATGGTAAACGCGGCCTCGAGGATCCTGGTTCGGGTATCCGCGGCTTTGGTTGAATGATCAGTCAACATTGGTTGATCATTCAATCAGATCGGGGACGTACTGTCAAGGGACCGGCCCGGGTTGGGCGAAAATCGAGAGGTGACCCGCGCCGTCGAGGAGCTCAACCGCCGGATGCTGCGCGCCCGGGACGCGATGGACCGCACCTACGCCCAGCCGCTGGACATCCCCGTCCTGGCCCAGGTCGCCAGCGTTTCCGAGGCCCACTTCATCCGCACGTTCCGCGCCACCTTCGGCGAAACGCCCCACCGCTACCTCCAGCGCAGGCGGGTCGAACGCGCGATGTTCCTGCTGCGCGAGAGCAAGCGCAGCATCACCGACATCTGCCTCGACGTCGGCTTCGAGAGCCTGGGCACCTTCAGCCGGACGTTCCGCGCCATCGTCGGCATCAACCCGACCGACTACCGCGAGCGAAGCGAGGCGATCAACGCGCCGACATGCTTCACGATGGCCTGGATGAGACCGAGCCAAGACCCAGCAGTTTTGGAGAAGCTGAGCCGCCTGAACGGCCAATAGCATCGACTTCAACGCCAAATTCACAGGAGGAACAAGCGATGCTCAACTCGATCAACATCTCGCACATCTTCGTCTTCGACCAGGACAAAGCCCTGGACTTTTACGTCGGCAAGCTCGGGCTCGAGGTCAGCAACGACATGGACCTCGGCATGATGCGGTGGCTCACGGTGAGAGCGCCGGGGGCGCCGGCGCACGACATCCTGCTCGAGCTTCCCGGTCCGCCCTCGATGGATGAGAAGACCGCGGCCCAGGTTCGGGAGACCATCAGCAAAGGCGGGAGCGGTTTCGCCGCCGGTTTCACCACCGACGACGTGAACAAGACGTATGAGAACCTCAAGGCGAATGGCGTCGAGATCGCGGACGACCTCACGGAGCGCGACTACGGAGCCGACTTCGGCATCCGCGACCCGTTCGGCAACCACCTCCGGATCGTGCAGCTCGGGCCGACGTCGCACCAATTGGGCCCGAAGTGGGCGGCGAAGGAGACGAGATGAGCCACCAGATCACATCCCGTTCAACGAAAGCAATTCAATCGTCAAACGACGCCGCCACGATGAAGACGCTGCTCGCATGCGGCGCGATCGCGGGACCTCTGTTCGTCGCGGTGGGGTTCATCCAGATCCCACTTCGCTCCGGATTCGACTGGATGCGACATCCGCTGAGCATGCTGAGCCTCGGCGACCTCGGCTGGATCCAGATCGCCAACTTCGTCGGCTGCGGCTTGCTCTTCGTCGCCGGCGCCGTCGGGATGCGCAGTGTGCTCCGCGGACAGACTGCCGGCACCTGGGGTCCGCTACTCACGGCGGGCGTTGGATTGGGAATGATCGCCGGCGGCATGTTCACAGCCGACCCCGGTCTGGGCTTTCCGCCGGGCGCGCCGGCTGGAGCGCCGACGAGCATGAGCTGGCACGCTGGGCTTCACCTCGGCGGATTCGTGATCGGCTTCGCCTCCCTGGTCGCCGCGTGCTTCGTCTTTGCTCGCCGGTACTGGGAGCTAGGACAGCGAAATTGGGCGCTGTACGCCATCGTCACAGGCGTCATCGTCGGGGCGAGTTTCCCGATCGTCACTAGCGGATTGATCCGAAACCTGCTCCCGCTGTGGATTGCGTTGGTCGTCGGATGGCTGTGGGCATCGTCGACGCCGGCACGGCTCCTACGAGCGGTCGGAAACGAATGAGATTCAAAGCCAAGGTTCTGCTCGCCGGCAAGACCGCAACTGGAGTCGAGGTCCCCGCCAAGGTCGTGGAGGGCCTCGGCTCCACCAAGCGGCCCCTCGTCAAGGTGACGATCAACGAGTACGCGTATCGGAGCGCCATCGCGCCGATGGGCGGTACGTTCATGCTCGGGATCAGCGACGAGGTGCGCAAGGCCACGGGCGTGGCGGCCGGCGACACCATCGACGTCGAGGTCGAGCTGGACACCGAAAAGCGCGAGGTCGAGGTCCCGCCCGAGCTGAAGAAGGCCCTCGCTAAGGACTCTGCGGCGAAGAGATATTTCGAAAGCCTTTCCTACAGCAGAAAGGTCGCGCTGGTGAACCCGATCGCCGGCGGCAAGACCACCGAGACCCGTGAGCGAAATCTTGCGAAAGCCATGAAGGAGCTAAGGGCGAAAGGCTGAACGCGAAGCCTATCGCTCGGCAGCGCGGATCAGATCCCGCAGCGATTCCTCAGGTCCACGCCTCAGCTCGCCTCCGAGCAGCTTCTCGACCAGCCAACCCCGCCACCCGGGCGGGAGTTGAAAGTCTCAATTGAAGCGGACGAGCGTGCCGCCCTCCGCCGTCTGGGTGAGGGTCACCCGCTCGTGGTTGTCGATCCCGAATGGCAGCTTCACGAGGAGGTCGACCCACCTCCGCTCTGGGTCCAGCGCCTCAACGCGGAACGTGAACGGCCACCGCCGCCCGAAGGCCGGCGCCATCAGATAGATCACCTGCCCGGTCTGCACTGGACCGGGCGGTTCGGACTTCACATAGATCGCGTCGTTCCACTCCCCCACCCGTTCCGGGGCCGTCATGACACTCCAGATCTTGTCCGGCGCCGCTGAGGTGACGGCCGCCGGACACACGTTGACGATCACCATGCGAGCTTAGACGGCAACCGCACGACCAAGGAGAGACTCCTCGGGGTGACGTCAGGGCTGGATGTTCTGGTTCAGGCGAAAGAAGTTGTCGGGGTCGTACTTCCGCTTGAGCGCGACCAACCGCTCGTACTTAGCGTCGCCGTAGATCTGAGCGCCGTCAGTGCCCGCCTCCACCACGTCGTTGACGTACCGGCCGGTCGTCAGGAAGGGCTTCAGCTTCGCCATCGCGCCCCGGCCCCATGCCATACGCTCCTCGTCCTCCCGGGCATTCGTCCAGAACAGCTCGGCGGAGATGCTGTACGCGCCGTTGCGTCCGGTGTACGCCATCGCATCGTCAGGCACGCGCCCAACGGCTCCGCCGTGGGCCCAAAGCGAGATCTCGCTGTCCGCCGGGATGCTCTCCGTCAGTCCAGCGCACATCTCGACGACGTCGTCCGACAGCTCGCCGAGGA
>WNGD01012521.1_pt1 | contig 16362 bp, 19 predicted proteins | sample 5400671 | NCBI WGS metagenome assembly WNGD01 (sample SAMN13153369, study PRJNA577476) | soil metagenome | isolation source: 40 cm soil or saprolite under grassland replicate 2 | place: USA:California | collected 2016-06-15 | reverse complement strand
TTTCATGAGGTTGTCATAGAGTGCCCGCCCGTTTTCTACTGCCCGGATGATCGTGGCAAAGTTGTCGTCGGTCAGGATCATTACCGCTGCCTCTTTGGACACGTCGGTGCCGGTGATGCCCATGGCCACCCCGATGTCGGCCTTCTTGAGGGCGGGCGCATCATTGACACCGTCACCTGTCATGGCCACGATCTTGCCTGCCTTCTTCAAGACCTCGACCAGCCGCACCTTGTGTTCGGGAGTGACGCGGGCAATGACCCCGATCTCGTCGATCTGGCGCAGCGCTTGCTCGTCGCTCAAGGCAGCAAATTCTGCGCCGGTCATGGCGCGACCTGGGATGCCCAACTTTCCTGCGATGGCGGCGGCCGTGACGGCATGGTCTCCGGTGATCATGCGTACCTGGATACCAGCGGATTGAGCTTTGGCAATCGATGCTTTGGCTTCGGGCCGGGGAGGGTCCACAATACCCACCAGCGCCAGCATGGTCAGGTCGCGTACCTGCGAGAGCATATCGCCTGACGGGTCAAAGCTGGCCGGGTCGAAATCGCGTCGTGCGACCGCCATCACAGTCGTGTACTCTCTGCGTACCTCCTCGATTGGCACGAGTTGCTGATGAGCATCCAGGCTGTGTGAAGAACGGGCCAGCAACTGGTCGGGTGCGCCTTTGACAAAGCAGCGGATCACCTCACGTCCATCGTCGTCTTGCATGTGGTGGAACGTTGCCATCAGCTTGTAGGCAGCGTCAAATGGCAGTTCGGCCGCGCGAGGATACGCCTCTCTGGTCGTCACGGCATCGATGCCGCCCTTGTCAGCCAGCACCACCAGCGCGCCCTCAGTGGGGTCGCCAATCAGTTCGCCGTCTCTGGCTACTGCGTCAGAGGCCAGCGCCATCGGCAAAAAGTAGGGTTCGAGGTCGATGTTAGGTTTACCGCCTACTCGGCTGATCTTACCGCTAGTATCGTAGCCACCACCCGAGATGGTGTATCGCTGGCCGGGAATCACCAACTCGACAGCAGTCATCTGGTTGAGGGTGAGCGTGCCCGTCTTGTCCGAGTTGATGGCCGAAGTCTCGCCGAGCGTCTCGACTGAGCGCAACCGCTTCACGATCGCGCCGATTGTCGCCAGGGCCGTCGTGCCTTGAGCCAACAGGTAAGTGACAACAGCAGGCAAGGCTGTTGGGATGGACGCGATGGCGAACGCAACACCGGCTAGTAAGAGAGAGTTCACAGTCTGGCCATTGCGAAAATAACCAATAGCGATGTACACGAACAGTGCCACCAGGGCGATGATCACGATCTGATTGGTGAGCGTGTTGAGCTGTTTGGTAAGCGGGGTCTCCTCGATCTTGGTACTCTGTAACATACCTGAGATGTGCCCAACTTCGGTCTCCATGCCCGTGGCCGTAACCAGGATGTCACCGGCTCCACGGGTCACTTCCGTATTCATATACGCCATGTCCACCCGATCGCCTAGCGGCGTATCGGCCTTGTCGACAGGAGTCACTTCTTTGGGCACCGGAGCGCTCTCACCGGTGAGGGCGGACTCGTCGATCTCCAGCGTCGCGGCTCTGATGATGCGGCCATCTGCTGGAACGCGGTCGCCAGCCTCCAGCACAACGATATCTCCCGGAGCAATCTGCTCCGCTGGCAGCTCGATGATCTGGCCACCACGGCGAACTCTGGACTTGACGATCAGCATCTTCTGCAAAGCCGCAACGCTCGCCTCTGCCTTGCCTTCCTGGCGCAGTGCCAAAAACGCATTAAACAGCGTCAGCACGATCAGCAGCAGGGCAGTGCTCCATTCCTTGATAATGATGCTGACGATGGCTGCCACTAACAGGACGATCTGCATGGGATCCCGGTACTGGTTCAAGAAAGCAACGTAGCCCGGTTGCTTCTTCGCTTGTGCGAACGCATTTGGCCCGTATTTCTTCGTACGGGTCTCCGCTTCAGCCTGACTTAGCCCGGTCGCTGCATCGACACCCTGCTCTCGCAGTGCATCCTCGATACTGAGGGTGTGCCAGATAGGACGCTGCCCGGGTGGGATGGTGGCGGGTGGTGTTGAAGTAGTCATTTTCTTCTCCTTGCTACAATGATGCAGCTGATATAGGGGAACGCACTTCCTTGATTACTAGATCTACATAATTGCTAGTTGTGATGCTCAAGGGCTGACTCTCTTGCTCGTTAGAGCTCTGTGTGTCGTATCACATTGCGCTCATAGAGCACTGGCTAAAGTTCATCAAGAGGTCACAGCATGTGAGATATGGGTGCATTCGTTGAAACACCAACACTCATTATGGCGTCATCAAAACAGCCAGAGATCATATTCCTCTTAATGAACACTGTAGTCGAAGACGTGCGAAAAAACTATTCCCCATTGGGGTTAGAAAAGGGTTAGTTCTTGACAATATCGTGGGAGGACTTGTAGGTGCAATAAGCGGGACCTTGACACCAGGTTGTACAATACTCGCATATTTCATTATGCATAGGGTGGTAAATATGAAAGCACTTGAGGGAGGGGAAAAAATGCCTAAAGTATCTCCGTACTACACAAGCGCGGAAACCGAGTACTTCGTCGACCGCTTCCCGTTCCGCGAGCGCTCCACCTGGAATCAGTACGGGTTCTTGACCTCCGAGGAGGGCTTGTGATGGTGTCACGGTGGCTTCCCGGCGCGCGCGTGCTCGCGAGCTACCGGATCTCATGGTTACGCCGAGACGTGGTCGCCGGGATCGTGCTGAGCACTCTGCTAGTGCCTCAAGGAATGGCCTACGCCGAGCTCGCCGGTTTGCCGCCGATCACGGGCCTCTACACTACAGTCCTGTGCCTGATCGGCTATGCCGTGTTTGGGCCTTCGCGGATCCTGGTACTCGGCCCGGACTCGTCGCTGGGGCCAATGATCGCGGCCACGATCCTGCCGATCCTCGGCTCGAATGGCAGTCCCGAACGTGCGATTGCCCTGGCATCAATGCTCGCGCTGATCGTAGGGGCGATCATGATCGTCGCCGGGATCGCGAAGCTCGGGTTCGTCGCCGACTTGCTCTCAAAACCAACGCAGATCGGCTACATGAACGGCCTCGCGTTGACGATCCTGATCGGACAGCTGCCCAAACTGTTCGGGTTCTCCGTTAGCGCCAACGGACTGATCAACGAGGTGCTCGCGTTCGTGCACGGGCTCGCCTCGGGCGAGGCGGTCGGCGCCGCTGTCGCGATCGGCCTGGTAAGTCTCGGGTTGATCCTGGCGCTCGGACGCTGGCTGCCGCGGATCCCGGGCGTGCTCGTGGCGGTCCTCGTCGCGATCGCAGCATCAGCGGCGCTCGATCTGGCCGACCATGGCGTCTCGCTCGTCGGAACCCTTCCCCAGGGGTTCCCACCGCTGACGGTGCCGAGCCCCGTGTCCGTGTCCGACCTCCCACTGCTGATCGCGGGAGCGCTGGGGATCGCGCTCGTCGCGCTCACCGACACGATCTCCACCGCCTCGTCTTTTGCCGCCCGCACCGGGCAGGAGATCGACGGCAACGGCGAGATGATCGGGATCGGTGTCGCGAACGTCGCCGCCGGTTTCTTCCAAGGATTCCCGGTCAGTACGAGCGGGTCGCGAACCGCAGTCGCCGAGCAAGCCGGCGCCAAGACGCAGGTCACCGGGGTAGTCGGAGCAGCGGCGATCGTGCTGATGCTTGTGTTCGCGCCTGGGCTGCTGCGAAACCTCCCCCAGCCTACACTCGCCGCTGTCGTGATCGCCGCATCACTATCGCTGGCCGACCTCCCCGGAACCGTGCGGCTCTGGCGTCAGCGTCGAGTCGAGTTCCTGCTCTCGATCACTGCATTTCTTGGTGTGGCACTGCTCGGCGTCCTCCAGGGCATCGCGGTCGCCGTGGCGCTCTCGATCCTCAACGTCTTCCGACGAGCATGGTGGCCTTACCAGACCACACTCGGCCGCGTCCCAGGGTTGCCTGGCCATCACGACCGGCAACAGCACCCCAACGCTGAGGAACTACCGGGCCTCGTGATCTTCCGGTTCGACGCACCCCTGTTCTTCGCCAACGCCCGCACCTTCCGCGACCAGATCCGCCGCCTCGCAGCCGCCGAGCCACGACCGCACTGGATCCTCATCGCCGCAGAGCCGATCACCGACGTCGACACCACCGCCGCCGACATGCTCGCCGACCTCGACGAGGAACTCAACGCCAACGGCACCTCCCTCGTGTTCGCCGAACTCAAGGACCCTGTCCGAACGAAGCTCGAGCGCTACGAACTCATTGGCCCCCTCAATCCAGATCACTTCTTCCCCACCCTCGACGCCGCGATCGACACCTTCTGTCAACAGACCGGCGCTTCGAGCGCTACGAACTCATTGGCCCCCTCAATCCAGATCACTTCTTCCCCACCCTCGACGCCGCGATCGACACCTTCTGTCAACAGACCGGCGCTCACTGGACACCGCCCAAGCAGACCGGCGCAGAGGCCAAGTAACTTGCGAACGTACGGACGAGCACAATCAGTCGAAGCACTTTTTGTCAATCCCTCAATTCATGTGTTTCATCATGCCGGACACTTAAGTTTTATTACCCACACACAAGAGTTTACCAAAGCAGTCACACACTTTCTTACAGGAGAACGCTAAAACAGCATCTTCTTTACGCAACTCATTCCGTCCACGATACTTCATACTTGGTGGAGACCAGCACCGTCCCTGGGATATATGCTAGATCGAGAGGTCCCACAGCGTAAGAGGGCTGTCCAACTCCTAGTCCTCGCAGTGTGGCTAAAGGGCCCTCAGTGGAGGGAAACCCGGCTAATGCGGTCGCTTGCTCATTGCGAGGGAGGCCCGCAACTCCGGCTTCCGCATCAGGTCTGCCTTCCTCATTCAGTGTCATGATTCGTCCATCGGAGAGAGGGATCATTTGAATCATTCCCCCAACGATCTGCGTCAACTCTTCTAACTCGAAGTGATCGCCGTTGGCAGGGTGAACTTCTTTGCTTGTCCCATCGGGATAGAGTATCAGTGCCATGTTCGTTCGTCCTTTCAGTGAAGCATGCCCGATATTTGGTGCATAGTCGCTGCCATCGCGCAAGCGATGTATGTCCTCGTCGGGCTTGTAGATGATCTCGCGCCGTATGCCCAGGTCACACAACGCTGAGCGTATGCGCATCATAATGGCTTTCTCCTCGTAGTCATAGGTATACATCCACCCTGACCGCATCAATTGGGTCGGGCTATACGCATTTCTGTTAGCACATGCAGAAATGGGTAGAGGAGCGTAACGAATCATGGGGACGAGGTCAAGCATCACCCCCTGCTCTACACGAACGAAATGGCTTGCCAGGCCGCGTATAGCAGGGGTGATGCTCGCCGCTTAGCTGAGAATGGGCGAGTGCAGCGTCTACTGGTTCTCACTCATTCTCAACAAGTGCACTCGCCAGTCCCAGCGCCCGCACGATATGACCCGCTGCCGACACGACCCGTGCGGTACCGATCACTGGAGCGATCGCAATGAGGGTGCCGACAATACGCTCGGGCGCAATGCCAGCTTCACCGCTGACTTTGAGATTCATGAGCCACGAGGCCGGTGCCGCGTCTAGCGTCGCAAGAGCGGCTATGCGGACGAGCAGAAAGGTCTCCGGGTCGAGGCCGGATTCTTCCAGCGAGCCCTCAGTCATGCGCATCAGCGTGTTGAGCACACTCAGATCGCCTTGGCCGAGCACCTGCAAGGTCTCGTTCGCATTGGGTGTAGCGTCGTTCATAGTGGTCTCCTTTCTTTCTGACGTACTCCTGGCAGTGAAGCAGTTCCCAGTTCGAAACCGGGAAAACACTGCACTGGTTGAACTTTCAATAGCGTGAGGTTCCACGACCCTGCTCGATCGTGACACCACCACCGTGAGAGAGGTCCAACTCCTCTCAGGAGAAGACTACTTCCTCACCGTTACCAGTGTAATCGTTTGGCGACGATTACACATCCTCAAAACATACTATTTTTGGGCCTGATGTGCACGAGCAGATGCACATTATCGTCGAGTTCGCATAGCGTATTTGCACTACCTGCTGTCCGCGGTATCGCTCTACCAAAAATCTTTCTCGTTCGTTTGTTTAGCAGGGGGTCAGGAAAACCTGGTCACTTGAGCTTCTTGTTCCGAACAGATAACCCAAATAGCCAGCACAGGTAATCTTTCCTTGAAACGTATCAAAATCGTAACCGAATTCTCGGTGAAATGTGATGGCTTCTCTAGCGGCAAGATTGCAGCAAGGAAATGGGAGCATGAGGTCAACATGAGGAGAGGCGAATCACTGTTAACCTCCCAACGTGCAGGGGTGAGACTTCATCCCTCCCGGAGACTGGGACTTGCCCCTGCACTGGTCTCCAGAGCATTGGCGCAGGTCTTGAGCGCCTGTATCAGCTGGAGACGCTGATCCTCTGTGAAATCGGCAACCATGCGTTCTTCGATGGCAACAATCTTGTGGTGACTCTCCCGAAGCCGGTTCTCCCCGATAGGAGTGAGGTAGGCTTGCAGTATCCGTCCATACTCGGGATGCGGGTGACGCACGATGAGCCCTGCACTTTCTAAGTTCGCCAAGATGAGATTCATCGTCTGCGGAGTGACAAAACATCGCCGCGCAATCATGTTTCCCGAGAGACCGGGTGTTTCTTCAATCGCACTCAAGGCTGCATATTGAGGGGTCGTCAACCCCACCTCCCGCAAGGCATTGTCCATCTGGATGCGCAAGGCGTGCTGTGCACGCTTCAACTGATAGCCCACGCTCTGTTCTCGCATGACCTTCCCTTTCTTCATCCCCTTGCAATTCTATCAGCATGCTGATATACTAACAGTATACTGATTTAGTAACAGCACTCTGATTATTATAGCATACCAGGAGGGAGCTATGGCCAAGATTATTGGACCTGATTTCCTTGCACTCCAGGTACGTAACCTGGAAGCATCCCGAACCTTCTACGCGGAGCAACTGGGCCTCGAACTCGCGCCTCAGAGCCCATCGAATGGTCGCACCTGCTCGTTTGTGGATCCCGATGGGTACACCATCACGGTCCATGGTGCCCCATGAGCCAGTTTGTGTTGCAGCCGCTTGGTTCTTACTCCCTGATGGCCAGTGCAGCTTTCCTTGAGGGATTCGCTCCTGCGGCTTATGATAGCGGCGAGATGGCAGACCATCTCCATCTCGCCTTCGTCGCTGATGGCAGTGAGCAGATTGCTGGTGTCTGCTTGCGTGCTCAAGACAGCACCATTGTCGCAGAGGTAGTTGGCGAGGCGGACCCGACGGTGGTCCGCTCTCAGGTGGCCCGCATCCTTTCCCTCGACATCGATGGCCGTGATTGGCCTCTGGTGGGCGAGCGTGATCTCGTGATGGGGCGGCTTCAGGCACGCTACCCGGGATTGCGACCGGTCTGCTTCTTCTCTCCGTATGAGGCGGCAGCCTGGGCACTCATCAGCCACCGCATCCGTATCACGCAAGCCGCTCGGATCAAGGCACGCCTGGCTGAGGAACTGGGACCAGTGGTGGAGGTCCACGAGAGGAAGGAACATGCTTTCCCCGGACCATCCCGCTTGCTGCAGCTTGAGACCTTTCCCGGCGTGTTTGGGCACAAGGTCGCGTATCTGCATCAGCTCGCACAGGCAACGCTTGAGGGGAAGCTCGAGGCGACCTTCCTGCGCGGGCTTGCGCCAGAACAAGCGATTGAGCACTTGAAGACCCTGCCTGGCATCGGTGACTTTTCCGCTCAGCTCATTCTCCTGCGTGGAGCAGGAGAGCCGGATGCTCTGCCCACGCACGAACCGCGACTGGGTCGCGCCATCGCATTGGCCTACGGCCTGGATCATCTCCCGACAACCCAGGAGGCCAGGCAGATCGCCGAAGCCTGGCGTCCCTACCGCACCTGGGGAAGCCTGCTGCTGAGGGTGATGCTCGAAACAGAGACGCAGGAAATTGCCAGAGGAAGGGAGAGTCCCTTACACGAAGCACTTTGCCAGTGAAGGGAAGTTTTCCGAACGGCGGCCACCCGCGCGACGGACTCTTGGCCGGTCAGGCTAACCCGAGCTGGCGTGCCTTGACGATGACCTGGGACCGGTCGCGCGCGCCGAACTTGGAGAAGATGTGATTGATATGCGTCTTGACGGTCGCGTCGCTCACAAAGAGTTCCGCTGCAATCTGCGTGTTGCTGTGCCCTCGCGCGATCAGCCGCACGACCTCCAGCTCGCGCGCGGTCAACCCCAACTGCTCCACCTCCGGCGATACTGATGCATCTATAGACGACCCATAGGCTGGTGTTTCCTGTGTATGCAGCCCGGCCAGGAGCTGTGCGGCACTGGATGCTTGCAAGAGCACCTGCCCACGTGCGACGGCCCGCATGGCGGTACAGAGCTCCTCGGCGCTACAATCTTTGAGGAGATACCCCGCCGCTCCTGCGCGCATCCCTTCCACGACCAGCTCCGGCGTATCGAAGGTCGTGAGAAGCAGGATGCGTGGTCTCTGCACCTGTGGCGCCTGCCTGCAAATCCGCTCGGTCGCCTCGATGCCATCCAGCAGGGGCATGCGGATATCCATCAGGATCACGTCGGGTTGGTGGCTCTCCGCGAGCTGCACCGCGATCAGCCCATTTTCGGCCTCCCCGATGACTTCCACGTCTGGCGTGTCTTCAAGGATGATGCGCAACCCTTCCCGCATCAGGCGTTGATCATCCGCGATCAGGACGCGGATCTTCGGTTCGCTCACGATCGTCTTCCCTTCTGGGCGGCTTGCTCACCGGATTGCTCGTATGGCAGTCTCAGGCTGACCGTAAATCCGCCCGTTTCCGCCGGTCCCGCTTCGACCTGGCCACCGAGCGCCTGGGCTCGCTCGCGCATCCCCTGGAGCCCATGATGTCCACCTTCCCCGTTGCCTCTCTCGTCTGCAAACGTTTCAGGAGGCGCTGCGCTCGCGCCCAGCCCATCGTCATGCACCTCTAAGGTGATGCCGGCTGCTTGCCAGCCCACTGTGATCCACACCGTCTGGGCCGCGCCATGGCGGTGGGCGTTGGTCAGCATCTCACGTAGGGCCAGCTGCAGCGTCTCCCTCTGTTGAGGGTTGACGTTGTGGGGCGTTCCGCTCTCTGCAAAGCGGCAGGACACCCCGGTCCGTTCGTTGAAGGTGGTGGCGATCGATCGCAAGCTCGCGCTCAGCTCATCCTGCCTGGAAGGCGCTGGTGGATTCTCCCTCAGCATACCCACGACGCGACGGCTCTCGGCCATGCTCTCGCGGATGAGCATCGCCATGTCATCCAGCTTGGCCGTGAGTCGTTCGGGATCGCTCATCAAGTGCCGTGCCGCCTGGACCTGGATCGAAAGGACGGCCAGCGAGTGCGAAAGCACATCGTGAATATCGCGTGCGATGCGCGTGCGCTCCTGTTCCGCCGCCAACGCCTCGCCGCGCGCCATCTGCTCCCTCAATTGCTCCTGCGTCTCGTGTAATCGCACCACGAGCAGATACTGTGCGCGCTGTGCCCATCCGAACCAGCACAGGCCGCCAACGAGCGCCAGGCTGAATGCCAGCATCCCTGCGCTTCCTGGATGCTGATTATCGGGTGCTGTCCGTCGTGTGGGGCTGCGTCACGATTAGTCAGGTGATGCTGGTCGCGCTGCTGGCCTTCACCCTCCCCATCTCGCTCATGGTGGGGATCGGTCCTATCCTGAACGTTGCGATCATCCTGCCCGCCGCTCACTGGAGTGTGGTCTACTTTCGCAAAAACAAGCGCATCTTCGACCAACTCCGCAAGCTGAGTGATGCGGCCACCGCGCAAACTTTCAGGTAGAGCCGCGCTCATACGACGAAAGCAATGGATTTTCACCTGGCTTGAAGAGATCCAGGCAAACACACAAATGAAATGGACGAATTGTACCCCAATCCCATGCAGTTTGATATCAATCGTTTCCGTGCGCCACGCGACGAACATCGCCAACGCGGCGCCTATGCGCCGTTTGGATTAGGCGATCATACCTGCCTGGGCGCCGGCATCGCCGAAGTGCAGCTGATGGTCACGATGGCGACATTGCTCTCCATGTACACCTTGCAGTTTGATCCACCTGACTATCAACTGGTCATTGAAAAGCATCCCACACCCGCACCGGGGAACCATTTCCAGGTGAAGGTGAGAGAGCGGCGTAACTCCTCCGGATCGGGTTCATGGTCGATTCACCCGAACGGTCGCTGATATGCCCTGCGGGGTCGGTAGTGGCATAGCGGCGGTGATCCCGAGCGAGCAGCACACAGCAGAGTAGGCAAAGTGACGGGAGAAACGGCCCATATCGAGCTTTGGAATTACACACTGCGGCAGCGTCTGGCCCGTTTTGTACGCATGACGTTGTCGTTTTCCAAGTCTGAGGTCATGCACGAAGCATGTCTTCTGCTCTTTCTCTATCGCTACAATCTCGATCAGGCTATCCTTCTCAAATGAGCCACTACCTGCTACCAGATAGATGCAATATCTTATCCGGTATAGGCACACATGCCCACACGTGGGGAGTTGACCACTGGCAAGAGCATCTCTTCACCGCACTCGTGGTCCTCCACGCAGTCATCGCATAACCAGCCTTTCCCGTCAAAGATGCATTGTGAGCAGACATTCGTGGCTGGTTTGCCACACTCTTCGCACAAGATCACCGGCGGTGTATTCCTGCCAAGCACCCGAATAGCTTTCCCTCTCGCTTCCGCCTCCCGTTCTGCGATCACCTTCAGCTTCAGTTCCGTCGTCGTGCCATAATCATACTCGTAGGAACAGCTTTGTCCTGGACTGAAGACCTTGTCCAACCGCACCCGCATACTTTTCTCATCCATCCCCCAATCACCATCCATTCCCGCGTCGACTGCATAGCGAACGCCTCCAATTTCAAAAGCGCTCAGATGCCCGCAGCACTCCAGCCAGCTATCCCTGAGAAAGCGATCTAAGGTTGCCAGCGTGGTACTCGCTGTCACGTCCAGGTGCATCCAGTACATCGGGAGATCACGTCCTTCCACCAAAAGATGGAATGTCCTGATTTTCTGTGCCTTCCGGCGACTCTCTGTTTTCGCTTCAGTGATTGTCCTTTGCTCGCACGTCTCCAGATGTCTGGTCATAGCTGACTTACTAAACTCCCCATGGCAAAAGGCACATATTCCTTTTGACGTCTGTCTTGCCATATACTTCCTCCTCTCCTGGTTGCCCACGCTCTGTGAGTTACACAGTCACAGCATACAATATAAGCGGTAAGAAGAAAAGCGCGACAGCTCTATCTAGCCACCTATGGTAAGATAGATCCATCATATTAGGAGTAACAGATATGGACAATTTGAAGAAAAACCTGGAACACCGCGAGAAACCTGAACTCATCGCCATCATTCAACACATGCTGCGTCAGGAGCCGGACCTGGAATGGTTGCTGACAACACCGCTGCCAATCGCCGCGTCTCGGGAGGTATCGATTGACCCAAAGATCTACCAGCGGCAGGTGGTGGCAGCGATGTCAGTAAACGACAATCAACGTAAGCACAAACGCGGTGAGGTCCTACGAAGACTGACTGCTATCAAGACCATCGCCGACGAGTTTGCCGCACAGGAACAGTATGCTGCGGCTCTCACCATTTACGAAGTGCTGATCACCGAGGTGCGGGATGGACCTGGATGAGGATATTGCCGGTTTGCTTGTTGGCAACACCTCGCCGGAGGAACGACCGGTTATCGCGGGCTGGGCACAGGATGCGCTCAAGCAAAAAGCACCTTGGAGCAGCGGCGAACGCTATGAGATTCTGCTGGCAGCTTTAGAACGGGCCGACTAGCTATGAGTACCAACCCAATACCTGGCGGACAGGATATAGAGTCAACATTAGGACACCTTAGTAAGGCTGAGTTGCTAAGCCTTATCAAGCGCATGGTACAACTGTATCCTGACCTGGCAGGGCTGATAGAAACGGCTCAGCAGACCACTCCGTCTCACAAGCCGCAGCGCCCTCCATTCAATCCAGAATTCTATCGCCGCCAGGTCAATGAGATTTTCTATACGACTGACAGAAACACCTGGGGATCAGAAGGCAGAGCAGCCGGGCCACTGTTGAGAATTGTTGATATCGGGAATGATTATGTCAAACAACAGGATTATGTCGATGCTGCTACGCTCTACGAGATCATCATCCGAGGTATTCTCGACAATTATGATTCGTTCCGCTGGCACCCTTACGAGGGTGACTTAGATGATGTGGTCGAGGAGTGTGTAGAAGGCTTGGGCAGGTGTCTTCGTGGGAAACAGGATGATGCTGCCGTTCGTAAGCAAATTATTCAGACATTGTATGATGTCTACGACTTCGATTCGAGCCTGGAAAATGATGAACCGGTCATGAGCAGCAGAGTCCCAGCAATGCTGGTCAGGTGGACGACTCTGGAAGAGCGACTCATGATCGCAACGTGGGTACGGGAAGCGTTTGACCTGGAAATCGATTGGCACGCTAATGATGTGAGCGATAGTGAGGACTTTGACGATTTTCTGCTGGGACTGGAAGCGGACACCATCGATGATGAGACCTTTCTACGTATTGAGAAAAGCTTTTCTTTTTTGTTACTAACTCTTACAAAATGTTATCATCTCTTGCAAATTGCAAGCTTAGAGCGTACAATAGATGTATGAAGTTGTCGAGTTACGCCAAAAAACTGGGGATCCATTACAACACGGCCTACCGGATGTTTAAACGGGGCCAGATCGCCGGCTATCAACTGCCCACCGGCACTGTGATCATTGAGGAGCCTATTGAAAAGGCAGTGGTGGAGCCAGAGGACGGGCACTTGGTAGCTGTCTACGCGCGGGTGTCTTCGAGCGAGAACAAAAAGAATCTCGACACCCAAGCCGAACGGCTGATCACCTGGTGCAATGCGCAAGGGTGGTCGGTTGGCAAGGTGGTCAAAGAGGTAGGCAGTGGCATCAACGACCAGCGCCCCAAGTTCTTGGCGCTCTTAGCGAATCCAGCCATCGGCCGGATCGTGGTAGAGCATAAAGATCGGGCGTCGCGCTTTGGCGTGGCTTACATCTAAACCTTGCTGGCCATGCAAGAGCGGGAACTGGTGGTGGTCAACACTGCTGACACCGCGCAGGATGACCTCATGGGGGACTTCGTGGCCATCATCACCTCATTTGCCGCCCGTCTCTACGGGCGCAGGCGCGCCAAACGCAAAACAGAACAAGTGCTGGCTGCTTTGCAGCGGAATGGGAACAGGCATGAGCAGGAAGCCGGAAAAAGCTACGGAAGAAGAGAAAAAGCAGCGCCAAGGCAAAAAGAAGACGAAGCAGAACATCACCCGCGCGGTGACGCCTATTCGCCTGATCGAGGCCAATACTAGCAAGCTTGACGCTTTGGATCAGGTGGCCACAGCCTTTCTGGCGCTGACCCAGAAGTACGTGACGCTGTTCTGTGAGGCGAATTCGTCCCCAGATCAATATGGGGAACCGGTCTTTGACACAGAGTTGTCAGAGCGGTGGCAGCGGGTTGCCATACAGCAAGCGGCGGGCATCGCTAAATCCTGGCGCACCAATCGGCAAGCCGCCTATGACGCCTACCTGGAAGACGTGGCAGATTACGCTGAAGCCAAAGCCAAAGCAGAGGCTGAAGGACGGCCTCTCGAACACCTCCGCCAAGAACCCACGTGGCGGGAATGGAGGATTCCTGAGCTTCGCGTCCCGACTATCCAGGCCAACGCCAACGTGGTGGCTGTGGAGCAGGCTGAGGACAGCACCTTCGACTACTGGTTGCGGATCTCGACCCTTGACAAGGGCAACCCTGTGCGGATTCCGGTCAAACTGGCCTCCTATCATAAACAAGCTCTGGAAGGACACACGCTCAACACCTCCACCACGCTCGTCAGGCGCAAGGGGATTTGGTGGCTTACATTCAGCTTCGATGAGGACGTTCCTCTCGTGACCGAGCCAACAGCCAAATGTGTCGGGGTGGATGTGGGCATCGCGAACTTCCTCACCACCTCAACCGGAAAGAGGTATGGCAGCTTTCATGACGGTCTTGCCAAAAAGCACAAGCGCGACCGAGAGAAGCGTCGGCGCAAAGCCAAATTGCGGGCCTGTCTGGAAAAGAAGGGCGTGCCAAAGGAGAACCTACCCTCCACCAGCAGTGCCACCGGCCAACGCCTGGGCCGCCAAGTGAGGCAGGAGATCAACCGGGCGGTCAATCTGCTGCTGCGGGATCATGCGGATGCGCGCATCATCTATGAAGACCTCTCGGTGGCTTCCATGCGCTTCAAGGCACGAGCTATGAACTCCTACTTGTACGCATCGCAGCTTGGACATATACCGGAACAGCTGGCCTGGGCGACCGCCAAGCGTGGCATGGCGGCACACAAAGTCCGTGCCGCTTATTCCTCACAAGAGTGCCAGCGTTGCCACTGCGTGGACCGAGCGAACCGACCAGATCAGGCAACCTTTGCCTGTGTGGCTTGTCATCACCGTGACCATGCAGACCACAACGCCGCCGCGAATCTGGCCAGTCGCTTTGGAGATACAGAACTGGCAGCGTGCAAGAATAAGGCCGAGGTGAAAGCCCTCCTGCTCTGGCGGCATGAGCAGTGGAAACAGCAACACAGGCTCACCGTAGTTGAGCCTCCCGTCCAGTTGGGCCTCTGGGACCACTCAGAGACTTCAACGGACGTAGGTTAAAGCGAAAAGACTCACCAATGCACGAGTTGGTGACGTTTTGAGCAACTATATGTCGTGAGACGGAGAACTACGATTACCTGATCGAGCGATTACTGAAACGTGGACGGCTGGAGGAAGCACTGGCAGAAGCGCAGCACGTGGACAATTACGACATCCTTGAGATTGCAGATATCCTCGATGAGCAAGGCCATGAAGCTGCTGCGGTACACTTGATTGAGGAACGAGTCAAGAAATCCAGCGATACCCGGCTCCTGCAATGGCTGAAAGAGCGTTATCAAGCCAGGGGAGCCAGTGCAGACGCATTAGATATGGCGCAGCGCCTATTTCGAGCATATCCACGTGCAGCAACCATCGAGCGCTATCGGGAGATACGTCAGCTTGCGCAACAGATGGATCGCTGGGAGGCGGTGCGGGCGGAGATCATGGCCTATTTGCAGCAGTCGCACATTACCGCGCTTCAGATCGAAATTGCCCTTGACGAGGGTCAGATTGAGCTCGCATTACAACTGCTGCAAGCTGAGAGTCAGACTGAAAGCCGCAGGAACGGACCCTATGGTTCTGACAATTTCGATGTTGGCATCGAGGTCGCAAAAGCTGCTGAAGACAGCCACCCGCGGGAGTCCATCGAGATTTATCAGGCATATGTCGAAACTCGCATCGAGTGGCGAGGACGCGAAAATTATCAGATTGCATGCCAGTATCTTACAAGCATTCGACGGCTCTATCAAAAGTTGGGTAGAAGTGACGAGTGGAACAGGTATATCGCAACACTGCGTGAGCAGCATCGCAATCTGCCTGCACTAAAAGATGAATTGGCAAAGGCGAAGTTGTAGGATAACAAGAAGTCTGCCTATGAGAGATGAGCGTGTCCATTATCGATTCCTGCGCTTCTTTTTCTTTCCTCGCAGTGTCAATGGTGGCAAGAGCATCTCTTCACCGCACTCGTGCCCCTCCGCGTAGTCATCGCATAACCAGCTTTTCTCGTAGAGGCAACTGAACGGCCAGACCTGCAGGGGCCTGATTGCTCGTGCCCGTGATGGAGATCCTTGCGTTCGCCCATCGCACTGTTGTATAAATGAGCAGAAATAATCTATGTCGAACGAAGTCATACACAAAAACCCATGTCTGAGGCGTTCATACAGCGACACCAAGCGCAAGAGCCGGTTGGGCCACTCAGTGTCATCTGCGAGGATAGAGGAAGTACGCATGCTGGATTGTTTGCATCCTATAGCTCCCGATGATGAGGAGCTTTTACGATTTGCCCTCGACGGTGAGGCGTTATCTGTAGAAGCGAGCAGGCACCTAGAGGAGTGCTTTTCCCTAGACGCGAAGTCGTCATCGAAGGACTAACCATCGAACAAACGTAAAAGGTATATTTATAGCGTATATAGTCCTATGATATCGTCCGTTAGTCAACTGGGGGCTAACCGTCGAATATGGATACCAACCTATTTTTACACTACTTCCGCGACCACACATTAGAAGAGGGCCGCGTCTACATTCAGGAACACATCGCGGAGCTAACCGACCACAAATTCATCGGCGAATTGCTAGAGGAAGAGGCACTGCGTATACTCTATACTCCCTTTGTCTCGCTCAAACTGGCCGAGCTGCTCATCTTCTTTGGTGAATATATTTCGCATCTCCCATCTCACGCGCTCGGCCTCAAATGCAAAGGAGACGCTTTGATGA
>WNGD01008125.1_pt1 | contig 16364 bp, 10 predicted proteins | sample 5400671 | NCBI WGS metagenome assembly WNGD01 (sample SAMN13153369, study PRJNA577476) | soil metagenome | isolation source: 40 cm soil or saprolite under grassland replicate 2 | place: USA:California | collected 2016-06-15 | reverse complement strand
GCGGGGCAGCGCATCGAGCGCTTTACGGGGGGCCTGAACCTCACCTTCCGGCCGTGGAGCTTCCTCTCGATGCGCGGCACGGCCGGGTACGACGTGACGAACCAGGGGGACACCTTCCTGAATCCGCCCAACGTCAATCCGTTCGACGTTGACGGGCAGGCGTTCACCTACAGCGCTCAAGTGCGCGCGTACACGGCGAATCTCGCGACGACAGCGACCTTCCGCCTGTCGCCCGAGGTGGCGTCGAATACGACGGTGGGGCTGCAGTTCAACAAGAACGTGTTCGATCAGGTGCGCGCGTCTGGGCGCAAGATCGTGGTCGGGACGTCCGGCGTGGCCGGGGTGGTGTTCGCGAGCGTGGGCGACTCCGTGGCGCCCCAGGTGACACTGGGCGGATACGTGGAGGAGCAAGTTGGGGTGCGCGACCGCCTGTTCCTTACGGGAGCGCTGCGTGCCGACAAGAACTCCGCCTTCGGGACGAACTTCGGCAACATCGTCTACCCCAAGCTGTCCGGTTCGTGGGTCATTTCGGAGGAGCCGTTCTTCCCACGGATGGGGTGGCTGTCGAGTCTGCGGCTGCGGGCGGCATGGGGCAAGGCGGGCCGGGCGCCCGGCACGCTCGATGCCGAGCGCTTTGCCGTGCCCGTCGCCGTCGCGGCGAGCGGGACCGACCTCCCCGGTGTGACGTTCGGAGGTGTCGGGAACGCCGGCCTGAAGCCCGAGCAGACCCAGGAGGTCGAGGCCGGGTTCGACGCCGATTTCGTACAGCAGCGCGTCCACTTCGAGGCGACGTACTACGACAAGACCTCGAAGGACGCGCTGGTCGCGGTGCCGATCGCGGGTTCGCTGGGCGAGAGCTTCACCCGCCTGGACAACCTCGGCCGGGTGAGCAACAAAGGCATCGAGCTGTTGATCACGGCGCAGGTGATCAACCGGCCGAACCTGACGTGGTCCGTCACGGCCAGCGGGTGGGGCAACAAGAACCGCGTGCTGGCCACCGACACGAGTAACACGCCGATCATCTTCGGGCTGGGCGGCGCGAGCCAGCGCCACCAGGTCGGCTACGTCGCCGGCGGCTATTGGGGCAAGTCGTACACGTTCGCGGATTCGAACAAGGACGGTCTGATCGATCCGTTCACAGAGATGACAGTGGACACCGCGGACTCGTTCAAAGGGGCGTCGGTGCCGACCCGCGGCGCGTCGTTCAGCACCGAGGTCAATTTCCTGCAGCACTTCCGTCTCTATGGGCTGCTGGATGGGCGGTGGGGCAACAAGCTGGACAACGCCACCGAACAGTTCCGTTGTCAGTTCGCCATCTGCCGCGGCTTCAACCTGGCTAAGTCGTCGCTCGCCGACCAGGCTGCGGCCGACGCCGCCGTGTACTATGGCCTCGAGACGGGATTCTTCGAGGACGCGGGGTTCCTCAAGCTGCGGGAAGTGTCCCTGACGTACACGGCTCCCGGAGAATGGGCCTCTCGCATCGGCGCGAGCACGCTGAGCCTGACGCTCACCGGTCGCAACCTCGCCACCTGGACCAACTACAGGGGTGCGGACCCCGAGATCAGCCAGTCCGGCCAGTTCAACTTCAGCGTGGCCGACTTCCTGAGTCAGCCTCCGGTGCGCTATTTCCTGGCGCGCGTCAACGTGACCTTCTAGAGCCCGAGGATAACTCCATGAAGCATACATCCAAGCTGCTCGCGCTCCTGGCGGTCGCGCTCGTGCTGCCGAGCGATGCCTGCAACGACCCGCTGCGCGTGAGCATTCCGACCATCGTTCCCCCCGGGTCGCTGAGCGACTCGGCGGCGCTGGGCACGCTCCGCGCCGGTGCGATCGGCAACTTTTCCATTGCGTTCAGCGGCGATCACCCCGATGGATCGGGGGGGACCGGCGAAGGCGTGATCATGTACGGGGGACTGCTCGCCGACGAGTGGATCGACTCCGAGACCTTCCCCACGCGCATCGAGGTGGATGCCCGCACCATCCAGGTGACCAACGCGGACGTGGATCTGTGGTACCGGCTGCTGCATCAGGCCCGGAATGCGGCGGAGAAGGCGGCCGCCCAGTACGCCGCCCTGCTGCCCAACGACGCCGGGCATGCCGAGATGTTGAGTCTGGCCGGATACACCTACCTCTTCTTCGCCGAAACGTACTGCTCCGGCGTCCCGGTGAGTCACTTGGACGCCGTCACCGGCAAGATCACCTACGGCGTGCCGCTCACGACGAGGCAGCTGATCGACACGGCGATTGCACGCTTCGACGCGGCGCTCGGCGTCGCCGCCACGGTGACCAATGCGACACTCAAGCAGACGATGACCAACCTGGCGAATGTCGGCAAGGCACGCGCGCTGGCCGACAGCGGTGACTTCGCAGCCGCTGCGGTCGCGGTCAGCGCGGTGCCGACGTCTTTCGCCTATTTGAGCGAGCACTCGGAGATCAGTACCTACGAAAACAACGGCGTGTTCAACGGCAATACGCAGGACCGTCGCTATTCGGTCGCCGACCGTGAGGGCGTCAACGGATTTCCGTTCCGCTCCGTGATCGACCCGCGGACGCCGGTGCGGCGGAGGACAGCCGGGAGCCGCAACGGGTTCGACGGCCTCACGCCTCAGTTCAACAACTTCCGGTTCGGCGACCGCAAGGCGCCGATTCCGCTGGCGACCGGAGTAGAGGCACGGCTGATCGAAGCCGAGGCGGCGCTGCAGACTGACACGGCGAACCCGTCCGCCGCGTTCTTTACCGCGCTGAACGATCCGCGGGCCAACCCCTCGAGCCGGTCCTATCTCAACCCCAGTCCGTTCAGTCGGACCGATACTCTCACCAACCCGATCCCGGTGCTGCCGAACCTGACAGCGGCGGACGATACCGCGGCGGGGGGGGCGGTGAACCTGTTGTTCAACGAGCGGGCGCGCTGGCTGTGGCTCACGGCGCACCGTCTGGGAGACCTGCGACGCTTGATCCGGCAGTACGGCCGGCCGGCGAACACGGTGTTTCCGACCGGGCCGTACTTCAAGTCCAACCCCTCGGTGTACGGCCCGGACGTCAACATCCCGGTGCCGATCACCGAGCAGAATAACCCGAACTTCAGGGCCTGCCTCGATCGGCTGCCGTAGGCTTCGTGCAGGGAGGATACGGGCGGGAGGGGCGACGAAGCCCCTCCCGTTTTTCCTTCAGGACTGGCCGGCTTTGGTCTTGATGACGATCACGCCGCTCCCGGAATTCGTTCCGTAGTAGGTCGTTCCCTCGATTCCATCGTAGATGTAGATGGTGAAGATGGACTGGGCGTCGATGTCGTCGAGCGCCCGGAAGTCGGGGATGCGCACGCCATCGAGCAGGATCGTCGGCGCGTCGTCGAGCAGGAAGCTCGTGCGGCCGCGGCGGCCCAGCTGTGCCGGACGGCCGTTGCGGTCGTCGCTGGTCTGGAGCATCGGCGCGCTCTGCTTGAGCACTTGCCACGCGGTGCGCGCTCCTGTCTTCTCAATCTGCTCGGCGGTGATGAGGAACGTGCCGGAGGGCTGGCGCGCCGTGACGTCGTGTTTGACAGCGGGGCCGCACCCCACCAGGGCGACGACCAACGACGCAGGGAGAGCCTTCATGGAGGCCTCGCGGTTCGAGGGCGACGGCGACGTGCTCCGACTATAGTCACGCCGGGCCAGTGCAGCGTCAAGCCGAGGTCCGCCCGCGTCCCACCGGTTGTTAGCAGGATGTTCGCGCCGTGTCAGGGATTACGTGCGATGCACCTGACCTCTTGCGACGTCCTTGAATCCGCGTTATGTGACACCATGTAGCCCCCGTCGTGCCGTCGCCGCGTGTGCTCGCTCGTCCTGCCGTCGGGTGACACGCGCGTGAGCAGTCTATACACCACGAGTGCGACTTCGCCTGCGGCGCTCCCGCGCCGGAGGCACGCACGCTTTGGGGGGCTGCGGTATGCGAGATGCCCTGTCCGATCCACGGCGATATTGCCCGCCTTTCCCGCTTCTTCCTCGCGTCCGATGTAGCCCCCAGGCTAGCGACACAGCCATGGCCCGCCGGCGCGCGCTATGGTGGCTTGGGATCAACTCCACGCTCGAGGAACCGGTCATGAACGGTGCAAGTATTCGCTGCCTCGTCATCTCCGCAGTCGCGTTATTGGGGGCAACCCGCGCACCCGCACAGCAGGCGTCGGTCAGCGGTCAGGTGACCGACTCCGCGTCCCACCATCCGTTGGTCTCCGCGCAGGTGTTTGTGGCAGGCACGACGTTGCGGGGGCTCACGGATCGGACCGGACGCTTCCACTTCGACAACGTCGCGCCCGGCGCGGTCACGCTTCGGGTGAACTTGATCGGCTACAAGCAGGCAACGCGATCGCTCACGGTGGCGGCGGGCGAGGCCGCGACCGCCGACGTCCCGCTGCAGGCTGCCGCAGTCGGCCTCGACGCCGTCGTAGTGACGGCGACGGGTGAGCAGACTCTCCGCGAGCAACCCAACGCAATTCACAAGTTCGACGCTGCCGACATTGCGAGCAAGGCTCCAATCGTGAGCATGTCGAATCTACTCAACGGGCGGGCGCCCGGCCTCGTGGTGCAGGACGCAGGCGGCACCACGGGCAGCGGCACGCGTACTCGGATTCGCGGGTCGAACAGCTTGTCGTTGTCCAACGAGCCGGTCGTCTACCTCGACGGCGTGCGCATCGAGAACGACCCCAGATCGATCTCGGTGGGCGTGGGCGGTCAGCAGCCATCGCGCATCAACGACATCAACCCGAACGACTTGGAGACCGTGCAGGTGGCAGGCGGTCCCTCCGCGGGCGTGCTGTACGGCACCGACGCGGCGAACGGGGTGATCCAGATCCAGACGAAGCAGGGCAAGCCTGGACCGTCGCGCTGGGAGGTCTACGCCGAAGGCGGCGTGTTGAACGACGTCGCGACCTATCCACCGAACTACCGCGGCGCGGCTGCGGTCGACTCGATCACGTGCACGCTGATCAGCCAATTGGCTGGCAAGTGCACGCAAGCGCGGCTGCATGTGTTCAACCCGATCCAGGCCTTCAGTCCGTTCCGCACCGGCCACCGCCAGGAGTACGGAATCGCGGCGTCGGGTGGCACGGAGCAAACGACCTACTACGTGTCCAGCCACTGGAATCAGGAGCTGGGCGTGTACCCGGTGAACGAGAACCGGCAGGTGAGCGTGTTGGCGAACCTCCATCAACAGGCGGGCTCGCGCCTCGACTTCCAGGCGCGCGCGGGGTACACGTCGGGCAAGCTGCGTCTGCCGGAGAATGACAACAACTCGCTGGGCGTGCTCTCGAGCGGGTTCCTCGGTCTCGCCGATACCGTCAACCACGGGTACGGCTTCCTCACGCCGCCCCAGAGCTACTCGATTCTCACCTTCCAGACCATCGACCGCTTCACGGGAAGCTTCCAGACGAACTATCGACTGTGGGAGTGGCTGGTTGTGAACGGAGTGGCCGGCGTCGACTTCACGAGCCGATTCGACGAGAAGACGTTTCCGACCGGGGCGATTCCCTTCGCGTTCAGCCCGAGCTTGAACGCGGGGCAGCGGACGGCAAGCCCGTTCCAGATCTATAACTGGACGGGCAGCGTGAGCGTCGCGGCATCGTTCGTCCTCACGCCCAGCGTTTCCTCTACCACTACGGCGGGCGCGCAGTACTTCAAGAACGTCTTCCACGGGGTGATCGCGAATCGGACGCTGGGGCTCGCCGCCGGTACCGGATCCCTGACGGGCGGCGTCGTACCGTTCGACAGCGAAACGACCCAGCCGTTCGTGACCTTCGGCAAGTTCGTGGAGGAGCGCGTGGGCATCCGGAACCGCCTGTTCTTGGCGGGCGCGCTCCGCAACGACCGGAACTCGGCGTTCGGCGCGAAGTTCGGCGATATCATCTACCCCAAGCTCTCGGCCTCGTGGGTGATCTCGGAGGAACCGTTTTTCCCGCAAACGAGCGCCCTCAATACGCTGCGTTTCCGTGCCGCATGGGGACAGTCCGGCGTCCACCCCGGGCCCCTCGCTGCGCTCGACTTCTTCAATGCGACGCCGGTCGTTGTGAACTCAGTTGACGTCCCGGGCATCACCATCGGGAATCTGGGCAATCAAAGCCTGAAGCCCGAGCGAACGCGAGAGGTGGAGGTCGGCTTCGAAGCGGACGCCCTCCGTCAGGTGCTACACCTGGACTTTGCCTACTACGACAAGGCGTCGCGTGACGCTCTCGTGGCACGCAAGTTGGCCCCTTCCCTGGGGACGAGCGATACGACTTTCGCGAATATCGGTGAGGTGAGCAACAAGGGCGTCGAGATCACGGCCGCCGTGCATGTGATCGATCGGCCGTCGCTCAGCGTGAACCTCACCGCGACGGCGTGGGGAAACCGCAATCGACTGGTCACGTTCAACGATACGACGATTAAGGCGATCATCTTTGGGCTGGGCGGCTTTTCGCAACGGCATCAGCCCGGCTATGCGCTCGGGAGCTATTTCTTAGTGCCGTACACGTACGCCGACCGCAACCGGGACGGCCTGATCGACACGAGTGAGGTGACCCTCGGGTCCGCCCCGCGGTTTCTCGGGCAGCCCTTCCCAGATCACGGCGTGACGCTCTCGGCCGATGTGACGTTGCTGCGGCACGTGCGGCTGTCCGCCCTACTCGATGGCCGCTACGGCAACAAGCAGCTGAACTTTACGGAAGAGTTCCGCTGCTTGCCGCCGCGCAACAACTGCCGCGCCCTGAACGACAAGACCGCGTCGCTCGCCGATCAGGCGGCGGCCGCCGCAAACATCAAGAACACGTCCGCCGGCTACGTGGAGGACGGCGGGTTCACCAAACTGCGCGAGCTGTCGGTCGCCTACTCCGCCCCTGACGCGTGGGCCCGGAAGTTCGGGGCCACCGCCCTCACGATCAGCATCGCGGGTCGCAACCTCGCGACGTGGACGAGCTACAAGGGCGTGGACCCGGAGCTCAACGAAGCAGGTCAGAACAACTTCACCACGGCGGACTTCCTGACCCAGGCGCCGGTGCGGTATTTCATCGGCCGCGTCACCGTCACCTTCTGAGCGGCGAGGGCTGCAAGCCATGATTGCCAACGTGCATCGTACCGGGCTGGCGCTCGCCGTCGCCGCGGCGCTGGCGGCAGGGTGTCACATCCTCGACGTCGCCAACCCGGACATCGTCCGCCCGGAAAGCCTCAGCGGCCTGGCCGCCTTGCCCACGATCCGCGCGGGCGCGATTGGCGATTTCGCCATCTCCTACAGCGGCTCTGGCGCGCAGGGCTCGGGCGGCACGACCGAAGGACTGATCCTGCTCGGCGGCATGCTGGCGGACGAGCTGATCAACACCGAGACCTTCCCCGACCGCATCCTGGCGGATGCGCGGCAGCCGCAGATCGAGAGCGGGACCCTCCAGACGGTGTTCCGGAACCTGCACAAGGCGCGCCGCTCGGCCGAAATCGCTGCCCAGAAATTCCGTCAGTTCGCTGATACCACCATGGACGCCGGGTTGTCCGAGATGCTGAGCCTGGCTGGCTTCACGTACGTCGTCTTCGCGGAGAACTACTGCTCCGGTGTGCCGTTCAGCACGGTCAACGCCGACGACTCGTTCAGCTACGGCGGACCGCTCACCACCACCCAGATGCTGGATACCGCGATTAATCGGTTCGACCAGGCGCTCGCGGCGGCCGCGGCGCTCGACACCAGCGGCGCCAGCGCGGCTGTCCGCGCGTCCAAGATCGCCCTCCGGCAGGGCCGCATCAACTTGGCGAGTGTCGGGAAGGCGCGGGCCTTGCTGGACGAAGGCCGGTTCGCGGCGGCGGACTCGACCGCGGCCACCGTACCGACGGGATTCAACTATCTCATCCAGCACGACCTGAACACCACACGGCAGAACGACGGGGTGTACAATGGCATGCGGAAATTCAAACGGTATGGCGCGGCCGACATCGAGGGCGGCGTCGGGTTGGCGTGGCGGAGCGTGGCCGATCCCCGCACCCCCATCTTCCGTAACCCGACCACCAACAAGGGGTTCGACGGCGTGACCCCGCAGTACGACCAGAGCCGCTACCCGGACGAGAAGGCTTCGGTCACGCTCGCCACGGGCGCTGAGGCGCGGCTCATCAGCGCCGAGGACTCCCTGCAGCGCGGTGACATGGCGGGAATGCTGAGCCAGCTCAACGCGTTGCGCGCAGCCCCCCCGGCGTACTTCCTCAACGCCGGCGCCCCGATTCCGCCGCTGGCGCCGCTCGTGGCTCCGGTCGGGCTCGCGGCCGCCACCGACCTGCTGTTCGCAGAACGCGCGCGCTGGCTGTGGCTCACGAGCCATCGCCTGAGCGACCTGCGCCGGCTGGAGCGGCAATACGGCCGTCCCGACAATCAGGTATTCCCCACGGGCCCGTACTTCAAGAGCGGCTTGCAGTACGGCACGGCCGTGAACTACCCGGTGGCGATCGACGAGCTGAACAACCCGAAGTTCCAGCAGTGCCTCGATCGGCTGCCCTGAAGCCGGCTGGTGGGGTCAGGATCCGTTCTTTGTACGGATCAGGATGACGCCGCTGACGGCGTTCGAGCCGTAGTAGGTCGTCCCCTCGATGCCGCTCAGGATCTCGATCGAGAGGATCGTGCTGGCGGGAATCTGCGTGAGCGAGCGGAAGTCTACGACGTCCGCGCCGTCCACGAACACGCGTGGCGCGTCGTCGAGCAGGATGCTCGAGCGGCCACGCCGCTCGAGACCAGTCGGACGGCCGTCCCGCCTCTCGCTATAACGGAACTGCGGCGCGAGACGCTTCAAGGCCTCCCAAGCGTTTAGGGCCCCCGAGCGCGCGATCCGTTCTTCCGTGATGAGAATGCGATCAGCGTCATCGCCAACCCGCTGGGACGTCCCGTGAGGATGGAGGCACGCCGCGCACAGCCCCAGCAGCGGCAGCAACGCCGGCCATTTGCGGCAGGAAATGCGCATGTGGAACCTCCCGCAAGGCATCATGTCTTGCCTGCGCGACCGCTGTCAAGCGGCTCGCCAAGGAGAGCGAAGCAAACGGGTCCGCGATCACGTAAGCTTCTTCTCCACCATGCTCGTCACCCTCTGCTGCGCCCTGCTGCAGATCGCCGTCCCGCCGCCGCGCGGCTACGTCAACGACTTCGCCGGCGTGCTCGATACGACGTCCGTCGCCCAGATGACCGCCGTGATCACCGAGCTGCGCGAAAAGACGCGGGGCGAGATCGCCGTGGTGACTCTCGCCGATATCCACGACCGTCCCGCCGCGGACGTAGCCCTCCAGATCGGGCGCCAATGGGGCGTCGGCGCCAAAGGCGAAGCCGGCGACCCCGCGAAGAACTTGGGCGTCGTGGTGCTGCTCGTACCCCTGAAGAATCACCGGCCCGGTACGGGGCAGGTCTCCATCGCCACCGGACGCGGCGCCGAGGGCTTTCTCCCCGATGCCCGGGTGGGCCGGATCCGCGATGCGATGAAGCCCTACCTCGCCCGTGAGGACTATGGCGCCGGCCTGGCCCGCGGGGTCGACCTGATCGCACAATCGTTCGCGCAGGAGTTCGGTGTCACGCTGACGGGAGTCCCCGAGCTCCCGCCCGGCGACGGCGCCCAACCGTTGCCGATTCCGCTGGGGGGGGCGGCGGCGGGTTCGGGGGATTCGGGGGTGGTGGGGGGTTCTCCGGAGGGGGGGCGGGAGGGCGGTTCTAGTCTCGATCAGGGGTTCTTGACGAGTCCGCCGAGAGCCCGTATATGCAGCCGTAACGCCGTCAACGTTTAGGGATTCCCAATGGCCGTCATCCCTTGGGTCATCCTACAAGAGCAGTCGTGCGCGAGTGCGCCCCACGGTCAGGTGGGGCGGCGCGGCGTTGTCCCTAGACGCTGGGTGCTCTAGACCCGGGATTCAAAGGGGGATCCGTATGACCAAGGATCGTTGTTTGGTTCGTTCCATTCTCACCAGTGGCCTCGTGCTGCTCGCGCTGTTCCTCGTCGCCGTAGGGAGGGCGCCCGCACAAGAGCCCACTCACGTGGTCGGTCAGGTGCAGGACTCCATCACACAGAAGCCGATCGCGGGCGTGCGGGTCGACGTCATGGGCACGGCCGCCGGAACCGTGACCGACGCGAACGGCCGCTTTGCGCTGAACGTTCCAGCCGGCCGGAACAGTCTCACGTTCAAGCGCATCGGCTACCGGTCCGTGACTCGGCTGGTCGCGCCCGTCGTCGACGTCGCGATGGCGTTCCAGGCGATGCAGCTCGAGCCGGTAGTGACCACGGCGCTCGGCATCGAGCGCGAGTCGCGGACTCTGCCGTACTCCGCGCAAAGCGTGTCCGGAGAGGTGTTGACGAACGTCCCCACCACGAACGTGCTCTCCGCCCTACAGGGCAACGTCGCCGGCCTGTACGTGACCAATTCCAGCAACCCGTTCGGCTCCGCGCGCATCGTGTCGCGCGGCGCGGGCTCGATCCTGGGGCAGAACCAGCCCCTGGTCGTGGTAGACGGCATCCCGATCGACAATTCCGCCGCGTCGAACACCGGCTACGGCGGAGGCTCGCTGGGCGGCTACGACGTGGGCAACGCGGGGGCGGACATCGACGCGAACAATGTCGAGTCGATCACCGTGCTCAAGGGCCCGAACGCGGCGGCGCTGTACGGCTCGCGCGCGGCGAACGGTGCGATCGTCATCAAGACTAAGAGCGGTAAGGGCGGGCCGAGCCAGGGCTTCGGCGTTTCGGCCGTGTTCGGCACGACGACGGAAGCGCCGCTGCGGTTACCTGATTACCAGAACCAGTACGGTCAGGGGTTCTACGGTGAGTTCGACTTCGTGGACGGCAACTTCGGCGGGCAAAACGACGGAGCGGACGAGAGCTGGGGCCCGAGGCTCGACAACCGGACGACCGGGTGCGTCTACCCCAAGGATGCCAAGGGCAACCCGATCTATACCACTGGCTACGACACCAGTAAGCCCTGTCGCCAGTTTTTCGGCGTGGGGCCGTGGTCCAACGTGGCCGTGACCAAGAGCAGCGAGCGCAACAACATCCGGCTGTCGGTCGGGCGCACCGGCGAGGCCGGGATGTACCCGAACAACGATAACACCCGCACCGACCTGACCCTCGCCGGCGGGGCGCAGATGTCGGACCGCTGGAGCGCCGAGGCGGCGATCAACTACATCAACAACGCCTATCAGAATCAGCCGTCGCAGGCGTACGAAGAAATCGACCCGATGCAGGGGTTCATCTGGTTCGGCCGACAGGTGGACACGCGCATCCTGAAAGACAACCTGTATCGCGATCCCAATGCCCCGCTCACCAAACAGATTGTCACGGGCAACCCGAACCTGCGCGCCGACGCACCCATCCCCTACAGCTGGAACTATAGCTACCACCCGAGCCCCTACTGGGAGGCGACGGCCAAGACGACCGACTATGCGCGCGACCGCGGGATCGGCCACGCCGCCGTCACCTACAAGTTCAACGACTGGCTGAGCGTGACCGGCCGCACGGGTCGTGACTGGTACCAGGATCACTTCCGGGCGAACTACCCGGTGAACAACATCTCGCCTGATCCGGGGGGTGGGCTCCTCGACGTGGCCGAGACGCATAGCGAGACCAACAGCGACTTCCTGGTCACGGGCAGCCGGCCGCTGTTCAGGGACCTGACCGTCACGGTCAACGCGGGCGGCAACGCCCGTGTGAACGACTTCAGGGGGAGCACGGGGGTCGTCAGCCGGCTCGTGATTCCCGGCGTGTACACCCTAGGGAACTCGGACGGGTCGCCGACCGACTCGTTCCACGTGGAAAAGAAAAAGGTCAATTCGCTCTATGGGCTGGCCAGCTTCAACTACAAGAACTGGCTCAACGTGGACGTGACGGGCCGCAACGACTGGTTTTCGACGTTGCCGAAGGGTCAAAACTCGATCTTCTACCCCTCGGTCGGTGGCGCCTTCATTTTCACGGATGCGCTGCGCGTCCAAAGCGACGTCCTGTCGTACGGCAAGCTGCGCGCCAGCTGGACCCGGGTCGGCAACGACACCGATCCCTATCAACTCAGGGCCGTGTACGCATCCGGCACCGCATGGGCCGGACAGCCCACCTTCACCGCACCGGACCGCCTGCCGAACGCAAATCTGAAGCCCGAGCAAACGACCGGCGAGGAGGTCGGCGTCGATTTGGGATTGTTCGACAACCGGGTCGGTCTGAACGCGACGGTGTACCAGAAGTCTACCACGAACCAGATCCTTCCTGTTTCGATCTCAGGCGCTACGGGCTACACCCAACACGTCGTGAACTCGGGCGAGGTGCGCAACCGCGGCATCGAGCTCGCGGCTACGATCAGGCCGATCGAGCGCCCGACCTTCCGTTGGGACGTGGTGGCGAACTGGTCGAAGAACACGAACAAAGTGCTCTCGCTCTCGAACGGCGTGCGGCGCATTGTCGTGGGCAATTATTGGGGCGTCAGCGTGACGGCCGACTCCGGCCAGCCGTACGGCAACCTGGTGGGCACCCAGTGGCAACGGGACAGCCTGGGACGCATCGTCGTCTACTCGTCGGGCGGGCTGCAAGGCCTGCCGGTCCCCGGGAACGTGGTGGCACTCGGCAATTACAATGCCGACTGGGTGGCCGGGATCACCAACACGTTCATCTACAAGAACCTGAGCCTGTCGTTCTCGTTCGACGGACAGCTGGGCGGCAAGGTCTACTCCGTGACCAAGTGGTTCGGCCAGTACTCGGGCATCTTGCAGGCGACCCTGTGGGGTCGGGAGAACAACTGGAGCGACAGCGTGGTCGTGCCGAACGCCGTTTACCAGAACGGCACGCCGGACACCACCCGCGTGCTGGCGCAGGATTACTGGCACAACACCTTCTACGCAAATGAGCCGGGCATGGTCGACGCGAGCTACTTGAAGCTGCGCGAGCTGCGTCTCGCCTACGAGCTGCCGCCGTCGCTCGCACAGCACCTGGGCTTCTCGGCGGCTACGGTCGCGCTGGTGGGCCACAACCTGCTGCTCTGGTCCAAGCAGCCCACCATCGATCCGGAGACCGCGTTCGATACCAGCAACCGCCAGGGCGTCGAGAACGGCCAGCTGCCGACAGCTCGCAGCCTCGGCTTCACCCTGTCCGTGCGGCCATAACCGCTTGGGAGAAAGGAGCTACCATGCGATACACGATCCTGAGCGTCCTGGCCGCCGCGACGCTCGCCGGCGGCACGTCGTGCAGTGACCTGACGTCGATCAACCAGAATCCGAATGGACCCACGGCAGTGCCACCGCCCTCGCTCCTGTCGAACGTGATCCAGGCGACGGTGAACGGGGTCGACGGCGTCAACAGCCTCAACATCCGCGCCGCCGGGCTCTGGGTGCAGTACTACGCCGAGATCCAGTATCGGGACGAGGACAAGTACCTCATACGCGCCGGCACGGACGGCGGGTGGGGCTTCTACAGCGGCGCAGTCGAGGACGCCCAGCGGATGATCAACGGGGGTGTGGCAGCGGGCGCGCCCAACTGGGAAGCCGTAGGACGGATCATGAAGTCTTACCTGTACAGCGTCATGACGGACGCGATGGGCGGCATCCCCTATTCGGAGGCGCTGAAGGGCGACTCGCTGCTGACTCCGAAATACGACACGCAGCAGGCGATCTACACGGCGCTGTTCGCGGATCTGACGAAGGCCAGCCAGCAGATCGATCTCTCGGGAATCCCTCCGGCGGGGGTCGGCTTTCCGAAGGGCGACATCATGTACGGCGGCGATCTGACCAAGTGGCGCAAGTTCGCCAACTCGCTGCGGCTGCGGTTGGCGATGCATCTCGCAAGCGTAGATCCCGCCACCGCGCAGAGCGAAGCCCTGTCAGCCTTGGCCGCGGGGGTGTTCCAGAGCAACGCGGACAACGCCCAGCTGCTGTATCTCGCTGGTGCGCCGAACCAGAATCCGATCTACGACGACGCCCTCGGGCGCGACGACTACGGCATGAGCAAGACGTTCGTCGACTCGCTCTTGAGCTGGAAGGACCCGCGTCTGCCGGTGTTCGCGCAGTTGAACAAGGACACCATCAAAGCCAACATTACCTACGAGGGCATGCCCAACGGGTTGAACGACGGCGGTGGCCCCGCGCTGTTCTACATCTCTCGCTACGGCGCCTACTGGCGCGAGACACCCAATGCGCCGCTCGAGCTGCTGACGTACTCCGAGGTGCTGTTCCTCGAAGCCGAGGCGGCGCAGCGCGGCTGGATCGGCGGCAGTGCCGACTCGCTCTACACGGCGGCGATCCGAGCGTCAATGCAGCAGTACGGCGTCAGCGATTCCGCCGCCAACGCCTACCTGTCCGACACCGTCCGGGTGCGGTACAACCCGGCGAACGGTCTCACCCAAATCGCCTACCAGAAGTGGGTCTCGCTGTTCATGCAGGGCATGGAGGGATGGACCGAGGTGCGCCGCACGGGCGTTCCGCGCCTCGTGCCGGGCCCGAACGCCATCCTTTCAACGATCCCGGAGCGCTTGCCCTATGCGAGCAACGAACAGGTGCTGAATAAAGCGAACGTGGACGCCGCCGTAGCGGCGCAGCAATTCGCAAGCTTCGCCGACCTGGCCACGCCGCTCTGGTTCACCGGGCGGGCGCCGTAGGGCATCCGCAGATCCAAGAACGGCAAGCCCCCGGTGAGCGAGTCGCTCATCGGGGGCTTCGCATCAGCCGGCCCTCGTCCGGTCAGTTTCTCGTCGTGCTGTCCGCACGCTGCAGGAAGATCAGGATCAGGCCGTGGCCGCTGCTGGGATAGCCGGGCCGCGACGTGACACCCAGCGAGTACACTTCGATGCGTTGCGCGTCCATGGCCTGGATGTTGACGAGCGGACAGGTATCCACGGTCCGTGTCCCGTCCACGTACACGTCTGGGTTGGAGCTGCCGGTGACACTGTCCTTGCCGCGCAGCTCCAGGTTGGGACAGCGGCTGTACTGCGACCAACTCGAGACGTGCAGCTGCGGCATCGCTTTCCTGACGGCGTCGAGGACGGTGCGGCCCGGGTCGGCCGAGAGCGCGTCGCCGGTGATGATCACGCTGCCCGCCGTGGTGGGCGACAGCGGCCTCCCACCGGGCTCAGTCGACCGGTCGAACGGCCGGGACGTCGCGCAGCCGAGCACGAGCAGTGGGAGCGCGAGCAGGACGGGGACGGAACGGAAACGCAGCATGGCGCACCTCCGCGTGAGACCAAGTCCCTAGGCCTAGAATGGCGCGCCGGACGCCGGGGCGCCAGACCCTTCATTGGTGTCACGCTCCCGTTGATTCTCCTCTCTCGCGGGCGCATTCTCTAGCATGGCCTCACAGCTCACGATCGACACCCTCGGCGACGCGGTCACGCGCGCGCTCGGACCCCGGCTCGCGGCCCTGTTGCTGTATGGGTCGGCGGCACGCGGAACCCACGTCCCCAAGCGGTCCGACGTGAACACCCTACTGATCTGTGAGGCGGTGGACGCTGCGCTGTTCGACGCCCTCGCCCCGGTGGTGCGCGCCTGGACCAAAGCCGGCCATCCGGCCCCGCTCATCCTCACGGAGCGGGAGTGGCGCGAGTCGGCGGACGCGTTCCCGATCGAGTACGAGGATATGCGGGAGGCGCACCGGCTGCTCGCGGGGCGTGACCCCTGGTCGGGTATCCGGGTCGACCGCGACGATCTGCGCCGCCAGCTCGAGCGCGAGCTGATGGGCAAGCTGGTGCGGCTGCGCCAGGCATACGGCGCCCTCTGGACTGAGCCGAAACGCCTGGCGGGCGTGATCGTAGGGAGCGCGCCCGGCTTTTTCACGATGCTGCGCGCCCTGCTGCGGCTCGCGGGCCGACCGGTGCCTGCTCGCCCTGAAACGCTCGTGGGCGCCGCGGCAGCGCTGGTGGGCTTTACGGCGGCGGAGCTGGCGCCGCTCATCCGGCACGCGGAAGGCGGGCCGGCCCTACGGCTTGAGGGGGGAGCGCGCGACCCGCTGGTGGCGGCGTATCTCACCGCGCTGGCGCGGGCGGCGCAATATGTGAACGGACTTGCTTAAGCGGAGGGATCGCAATCGTCATCGTTTTTCCCACCCTGAAGGGTGGGCTCGGCCGTGAACGTGCGCCCTGAAGGGCATCGCCCTTTAGGGCATACGTGCGCCGAGCCCGGGCTTCAGCCCGGGGACCACATTCGGAACCGCACATTGGAAGGACGAATGCTCGTGACTCGAACGATGCGGAGATGGGGGTGGGCGCTGGCCGTCGGTGCGGGACTCGGCGCGGCCGGCTGCGGTTACAACACTATCCAGACGTATGACGAGCAGGTGAATGCCGCGGCGTCGCAGATCAAGGTGCAGTTGCAGCGGCGCGCCGATCTGGTCCCGAACCTGGTGGAGACGGTGAAGGGCTATGCCAAGCAGGAGCAGACCGTGTTCACGGAAG
>WNGD01007252.1_pt1 | contig 16369 bp, 15 predicted proteins | sample 5400671 | NCBI WGS metagenome assembly WNGD01 (sample SAMN13153369, study PRJNA577476) | soil metagenome | isolation source: 40 cm soil or saprolite under grassland replicate 2 | place: USA:California | collected 2016-06-15 | reverse complement strand
CTTGGAGTCAGCTTCGGGACTTGGAGCGCTTCATTGGACAGCGGGTTTGCATCCAGTTTTGGGACCCGATTATGTTCCTGCTTGAGGATGAGGGACCGTACCCGGTTCTTGCCGATTGCCAAGGGATTGCCCTCCTCCGTCGCGAACGGTTCCTTCAGGCTTACCTAATTGTCGACCGCATCGAGGACCGCCCCAACGTGTCGGGTTATTCGCCTGCGAAATTCTTGGAGCGGGAAAACAAGCTTGGTTTCACGTTGGCTCCGATTGCTGAGCTGGCAGAAATTGGCGCGATCCGCTGAGCGCCACGAGAGACAATTTGCACCGGCAACTGCAGCCGGAGCAGCCGATCCAAGCCCGACGGCATGAACCGTCGCCGCCCACGCCGCGCCGGCGAGCGCCAGTCAAGGATCGTCACGAGACAGCAGCGGGCGACGCCCGCACAACGACATCGTCCCGCGCCGATGTTGTGGGCACGTCTGCCCAACGTCCTTACATCGGGCCTGTCACGTTGCTGCAGCTCGAATGGTGGATGTGCCGTTGGCCGCTGAATGGCATTGAGCCGCGCTTCTGCGGGCTGCCAGCGGAGGCGGGCCGACCGTACTGCGATCAGCACGCACGGCTATCGCGTCGGCGAGCGGTGTAAGCCCCCCACAGCCGTGATGGCGCGGCGAGCACGGCAGCAAGCTTGCCCCGGATCGAGCGGCTGGAGTTGCGGCGCCAGTGGAAGATGGTTACGATAGGCTCTCGTTGCTAGGCGGTTCGTTCGAGCGCGGCGCCGGAGAGTGCCGGTCGTTGCTGCCGATCATGATCGCGACGAAAACTGGTTTCTCATTGGCAAGGCTTTGCTCCACCCATTTGCGTAGCTCGCCCTTGCACTGGTCGATCAGACCGGTCGATTGCCGCACCTTAGGACGTACGGGATCGGTCCGAGAAAACAAGGAGTAAGCCGCGAGGCCAAGGGACCTGTGGCGGGGTCCCTCGCCAGAGCGAGGCGCCAGCGGGTGCCGTTTCAATGCCGGTCAACTCGCTTGCGAGGGCGCAAGCCGTGAACGCCTCCCCCAGGCACGAAAACCAAGGGTCGAGGCTGGAAACCCCGACACGGCAACGGAGCAGTTGCACCATGGGGCGATGCTCGCCGCGACAACCCGGCGCCGTTCCCGGATCTGTTCCTTGGTCGAGATACCGAGGTTATTGCAATCGATTGCAAAAACCTGGGGTGGACCGGTTCCCTCTGGGTCCACGAGGTCAAGCACGACGGTTCCCGTGTTCCACGGCCCCATTCCGACCGCACGGCTCGGGCGAGGGCCGAGGAAGCCTGGCGTCCAGACTTACTCTCTTCTGAATCTCGCGTGGCCGCGAACTCGGTTACGATACCGTGACGCGGCTCCTCGATCACGGTGACAAAGAAAGCCGCCACTAAGGCGCCCGGGCCGCGCGCCACAGCGCAGCCCGTAGCACGCCGCCGCGGCTACGGATTGGCAACGCTTCAGCGGGATCGTGGGCCGCAATATCGACCGCCTCGTCCCGGGGTGCGACTGTTGACCAGTTACGGGGGTTCGAACGTGGGTAGAAAAGCCAAATCGGCTAAAAACCGTGTCTTTTCAGTATGAACAGGCGGACTCTCCCTCCGCCAGCTGGTTCGGCCATAGGGCGGAACAACTTGGCGCTGTGCGAGCAGCCCTATAGTTTCTGGTTTCGCGACTGCAAGAGGCGCCTCATGGGGGGTGGAACTCGATCGGCGCCACCGACCGCGACGAAGCGACGCCGGGCATGCGGCGTCGACCGGCGCGGTCGCGGGCCCAGGGATTTCCGCTGACCGAGTGCACCTCGCGGCGATGTTTGGAGTAACCCCCATGAGCTGCTGCGATCAAACCACTGCCCGCGTGCCCGGCACCGACGTGTCTCGGCGCGCGCTGTTCAAGGGCGCGGCGCTGGTCGCGAGCATCGTTCCGGCGGTGCGACCCGCCCGCTCGGCGGCGCAAACCAAGCAGATCACGCTCGCCTATTGCAGCCAGCTTCTGTGCGGCGTGCCGTACGAAGTCGCGCGCTCGGCCGGTCCCTTCAAGACGCACGGGCTCGACGTGCAACTCGTCTATACTCGAGGCGGCAACGCTGCGATGCAGGCGCTCATCGGCGGCGCGGTCGATTACGCCGCCACTTCGTTGGACGTTGCGATCCAGGCCTACGCGAATGTCGGCGCCGACATCCGCCGCTTTGCGGTCACGGGACGGCTTCCCCTGTTCGCCGTCGTCACCGCGCCCAAGACCGCAAGTCTCATTCAATCCATCAAGGATCTGGAGGGAAGAACGGTCGGCGTTTCCGCGCTCGGCAATGCCGACCACGCGCTGACGATCTATCTGCTGAAGCAAGCCGGGGCCGATGTCCGCAAAGTCCAGTTCGCGACCATGGGCGTCAACCTGCTGGAAGCGTTGCGGCAGGGTCAGATCGACGTCGGTGTCGTGCAGGAACCCGCCCTGACGCTGTTGCGGCGCGCGGGCGCGTGCGTGCTCGTGAACGCAATGGACCTCGAGGACGCCAAGCACTATCTCGGCGGTTCCTTCGAATTCATGGGCGTCGCCGTGCGTGCCAAGGAGATCGAGCAGCGCCGGCCCGAAATGCTGGCGCTGGCGCGGGCGCTGGCGGATGCGCTCAAGACGCTGCGCGGGATGACCGGCGAGCAGTTGATCGCGGCGCTCCCCAAGGAGATGACCACCGGGCTCGACCTCAAGGAGTTCGGCGACATCCTCGTGCGCTACCGCGATTCGCTGTACCCCGAAACGGTGAGCATCGATCTCGACGCAGCCAAGCGCGTCGAGCGAAGCCTCATCGTCGGCGGCCTCATCAAGTCCGGTGCCAGCATGTCCGGGCTGCACGACACCAGCGTCGCAGGGGGCTGAAAGCTGCGCGTTCGAGACCTCGCGATTTCCTACGGCCGCGAGCCGGTGCTCGAAGGCGTGGGCCTCGCCGTCGACGACGGCCGGTTCGTGAGCCTCGTCGGCCCTTCCGGCTCGGGCAAGTCGAGCCTGTTGCGCGCCGTCATCGGGCTGCAGCCGCCGCTTTCTGGCACGGTCGAGACGAACCTTGCGCGCGCGCAGGTCGGCATCCTGTTCCAGGACGACGCCCTGCTGCCGTGGAAGACGGCGCGCGACAATGTCGCGCTCGGCCTGACGTTCCACGGCATGGAGCGCCGCAAGGCGCTGGCCGAGGCGGAAGCATGGCTCGAGCGGCTGGATCTTGCGGGCTTCGGCGACCGCTTTCCCCGTCAGCTGAGCGGCGGCCAGCGTAAACGCGTCGCGCTTGCGCAAGTGCTGGCCATGAAGCCGCGGCTCGTGCTGATGGACGAGCCGTTCGCCTCGCTCGACGCGATCGTGCGCGCACGGGTGATGAGCGATGTCGTGGCGCTGGTCGAGCGCGAGAGGATCAGCGTTCTCCTGGTTACTCATGACCTCGAGGAGGCGCTCAGCCTCTCCGACGAAGTCTACCTGCTCTCCCAGGGGCCGCGTGCGCGCATCACGCAGCATTACCCGGTGCCGATTCCGCGGCCGCGCGATCCGGTGCTCTCGCGCACGCACCCCGCCTTTGCACCGCTCTACGAGCGGCTGTGGGCGGACCTGTCCCGCGAAGTCGACCGCCGGGCGGAGGCGGCATGATGCTGCTCGGCCCCCGCTATGCCTGGATACGCCAGCTCGCGGCATTCGCGGTCCTGCTCGCCGTGTGGGAGGCGGCCGGTCGTGCCGGCATGCTCAATCCGATGTACGTGCCGAGCCCGAGCAGGATCGGGGCGGCGCTGGTCGAGTTGTTCTCCGATGGCCGCATCTGGCCGCATCTCGACGCAACCTTCACGGCCGCGCTCGGCGGTCTTGCGCTCGGCATCGCCGTCGGCATTCTGCTCGGCGTCGTCGCGGCGCTGGTGCGGTTCATCGCGGAACTGCTCGAGCCGGTGATGACGGTCCTCAATGCCATCCCGCGGGTGATTCTCGCGCCGCTGTTCGTGATCTGGCTCGGCATCGGATTGGCCTCGAAAATTGCGCTGTCGTTCATTCTCGTGGCGGTGCTGATCTTCTTCACCGTGTTCACCGGAATCCGGCAGGTCGACCGCCGCCTCGTCGAGCGTGTGATCACGCTCGGCGGTGACCGCTGGTCGCTGGTGCGACACGTCTATCTGCCCTCGGTCGCGGCCTGGGTGCTCGGCAACCTGAAAATCGCGGTCGGTTTTGCCTTCACGGGAGCTTGCGTGGGCGAGTTCGTGGCGGCAACGCGCGGCCTCGGCTATCTGCTGTCGTTTGCGCAAAGCACCTACAACGCCGCTCTCATGTTCGCGATCATCTTCCTCATCCTGGCGGTGGTCCTGGTGATCTTCGGCATTGCGGGACAGCTGGAAAAGTATCTGCTGCGCTGGAACTGACGCAGTCGGGGATCGTGGCTTGAAACACGTCCAGCGACTTGGGCGCGAGCATGCGACCGGCGCCGGCGTTGCGGGGCCGCCGGAAAGGCCTCGTTAGGATTTGGGATTTACATCTCGGCGATCGGAACGCGGTCGGCTTGCCGAGAGGTAAAGCAGTGTCCAGCTGGAAAGGCCTTCATTATCGCTACGATCCGCCGCCGAAGCTGCGGCCCGCCGAAACCATCGAACCCGGGTTCCTGCCGCGTTCCCTCAACGATGCCCACCGGGTGCTGAACGTCAATCCCGCCACCCCGAAGCCCGTCGTGGAAAAGCTCGTGCTGTGCTTGCGCCAGGCTTGGCATCCCGACCACGGTTCGGCCGGCGACAGGCCATTGCGGACGATGAAGCTCCAGCAGATCAACGCCGCCTGGGACATCGTCAACGGCAAGCGGTCCGCGAACAGCAATTGATCGGCGGCCGGCGGCCCGGCGGCCCGCCCGGATCTTCGGAACACCGGCCGTGGCGCTTGGCGAGCATGCGCTGCATGCCAGATCACGATCGTTCACGTCTCGTTCGCTGGTTGCTCGTTACCGAAACGCAGGAACGCTTCGGGGACGCGGCGGGAACGTCAGCAGAAAATAAATCGAAAATTTACCACTCGCTCCGCGGCGGCGGAGATCGTTGGCGGATGGGCCCTGCCGGCCCGGCCCCAAGAATCGAAAGACCCGAAAGACCCGTCGGGTAGTTTCGACGGGGACCTTCAGCACACGGGCCGCTCGTATCGGGCCGGTCGATCGACCCACAAGATAGCGCTGGCACGTCGGTGCGGGATGCGGCAAGTTCTGCGGTCGCAACGCCGGAGCAAGAGCATGGCTTACGACCTCGAAACGTTCATAGCGGATTGCCGGACCGCGCTGTCGAGCGATCCCGGCCCCAATGGGCGAGAGCAGGTTCGCGTCGCATTGGAGCGCCTGCTTGCCAACGGCGAATTCGTCCGCCGCGTTTGCGGCGAGGAGGCCCCGCAGGGCCTCAACGTGCTCTACGAAGACCCCGCGCTCGGGTTTCAGATCCTCGCCCACGTCAACGAAAAGCCGCGGACTTCGCCCCCGCATGATCACGGCGCGTCCTGGGCGATCTACGGCCAGGCCGCCCAATACACCGACATGACCGAATGGGAGCGGGTGGACGACGGCGCTGATCCCGACCGCGCCACGCTCAAACCCAACAAGCAATACCGTCTGCTGCCGGGTCAAGCCGGAATCTATCAGGAAGGCGTCATTCACTCGATCGACTACCCGGCGAAGGCCCGTTTCATTCGCGTGACCGGCACCAATCTCGATCGCATCCCGCGCCGGCGTTTCGATCTGGCGACCGGCAAGGCGATGCAGATGACGCCGCAGCAGGCGACATGATGCGCGCGGAGCCGTCGACGCTTGCCGACGACTCGATGCTGCGCGCCGTCAGCCCGAGCGGCCTCAAGGCGATGCTCGCCGACGGGCTGGAGCTGGCCATCCTCGACCTGCGCGAGGAGCTGATCTTCTCCGGGGCGCATCTGTTGTGGGCGCGCTCGGTGCCGCTGAGCCGCCTCGAGCTATTGGTCGCCCGTCTCGTTCCGCGCCGCGGAACCCGGATCGTGCTGTGCGACGCCGCCAACGGACCGGTCGAGCGCGCGGCCGAACGGCTGCGCCGTTTCGGCTACACCGATCTGTTCTGTCTCGGCGGCGGCATCGCGGCATGGGCCGAGGCGGGCTTCGAGCTGTTCTCCGGCGTCAACGTCCCGAGCAAAGCCTTCGGCGAGTTCATCGAGCACGCCGCCGGCACGCCGAGCATCGCAGCCGAGGAGCTCGAACGCTGGCTGCACACCGGCGCCGATGTCGTGGTGCTCGACAGCCGGCCGCTCGAAGAATACGCGCGGATGTCGATCCCCACCGCGATCAATGTGCCGGGCGCGGAGCTCGTGCTGCGCGCCCGCGATGTCGCGCGCTCGCCGGAGACCACGGTCGTGATCAATTGCGCCGGACGCACGCGCAGCATCATCGGCGCACAGTCCCTGATCAACGCCGGGCTGCCGAACAAGGTCGTGGCGCTGCGCAACGGCACCATGGGCTGGCAGCTTGCGGGCTTTGCCTGCGAAAGCGGGAACAGCCGGCGGGCCACGGATATCTCCGCGAGCGGGCTTGCGTGGGCGAAGTCCGCCGCCAGCCGGGTGGCGAGCCGTTACGGGATCGAGCACATCGATGCCGCGACCTTGAAGAGCTGGCAGCAGGATCGGGAGCGCACGCTCTATTTGTTCGACGTGCGCGATCCCGATGAGTACCGCGCCGGCCATGTCGCGGGCGCGGTTTCCGCGCCGGGAGGGCAGCTCGTGCAGGCGACCGACCAATATATCGGCACGCTCGGGGCCCGCATCGTGCTTGTCGACGACGCCGAGGTGCGGGCGCTGATGACGGCGTCCTGGCTGCGGCAAATGGGTTTTCGCGATGTGTTCGTGCTCGCCGAGCGCGGCAGCGAGACGGAGTTCCCGAAGCCTCCGGTGCTCGGGTTTGCGCCGCGGCCGGAGCTCGAGATCCGGCCTGCCGAGCTCGACACGCTGCTGGCGCGCGAGGGGGCGACCGTCATCGACCTTTCGCTCAGCCGCGCGTACCGGCGCGCGCACGTTCCGGGCGCCTGGTTCGCGATCCGCTCGCGCCTCGAGCGCGCGCTCGCCGCCATTCCGCCGCGCGAACAATGGGTGCTCACGTCGGAGGACGGCATCCTCGCCGGATTGGCGGTACCGGAGCTCTCGGCGTTGACCGATCTTCCGGTGCGCTATTTGGCCGGCGGCAACGCCGCGTGGTCGGCGGCCGGACTGCCGCTGGCGGCCGGCGAGGACAGGATGGCCGATGAAGCGGTGGATGTTTGGCTGCGGCCCTACGAGCAGCCGCGGGCCGCCAGCGCGGCCATGACCGAATATCTGACCTGGGAAACCGACCTGCTGCCTCGCATCGACCGTGACGGCACCGCGCGGTTCGGCGGTCCGGGCTGATACGAACCCGGTTTGGAAATGCCCGCACACGTGCCTCCGATCGTTTCGAGCCGCATGACGCGGGCGGATTTCGTGCGCGGCTCGCTCGGAGCGCTGTGCGCCTCGGCGCTCGGCGCGCCTGCGCGAGCGCAAGGCGCGGGGGAAAAGATGCATACGCGCAAGATCCCCTCGAGCGGGGCGGCGCTGCCGGTGGTCGGCTGCGGCACCTGGCGCGCCTTCGACGTCGGGGACGCGAAGGAGCGGGCGGCGCTGGCGCAAGTCCTGCGCGTCCTGTTCGAGGCCGGCGGATCGGTCGTCGACAGCTCGCCGATGTACGGACGCGCCGAGGCGGTCGTCGGCGATCTCCTGAGCGCGGCAGGCGACCGCGACAAGGCCTTCATCGCCACCAAAGTGTGGACGACCGGGCGCGCCGCCGGCATCGCGCAGATGCAGCGCTCGATGCATCTCCTGCGCACCGACCATATCGAGCTGATGCAGGTCCACAATCTCGTCGACTGGCGCACGCAGCTCGGGACCCTGCGCGGCTGGAAGCGGGAGGGACGCATTACCTATTTGGGCGTCACCCATTATACATCGGGCGCTTATGAGGAGCTCGAAGCCGTCATGCGCGCGGAATCCCTGGATTTCGTGCAGCTCAATTATGCGATCGACGACCGCGCGGCGGAACGGCGCCTGCTGCCGCTTGCCGCGGATCGCGGCATCGCCGTGGTGGTCAATCTGCCGTTCGGGGGCGGCGGCCTGTTGCGGAGCTTGCGCAACAAGCCGTTGCCGGATTGGGCGGGCGAGATCGAATGCCGCAGCTGGGCGCAGATCCTGCTCAAATACGTGCTCGGCCATCCGGCCGTTACCTGCGTCATTCCGGGCACGAGTCGCCCGGAGCACATGCGGGAGAACGCCGCCGCCGGGATCGGCACGCTACCCGATGCCGCATTGCGCGCAAAGATGCTGGCATCGCTGCGGCTGTAGGGCTGCCGCGTGACCCAACGGCGCTCGGGCGGATGTTCGATCTACGCTTCCGCCAACCGGGCCTCCGCCGCCATCAAGTCCTGCCTGCGGCCGAGCCAGAGCCCGTTGGCGAGCCAGATGACCGACAGGATCACGGCCGCGAAACCGGTCTCGTTGGCGCTGAGGCCGAGCCCGGACAACAATGCGAACGACCACGCCCCGACCTGATCGCCGGCACGATAGACCACGGTGTCGATGAAGCTCTTGGCCTTGTAGCGGTCCTCGCGCGGAAGCACGGTGTAGAGGACCTCGCGGGTCGGCCGCGCAATCGCATAATCGCTGGAGCGGCGGAGCACCTGAAACGTCACCAGCGCGGCGATGCTCGGCAGCAGCGCCAAAACTCCGAAGCCGACGATGGTGAGCGCCGGCAGGAACGCCAGCGTCGGCCCGACGCCGAGCGATCGCACGATGCGGCCTGTGAGGAACAGCTGAACCAACAGCGTGAGCGCGTTGACCGCGAGGTCGATCGTCGCGAAGAACGCCGTCTGCGCGCCTCTATCTTGAAAGCTGCGGCTGACGATGCCGGCCTGCTGGAAGTAGAGAAACGTCGAGGTGATCGCGAACAACAGCAGGAATGCGCTCACGTTCATCAGGTAGCTGGACTTGAACGGGTGGATGATGCCGGCGAAGACGTTGCCTCCGATCGGGGTTTCCGCAGCCTGTTCCGCCGACCGGCTGTGAAATTTGGCCGACTGGCACGACAGGCGATGAACGCTGAACACTGCAACCTCCAGCAACAGTGCCGCACCGATCAGCAAGAGCGAGGTAGGGGCGTGGCGGGCGAGCGATGCGGTCACCGCCGAGCCGACGATCGCGCCGATGGTGGCGCCCGCGGCGATGAAGCCGAACAGCCGCTTGCCGTCCTCCGAGCTGAAGAGGTCGACCATCAGCTGCCAGAACACCGACACGACGAACAAGTTGAACACCGAGATCCAGATGAAGAAGGCGCGCCCGACCCAGATGATCTGTTGCGCATCCGCCCAGTACAGCGCGAGCGCGAACAGCAGAACGTTTGCGGCGAAAAACCGGTAGGTGATCGGAATGAACCGCGCGCGCGGCAGTGTCTTAACCAGATACCAGAACGGGACGTTCAGCAGCAGCATCGCCGCGAGCGTTCCCAGGAACAGCCATTGCAGATTGTTGACGCCGCCGGCGACCCCCATCTGATCCCGGATCGGCCGCATGATGTAGTAGGATGACAGGAGTGCGAAGATGTAGAGCCAGGACCAGCCGAGCGCGGACACCTCCGCCGGCCTGACCTCGATTAAGCGGCGGAGCAGACGATACAGCAGGCGTTCGGTGCCGGAATCCGCGGCGCGAGAATCGCCGGAAGCCTGGTTCATTGCGTGATCCCGAGCCGCTTGCGGAGCTCGCCTACGGGAAACGCCTTGCCGAACAGCGGCGTTCCGGGCGCGAAGTCCATCGCTCGCGCAAGCGGCAGCACCACCGGTTCCACACCGGCATCACGCGCCAGCTGCGATGCTATTTTGACGGCCTCCGGATCGTCTCCCGCCACCGGCATGCCGATCCTTTCGCCATCGCGCGGCGCCTCGCCCTCGAAATTGCGGAAGCCGACCGGGTTGAACGCGCGCACCAGCCGCGCGCCCGGCAGATATTTCAGCGAAGTGGGCCCGATGCCGTTCGCCATCGCCTCCTGGACGATCTCGCCGTCTCGCGCCGCGATCGGGTTGCACGCATCGATGACGATCTTGCCGGAGAGTTCCGCGGCGTGCTCGCGGCCGATCTGCGGCAGCGCGCCGTACGGCACCGCGATCAGCACGACATCCCACGGCGCCCCCGATCTTGCCCGATCCGACGATGCCGATCTTCATGGCGGTACCGCCGCCGCCCGCCTGGGCCAAGGCCGGCGTCCGCCGTGCCGCGAACGCGAGCAGAGCGGCCATGCCGGAAATGCGCAGAAATGCACGACGACGCCGGTCGACGGATTGTTCGCTTGCCATCCTGGTGCTCCCTCGATTTGGCCGGTGCGGCGGAGGTCCGGATAACCAAATAACTCACGTCATGGTGCAATCCCAAATTGACGATCGCGTGATGGCGCTGCGGTCCGGGCGGTCCGGCCCCGCCGGCTGTTGCCGCATCGCGTCCTTTAACTGCCGGATTTGGCGCGAGTTCCAAACCAAAGGTTCGCGCGGGCAGCTTGACTCGCCCAAACATTTTCTCAATTGAAGACGTCGGCGTTCAAACAGGAAAGTCGAGCCTGCCGACGCAGCGACGGTCGGCATCGGATCGCCGTGGTGCTACGCGCAACGCATGCGGCGGCCGAGCCCCGAGGGCCATCGATGGGGCAGGGCGACTCGAGCATCGGAAGGCGGGGAATTCGAGCCATGGATAAGGCCGCCTATCCGATTCCCGACGAGAGCTGCCGCTTGCCCGACGGCAGGCTCGCGCGCGCGGCGATCGCCAAATGGCACGACGTGCGGCTCAAGACGACGCACGGCATCCTCATCGCTCTCGATATGGACTCGCTCGATCAGATGCGGCGGGTCGTGGAGGCAACCACCGCGATCGACGGCATCGTCGGCTACAAGGTGGGGCTGACCGCGGCGTTGCGGCTCGGCCTCAAGGGGGCGGTCGGCCATTTGCGTCCGGTCACGCCGCTGCCGCTCATCTACGACCATCAGAAGGCCGGTCCCGACGTCCCCGACATGGCGGCAAAATTCGCGGCGACCTGCCGGGAGGCGGGGGTCGACGGGCTGATCCTGTTTCCGGTCGCGGGCCCCCGGGCGGTGGCCGCGTTTTCGGGCAGCGCCTACGCCAACCGGCTGGTGCCGATCGTGGGTGGCGATTTGCCGTTTCCCGACTACAATGCCAGCGGCGGCGGCTACGTGATCGACGATGCCCTGGACAAGATTTTCCGCAAAGCGATCGAAGTCGGCGTCGACCATTTCGTCATTCCCGGCAACACTGCGGAAAAGCTCGCGCATCACGCGCGTTGGCTGGTCGAGAAGATCGAAAGGCCCATCTTGTTCGTGCCCGGCATCGGCGCACTCGGCGGCTCGATCGCCGACGCCTTCGCGGCGGCTCGCGGTTGCGACGTTCACGCCGTGATCGGCCGCGCGATCTACGATGCGGCGGATCCGGCCGAGGCGGCGCGCCGGCTCGCCGGGCAGGCGCTCGAGTTTGCTTGAAAGGGCGCCCGCCAATCGATCATGTCCAATCGTAAGGCGACGGAGCCCGCGAATTGATGCAGCTCGAGACCGGCCTGCTGATCGACGGCGATTTCACGCCGAGCGCGACGGGCGAGCGCTTCGACGTGATAAGCCCGGTGAACGGCGCCCGTTACGCCGAGGTCGCCCGCGCCGGCACGCGCGACGTCGATGCCGCGGCGGCCGCGGCGCGTCGCGCGTTCGATCATGGACATTGGCCGAAGCTCGCTCCGTTCGAGCGCGGCCGCGTTCTGCGCGCGATCGCCGATGCGATCCGCGGCAATTTGCAAACGCTCGCCGAGGTCGAGACGCGCAGCGGCGGCAAGACGCTGGCCAATTCGAACAACGAGGTCGAGGCCGCCGCCCGGGTGTTCGAATATTACGCCGGCGCCGGCGACAAGTTCTTTGGCGAGACCATCCCGATGGGCGAGGGCGTGCTCGACTTCACCCTGCGCGAGCCGGTCGGGGTCGCGGCGCAGATGATCGGCGAGCACATCGCCCGCCATCCGCTGATCGACAAGATCGCGTTCACCGGCGAAACGCGCACCGGGGCGAGCCTGCTCAAGGCGGCGGCCGACGACATCAAGCGCGTCTCGCTGGAGCTCGGCGGCAAGAGCCCGAACATCGTCTTTGCCGATGCCGATCTCGCCAAGGCCGCCGCTGCCGCCGTCAAGGGCGGTTTCGGCAATGCCGGGCAGAGCTGCTCGGCGCGCACGCGGTTGTTCGTCGAGCGCGGCGTGCACGACGCTTTCGTCGCGGCGTTCACGCGGGAAACGCAGCGACTGAAAGTGGGCGATCCGCTGGATGCGGCGACCGAGATGGGGCCGCTGGTCTCCGATACGCAATGGCGCAACGTGAAGGCGCTGGTCGACGCCGGCATCGGCGAGGGCGGACACATGGTGTGCGGCGGCGATCGACCGAAAGACCTTGCGGCGGGCGCCTATTTCGCGCCGACCATTCTGACCGGCGTCAGCAATGGCATGCGCATCGCCCGCGAGGAGATTTTCGGGCCGGTCGTCGTGGTGATTCCGTTCGATTCCGAGGAGGACGCGGTGCGGCTCGCCAACGACAGCGAATACGGACTGAACGCCTCGGTGTGGACGCGCGATGTCGGCAGAGCGCTTCGGGTCGCACGCGGGCTGCGCACCGGCATGGTCAGCATCAATTCCCACGGCAGCGCCAGCCGGTACGGGACCTACGCGCCGTTCGGCGGCTACAAGAAATCCGGCCTCGGCCGCGAGCTCGGCATGCACGCGCTCACGCTCTACACCGAAGTCAAGAACGTCTTCATCGAGCTCGGTGCTTGAGGGGCGAGTACCGAGGACCGGCCATGGACCCGATCGCAAATACCCGCGAAACCGACGCGCTGTTGCTGGCGGAGCGCGTCGGCAAGGATTTTGGCCGTTTCGCCGCGGTCGAGCAGGTGTCGCTCGCGGTTCGCCGCGGCGAGCTCAAGGCGATCATCGGTCCGAACGGCGCGGGCAAGACCACGCTGTTCAACATGCTCTCGGGCGAGTTCAAGCCGTCGCGCGGCCGCATCTTCTATCGCGGCGAGGACATCACCCGAGCGCCGGCCTATCGGCTGGCGCATGTCGGAATCGGCCGCTCGTTTCAGGTCACCAACGTGTTCCGCCGTTCCAGCGTGCTGGAGAACGTACGGATCGCGGCCCAGGCCAAGCGGCATCGCAATTATGATTTCGCATCGAGCGCCGAAGGGCTGACGCAAACCACCGAAGTTGCCGAACGCGTCCTGGAGACGATCGGGCTCGCGCAATACCGCGATTCGCCCGCGAGCAGTCTCTCCCACGGCGATCAGCGGCGGCTGGAGATCGGCATCGTGCTGGCGACCGAGCCCGAGCTCGTCCTGCTCGACGAGCCCACCGCCGGCATGTCGCGCGAGGAAGCGCGCTCGACCATGGCGCTGATCCGCGACGTCGCGGCAAGCCGCACCGTGCTGTTCGTCGAGCACAACATGGAATTCGTCATGGGCGTTTCGCAATCGGTCGTAGTGATGCAATCCGGCCGGATCATCGCCGAAGGCACGCCGGCCGAAATTCGCGCCGACGCCGAGGTGAGGCGGGCCTACTTGGGCAACCTGTATGAATGACGAGGGCTTGCTGCAGCTCGAGGACGTGCACGCCTATTACGGCCTCAGTCACGTGCTCCAAGGCGTCACGCTGCGCGTGCCCGCCGGCGGCGTCGTGTCGCTGATGGGCCGCAACGGCGTCGGCAAGACCACGACGCTGAAATGCGTGTTCGGACTGGTTTCGGTGCGCGGCGGTCGGGTCACGTTCGCGGGCGAGGACCTCGCGCCACTGCGCCCGCACCAGATCGCCCGCCGCGGCATCGCGCTCGTCCCGGAGGACCGCCGGATCTTCAGCGGCCTGAGCGTTGCCGAAAATATCCTGCTCGCCGCCGGCGGCCGCAAGCAGGCGATCCAACAGGTGCTGTCCTGGTTCCCGAACCTGGAGGGTTCGCTCCGGCGGCCCGGCGATCAGCTCTCCGGCGGCGAGCAGCAGATGCTGGCAATCGCCCGCGCGCTCGTCGCCGAGCCGCGGCTCATCCTGGTCGACGAGCCGCTGGAAGGGCTCGCGCCGGTGATTGCCGAGCGCATCGAGGCCGTCCTGCAGGACCTGCGCGGCAAGACTACCGTGGTTCTGGTGGACCAAAATCTCAAATGGTTGATGCAGGTGGCCGATCATCACTACGTGATGGATCACGGGCGCATCGTCCATCACGGCGATTCCGACTGGCTGCGGCGTAACCCGGAGCTGATCGAGCAATATCTCGGGATTGCCGCATGAGCCTGATCGGGATCGCCAATCAGCTGTTCCTGGGGCTGAGCACCGCGGCCATCTACGTGCTGGTGTCGCTCGGGCTCACGATGATCTTCGGCATGATGAACGTGCTGAACTTCACCCACGGGGTCCTGTATGCCCTGGGCGCCTATTTCGGCTATTTGGTCGTGAAGCTGACCGGCAGCTTCTGGACCGCGCTCTGCATCGCCCCGATGATCGTGGCGCTGGTCGGACTGCTGATCGAGCGCATCTCGATCCGGCCGCTCGCCGAGCGACCCCACCTCATCCAGTTTCTCGCCACCTTCGCGCTTGCGTTGATCATCGAGCAGTTCATCCGTCTGGTGGCGGGAAACGATGCCTATCCGGTCGCGCTCCCGGCCGGCCTGACGCAGCCGGTGAGCGTGGGGCCCTTCGTATTTCCATCCTACCGGGTGTTCGTGATCCTCGCGGCGCTGCTGGTCTGCGTCTCCCTGGGCGCGCTGCTGGCGTTGACCCGGGCGGGCATCATGATCCGCGCGACGTCCGAGGACCCGCAGATGGCCGCGTTGCTGCGCGTCGACACCGCATCGGTATCGACGCTGGTGTTTGCCGGCGGCAGCGCGCTCGCGGCTTTGGGCGGCGTGCTGGCGGCGCCGGTGTTCAGCGTGCATCCGAGCATGGGCGAGGAGCTCATCACCAGCGCGTTCCTCATCGTCACGGCCGGCGGGCTTGGCAGCCTGCGCGGCACCATTCTGGCGGCGGTCATCCTCGGCGAAGCCTCGAGCCTCGGCCTGCTCGCGGTCGGCAAATACTCCGACGTGCTGACGATTTGCATCATGGCCGCGGTGTTTCTGGCTTGGCCGACCGGCATCTTCGGCCGGGTGGAGGGGCGATGAGCCCGCGCATGCGGCTTGCGGTCGGCGCCGTGGCCTGGCTCGCCTGCGCGCTGGTGCTGGCGTTAGCTCCGCTGACCTTTGCGCTGTCCGAAGTCGTCTACGTGATCGCCATCAAATGGACGAGCTTCACCGGGGGCGACAACGGATTGCCGGTGGCGCGTCCCGCGATGCTCAATTCTCCGGTGCGCTACGCGTTGTTCGCGCTGATCGTGGTGATGATCGCGATCGCCGCGCTCCACCGCATTGTCAATTCTCCCGCTGGCCGGGTGGTACAGGCCATTCGCCAGAACGAAAGGCGCGCACGTCAGATCGGATACAACACCACGGCGTATCGCGCGCTCGCCTTCATCCTCTCGGGGACCTTCAGCGGACTCGCCGGCGCGCTGTATTCGCCGTTCATCCACTTTGTTTCGCCCGATGTGCTGTTCTGGACTTTCTCCGGGCAGGTCATCATAATGACGATCATTGGCGGAGCGGGCGCGTTTTACGGTCCCATATCCGGTGCAGTTCTGTTCGTGGTTTTACGCGATTTCATTTCCAGCTGGTCGGCCAGCAATGCGGTGATCGGCGGCGTGGCGGTGGCCAGGCTCGGCGAGCACTGGCCGCTGTTCATGGGTTTGGTGTTCTTTCTCATTATCCTATTCGAGCCGGACGGCATCGCCGGAATTCTCGCCCGGCTCCGACGCGTACGCAGTTTCGCTCTGGGTCGATCCGCCCCGATTCAGCGACCCTGAAATGCCATTCGAGAAGAGGAGAGCCGATGACCCGCGTTCCCGTTTCCAACAAATGGACCCGTCGCCGCGCGCTCTCGGCGCTGGGCGCGGCCGGTGCGACCTCGCTCGCAGCCGCGGCCGGAATCCCGCGGGTGTTCGCGCAGCAAAAGGCGCCGATCAAGATCGGCGTGGTGCTGCCGCTGTCCGGCGCCTACGCGGCGCAGGGCACCGGCGCCGCGCAGGGCATTCAGCTGCTCGCCGAGCAGACCAACGCCAAAGGCGGATTGCTCGGCCGCCAGGTCCAGGTGCTCGTCGAGGACTCGCAGCTCAAGCCGCAGACGGCGGTCGTCAAGGCGACCAAGCTGATCCAGCAGGACGGCTGCAATTTCTTGATGGGCGAGA
>WNGD01005058.1_pt1 | contig 16372 bp, 20 predicted proteins | sample 5400671 | NCBI WGS metagenome assembly WNGD01 (sample SAMN13153369, study PRJNA577476) | soil metagenome | isolation source: 40 cm soil or saprolite under grassland replicate 2 | place: USA:California | collected 2016-06-15 | reverse complement strand
GCACACGCCAGCCAACCGTCGGTCAGCGCGACCTTGAGCGCTCGCATGCCAACCTCGCGGAGCTCGATCAGGACCGCCGCGTAGCCGTCGAAGTGCGGGATCGTGAAGATCCCCTTGGTGCCCGAGGCGAGCACGGCTTCCTTCTCGATCAGATCCTCAACGCGGACGGCGAGGATCGGCTGCCGGGGTGGCGTCTCATCCCCGAACCGCTTGAGGTCGGCCTTCGAGTACGGCCGCTCCCAGGCGAACGTCTTCCCCGCGACCGACCACGAGCGCGACCCACGTGAGTCTTCCTCAGTGACCTGAGGCAACCCGAAGGCGATCCGTGCCACGCCGTCGAGGGTCGCCATGGCGCGACCCTATCCCAGCTCACACGTCAGCCGAAGGCCATGCCTTGGGCCGCGCTCAACGGTTGCGTTGGACGGGCGCATCATCCGAGACGCGTTGAGCAGCCTCACCAATCCGGCGAGCGGCGGATGATCAACGCGACCTAGAGGCTCTCGCGTCGCTGTTGATGCGGACGTTCATGCGTCGATCCGTGGGCGCCTACTGTCGGTGCGATGGCGAGAAGCTGTTAGGAGCTACGGCGAGCGGCGCCAACCGTCTTCTTGGGAGGCTGCTTCGTGGACCGCTTGGTGATATCGCCGACGATCTCGACCTTCACTGGAACGCCATCCACCCTGGAGGGCAAGGCGTCGGTATCTGCAGGCCGAGCGAGATTCAGCTTGACCGCGTAGCCGGCGCCCTGTCGCGCGATACCCACCCCGTTGACCGCGTCAGAGCCCTTCATCAGTTCGGCTACCTTCTCCTTGGCGGCTCTCGCCTGCGACAGGGTCGCTGGTTTCATGGGCTCAGACTAGCAACTGCGCCTTGAACTGGCCGAAGATCGGCTGGATGGGGTTCGCATAGGTGACACCGGTGTTCGAGGGTCCGCCGCTGTCGCTCCCAGCGAACAGAAGTGCGTACGGCTTGCGGTCCCCACTCGTGAAGATGAGCGAACCGCTATCACCGCCCGCGCTGAACGGTATCCCTCTGCCGACGATCTCGATCTGTCCGTCGAATCGAGCGTTCCCGAAGTCGTAGCGGACCACGACGTCGTCTACCTCGAAGGCCGTGACGCGCCCGCGCGTGTGTCCGGTCGTCCGTCCTACCTTCTCGACGCGAACGCCGTCCTCCGGCGGGGCAGGATCACCGCTTAGATGCCGACGCATACCGAGGGGGACACCATCGAACTCGACTCCTGGCCTGAGCTCAGCCAGAGCACAGTCCATCGTGTTGGTTCCACGAGAGGTCAGACGAACGAACCTCGTGAGCGCAGCGATCACGTCTCTCGGTCTTCTCCCACCGTCGTAATCGCCCGGTTGCAGGATGACGTCGCCGGGCTTCCCGGCATTCTCGTCCGCGAGGACATGATTGTTCGAGAGAACGAACGTCTTCGTTCCCCGTTCGACGATGCAACCGATCGTGCCCGCTGTGATCCTGAAATGGCCGACGGAGATCCCTGGCTTGATCGGCCGATGCCGCTCCTGAAAGCCATCGTCTCGCTTGACGAGCTGTCCGATGAGGCGGACGTCTGCTTCACCCTTTGCCAACTCGACGGCTCGTTGAACGTACGGGCTGCGGAGCAGATTCGGGTGTTGAACACGAACAGCAAGGCGGTAGTCGCCGGTTTCCTTGCCCGGCGCCACGCCCAAGGCGACCGACGGCTGGATGCGTTCCACATCCGCCTTGCGACGCGACGGCATCCCGTAGGCGGCGATCGCTTCGACGTCCAACCTGCTCCCTGCTTCACCAGAGCTGGTAAACGGAGCTTCGCAGGACGAGCACTGCGGGCCCCGAGTCGCTGAACGGAGGGTTGGCCGGCGAGACGACGAGCGGTCGCGGTGCCGTGGCCTGGCCTGTACTTCTTCCTGCACCATCCCTTCTTCCTTACCATCAGACTGCTCCGGGCTGCCAGGGCGCAAGGGGGTTCACGCATGAAGATCGCACCAGGCATCCATCGACTCGGTGACAGGAGCATCGTCAACTCCTACCTCGTGGAGGGATCGGGCGAGGTGACGATCATCGACGCAGGGGTGCCCGGTTTCTACCGGGACATCGCCGGTGTGCTGGCGGCTATGGGTCGGACGGTCGCGGATGTCCGCGCGCTCGTCCTCACCCACGGCCACACCGACCACATCGGCTTCGCGGAGCGGCTGCGCCGCGACGAACGGGTCCCCGTGTCGGTCCATGAGATGGACGCCGCCCTGGCGCGCGGTGAGGTGCCGAACCCGTCGAAGGGATACGGCCCGATCAAGCTGGGACCTCTCCTGGGATTCCTGTGGTTCACCGTCTTGCGCGGTGGGCTTCGCACGCCGAAGCTCCAAGAGGTCGCCACCTTCGGGGATGGTGCGACCCTGGACGTGCCCGGAAGCCCGCGGGTCATCCTGACTCCCGGGCATACTCCCGGCAGCGCCGCGCTTCACCTCCCCTCCCTCGGCGCACTCTTCGTCGGTGACGCGTTCGCGACGTACGCGGTGACGACCGGCGCTCGCGGCCCGCAGGTCGCGCCGTTCACCGCCGATGCAGCCGAGGCGGTGGCATCGTTGCGCCGCCTCGAAGCGGTCTCCGCCGACCTCGTGCTTCCCGGCCACGGCGATCCGTGGACCGGCGGCATCCAGGAGGCGATCCGACTCGTCCGCGAACGAGCTGCCGCGGCGCGCGGAGGATCTCGATGAGCCGCCTCGTCGTGTCCGAATTCATGACGCTCGATGGCGTGATGGAAGCCCCCGGCTTCGAGGAGCATCGAGACGGGAAGAACGCGTGGGCCTTGCAGGCGGCGACGGAGGACCAACAGCGCTTCAAGGTCGATGAGATCTTCGCGGCCGGTGCGATCCTCCTGGGGAGGGTGACGTATGAGATCTGGGTCACGTTCTGGCCCACCGCGCCCAAAGATGCAGGGTTCGCCGACAGGATCAACGGCCTCCAGAAGTACGTCGTGTCCACGACCCTGCGGGAGCCCACGTGGAACAACACGACCGTCATCCGGGGCGACCTCGCGCGTGAGGTCTCCAGCCTGAAGGAGCGGTCCGACGGGGACATCCTTGTGTTCGGCAGCGCCGAGCTCGTCGATTCGTTGCTGGAGCTCGACCTGATCGACGAGCTGCGGATTTCGCCTGGACCGACGAGCAGATCGCGTCGTGGGAGGCCGACCGGGACGGCGACCGCGTGCTTGCGTCGGTCCTGTTCACCGACATCGTCGATTCCACCGGCCGAGCCGCTGAACTCGGCGATCGTCGATGGCATCAGCTGATCGATCGGCACGACCGGCTGGCGCGCGCGGAGGTCGACCGGTTCCACGGTCGCCTGGTCAAGACCACCGGCGACGGCATCCTCGCGACGTTCGATGCGCCCACCCGGGCGCTGCGCTGTGCGTTCGCGCTGATCGGATCGCTCGGCGAGTCGGGGCTCGATATCCGCGCGGCGATCCATACGGGAGAGATCGTCCTCGGCGAGCGGGATGTCGGGGGGATCGGCGTCCACATCGCTGCTCGCCTGCTCGGCGAAGCAGGAGAACGTCAGGTGGTCGTGACCCAGACCGTGCGGGACCTCGCGACCGGCGGTGACCTCGCCTTCGTTCCGTTGGGCGCGGTTAGCCTGAGGGGGGTGCCGGGCGAATGGGAGCTCTTCGAGGCATCGACGACGAAAGGAGACTGAGAGATGCAGATGAACGCTGTGTCGAAGACCGTTGAGGTTCCGGGCGCGACGTTGTACGTCGAAACCCGCGGGACAGGTCCGGTCCTGCTGTTGATCCCCGGCGGGCCGACCGACGCGGGCATGTTCACGGATCTCGCCGGACGCCTGGCCGACCGATACACGGCGGTCGCCTACGACCCGCGGGGCCACTCGAGGAGTCGGCTTGACGGGGAGCCCGAGGATATCCCCGTTGCGCTGCAGGCGGACGATGCCGCCGCGATCCTTGCTGCCATGGGTGATGAGCCGGCGTACGTGTACGGGAACAGCGGGGGCGCCACGATCGGTCTCGAGCTCGTTGCCCGACACCCCGAGCTGGTCCGCACGCTGGTGGCGCACGAACCGCCTCTCATGGAGCTCCTTCCCGACGCGGACCACTGGCGTTCCGTGTTCCACGACATCGACGAGACCTACCGGACGGCCGGCGTCTTCCCGGCGATGGGCGTGTTCGGAAGCGCGGTCGAGGAAGGCGGCCCGAAGTACAGCGAGCAGATGGACCAGGCGCCATCCACGCCGGAGTCCCAGGAGATGATGGGCAGGATGACCGGCAACTTCGAGCTGTTCATCGCCCACGAGATCCAGCCGATCGGCGCCTATCAGCCGGACTTCGACACGCTGAAGAAGGTCCCGACCCGCATCGTCAGCGCGGCCGGCGAGGATTCGGCCGAGCAAGCGGCGCGCCGAGCGGCGATCGCGCTCGCCGAGCGACTGGGCATCGACGTGACGTATCTGCCGGGCGCCCACGGCGGGTGGGGGTCGGACCCGCAGGCGTTCGCGGACAGCCTGGACAAGGTCCTCCAAGCGGACTGAGGCGGTTCGGGCCGGCGCTACCGGAGGTGCACCCCGGCCAGCCCGTCGAACCGGCCCGGTCGAGCGTGATCCTCGACTCAGTTACACCGTGAGCACTCGGTACTTGATGTGGGTGACGCCGGGTGCCTCGACCGCGCGCTCCTGTTCGAGCTTCAGGTCGCCGACGTTCTCGAGCAGTCGCTCGCCGTCGCCGAGCAGGGTTGGCACGACGTGGAGCCAAAACTCATCGATCAGCCCGGCGGCGAGGTACTGCTGGATGGCGCTGGCTCCTCCTCCGAGCAGGACATCCTTGTCACCGGCGACGTGTCGCGCCTGATCGAGCGCGGACCGGATCCCGTCCGTGACGAAGAAGAAGATGGTGCCTCCCTCCATCTCCAGCAGCTCTCGCGGGTGATTCGTGAGGACGAAGACGGGGACGTGATAGGGCGGGTTCTCGCCCCACCAGCCCTTCCAGGGCGGATCCTCCGGCCACGGGCCGGGCCCGCCCCCGAACATGTTCCGTCCCATCACGACCGCGCCGATGTTCGCCTGCGCCTCCTCCACCACGGCCGTGCTCGCGTTGGTCTCGCCGCCCTCCTGTCCTTCCGACGCTCGCCACAGCTCGAGGTCGAAGAGCCACCGGTGCAGATCCATGCCACCGACGCCGAGCGGGTTCTCGACGCTCTGATGGGGACCGGCGACGTATCCGTCGAGCGAGACCGCAACCTGGAACCTGAACGTTCCCATCGAACCCTCCTTAGCCCTTCGCGACCCGTTCGTTCGCCACTGTGTAGGTGCCAGCGGTCGGGCACGCCCTTGAGTTGATGCTCCCCGGCGTCCTCGAACGCGAGACCGGAGCCGCCACGAGGTCTTTCACCGTCGATGAGACGAGCACGTCAGACGGACCGCCGAGCGCCGCGATCCGTGCTCCGATGTGGACGGCGATGCCCTGCACCTGCGTTCCCATGAGCTCCACCTCACCACCGTGGTGTCATCCCAACAGTTCCTTCCATGCTCGGTCGTCGAGCCTGCTTCGGCCCCGCGGATAGTCCTCGCGCTTTCGAGGGGTGGCGAAGGTCGCATAGAGGACGAGGGCCTTCGTTCGATCGGGGTGCGAGGCGGCGAACAGGATCGCCATGGGGCCGGCCTGAGACAGCCGAAGAAGGCGGCCGAGATCCATCACACGGCGTCCAACACCGCGAACACGTCATCCCTCTGCTCTTCCATGCGAAAACCCCCACCTCCTACGTGCAGCGCGTGATCAGCCGAAGGGACGCTACCGCAGGGCTCGGTTGCAGGCCGGGATGATTCCGACGCCGCCTTCTTGACTGGTTGAGCCCTGCTGGTGCGGAAGGTAGACGATCTCGGAAACGAGTGGGACGACCGCGATCCCCTCGTGATCCGAACCGACGACGACACACACGCCATCCTCGAGCGGTTCGAAGGACGCGATGACCGTTCCGCGGAACTCGCGCGCGCCGAAGCGACGGAGCGATCCAAGGTCCTGAGGTACCGCACCTCGTGTCTCCATGTACTGCGAAGCGGCGTTCGCGACGCTGCCCAGGGTGCGGTAGTTGGCGCGAACCTGGCGCGGCGTTTCCGATGACCTTCTCGCTTGTGGAGCGCTGGCCAGGCTGCAGATCAGGACGAAGCAGCCGAGGCCTCTACCGGCTCTGCCGATGCCGTTCATCGGTCCACCGGCCCCGTCACGTATCGGCGGTTCCGTGTCCCGACGCTGACGGATGCCTGCGACGACGAGCAAGGTGACGGCGACGAGCGCCGCATCCACGAGCCACGCCCTCTGGATGCCTGCTCCCACCGCATATCCGGGACGTCGCCCCGACGGCTCGCCCCGCGCCTCCCACCACGCGGCCAGAACGCCGAGCAGGAGCACGGCGAAAGCGACGCCGCGTGTGCGCCACGCGTCGGCACCGGAGGGTCCCGGTTCCTTGTTCGCGAGCGCGAGCCCGAGCGACGCTCCGATCGCCCACCCGGCTCCGGCGCCCACCAGCGACGACAGCAACTGCACCCGCTCGTTCCCGTCGATCAGCGACTGGCTCTGCTCGTTGACCGCGAACCAGAGTCCGACGATGAACCCGATCGCGGCGAAGATCGTGCCGAGCCCGAGCGGTAGCACGGCTCGTGCCGGTGTGGCCCGGATGAGCCAACCGGTCGTGCCTCCGACGAACGCCCCCCAGGCCAGGAGTCCCGCGAGCCGGAAGACGGGGTGCTCGACGTATCCGCCTTGCGTGCCATTCGCACCGCCGGCGAGGTGGACGACGACGATGACGGCGACGCCCGTTGCCGCGTACCCGACGATCAGTGGGTTTCCACGCTTCCGTTCCTCCACGGATCCAGTCTGTGGCGTGCGCCCATCCCGGCACCAGACCGCACATCGGATGATCACGGATCCGCCAAGGACTCGTCACGATTCATCAGGCTCTCCATCGCCAGCCGTTCTGAGCGATCTTCAGGCGGTTGAGGACGGACGTTGTGCCGGCAGTGCCGCCTTCGAGTAAGCGGGACGGGAACCCTCCGCATCGATCGCGGCGTCACACTGTCGTTGGACGGCTCCTCGAGTAGGCGGGGGTTAGGGATATGTCGCGACATGACACTCGCGCGATGCTCCTGCGCGCGGCGGGTTGCCTCGTGCCGGTGGTCGGCATCTGGGCCGTCCTGGTGTGGAACCCGGTCATGTGCGTAGTGCCGGCGATCGGGTGCGCCTCACCGCTCCCGGGCCAGGCGTCATCGTGCGTGCCTCCGTTCCCCTCGTGCACGAACGAGTACATCCCGCTGAGGATCGTCGTGGCGCTCCTGAGTGTCGGAACCGGCATCGCCCTGTTCGTGCTCGCTTGGCGACGCGACCGGCACCGAGCCCAGCAACGAGCTCGCTGGGAGGGCGCCTCCAGCGCTTCCTGACCGAGCGGCGACGCCATTCGGCTGTAAGCCGAACCTCCGAATGGACGAGCTCGTCCGTCGAGAGGAACCTCAGAAGGAGCTCGAGAACACGGAGATCTTGCCCGTGCGCCAAGCCTCTCAAAGCGGGATCCTTCGAACGATGCGGCTCGGGATCGTCCCGTTCGCCCTGGTGGCAACCGTGCTGGTCCCCGCCGTCGCGAGCGCCGACGGTACGTGCGGCACCTCGAACGGCCAGACGCTCTGTGTGACGGTCGCAAGCAGCTCGCTTTCGGGCGACACGGAGGTAACCGTCACGAACTCCCCGAACGCCGGCGTTGTCATCGCGACGTGGTTACCGTCGGGTGGTCCCTCGACGCAGCTCATCGAGTCGTACGCTCCGTCGCCCGCGACGAGCGACTACTCGTTCGTCTGGCCGACCGAGAAGTATCTCGACGACTCGGGGACGTTGCGGTTGCAAGCCGGGTCGGTCGCCGCGACGCCCGTCGATGTGACGGTCACGCTTGGCAACGGGAACACGACCGATATCCAACACAGCACGAACGACTGGGCGAACCACCTCCCGGGCGCCTGGACGGACCCGACCGATCCGACGATCCTTGCGGTGGGCGACGGGCCGTCGAACGAGGTCGCGTCGAACGTGGTCGCGGCCCGGATCGCTTCGGTGGATCCGCCCCTCTTCTTGTTCCTCGGCGATGTGTACGAGACGGGCAGCTTCACCGAGTTCCGGGATCACTACGGGCTCTCCTCGCTTGATCCCCCAGGATCGGGCACGCTGTGGGGCGCGACGGCCGACATCACGCAGCCGACGATCGGCAACCACGAGAACGCAAGTGCGACGGCCTTCATCGACTACTGGCATCAACGACCGCTCTTCACGAAATTCACGTTCGGCGGTGTCCTGTTCCTCGACATGAACACGAACAAGTCGTTGACGTCGGGGAGCAGGCAATACCGGTTCGTCCAGGCAGCCGTCACCGATCCGGCGGCCCCGAGCTGCATCGTCACCTACTGGCACAAACCCGCCGTCAAGAACAACACACAAGTGATCGCGTCGTTGACACAGGCGTGGGCGTTGCTCGCGAACAGCGGCGTGGATCTCCTCCTGACGGGCAACCAACATCACATGGTCGAGGACAAGCCGTTGGATGCGACCTTCACCGCCGGGACGCCGCAGGCGCATCTCGTCCAACTGGTGGTGGGATCAGGTGGGCACAAGCTCGCCGGCGTATCGTCGACACCGCCCGGGGACCGGATCGCTTGGTCGAAAGGCAAGACCGCCGGGTATGTCGCCCTGAGGCTCAACGGAGCGGCCGGCGGGAAGGCGGCGACCAGCATCAGCTGGCAGTTCCAGGACGTGAACGGCGCATCCCTCCGGTCCGGCTCCGTCGCGTGCTGACGTGCTCGAGGTGACGTCGGTCCCACGGAGGGGTGAAGCGCGGGAAGGGGAGCGATGTTCGGACGGATGGCCGCAAGTCCCCGAACGAGATCTCGGGTGGAGGTCGGGTTCGCGGGAGTCGCGACGATCGTCTTCGTCGTAACCCTCCTGTGGAAGGACTGGATCGAGATCCTGTTCAGTGTCGACCCCGATGCGGGCAGCGGAGCCCTGGAATGGCTGATCCCGACGCTCTTCCTTGGAGCCGCTCTGTTCCTTATCGGGGGCCGATAAGGGATGGCACACGATAAGACGGGCCAGGTTCGCTCCCGGATGAATCGATTCAGCCTCTGCAACGTTCAGGCGGGTCTCTTCCCCACCGGGAACAAGCGCGCGACATCGAGCTCGAACACGCAGTCAAGGAGCGAGTCGGCGATCGCGATGAACCCGAACGACCCGGCGAACATGGTCGGAGCATCGAAGAAGTTCATCGACCCATCGATCTATCTCTTCCGGCTCGGACCGATCTACACGTTCGACGGTGGGAACACCTGGCATGAGTCGACCCTCCCGATGCAGCAGGGCTGGGACGGGATGACGGATCCGACCGTTGCGTTCGACGACTTCGGGCATGTATTCCTCGTCGGAGAGCCCTTACGGTTCAACCAGGCGCAGGCGCACTCGGGCGGTGACATCACGGGGCTCGGGATGGTCGTGTACCGCTCCTCGGACGGAGGCAAGACGTGGGACGCCCCGACCACGCTGACCACGACGACCTCCGATGACAAGCAATGGGTCATCTGTGACAACAACCCCGGGAGCCCGCACCACGGCAACGTGTACGTTGCCTGGGCTGCTTGGGGGCCCCTGCGATTCGCTCGTTCGACCGATCACGGAGCGACGTGGCGAGGCAAGGGACAGGATCCTCCGGGCAGTAGCCTCGTGTCGTTCGCGTTCGCTCCCGACCTGTCCGTGTCGCCGGATGGCACCCTGCACATCCTGTGGCACGACGACGCCTCGGACACTGTCATGTACATGCGCTCCACGGACGGCGGCAACACCTTCCAACCGATGAGCACCGTCGTCCAGGGCCTCGTGAGTCTGCGCGGGCACCTGCCGATAACCGACGGGTGGCCCCATTTCGACGACGGACGCTTCCGGGTGATGACCCTCGTGACGAGTTGTTCCGGTGATGGCGGCGTCGTGATCGCAGCATGGGCGGACATGCGCGAGGGTCGAAGCAGGATCTACTACCGTCGATCGCTCGACCATGGCGTGACGTGGCAGGGGCCGGCTTCGGGGCAACCACTCCTTCCGCTGGTGACCTATGGCGACACCCACTGCTTCCATCCGCAGATCGTGACGACGGGGACGGGCGTCGTCGGCTGCGCCTTCTACACGTTCGGTCTGGAGCAAGGCAACCATGTGATCCGCGTACAACTCGCTGGGTCCTGGGACGAGGGCGCGACGTTCAGTCAGTTCGTCACGGTGACGGACCGCTCGTGGGACCCGCTGATCAACGCGCCGGCTGTCCATGGCGATCCGAACGTCGACTTCATCGGCGAGTACTTCGGCCTGGACGCCGGCGAGGAAGATCTCGCGTTGCTCTGGACGGACACGAGGACCGGTGTACAAGAGCTCTTCAGCGACGTCGTGCGAACGAAGAAGATCTCCTGTCCCCACATCCCCGAGCTGGTCAGCGAGATCCTCTTCGGTGTGACCCAAGATGGGGGCGGCGTCATCATCGTCGGCGGGAAGGTGGTCCGCGTACCGCCACGGTCGCCCGAGTTCGAGGCACTGGAACGACTGGCGGACCTGGGAACCGAGGTCGACGAGGTCGAGCGAGCTGCGGTCGCCGAGTCGATCGTTCGAGAGGTGATCGACGATCTCGGTTCGGAGGGCACTGACTAGTACACGGGTCGCGCGATGCACGTCTCCCGGCATCAGGCGCGGCAGAACGATAGCCCGCGCATCCCTTGGTTTCTTGGTCCTTCGCTCTCGCTCTTACGGGTCATATACCTCGCTCACGGTCAGGGGAGGGCCGCGGTTCGGGTTTGGCCGCACGCCGTTCGGGTATGTAAAACCTGCTCTGACGAGTACGCGGAGAAGAACGGGCCAAAACGAATCTTCATCCGAACCGGAGGATGCCAACGTACGTCGAGGAACGTAGGTTGGAAGAAGATCATCGGGAGGGGGATGGAGTCTTGAAACGGCTGTCGTTGCTCGCTATCGGCCTTCTCTTTGCACTCCCGGTCCCGGCACATGCCGATCCCGGACCGTCGGACGAGGTCGTGGTGATCCCCGGGGATTGCGCCGACGGAACCACGATCGTGAGCGCCCACAACACCCAGAACAAGTCGCTGGGGTACCTGATCAGGATCGACGGGCGACTCGTGGAGCAGGGGCGACTCGATCCCGGCGAACGGGTCCAGCGAACCTACGAGGTGCCGCTCGGAGAGTCCCACTTCTACCGGATCAGGCTCGGCCTGCCGGTCGACCACGTGTACTTCTCGGACGAAGCGGCCACGGACCGAACCGACTGTCCGACTCCTAGCTCGACGACACCACCACCCACGACGACACCACCGCCAACGTCCTCGTCGAGCGGCGGCGGAAGCTCCACATCGTCATCGAGCTCCAGTTCATCGAGCTCGTCCGTGGGTGGGAAGAGCGGAAGCTCCACGCGGGGTCCGACGGTCAAGGCTGAGTCCGGCACGAGCCCGGTGGGCGACGCGGCGTTCACCGGTTCGAGCAACATCCCCTGGGTCGCAGGCGCGATGCTCGCGTTGCTGCTCGCAGGCTCGCTCGCGCTGCGACTCGGCTCCAGGAAGCCGGACGTCGAGAACCCGGAGCGCTAACCGCTCGTTGCGAGGAACACGGGTCGTCCACCCATCCGGTGGCACGATGGAGCCGTGGCCGGGCGACGGACGAACCTCGCACTGCTCGTGTTGCTGGCTGTCGCCTTCGTGACGGGGGTGGCCTCGTGGGCGATGGGGTCGGCCCTCGTCCGGTGGATCGTGATCGCCCATGGCATCGTCGGACTGGGCATCGTCGCGCTCGCGCCATGGAAGCGAACGATCGCGAACCGGGGTCTCGCGCGCCGGCGTCCCGGCAGGGGGACCGCGATCGCGTTCGCGGTGTTGATCGTGACCTCGATCGCCGCCGCCATCGTCCACGTCACCGGGATCGTTCGGACCGTTGGGACCTTCTCGCCCCTCGGGATCCATGTCGCGACGGCGGTCGCCGCCATCGCGCTCGGTGTCGCGCACGTCGTGCAGCGACCCGTTCGTCCGCGGACGACCGACGTCTCACGGAGGAACCTGCTCCGCAGCGGCGCCGTCCTTGGCGCCGGGGCGGCCGGCTGGCTGGCGCTCGACGGCGTGCTTCGTGCGACCGGCGCGCGTGGGGCCGATCGACGGATGACCGGATCGTTGGAGGCAGGGTCCGGGGCTCCGACCAGCATGCCGGTAACGCAGTGGCTCAACGACTCCGTGCAGGAGCTCGATCCGGCGACGTGGCGGCTCCACGTGCTGGATGACGCTCGGACCTACTCCGTCGACGAGCTGGCCGCGTTCGGGGACACCCTTCGCGCCACGCTCGACTGCACCGGCGGGTGGTACGCGGAGCAGGAGTGGCGAGGCGCACGCCTGGACCGACTGCTCGACGGCGCCGACGGCGGATCGATCGTCGTCCGATCGGTCACCGGCTACAGCCGTCGGTTCCCGCGCTCCGATGCTTCCGCCTTGCTCGTGGCGACCCACCTCGGAGGCGCTCCACTGTCCGCCGGCCACGGCGCTCCCGCGCGGCTCGTCGCGCCCGGCCGCCGTGGCTTCTGGTGGGTGAAGTGGGTGACGGCGGTCGACGTGGACGACGAGCCGTGGTGGTGGCAGCCACCGTTCCCCCTGACGTAGCGCACGGTTCCTCCGTCTCGGCTGCGCGAGTGCGCATCTGATCCAGAGGGACACCGAAACGTCACACCTCACCCTCCGCCCGACGGTGCGTCCGGCCTACGGTTGGGATGTGGAGGCCGGCAGGATCGAGCGGCGCCCGAGCGAGGCGGTCGAGCGGCGACCCGTTCGGCGTAGGCGCGTACTTGCCGGTGTTGCGGGTGTCGCCGTCCTCGTGACCGGCGTCCTCGCCGTCGGGTGGGTCACGGCCCCTGCGCCGGCGCGACCGAAGGAGCTCGTCCTCGCGCGGCTGCGCGCGGTTGGCGGTCGGTTCGTCCCGCTGCGAGCGATCTCGCCGGTCCTCCAACGGGCGGTCGTGGCGACCGAGGACGAGCGCTTCTACCACCACCACGGGATCGACATGATCGGTCTCACGAGAGCGTTCGCGTACGACGCGAGCCACCTCACGCTGTCGCAGGGCGGCAGCACGCTGACGGAGCAGCTCGCGAAGATCCTGTACCTGGGGGGCAACGACGACTCGCCGTGGCGGAAGCTGCAGGACGCCGCGGTCGCCATCCGGCTCGAGTCGGCCCTCTCGAAGCAAAGGATCCTGGATCTCTACCTCAACACCGCGTACTTCGGGGACGGCGCGTACGGGGTCGGCGCTGCCTCGGAGCGTTACTTCGGCACTCCCCCATCGCAGCTCGACCTCGCGCGCGCGAGCGTGCTGGCGGGGATCATTCAGGACCCTTCCGGGTACGATCCGCTGCTGCATCCATCGCTCGCGCGACAGCGACAGGTCCAGGTCCTCACGTCGATGGTGCGCGATGGGTACGCCACCCAAGATCAGGCGTCGGCTGTCCTTCGAGATCCGCTCCCGTTGGGCAATGGTTCGACCCTGCCTCCCATCCAGGCAGAGATCGTCGCTCCGGACACGAGCTTCGCGACGTTGCCCCTCGCTGCAGGGTTGACGCTCCTCGTCGTCGGCTTGGCGTCCTTCTTCGTCGCGAGGCGCCTCCAGCGTCCACTCGCGTTCGCTCTTGTGGCAGTCGTGGGCGTCGCTGCGCTGTCGCTCATCGCGCGTTCCGTGAAGGTCGCCTAGGTCCGGACCGATAGAGTCGGTCCATGGAGTCGCTGGAGGACGCGCTCGACTCCTTGGTCGATCGCACCGGATCCTCCGGCGTCGTCCGCGTCGAGAGCTCGAACATCATCGAGCTCGCGAAGGCGTACGGGATGGCCGGATACGGCGCCGGCGTCTCTTCCCCAGCAAACACGATCTTGCCTCGGAGACCACCTGTACCGTGATCTCGAACACCTCGGAGGGGACATGGCCGGTCGAGGGTCTCCTCGACGATCGGATGACGACGTAGGTCGTCGAGTCTGAGCCGATCCGGGAGACCTACGCGGATCCGGCCGCCACCCGGTAGAGGCGCCAACGGTCGGGGACGCCCTTCAGTTCGTGCTCGCCGGCATCCTGAAAGGTCAAGCCTGATCCGGCGGTGAGATCCTTCACGGTCCGTGACACGAGCACCTCGGACGGGCCGGCGTTCGCCATCACCCGCGCGCCGATCGAGACGGACAAACCGCCGCACTTCCCGTCGACGATCTCGCATTCGCCCGTGTGGAGGCCTGCCCGGACCTCGATCCCGAGCGGTCGGATCGTCTCGACGATCTCCTGGGCGCAGCGGATCGCTCGCGCGGGGCCGTCGAAGCGGACGTAGAAGCCGTCGCCCGCCGTGTCCTGCTCCTCGCCCCGGTATCGCCCGAGGAGGCCGCGAACGATCGCGTGGTGTCGTTCGACGAGCCTCTTCCATCCTCGGTCGCCGAGCTCCGCTTGCTGCCTGGTCGAGTCGACGATGTCGGTGAACAGGATCGTCGCGAGCACCTTGTCGGTCTCCCGGATCGGCCTCCTACCGGTCACGAACTGCTCCACCTCGTCGACGATCACTTCGGCGTCGCCGACGAACGGCAGATGATCCTCGCCCGGGAACTCCACGTACGTCGCACCCTGGATCTGGTCGGCCACGTAGCGCGCCTGTCGCTCCAGGACGATCGCGTCGTCCTTCCGATGGATCACCAAGGTGGGGACGTGGATCGCTGGGAGGATGTCGCGGACGTCCACGTCGGTGAAGATCTGCCCGAGCTCCTCATAGGCGCTCGGGCTCGCGACGAGCCGCTCGAACCTCGCCCACCACTTGACGAAGCGGTCGTCGGAGGCGACGGACGGCGCCTGCAGCTCCAGGTTCTGCCCGGTCCCCACCTCGCGGACGAACCGTTCGAAGAACACCCGCTGTTCTTCCGGGGACTTGCCGAACGGGAAATCGGGGGTCGACACCGTCTTCGCGACGGGCGCGTACAGGACGAGTGCCTTCGTGCGGTCCGGATGCGTCGCCGCGAACAGCATCGCCATCGTCGCCGCGCGGGCACCGCCGAACACGATCGCGTCCGCGGATCCGACGGCATCCATCACGGCGCCGACGTCGTCGCGCTGCAGCTCCAGCACCGGCGGCTCGGGCCCGCGGTCGGAGAGCCCGACGCCCCGCATGTCGAACACGATCAACCGGGAGAACTTCGCCAGACGCTCGAGGAAGTGGGCCCACGACGGGTCCTCCCACATCAGCTCCACATTCGACCAGATGCCGCTCGCATAGACGAGGTCGACCGGTCCGTCGCCGACGACTTGGTAGGCGATGGAAGTTCCGTCCGGCGCTTTCGCGTAGCGCGTCTCGGGGATCGCCACGCGTGCATCTTGGGTTCTCGGGGGTCTGGGCCGCAACCATGCCCGTCGATGGGGTGGCCTTCGAACGATCACGGCGGTAGGTTGCTGCGAACCCGCATGGCTCCCATCCCCTACACGTCCACGCTCGCGCGGCGGATCGCCCGCGCGCTCATCGCCGCGGCTTCGGTGTTCGCGCTGGTGGCGAGCTCGGCGAGCGGCTCGACCGCCTCCACCCGGTCGAAACTCGACGCTGCCACGAGCCGTCTGACGGCGCTGACGGACACGATCGCCTCCGAGGAGGCGCAGGCGCGGTCCCTGCAGGACCAGCTGTCTTCCCTCGATACCCAGATCAGCGACGCGTCCAGCAGGGTGGACGGGATCGACGCCGAGCTGGCGTCGACGCGACGCTACCTGGAACGTGGCGCGTGAGCTCTTCATGCAGGGAGCAGGCAGCATGCAGGAAGCCTTGCTCGGGCCGCTCCTCGCGTCGTCCTCGATGGGCGACCTCGGCGATCTCCTCACGACCGGGCAGGTCGTGGCGCAGTCGAACGTCGACCTGGCGACCCGGGTCGCGAACGTCAAGGCGGAGCTCGCCTTCAAGACCGCGGACCTGAACACGCTTCGTTCCCAGCAGGTCCAGCTGATCGCGCAGCTGGCTGCGGAGCGCGCCTCCAAGGCACACGCGATCGCCGACCAGCAGGCGGTGCTGGGGGACCTCGAGCGGACGAAGACCGAGATCGTCACGCTGATCGCCAGGCTCCACAAACAACTCCGCGCCGAGGCGCTCGCCGCCGTGGGCACCGCGTTCCAGGGCACCGGCCACGTCGCGTACGGGGCGTGGGCTGAGCTGTTCCTGCGAACGGTGGGCGCGCCGGGATGCCGGTCGAACAAGATCACCCTGGTGGCCTGGCAGTACTCCGAGTTCACCCAGGCGGAGTGGAACCCGCTGGCGGA
>WNGD01003330.1_pt1 | contig 16375 bp, 16 predicted proteins | sample 5400671 | NCBI WGS metagenome assembly WNGD01 (sample SAMN13153369, study PRJNA577476) | soil metagenome | isolation source: 40 cm soil or saprolite under grassland replicate 2 | place: USA:California | collected 2016-06-15 | reverse complement strand
GCAAACCCCTACAAAAAGCCATGGACAGAAACCGTGTCTAACCGGAGAGCCGGATGCATCGAAAGGGTGCATGTCCGGTTCGGGAAGGGGTGGTCAGGAACGTACCTGCAAAGGCAACGCACTGGCCGCCTACTTCACGCAGCCATCAAGCTGGTGTATCCTGGGAAAACGGGCAAGCCAGTGGGTCTGTTCCATACGCCAGATTTCTTTCTCCTGCTCACCTCTGGTGCGGGATGGGCCGAGTGCAAAATGGAGGAGCCGCTCCCTCACCTTGCCGAGCAGATGCCTCACCGCTACGTACACAATGCCGATAGAACCTGGTCCAGCCCTCCTGGCGAGGCATCTGCGCAGCCCTTTGGGCTGTTTTACCGTCTGCAATCATCTGCTCAAATCGATTGGGTCTACCAGCGCAACCTCCGTTTTCTGGAAGACTACCTGCGTTTTTCACGCGCTCCCGTCTCCACCGAGGTGATCACAGCCATTCGCACACTGGTCAGGAGCAAACCAGCACTCTCGCTCTTAGAGGTGCTTGAAGGACTCCAAACAGAAACGCCAGATGATGTGTATGCGCTCATTGCCAGTGAGCAGTTGTATGTTGATCTCTCGCACACTCCGCTGGCCGATGCTGGTCATGTGCAGGTCTTTGTCGATCGCGAACAGGCGGCTGCTTACAGCACGCTGAGTCAATCAGCCTTTCACCTGTTTCCCGGTTCGTCTTCGCACTCGCTGGTTCCAGGAACCCTGCTGTGGTGGGATGGAAAGCCCTGGCGACTACTCAATCTCGGGGAAACGGCTATCACCCTGCTTTCCCCTGAAAAACGGGTGGTCGATCTACCTATCGAGATCTTTGAAGACTTGTTACGGCAAAGGAAAGTGACGATTGCGACGCCTGAACCCGATACCCCAGGACAAGCAAAGGGACATGCACACGTGACTGCGGCTAGTCCTGAGCAATTGGAGGTCGCAACAGAGCGCTACAAACTGCTTGGGCGAGTTGTACCTGAAGAAACAGTCGTCTCAGCAAGAACCTTGCAACGATGGCGCATGCAGTTTCGGACGGCTGAGGCGATCTATGGGCATGGCTTCATTGGCCTCATTCCTGGACGAAATCGCCAGGGAAACCACGTACCACGCCTGGGTCAAAGCGTCGAGCAATTGCTTGAAAAATACATTACTGAGCATTATGAAACGCTGAAACAGCAGTCAAAAACGGCGGTCTACCTCCTGCTCGAACGAGAAGCCAAAGCACAAGGACTTCCTGTCCCAAGCTATCGGACCTTCCTCAATCGGATCGCAAAACGTGACCGACGGGAGCAGACCCGTCTGCGACAGGGGCCACGTGCAGCTGCCCAGCTTGATCCTTGGGTGTGGGAATTAGAGCAAACCACTCCAAAACATGGCGATCGCCCGTGGGAAATTGTTCATATGGATCATACTGAGTTCGACATTGAACTGGTCAGTGCTCGTACAGGGCAACCGCTTGGCAGACCATGGGCCACCTTTGTCACCGATGCCTTTTCGCGCCGTCTGCTCGTCGTGTACCTGACCTTTGATCCTCCTTCGTATCGCTCCTGTATGATGGCGCTGCGAGAATGTGTCTGGCGGTATGGACGATTTCCTCAGACCCTCATCGTAGACGGTGGCTCGGACTTTCGCAGCGTGTACTTTGAAGCTCTGCTGGCGTATTACTCCTGTACGAAAGCGAGCAGGCCCTGGGCTCAGCCGCGCTATGGGTCCGTCTGTGAGCGGCTTTTTGGAACGGCGAATACCCAATTTGTCCACAACCTCACCGGCAATACCCAGATCACCAGGCAAGTGCGCCAGGTCACCAAATCGGTCGATCCGAAACATCACGCGGTCTGGACGCTCGGCGACCTCTACAGCTACCTCATAGCCTGGGCCTATGAAGTCTACGCCATGACGCCTCATCCTGCATTGGATATGAGTCCACGCGAAGCATTCAGAACGGGAATGGCAAGGAGCGGTGAGCGCATTCACTGTACCATTGATTACGATGACACCTTTCGCTTTTTCTCCCTGCCTACTACTCCCAAAGGGAGCGCGCAGGTAGAGCCGGGGCGTGGCGTCAAAATCAACTACGTGTATTACTGGTCTGATGAATTTCGACCTGCTCCCATTGAGCACACACAGGTTCCTGTCCGCTCTGATCCCTTTGATATTGGGAGAGCCTATGCCTTTGTGAAGTCGCGCTGGGTGCCATGCATTTCTGAATATTACCTGCAGTTCAAAGGACACTCCGAGCGTGAGGTACTCCTGGCCACGGCCGAACTGCGCAAGCGCTGGCAGAAGCACGCGAAACATGCCTCCATTACAGCAAAACGCTTGGCTGAGTTTTTAGCTTCAGCCGAAGCACACGAGGTGGTACTCACGCAACGGCTTCAAGATGCCGAAGGGCAAGATGTCTTTGCTCAAATGGGCGGGATGAGGGGCCATCACCCAAGCGAGATGCCTCTTGCGACGGAAAAGGGGCCCGACCTCGCACAAGTGGAACAAGAGCTGACGTGCGAGAAGGAAGATGTGTATGCGAACCTGGAGATCTACGAGGAGTATCAGTGATGCCAGAACAAGGACTCCCTGCACCTTTTCCACGCCATGTGTTGAACCTTGCCCCAAGCAGCCGACTAGGCTACTTCAAGACCTACACCGTCGCACATCCAGCCCTCAAACAGGCTGACCAAGCCGTTTGGAATGCGCTGCGTGAACCAGCAGGAGCGGCCCTGGTGTTTGTCGTCGGTCCAACAGGCGTTGGCAAAACCACCTTGCTGGCACAAATTGAGAAACGTTTGATTGATCTGGCCTTGGCACAAGGTGATCGAGGACGTTCCCATATTCCCACGTTGAGGTTAGACGCTGTTTCTCCTGCCATCACGCAATTCAAGTGGGGCGATTACTACCAACGCGCACTGCTGCTCCTGCAAGAACCACGCGTTGAATACGCGATTGATGACTGGGGACATCTCCCTGTGTTGACCAAACAGGTCCAATCGCTGGAGCAGCGGCCCTGGAAAGGAAACCCCAACACAGCAGGACTGCGTCTCGTCTTTGAGCAAGCGCTCATCCAGCGCAAGCCGTATGCCATTCTGATCGATGAAGCCGAGCATATGGCGAAAGCCGCACGAGGCTCGAAGCTCTTGGACCAGCTTGACCACCTGAAAAGCCTGGCGATCATGACACGAGTGGTCCACGTTCTGGTCGGTACCTACGATTTGATGGTCTTCCGTAACCTGAGCGCTCAGCTCTCTCGACGCAGCATCGATGTCCATTTTTCGCGGTATCGAGGAACCAATGAGGCAGATGTGAGAGCCTTTAAAAGTGTCTTGTGGTCTTTTCAGCGCAATCTCCCGGTGGAGGAAGAACCAGACCTCCTCCACTCCTGGAAGTATTGCTACGAGCGCACTATTGGCTGTGTTGGTGTCCTCAAAGACTGGTTAACGCGCGCCTTAGCTGAGGCCATTGAACAGGGGGAGAAGACCATTTCACCGGCATTGCTCGACCAACATGCTCTCTCTGTCGATCGGTGTGGTCAGATGGTCACCGAGGCAGTGGCTGGGGAGACGGCGCTCACCGAAGACGACAACGCTGCCTATCGATTACGCGTCCGCCTTGGACTGGAGGTGGGGCCAGCAGAGCAACAGGAGCAAGATCAGCGGCATCTACCGTCATCACATCGTGGATCACGGGTTGGGCAACGCAGACCAGCCCGCGACCCAGTTAAAAAAGAAAGTGCTTCTTGAAGCAAATTGTGGCGGGAACCCAGTGAAGCATGATTTGACGCTGCCCGCCAGAAATTGGTTCCAGTCGCAACAGCTTGTGACTAGAATGATAACCTGACGCAAACGACACGATATCCTTCCAAAATAGGAACGACAAGATATGCTTCTGAACCATATCCTGTGTCGTATAGATCAAATCGCCCAGTTGTTGTTCGGTTCTTGACAGACTTCATCGACGAGTTCACGAACCTCAAGATTACGCATCATTGCTGGCTGAGACAGTTGAGACATGATATGTTTTCGTGTCAGCGTTACCCCCTCTCTCCGAAGCCGGAGTGCAATTTGTCTAATCTCCTCACGATACCCTTGCATTCGGATCTCTTTACGTTGCTGGATGTAGTCCTTGTGCCGCTGGACAATGACATGACAGGCAGAGGGATGACATTGATGGAGCCTCAGACGCCCGTATCCCAATCTCCGAGTCACTTCTGTAAGAGAAATCGGCGGGTATTCATCGCTCACAAGCACTTTCTCCAGTTCCTGCCTGATAAACTCTCTGTCGAGAGGTAATCCAGGCCGTCGTCTCCACGATGGTGTCACCACAACTTGGCCTTTGATTTGAAGATGAATGGGAGCAGGATCAGAAAACAACATCTCATGAAGAGGAAATCCGAGCGAATAACAGAGTCGTAGGAGCCTGTCCATTTGGGGAACTTTTTTGCCTTGTGCCCACTGTCTCACCTGTTGAGCTTTTAACCCAAGGATACGAGCCAACGCATTGACGTTGCCGCCGGGAATCTGTTGAGCAATATGGGTCAATACCTTGCTTACTTGCCCTTTTTCCGGCACAAGAGAGACAGTTGGTGCAATGGTCAGAGTAGTCCCCAAAGCATCTGAGACCCACTGTTGCCAGATGATCTCATCTTCTGTTATCGGTTCATGAGATCGGTCCACACCCTCTACTGACATGCCAAGCCATCGCTGACAAAAAGAGCAATAGCCCGGCTGCGACCGCCAGGCCAGAGGTTGAAACGAGCGCCTACAATCCTGGTAGGGGCAATGCGTCAGCAGACGCTGTTTGTGACGCATACAGATCGAAATTTCCTGGAACACCCAAAGGAGGGGATCATACACAACTTGTCCAGCACTACGCCACTCTTCATAGCATACTGGACACCAGGCTTTCATGTGCCGAATGAGTCCTCTCCCGGAGAACCCCTCTGCTAGAAAGAGCAAGGTTAAATGGCGGAGATCTGAGCGCAGCGTGACTACTTCTAACGCCTGGACAGCATACAGAGCACGCTTTCCCGTGGCGTTGACCAGGTTCGATTTGCTGCCATCGCCTCTGAATAACTCATGCTGTCGAGCCATTGGAGAGTATCCCGGAACCAGCGGCGCAATCACTTTTTCGATGAGTCTTCCACAGAAGGCGCTATGGGCATCGGCCAGGCGAGCGATGTAACTGGTCAAACTTTCTACCAAAGCAGTCCCCACGCCAATTGGCTCTAAGGCGTAGAGCGTGCTGCGTACAGGCATGGCGACTTTCGAGAGATCCCATGCCTCGTAGACGTCAAGAGCGGTTTTACCCATCAGTTCCCGTCTCCTCCTTGACTGGATCTCGCTCAGGCTTGCGTTGTCCGACACGAGTGCCGCGCGATCTCGGAGTCGTCTGCTGTTTCTCTGTTCCACCGCCCTGCTTCTGCCCATTTTTCGTGCGTCGGCGACCTGACAATCCCAGCCGCAACAGTAATCGTTCATCTGCCCCAGGGTCAGCAGTCATCCGCTTTTCGCCTTCCTCAATGTCGCTAATCATCTGATCGCATCGATCTGCCGAGATGGCACGTCGCTCCAGTAAAGTGAGAGGAAGCGTCTTTTCATCGCTCTCCAGCGCCTCGTCAAGCGCTTTTGTCAGCCAATCTTTGAGAATGCCCACGCAGCCAACAGAGCGTGCGTAACAGTACTTCCACTGGTGAATCAGGTCGGGCTGCTCTTCTAGCGGGAGGTGACGCTGAAACGACAGTAAGACCTTTTGAAAGGCTCGGCGATCGTCCTTTTTCGTCGCATCATAGCGCGGAAAATGGACATCGATGCTGCGCCGAGAGAGTTGGGCATTCAAATTACGAAAGATCGGGAGATCATACGTCCCTGCTAAAACGTGAACCGTTTGCGTTTCTACCGCAAGCGATTTGATATGGTCGAGCTGCTCGAACAGGGTTGAGCCTTTGGTCATTTTGCCAAAGTGCTGTGCTTCATCAATGAGGATGGCAGCCATCTGCCGATACTTGATCGCCTGTTCCCAGGCACGTTGCAGCGCTGCAGCATCTCCCCTGGGGTGCGGGTTCACATGCCGTTGCAGTTTTTCGTTGTAAACAGGGGTTAAGGCATGGTAATTAATTTTGTAGTCGATGAGTGGTTCTGAGACGCTCCTGAGCGCACGAGTGTAGAAATCAGCCCATTTGAACAGGCGAGAAGAGGGGGCCATCGCATTCAACCGCGTGACTGGGAGATGACTTTGATTCTCTTGCATGCGCGACAATGCCTGCTCCATGAGGCGCTTTTCGATGTGTTCCAGTAAGGTTGTTTTCCCTACGCCGGTCGGGCCGAAAACGAAGATGAGCAGCTTTCCCGCTGGCTCGCGGATGGCATTCCAGACGGCATCGTCGGCCCTGCTCAGGTGAGGATGCGCCACGGTGTACGCCTTGAAGTAGGCGAGGCGCTCCTCTTTGGACTGCTCTAGCAACTCACGCGGAAAGCTCTGTTTCCGACGAGGCTCGGTCGTTTTTGCCATCAGCGATACTCCTCGTATTCGTCCAGATCCTCCAGATCCTCCTCTTCATCATCCTGGATTGGCTCTGGAGGCTCCAGAACACCAACTGCATCCCGAGCAGGTACAGGTGACGATGCGGATGGCATATCGTCAAACAACGTCTGGTCCTGCTTGCCAGGCATCATACGATAGCCGCCCATGCGGGCCAATACATCACGGGTTTCCAGATCATGCTGCCGTTGTGTAAGCACAACCTCATGGGCTTCGGCTGATGCAAGAAAGTCGGCCAACCGTTTTGCGGTGACTGAGACTCCTCGCCCATGATTTTGCTGGCTTTTCCGCATTTCAGCGCTGGCAATCTGAATCTCGCGTTCGGTATGTCCACGAAGTTGAAGGTAGTGCTCAGAAAGACATTTCACCCAATTTCCCTGAACGAAAGCGTAGGCAACTCCAATGTCAAAAGGATCGTAGCGTACCAGAACATCAGTTCCCTCGACTCCTGGCAACGCGAAGAATTTTGAACTGTAGTAGACGTAGTTGATCTTCACCCCATGCCCCTGCTCGACTTTCGCCGTTCCTTTCTTTTCCCTTCGTGGGCCAGCGAGGGAGAGATAGCGAAAATCGTCATCGTAGCGCATATGGGCGCGTTCTCCTGTCGTCGCCAGCCCCATTTTGAAAGCGTCGGCTGGTGATTGGCCGAGGGCCGGATGTTCCGCCAGGTCGTACACTTCAAACGCCCAGATCGAGAGGTAATCGTAGAGATCTCCCAAGGTCCAAACAGCTTGCTCTTTTGGCTGGATTTTCTTCGTCACTTGCCGAACCCGCTGCATGATCTGTGTATTCCCGAAAAGATCATGAACGAACTGGCTGTTCGCCGTCCCGAAAAGCCGTTCACACACCGATCCGTATCGTGGATGTGTCCAGGGGCGCGTTTTCTTGGTGCAGCCGTAGTAAGCTGTCAACGTCTCAAAGTAGATGCTGTCAAACTCTCTCCCCCCATCTACCACCATGATTTGCGGTAATCGCCCATATCTCCAAACACACTCACGGAGCAGCATCATACAGGAACGGTAACTGGGAGGATCAAACGTCAGATAGATCGCGAGCAACCGCCGTGTAAACGCATCCGTTAGAAACGAGGCCCAGGGCCGACCGAGAGGCCGCCCGGTGCATGCACTGACCAGTTCCACATCAAGTTCGGTATGATCGAGATGGCCGATTTCGAGCGGTCGATCACCATGCTTTGGAGTCGTGCGTTCCAATTCCCACACCCAGGGTTCTAGCGGATTTGCGGCCCGTTTCCCCTGGCGTTTGAGCACCTGCTCGTGGGCCGGGCGCTGTTTGATACGCTTCCAGAAGGTTTTGTAACTGGGGATGACCGCTAACCCTTCCAGTTTCGCCTGGCGCTCAAAAGCGAGATATGCTTCTTGTTTTGGCTTCTGCTTGAGTGTCTCGTAGTCGTTGAGGATGAACTTTCCCATCAGTGTTTCTGCCTGCTCTGGGAGCTTCTTTCGTCGATTACCCCTTGTACCAGTGCGAGGGAGTAAGCCAAGGTAGCCATTCCCGAGCGTTATCTCCGCTTCTCGATAGTGCTGCCGCCAGCGCTGAAGCGTTCGGGTCGAGACGGGTGCGATTGCAGATTTGGAATCTGACCTTTGCCATTCACCAAGCAGGGCATACCGTCGATTCGCCTCCTGCAAGTCGGAAGGCGAGGCCTGCGCAAGCCGTGTTTGCACCTGTTCCTGTTGTGCTTCTCGCGACGGGATATCCAGCCCAGTGATCTTGCCTTGTTGAAGCAGGGTCTCGAAGGTTTCATGCGGTACATCAACCAGCTCGTTACGTTCAGAACGCAGCGTGGTGAGCGTCAAGCCAATATTGAGAATGCTCCAGGGCTTTCCGTCCCAGAGGAGCGATGCGCCGACGGGGATCTGGAGAATCTGTGGACGTGGAACTGACGGAGAGATGGGTGCCAAAACAGCATGAGCATGAGCTGTTTTGCGGTTCAGGAAGACCCGTACCTTGTCTGGCTCTGCAAGAGGAGCTGCACGAAGATCAACATACAAGCCGTCGGTGACAATCAAAAAATACAGAGCGTCAGCCCAACCGGCTTGATGCTTCTCCAGCAAATCGCGTAAGGTCAGGCCAGGATTGCTCATGACAGTGATGCGGATCGCTTCCATATGTTCTTCTGGGATGGCGAGAGCATTGACGCGCAGGTAATCTTCAAGGAACAGGAGGTTGCGCTGGTAGATCCAGTCGATCTGAGCAGAAGTGTAAAGGTTGTAAAACAGCCCAAAAGGTTCAGCGTAGGCTTCTCCAGGAGGGCAGGACCAGGTTCCATCGGACCCTTTCACGTAGCGATGGGGCATGTCCTCGGCCAGTTCCTCCAGCCGTTCCTCCATTTTACATTCCAGCCACCCGGCGCGGTCCTGCCGAATGACAAAGAAGTCAGGTGTGTGAATGGCACCGACGCGCCGGTCGTTGTTTTTGCCTTGATACGTCAGTTTGATGCGCCCTGGTTGATCGTAAAAGGCCAGCACATCAGGATCGTGCTCCATTTCGTGGATCGCAGCAAGCTCAAGCCGGTGACTTTCAAATTGAATACTCACGCCCATTTTCTTGCTGGGATAACGACCGCTCACATTGCCAGCCGCACTTCGGACACGGCGAGCGGGAGGAGATGCTCGAATGTGAGCGATGAGCTTCTTCGTTTCTTCTGGAAGATCAAGGTGTAGACACCATTCTTCAAAAGCGCTGTCACTGAACAAGATATGCACCTCCCTTCTTCAAGTCAAGGCAAAAAGCTCTTCTCTTTTGCTATCTTAGCCCTCCTCTTCCTGATGATTGAGAGAAAATCAGTCAGTCATGCTCTAGCGAGCGAGCAAACTCAGCTAGAAGTTGCCTTTCTAGTAGGCTTGATGTCATACGAACCATATCGGGTATCAATTTTAAATGTCTTAAAGCTGCTGATGCTTTGGAGCCAATTCCTGTACTATCTCTGCTCCATTCACGGCGTTTTTCTAGCATGACTTGTTCAAATTTTGCAGAGTCCCATGTGCCTAACAGTTCCTCGCGAAATCCAAGAAGGTAAAGAAGATTAACAATGGTAAGATAGCGCTGCTGCTGATTTTCATCTAGTGGAGGCAATCTACTTTCGTAAGAGATAGCAGACATATTGCCCTTTTGCAACTCGTCATTAGAACTCATTACAAGCTTCTCTACAGAAAGGGACATTTCTTTTTCTCTCTGGAGGTCTTCAACTACCTCGCGTACCCCTTTTGCCACATTTACATATGCTTGATGACGATTGGGCCAGGTCGTAATGGGTCGTCCATTTGAGGGTAATGCTTGAAGTTTACTGATAGGCGTTCCTTGCCAATCAACAGGATGGAGAATGATAGGTAGAACACGGGCTTCTCCAGCTTCATGCCTCTCTAGAGCCTTCTTCATTTCCACTCCCCAACAATATTCTGAGTTGATAAAATCAGGACTGATGAGAAGCAAGACAATGTTTGCAGTATTGAGATGTTTGTCAATCTGGCTCATCCATTCTGCGCCAGGCAGAATCTCGTAATCGTGCCACATGGCAATTTGTCCTGAGCGCCTTAGAGCTCCAAAGTGCTTTGCTAGCGTATCGCGCAATTTTCTATCTTCATGCGCGTAGCAAAAAAACACTTCCATTGCTTTCATGTGTCATCCGATCTTGACTTTCAGCACAAATTCCACAAACTGCGTAAAGAACTTTACGACAGGTTATCGTTCCAATTTGAATTCTTCGACAGGATATGCTTCCAAATGAAAGTATATCCTGTCCTTCTTATTCATGTCCAGTGTGCTTACAGAGAGATAGTCGCCGACAAGTTATGGTTCCAGATGGCGACGGGATATGGTTCTAGTCACACAGCTCCTGCGCCTTCCCGTCCGGAGTGACTGGGGCTAGGTGATTGTTCTCGTATCTCTGTATGGGCTCCTCTGCGGGGCCTCCATCGGACGTTCAGTTATCGTGAGTACAAGGAAGGTGCCTGTACTCAAAGCACATGGAATGCCAGGGCAAGCCCAACGAGGATCAAGACCGTGCCGCCGAAGATCTCGCTTCTCTGCTCAATATGCTCACCAAGCTTTCGCCCAAGCTCCAAGCCGATGAGTGACATACCTACGCTGGTCGCAGCGATCACCAGAGCCGCCAGTAGAATCGGGACATGGTAGAGGCTGAGCGCGAAGCCAACCACCAGATTGTCCAGACTGATGGCAAAGCCGGTGATGAGCAAGCGTGCAACACTTTGAGTACGCTGTTGCTCGTTGCTTTGGCTCTGTTGGGTGGCATGCTTGCGGGTCTGCCACAGGGTGTAGATTCCCCTAAGGATGAGGAGCCCAGCGCCGACGTAGTGGCCGATGTCTCCGAACAGCCCTGCGAGCCCTTGTCCCAGCAACAGTCCCAGGATGGGCATCAGAGCTTCGAAGAAGCCGAAGATCACCCTGTTTTGAGCCGTGTTTGAGCATCGACGCCGGAGAGTCCAATGCCAATGGCAGCTGCGAAGTTGCTGAGGCCAAGAGAAAAGCTGACGAGGAGGAGACCAGGCAAAGAGAAAGCAGAAGGAGATGTACCAGTGATGGCCCACAAGATCATGCTTCTTTTTCCTTCCTGCATCTGAGAGGTGACTCTATCCTATCCTCTTCACTGCTTCTTCGCAAGAGTTTTGACAAAACGCTGAAAGGTGGGTCAAAAGCATCTTATTGGAAGGATATTGGCAGAGGGGTCAAACACCGTTGTTGGAATGTTGCTGTTATTGGGGTCGAGATGCGCAACTTGGTGGACTCGGTCAATTGTGAACTACTATTGACATTGCTCACCAGCCCCTCGGAACTTCCCCTCCCTCCCTCTTGACTCTGTACCATACTACAGAGTGTATACTTGTTCCGAAAGGAGTGACAAAGATGGGTACCCTCCCGATTGGACAAGTGGCACGAAGAGCCGGGGTCGGCGTGGAAACGGTGCGATTCTACGAGCGCGAGGGCTTGCTGGAGGAACCGCCGCGTCGGGCCTCGGGCTATCGGCAGTACTCCGAGCAGGTGGTCACGCGTCTCCGCTTTATCAAACGTGCCAAGCAGCTGGGCTTCTCGCTCAAAGAGATTAGTGAGCTGCTGCTGCTGCGCGTAGACGCCCAGACGTCCTGTGACGAGGTCAAGGGGCGCACCGAGGCGAAACTCGCGGAGGTGGAGCGGAAAATGGTCGAGTTACAACGCATGCGACAAGCTCTGCTCCAGGTGGCCGCGCTTTGCACAGGACCAGGACCGACCAGTGCCTGTCCCATGCTTGAGGCGCTTGACCAGCAAGAGACGCAAGACCCAGTCTGAACGAACAGCGCAATGAGCCACATGGATGGTGTCACTACCACACCATGCTGCTCTGGTGATGCTCGACGACGTTCGGGTCGCGATCACACCGAGCACACATACGTACATGGAAAGAAAGGACATGATCATGGAGACGATACAAGGGAACAGTGAGCTATACACGAACGGGCTCGAATTGCTCTTCTCCCTCGAATTGCACTACCAGGGACCGATTGAACTCGCTCCCATTGGAGACAAGGTGGGTACACTGGTGGGTGGCGGAGACGGGACGCTCATCGGCCCGCGGGTGCGAGGCACGGTTCGGTGGTCGAACTACGAGACGACCGGAGAAGACCAGGTCTGCGCCCTGCAGGTTCCGGGGGTCATTCAGACGCACGACGGCGCTCTCATCCAGTTCGAGGGTCGCGAGTTTGCGATGCCCCTCTCAGATGAAAGTAAGCAGTGGAGAGTCGCCGGTGTCCTGCGTTTCAAGACCGACGATAGCCGCTACGTGTGGCTGAACGAAACCTTCGCCCTTACCAGCGGTACGTTCGATTACGACGTCGGCCTGGCTCACTGGACAGCCTTCGTTCCCAGGAGAGTAGCAGGGAGCAAAGACTGAGGATGGTAAATGGAAGTACTCAGACTAGAGCAATCGGGCTCGCGCCCTGCACATCTCCCGGCTGACGCTGCGTTCGTACAGAGAGATCACTAAGCGGGGCCCGGTTTCTCCAGAGTAGGTGGAGCAGATCGCCTCTACCCTCGATATCGAGCCGCAGACCACCCTCGAGGTGTTCGACAGGAAAAGAGGGCGAAAGAACACGCCCCTGCGCCTCAAGCTCAGTCATCAAAATGCCGGAAGACCTTTCCATGATCCAAACGAACATCAACCGTTTCAACCTTTCCTCTTGACAGACGAGAGACAATGTTGCTATCTTATATATCAGGATAAACGGATATCTCTATAGAAGGATGCTTTCATGCGTGTAACCATCTCTGAACCACTTCAGGCGTATCTGCGGCAACAGGGAAGGACTGTCCTTACTATTACCCTCAAATCCATCCGCTGCTGCGGCAGCACCGTCTTTGAGGTTTTGGTCGATCCCCATGCGCCAAAGCATCCTGACCGCTACGCCTCGTTTGTGCAGGATGGCCTGTGTATCTACTATTCCCCGCAACTTGGTCGCAGGTCAGAACTCCTGGAACTGGATTATGTGCGGACTCTCTTCCGAAGCAAGCCAGTAATGACCGGGCCGGAAGACCTGGTGGCAAGCGTCCTTGCCGGACACCTGTGAGTGGTGAAAGGAATGGACATGCGACAGGCATCTTTGGTGAGCGGTACTCCACTGATTGTTCTTGACTTGCGACACCCTGGCGTATTACAATCATCATATCAGGATATACGAATATGATCAATAGAGAGGGAAGAGGAACCGTTATGGAACAGATCTCTGCTGGTGGCGATGCTCCTGCCGTCGTGGTACAACGTGAGGCCTCCGATGTGAGAGGAGGAGTTGATGCGCTGCTCGCTGTGAGCGATGCCGAACTGTATGCCCGCTTTTTCCGCGTGCTGAGCGACCCGACACGAGTGCGCTTGTTGCACCTGCTCCTCGAAGCACCAAAGGCCGGGCGCACGGTCGGCGAACTGGTCGCAGCCATCGGCGCCCCTCAGGGGCGTATCTCTACTCATCTGGGGTGCTTACGCTGGTGTGGACTCGTGCAGCCGTACCGGGAAGGGAAATATGTCTACTACCGCATTGTCGACCCGCGCGTGCGCGAGTTGTTGGTGATCGGTGGGACCATAATGCGCGACCATGCGGCTGGCATTGCCTCCTGCGGGGTCATCCGCTGAGTAACGACGGCGCCGGGAAGCTGCGCCGCGCCTTTTGCCTATCTGGTGGAAGAAAGGACGGAGAGGTATGCGTCTCAACCAGATGTACTATCATCATATAGAGCGAACATCATACTGCCTGTCGCGAAACGTTGGAGCTTTGCGACCAGCTTGGTCGTGGGGCTGGCGGGACTCATCCACCTCTCGCTCGTTCGCGAGCACTTCGCAGAACAGTTCGTCTACGGGCTGGTCTTCACCGCCCTGGCGCTCTTTCAACTCACTCTCGCGCTCCTGCTCGCCGTGCGGCCAGGTCCGCGTGTCTCTCGCGTGGGCATCTGGGGCAGTGGGCTGATCGTGCTGGTCTATGTCGTGACGCGGCTCATCCCTCTTCCTGGGGCGAGTGTGCCAGAGGAGGTGGACGCGCTGGGGATCGCCGCGACGGGCCTCGAAATTGCTGCTGTCCTGCTGCTCGCTGTCGCCTTGCCTGAGCCAGAAACGTCCCGCAGGCCGCGTGGTGCGCCGCTGTGGTGGGGATTCGGTGGGGCAGTGGTTTTCGCGCCCCTCTGGCTGATTTTGACGGGCGTAGTGCAGTGGGCGAGTGCAGGCTACGTCTCGCCACTCGCCTGGGTTGGGACGGACTCCTGGTCAGCCCTCTTGCCGATTCTGGTGGGGGAGCCGCTGCCTCACGTCTGGCTGGCCGCGCCCTGGTGGAGCCTGCCTGCCGCGTTCGTGCTTGCTGTCCTGGTTGGCCTCAACCTCGCATGCTCCACCAGCCTACTGATTAACGGCTACGAGAGTTCCAGAGGGCGCCGCGCGAGGCTGCTCGCGCTCCTGCCGGTGGGGTTGGCCGCCCCGGTGTGTTGTACCGCAAGTACGCCACTGCTGGCACTGCTCGGGGTGCCGCTCTTTCTCGGGGTGATAGCCGCCCCCTTTGCCGCCCTGCTTTCCGCAGTATTGCTCTCGCTTAGCCTGGTCTTCTTGCGCGTCCAGGGCGCTCGCGCCACCTGCATGCCTGGAGACCTCAGGATGGTGCTCCCTGATGGTGATACCAGAGGGGAGACAGAACAGCGGCGTACCGCGATCGTTCCTGGAAACTATCCATGAAGGAGGATTTCATGACGGAATGGTTTGCCATCCTGCCGATTGTGCTGTGCTGCGGACTGCCGCTGCTGCTGCTCTTCTTCTTTGGGAGACACAGGGGTGGTGGACCGAAAGACTAGGCGTTGAGAGAGGCCGGTAGTTTGAACGCATTGCTCGATGAAAACACGCGCCTCGCGGAGTGTTTGGGTGCAGACCTCTCGGCACAGAGACTGCTGCCGAGGCGCTAGCATACCGTTTATTGATTGGAGAAACACAAACGTATGATACAACGACGATTCTGGGTGCGTGGGGGCGGGAGTCCTCTTGCAGCACTCGCAGCCTTTTTGACCACGCTTTGCTGTCTAGGGTTTCCCGCCCTGGTCGGATTCCTGTCTGCCCTGGGAGCAGGGTTCTTGCTCAATGACCGCTATCTGGAGCCCCTCCTGGCCGGGACGCTCCTGATCGCCGGACTCCATCTACGCCGACATCATCAGCCTGGACCGCTTCTGCTCTCAGTTGTGGCAGCTGGAAGTGTGTTCTTTGCCATCTACGGTACGACCGTGCTCCCCCATGCGTCGGGCGGCGATCACATGGCTGACGGTATGGCTGCCACACCTCCCTGGAGTCCCTATCTGGCCTATGGTGCGATCCTCGTCCTGCTGGGAGCGCAGGTCTGGGACCTCTGGCTCTTCCGCCGGTGCGTGCGCAAGACCGCTGCCTCTGCTCCGCCTGTTTCCACGGACTCTGCTCCCGTCTTCTCAGAAACACGAAAGGAAGGTGTCTGATGCGCCGAATTGGTGGCGTTGTGCTGACCGTGACGGGCTTTCTCGCCTGTCCCTGTCACTTGATCATTACCCTGCCGCTGCTGATCTCACTGCTGGCCGGAACGGCCCTGGGCAGTTTTCTCAGCCGCAATACCGGCCTGGTCTACAGCGGGGCGGGCATCTACTTCGTGGTTGCGCTGGCGTTGGGGGCCTGGTTCTTGTTCGGCCCGAAACGTGAGAAACGTGAGATGGATGCGGCCTGTCCCACCTGTGCGCCGGTCGCATCTGAGACGCACGCGCAGGAGCGTTCCCCCATGCCGGATGACCTGCCTGCAACAAGGAGATAACACGTATGTCAACCCAAGAGCGCTTTGATCTGGTGATTCTGGGCAGTGGCTCGACGGCCTTTGCCGCGGCGCTGCACGCTGCCGAGCTCGGCAACACCGCCGTGATGACCGAATTTCGCACGGTCGGCGGCACCTGCGCCAACCGAGGCTGTCTGCCCTCCAAGAATCTGATCGAGGCGGCCCGGCTGGTCTACGATGCCGCTCACCCCCGCTATCCGGGCCTCACCCCGGTGCAGATGCCGATCAACTGGGCAGAACTCGTCGCTCAAAAAGATGAGATCGTGAGCGAGTACCGCGCCCACAAGTACGAGAGCCTGCTCGATGATCCCGAGCACATCCAGCTCGTGCCCGGACAGGCACGGCTGCTTTCCGAGCACGAGCTGGATGTGCAGACCCCTGATGGCCCACGCCGCCTGAGCGGCTCGCAGATTCTGATCGCGACCGGCTCGCTGCCTGCCATTCCTCCCGTGCCGGGCCTCTCGGATGTGCCGTACCTCACCAGTGATCGTTTGAGTTCC
>WNGD01003629.1_pt1 | contig 16376 bp, 11 predicted proteins | sample 5400671 | NCBI WGS metagenome assembly WNGD01 (sample SAMN13153369, study PRJNA577476) | soil metagenome | isolation source: 40 cm soil or saprolite under grassland replicate 2 | place: USA:California | collected 2016-06-15 | reverse complement strand
TGTCGCAGGGTCGAGAAATCGAGCCGGTACGTGGCGGCGCAGGGCCCGAACGGCCCGGCCGCGTCCGGAGCGCGCGGCCCGAAAACCCTCCGGTTGTGCTCGTCGACGACGGAGAAGCTCGTGATGACGCGCGGCTCTAGCGCGCATACGACGGCCACCTTGGGCGCGTCGGGCAAGTACCCGACCTGATTTAGGCGGATCGCCAAACCGGCGGAGGGGGCCGGGGCCGGACTAGGGGGCTCCTGACGGGCGACGCAGCATAGAAGTAATGAGACGCTGAGGAAGACGCCGAGTCGCCGAGACGCTGAGTGGATTTGAGGTGCCAGTGTTGAGGGTTTGCCTGGCAACTCCTCCCTCATATCCACTGGGCGCCTCGGCATCTCGGCGTCTTCCTCATCGTCTGTCCCTCTCACTACTCAAGGACGCATCGAAATCGAGCCCAACCAGCCCCAGCGGGTCAAACGTGATGTGGCCGTACGCCGCGAGCCAGTGGAGGTGCGGGCCGGTCACCCGGCCCGACGCGCCGACCTCGCCGATCAGCTGGCCACGCCCCACCGTGTCCCCGACCGCGACCAGGGCGCGGCTCAAGTGCAGGTACCCGGTGACGAGCCCCGCGCCGTGATCGATCAGCACGGTGGTGCCGCTCAAGTACAAATCGGCCACCAGGGCGACGACGCCGCGGTTGGCTGCTTGCACCGGCGCGCCGCGCCGGCCGGCGAAGTCGACGCCCAGGTGGCGGCTGCGCAACACGCCATTGAACACGCGCGCCACGCCGAAGCGACCGGTCACCGCGCTCGATCGCGGGCGGACGAACGGCTCGTGCCACAGTCGCGGTACCTCGTGGGCCAGCCGGTACACGCCTTCCACGAGATCGCGCTCCTGCTGAATCCGTCCCGTGAGCGAGTCCGGCGGCTCTACCAGCGCGGGCGCCGCCTGCAACCGCTCGCGCGGCGCCCGCCGCCGCCCGGGCGTGAGCCATGCGACCACGGTGTCGGTCGCTCCCCCCACCCGCTCGATCGTCGCACGAGCCGCCACGCTGTCCACCGCGCCGAGCGGCACCGCACCGAGCGCGCGAAAGCCGTCCGCGCCGCGCTCAAAGTGCAGCGGCTCGCCCGCCAGCTCGCCCCGTACCGTTGTCACGCTGTCGCCGGCGCCAGAGCGGAGCTCGAGCAAAACCACCGAGCCCTCGAGCGGCACCCGCGGTCGCGAGACGAGGCGTGGCGGCCTCGCGACACTCTGGGCGGACATACTCGGCACGCCGCAGCACGCGACCCACGTGATGATCGACCGCCACACCGCCGGCATGCGCGGGATACCCGAACGCGACACACTCCGTTCCGCGCGCGGGCGAAACCCGCACACCGCCCCGGGGGTAGCTACGAATGTCTTCGTATTCGAGTAGGAGGCACGCCATGACCGTGACACAGGCCCTGGGTTGGGCGCTGCTGCATTCGCTGTGGCAATGCGCCCTCGCCGCGGCCGCGCTCGCCGCGCTGCTCGCCGTCTTGCCGGCACGAGCGGCGCGGATCCGCTACGCGCTCGCCGCCGCAACCCTCGCCCTGACGCTCGCGCTTCCGATGGCGACGCTGCTGCGCCTGGAGCGCGCGTCGCCCGAGACGACCGGCGACGGCGCCGTGGTGGCGGGCTTCGCCCCCACCCCCACCTCGCCGACGCCGGCGGCGGCGCCCGAGCTCAACCCGCTCTCGCCGCAGGCGGCGCGCCGCTACGGCCCGGCGGCGCCCGCTATCTCCGCGATTATGGTGCTGCGGCTGGCGCCGCGCATCCGCGCCGGACTCGAGCCCCTGCTCCCCTGGATCGTGCTGCTGTGGCTCACCGGTGTGGTGACGTTGTCGCTGCGGCTCGCATCAGGGTGGCTGGCGGCGCGGCGCCTGCGCGCGCTGGGCACGCGCCCCGCGCCCGAGGCTTGCATCGCGGCGCTGCACCGCCTCGCCGCGCGCCTGCGCGTCAGCCGGCCGGTGCGCCTGCTCCAGTCGACGCTGGTGCAGGTGCCCGCCGTGCTCGGGTGGGTGCGCCCCGTGATCCTGCTCCCCGCCAGCGCCCTGACGGGGCTCACCCCGCTGCAGCTCGAGGCACTGCTCGCACACGAGCTGGCTCACGTGCGCCGCTACGACTACCTCGTCAACCTGATCCAGTCGGTGATCGAGACGCTGCTGTTCTACCACCCGGCGGTGTGGTGGATCTCCGCGCGGGTGCGTGACGAGCGCGAGCACTGCTGTGACGACCTGGCGGTCGCGGTGTGCGGCGATGCGCACTTCTACGCGTCGGCGCTGCTCGGCATGGAACGGCTGCGGGTCACAATGCCGCCGCTGGCGCTCACCGCGGCCGGCGGCTCCCTCATGGGTCGCGTCCGCCGGCTGGTCGCTCCCCCGCAGGTGGAGATCTTTCCGCGCTGGACCGCGGGTGTGCTGGCCGCGTCGCTCGTCCTGGCCGCCGGCGGCTCCCGCCTGCTACGCGCCGGCGCAACGCCGCTGGGTCTCCCGTCGGACGGCGCGAGCACCGCGCCCGCCAGCGTGCTGCGGTATCCCGATCCGGCCCAGCCGCTCGCGCACCGCTGGGACTGGGCGCTCGAGCGAGGAGCACGGATGGGCGGCGGATTCTGGATCGGGTACCGGGTGCAGCAGGCCGCTACGAAGGAGCACCATCGGGAGCGGCACGACGAGCGGACCGACGAGCCGGGCGCCGGGGGCTTCCGCGGCGTCCCCCTGGCGCCGGTGATCGCGGACAACGGTGACGAAGACGATCTCGCTCTGCTGTTTCGCTTTCGCGCGCGCAGCCCGGGCCAAGCGACCTTGGAAAGCGTGCGCGTAACCAGTCTCGTGCTGCCGGTGGACCTGGGGCGCACGCCGCTGGTCTGGCTCGGACCGGCGGATGACGCCGCCAGCCTGGCCCAGCTGCAGGCCCTCTTCGCCGGGGCGCACAGCGCGGACTTGCGGGAAGATCTCGTCACCGACGTCGGCCTCCACGGCAGCTCCCGGGCGGTGGTGCCGCTGCTCGACGGCTGGCTCCGCGGCGATGTGTCCTCAGGGGTGCGGGCCCAGGCCGCCGAATGGCTGGGACATCATCCTGACGCGGCGGCCGTCCGTGGGCTCGCCCACGCTGCACGGCACGACCCCGCCTCGCGCGTACGCGAGCAGGCGGTCAAGGCGCTGCGGATCAATCCATTTCCGGCGGCGACCGATTCGCTGCTCGCGCTCGCCCGGACCCACGACGATTCCGACGTGCGGCGTGAGGCGGTCGAGGGCCTGGGCCACAAGAGCGACCCGCGCGTGCTGCCGGTGACGATTGCGATCGCGCGCTCCGATCGCGACGAGGATGTCCAGCGCGAGGCGATCGAAGGCCTGGGCGAGATGAAGGAGCCGGGGCTGCGCGCCGTCATCGACATCGCCCGCACCCACGCGGACCCCGACGCGCGCAGCCACGCGGTCGAGACCGTCGCCGAGGCGGCGCCTCACGACGTCGCGCTCGCGGTGCTGGAGGGCGTCGCCCGCCGTGACCCCGACCGTCACGTCCAGCGCAAGGCGGTGGAGGAGCTGGGGAAGGTGGGTGGTCCGCGCGCGGTCGCGCTCGTCATCGCCTTCGCCCGTCACCATCCCGTCGCCGAGGTGCGACGCGAGGCCGCGAAACAGCTCGGCGAGTTCAACGCGTCGGACGGCACGACGACGGCGTTGCTGGAGCAGACCGCCTTGGAGGGCTCCGACGTCGATTTCCAGCGCGAAGCGGTGGAGGCGCTCGCCAGTCAGGGCAGCCCGCAGGCATTGGAAGCGGTCGCCCGCCTCGCCCACGTCCATTCCAGCGCCGACGTGCGGCGGGAGGCGATCGAGCGGTACGCCAAGGTCGCGGCCCCCGAAAGCGCCAGGCTACTGCTCACCGACCGGCTCGCAAACGACCGCTCGCCCGCGGTGCAGTCGGAGGCGTTGCGCCGGCTGATGGCGCTGCCCGGTGGAATCGGGATCCCTGCCGTGACCGAAGCGGCGCGCGCCCACCCGAACCCCGAGCTGCGCGCCGAGGCCCGCGAGCGCCTCGAAGAGAATCGCTAGCCGTCCCGCGGAACACCTCCGCCATGACGGGGTGACCACCGTCAGAACTGCAACAGATAGCTGAGCTTCAGGAACACCTGCCGCCCGACGGAGGTCGTCGGGTCGTCCGTGCGATACAGCGCGGGCGGAGTTCCCGGCAGGATGGCGAGGTTCTCGTAGCCGTCGCGATAGCCCACATACAGCGCCGTCCCCGGGTTGACGAGGTAGGTGAGCAGCACGTCGACGCCCCAGCGGTGCTCGGGGTCCACGCGCGACTGGGTCGAATCGCGCCGCACGATCGCGTAGTCCACGATGGCGCGCAGCGAGAGCGCGCGCGTGAACTGATAGTTCACCTTCTCCCGCAGGATGCGATCGGTGAACACCGGCGCGCCCAGTCGCGTCGCCAAGCGCTCGTATAGGAACGTATGGTCGATCCGGAATTGCGGGGCCGGCCGGAAGGTGAACCCGAGCTCTCCCTGCACGGCGTCGCCGAGCGAGGGATCGGTCCCCTTGGGTGGCTTGTGGTTCACCGCGGTCCCCAGCTTGAGCTGCGCGGATCCGGCGAGCCACTTCAGCCACTCGCTCTCGAGCGTCAGCTTGGTCTGGTAGGTGTCGAACGGCAGGTCGTCGAACAGCTCGAACGCCTGCTCCCGCGCGACGACGAGCTTCGTCTCGCCGCGCAGCTTCACTTCGAGCGAGGCTTCGAGCGATCGGTCCAGCAGGCGTCCGTCCCGGTCCCAGTCGAACTGCATCGTGAGGGTGGGCCCGACCTTCACCACGGGGCCGTGCGGCCGCCGCACCAGCTCGATCTGCTGCTCGAACTCGCGGATGCCCACCCGCTTCACGAAGCCGAGCTGCGTCTCGAACGCCGGGCTCAGGTCGAGATAGGTGGCGCTGTAGTCGAGGTTGCGCCCGTCGCGCAGCAGGTTCGCGTACCAGCCGGTGCCCGACGCGCCCGCGCCGGTCGAATCCCGCGTGGTGGTCGCGATCGCCTGGCCGGTGAATACCCAGGTCTTGCTCAGCGCGAGCCGGGTATCGGCGGAGACGACGCGGTTCCAGGCGCCGCCCAGCGTCCGGTTGCTCCCGAGCACAGCGACCGCCGACTGGCGGCCCAGCTCGCGCTCGATGCGCACCGCCGCGATGCCCGCCTCGTCGATCCCGAACGTCCGCGCGGGCGCGCGGTCGTCGATCCCGATCGCGCCGATCCCCCAGCGGCCCGCCTTGCCCGTGAGCCGCACCCCCTCCCCGGGGTCCGCGATCCGCCGCGAGAAGAGCAGGTTCACCGGGGTCTGGAAGTAGCCCGCGTTCTCGATGAAGAAGGGCCGCTTCTCCGGGAAGAACGTCTCGAAGCGCTCGTTGATCGTCACCTGCGGCTCGTCCGATTCCACCTGGCTGAAGTCCGGGTTGAGGGTGGCGTCGAGCGTGAGCGCGTCGCGGATCACCCCCTTCATATCGAGGCCGAAGCGGCGGTCGCTCGCCGTACGGAACGCAGGTGTCTCGGTGTCGAGAAAGCGGGCGCCCGTGAACGCCCCGTAGGGAATCGCCTGGAGGTTGCGGCCGGGGGAAATGTCGGCCAGTCCGTCGAGCGTCCCGAATTGGGGCACGAGCCCCGCGAGGCGCTTGGTGATGTAGGGCCAGTAGGACTCCTCGTTGTTGCGGCGGATGTAGCGCGCCAGCGCGATCCCCCAGCGCTGCGCGGGCGTCCGCGGGAAGCGCAGGCTCCGGAACGGGATCGCGAACCGCAGCACATATCCGTCCGCGGTCACGCGACCGTCGGCCTGCCACACGGCGTCGAAGCTGTAGTCGTCGTCCTGCCCTTCGGTCACCAGGGCATCGGCCTGCACGCCGAGCGGGTTCGCGGCGAACAGATACGCGTGCTTGCGGTCGCCGAACGTGTCGAGGTAGAGGGCGACGCCGTCGTCCGACGCGATCTCCTCCCGCTTGGCGAGGCCGGCGCGCACCAGCGCCGGCCGGTCGCGGCACACGAACACGACGTACAAGTTGGCGTCGTCGTAGCTCAGGTAGGCCATCGTCGGGGCGCCCGCCGGGTTGCCGTCGCCGGGGTCGCGCTGGCGAAAGTCGCTCACCACCGTCTCACCTGGTCGGGCGCTGTCGCCGCGAACGAAGTCATCGAGCTCGGGCGGCCGGGCGGCGCGGGCGATCTGCAGCGTACGCTCGGGCTCCTGGCCGGCGACCTCGCCGGCGGCAGGCGCGAGCAGCAGGCTCACAACGAGCGATTCACGAATCGGGCGCATGGCATCGACTCCGGTCCGTCACAGGGTCCTCACGCCATCTTGCCGGCCCCGAATACCACGGCGCGTGGCAGTTGAGCTGCCCTCAGATCAGACCGCGAGCGCGGCGGGATGGGCGTTGGGTCGGGGCCCGACTTCCACCGGCATGACCTCCCAGGCTTCGGCCCGGGCAAGAATGTAGTTCGCGATGGCGCCGGCGGCGCCGGCGACGGCGGTGAAGTTGGGGAACTCGTTGACCTCGAGTACCGCCACTCCGTCCGCCGTTTCGACCGTATCGACCCCGTAGATGTCCAGACCGAACACCCGTCCGCAGCGCAACGCCAGGTCCACCTGCGCCGCCCCGGGCTTGAGCGGGTGCGCCACAGCGGACGGCTCGCCGTTGAACGGCGACGGCTTGCGCGTGGCAAAGACGCGGTCGCCGCACACGTAGAACTTCAAATCGAAGCCGTCATTCGGCAGGTAACGCTGCGCCAGCACGAGCTGCTCCGGCCAGTGGACGTCCCACAGGTCGTCCCGGCGGCGGATCAGCCGCAACCCCTGGCTGTTGTCACCGTACGTCGGCTTGAGCAGCAGGGGGAACCAGTCCTCCGAGAGTCCGGCCACCACCGCGACGTCGCTCGCCAAGACCGTGGGGGCGCAGGGCACGCCGGCGCGCTCCAGCGCGACCGCCATCTCGGCCTTGCTGCGCACCCGCTCCGTCGCCGACCGCGTGTTGATGGTGAGCATGTGAGCGGTCTCGGCGTACGCCAGCATCGCGAGCCCCAGCGCGTCGCGGCAGCGCGCCACGACGACGTCGGACCGGTTCAGGTCGAGCGGCGGGCTCGAGTCGGGGGAGAAGATCCCGGACTGCGGGTCGAACCGCGCGCCCTGAGGACACAGCACGTCGGGCTCGAGGCCCCGCGCCTCCAGCTCGCGAATCACCGCGCGCGGCATCTCCTGGCGCAGGTACCGCCCTTCGACTATGAAGGCGATCTTCGGGGCCATGATGGGACCGTGGGGCGGCAAGTTCTGTACCTCCCGCGGCAGTTTCGAGCGCAACCATGCGACCATGTGAGCGCAGTCACACGCCGCGTCGCGCAACGTCTTTTCTGTTGCGTGAGGTCGGCGTCGCCCCGATCCAGCAGTGCCGGCGCACCACGCCCTGTCGGAGCTAGACCACGCCGCGGCCGGAGGACCTTGCAGAGAGGAGGTACACCGGCACACCGAGCGCCAGCAGACCGGCGCCGATCAGCGCATTGCGCGGGTTGGCAAGGATCGCGCTTGCTACCACGTACAACGCCGCCAGCACGAACAGCCCCGGGGTCCAGGGATACCCCGGCACACGGAACGCCCTCTCGACCGGCAGCGGCGGTACCGCACCGGCACCGGTGATCCGGTCTCGCGCCCTATAGATGAAGAGCCCCGCCACGGTCAGACCGAAGAAGATCCAGTCCCCGAAGGCCACATAGTCCACCAGCTGAGCGAACGTACCCGAGAGCGTGAGCACGGTCGCCCAACCGGCCTGCACCAGGATCGCCAACCCGGGCGTCCGGTAGCGGGGGTGCAGCACGGCGAGTCGCGGCAGGAAGACGCCGTCTGCCGCCATCGCCTGCAGCACGCGCGGCGTCACCAGGATCACCAGGTTCAGAAACCCGAAGGTGGAGGCGGTGATGCCGGCCGCGATGAGCGTGCCGCCGGCGGGACCGAGCAGCGCGCGCATCACGTCGGCCGCCGGCGCCGTGCTGCGGGCGAGCCCGGCGAGCCCGAGCACGCGCAGGTATGCGACGTTCGCGAGCAGATAAACGACCACGACGCCCGCGACGCCGAGCACCAGCGCGCGCGGCAGGTTCCGCTTCGGCTCGAGGATCTCTTCGGCGATGAAGTTGGTCTGCTGCCACCCCCCGTAGGTGAAGAGAATCGGCACCAGTGCGGCACCGAGGGCCACGGCCACCCCGACCACGCCGACCACCCCGCCCGGGGCCGTAGAGGGCGGTAGGAGGCGGTAAGGGGCGGTGGGCACCACAGCGAATAGACCGACGCCGATGAGCGCGGCGAGCGCGGCGAGCTTGAGCAGCGTGAAGACGTTCTGCGTGACGGCCGCCGGTTTGACGCCTACGTAGTTGATCCCCGACAACAGCGCGATCGCGCCGATCGCCACCGGCACCGTGAGTCGGGCGGAGAGCCCCGCCAGCGCCAGCGCATAGTTGGCGAACGTGACCGCCACTGCGGCGATCGCGCCCGTGGCGATCACCAGCAACAGGGCCCACCCGTACAGGAAGGCCGGGAGCGGTCCCCACGTTTCACGCAGGTACACGTAGCCGCCACCGGCGCGCGGGCAGCGCCGGCCCAGCTCGCCGAAGCAGAAGGCGCCGATCAGGGCGATCGCCCCACCCACGATCCAGGCCGCGAGCGCCAGCTCGGGCGACCCCACCCGCTCCGCGACGGCCGCGGGCGTGCGGAAGATCCCGCCGCCGATGATGCCGCCGATCACGGCCATCGTGCCGGAGAAGAGACCGAGGCGCCGCGCGTAGGTGGTCAGGACGGGGGACCGGGAAAGGGGAAGGGGGAAGGGTACGGCATGGCGCAGAAATTAACACCCTTCCCCCTTCCCCCTTCCCCGCTGCCCCTACAGTTTTCGGGACGCACTTCTCGAGGAGCCCTCCGATGCCGCCGATCACTTTCACCGTCAACGGCAAGTCCCGCTCGGTCTCGGACAGCGCCGACACCCCGCTGCTCTGGGTGCTGCGCGACACGCTCGGCCTCACCGGCACGAAGTTCGGCTGTGGCATCGCGCAGTGTGGCGCGTGTACCGTGCACCTGGACGGCGTGGCCACACGCTCGTGCGTGACGCCGATCGCCGCGGTGGCCGGCAAGCGCGTCACGACGATCGAAGGACTGTCTCCCAACCGCTCCCACGCGGTCCAGAAGGCCTGGATCGCGGAGGATGTGCCCCAGTGCGGCTACTGCCAGTCGGGCCAGATCATGGCGGCCGCCGCGCTGCTCGCGAAGAACGCCAATCCGAGCGATGCCGAGATCGACGCCGCGATGACGAACATCTGCCGCTGCGGCACGTACCAGCGGATCCGCGCCGCCATCCACCGCGCCGCGCAGCGGGCCTGACCATGAGCGCGCACACTGAGCTTACCCGACGGGAGTTCCTCGAGACGGCGGGCGCCGCGGGCGCCGGGCTCGTCATCGCCTTCCATCTCCCCTCCGGATCCCGCTTCCGCACCGCCGCCGCCGCGCCGCTCGCCCCCAACGCGTGGCTGCGCATCGGCGCCGACGAGAGCGTGCTCGTGATCGTGGACCGCTCCGAGATGGGCCAGGGCGTGGCGACCGCGTTGCCGATGCTGCTCGCCGAAGAGCTCGATGCCGATTGGTCCAACATCAAGATCGAGTTCGCACCCGCCGACAAGGCGTATACCAACCCGATGTTCGGCATGCAGGGGACCGGCGGCAGCACCAGCGTACGCGCCGCCTACACTCCACTGCGCAAGGCGGGGGCGGCGGCCCGCGAGATGCTCGTCGCTGCGGCGGCCGAGACGTGGGGGGTCGACAAGGCCACGTGCCACGCCGACAAAGGCGCGGTGATCCACGCGCCGAGCAAGCGGCGCCTCACCTACGGCAAACTGGTGGCGAAAGCCGCGACCGTCTCGATGCCGCACGACGTGCCGCTCAAGGATCCGAAGGATTGGAAGATCCTCGGCACGCGCGTGCGGCGGCTCGACACACCGCCCAAAGTGGACGGCAGCGCTCAGTTCGGGATCGACGTGAAGGCCCCCGGGATGCTCGTCGCCGTGATCGCGCGCTCGCCGGTGTTCGGCGGCAAGGTCAAGAGCTTCGAGACGACCAAGGCGAAGGCCGTGCCAGGCGTGCGGCACGTGGTGCAGATCTCGAGCGGCGTCGCGGTCGTGGCGGACGGCTACTGGCCGGCCAAGAAGGGCCGGGACGCGCTCGACGTGAGCTGGGACGAGGGCTCGAACGCGCAGGTCTCGAGCGCGAGCATCGCCCAGCTGTTTGCTCAGCGGGCAGAGCAGGCCGGCGCGGTCGCCCGACACGACGGCGATCCGACCGGCACGCTGGCGTCGAGCGCGGCGAAAATCGACGCCGCGTACGACCTCCCCTTCCTCGCGCACGCCACCATGGAGCCGATGAACTGCACCGCCCACGTCCGCGCCGACGGCGTGGACATCTGGGCCCCGACCCAGTTTCAGACCGGAGCACAGGGACTCGGCGCCAAGATCGGCGGCGTCGCCCCGGACAAGGTTCAGGTCCACACGACCTATCTGGGCGGCGGATTCGGCCGGCGCTTCGAGCTGGACTTCATCCAGGAGGCGCTGGAGACCTCCAAGGCCGCCGGGACCGCGGTCAAGGTGATCTGGTCCCGCGAGGACGACATCCGGAACGCCCAGTATCGCCCGGTGAATCATCATCGCCTGCAGGCGGGACTCGACGCGAGTGGCAAGCCGGTCGTCTGGACGCACCGCATCGTGGCGCCGTCCATCATGGCGCGGGTGTTCCCCGATACGATCAAGAACGGGCTGGACGAGGAGGCGGTCGAGGGCGGCGTCGGCATGCCGTACACCATCCCCAACGTCCACGTGGATTACCAGCTCACCGACACGGGGATCCCGGTCGGGTTCTGGCGCTCCGTGAACAACTCGTACAACGCTTTCGCCGTGGAGAGCTTCATCGACGAGCTGGCGCACGCCGCGAAGCAAGATCCGTACGAATACCGGCGGGACCTGCTCGGCAAGGCGCCGCGGCATCTGGGGGCGCTCAATCTCGCCGCGAGCAAGGCGGGCTGGGGTACCGCACCGCCGGCGGGCCGCGCCCGCGGCATCGCCGTGTACAAGGCGTTCGAGAGCTACGTCGCGGAAGTCGCAGAAGTGTCCGTGGCCTCGGACGGGGCGGTGAAGGTGCATCGGGTGGTGTGTGCCGTGGACTGCGGGCCCGTCGTGAATCCGTCCATCGTCGAGGCCCAGATGGAGAGCGCGATCGTCTTCGGGCTCACGGCGGCGCTGTACGGCGAGATCGGCATCGAGGGCGGCCGCGTGAAGCAGAGCAACTTCCACGACTACCAGATGGTGCGCCTCGCCGAGATGCCGCAGATCGAGGTGCACATCGTCCCGTCGACCGACGCGCAGGGCGGCGTCGGCGAGCCGGGCACGCCGCCGATCGCGCCCGCGGTGTGCAACGCGATCTTCGCGGCGACGGGGAAGCGGGTTCGCAAGCTGCCGATCGGGAAAGTGGTTTAGGGCCCAGGAGCGATCGTACAGGTATCCGGAGTCTTCGGTTTATGAGGGACTGAAGTCCCTCCTCGGCGGCGCTGCGTCCTTAAGGACGCGCCCCGGCCGAGCACGGACTTCAGTCCGTCATATCCCCACGGAGGACACCATGGGCACGAACGTCACCCGCCGCGAATTCGTCGAGACGAGCGCCGGCCTCGTCATCTCCTTCTATCTGCCCGCGCGCCGCGGTGCGGCGCCGAACGCCATAGACACCGACTTCGCCCCCAACGCCTGGCTGCGCATCGGCGCGGACGACGTCGTCACCCTGACCGTGGACAAGTCTGAAATGGGCCAGGGATCGCAGACCGGGCTCGCGATGATCCTCGCCGAAGAGCTCGAGGCGGACTGGGCGAAGGTGCGGCTCGGGCCGGTGCCCGAGAACCCGGCGGGCTGGTCGCGTCGCATGTCCACCGGCGGCAGCACGGCGATCCGCACCTCGTGGGATCCGCTGCGCAAGGCGGGTGCCACGGCGCGCGAGATGCTGATCAGCGCGGCCGCCGCGACGTGGAACGTGGACCGCTCGACGTGTCACGCCGAGCAGGGCGTCGTGATCCACACACCCACCAAGCGCCAGCTCCCCTACGGCAAACTCGCGGCCCGCGCCGCCCAGGTCCCTGTGCCCAGCGACGCGCCGCTCAAGGACCCGAAGGACTTCCGCCTGCTCGGCACGCGGGCGCCGCGGCTCGACACGCCCGCCAAGGTGGACGGGAGCGCCGTGTTCGGAATCGACGTCACCGTGCCCGAGATGCTGATCGCGTCGATCGAGCGGTGTCCCGTGTTCGGCGGCATGCTGAAGCGGTACGACGGAGCCAAGGCGGAGGCGCTCCCGGGTGTGCGCGCCGTGGTGGCGCTCGAGCCGAGCCCCTGGACCGGGCGGGGCGGCGCGTGGGCGGCAGGTTGCGCCGCCGGCGTCGCCGTGGTCGCCGATACCTACTGGCACGCCGTGCAGGGACGGCGCGCGCTCGAGATCGAGTGGGACGAGGGCGAGGCCGCCACGCTCGGCTCCGACGGCATTCGCGCCGAGTTCGCCCGGCTCGCCGAGCAGGCGGGGGTGGAGGCACGCAAGACCGGCGACGCGGAGGCCGCGCTCGCCGCGGCGACGCAGCGGGTGGAGGCGGTCTACGAGGTGCCGTTCCTGCACCACGCCACCATGGAGCCGATGAACTGCACGGCGCACGTGCGCGCGAACGGGTGCGACGTGTGGGCCCCCACGCAGAACCAGACACGGGCGCAGGAGGTGGCGGCCGAGCTCACGGGACTCTCCAAGGATCGGGTCCGCGTCCATACGACGTTCCTGGGCGGCGGGTTCGGGCGCCGGCTCGAGCCCGACTTCGTCGCCGAGGCGGTGCGCGTCTCGCAGGCGGTGGGGGCGCCGGTGAAGGTCATCTGGTCACGGGAAGACGACGTGCAGCACGGCTTTTATCGCCCGGCGACGTACAACAAGTTCACGGCCGGTCTCGATGCCGCGGGCGCGCCGGTGGCCTGGTCGCATCGGATCGTGGCGCCGCCGATCCTGCTCAAGTTCGGGCCGCTCGACAAGGGGATCGACCGCACCTTGATCGACGGCGCGGCGAACCTGCCGTACGCGATTCCCAACGTCCTGGTAGACCAGGTAGCGATGGACTTACTGCCCGTGCCGCGGGGCTTCTGGCGCTCGGTGGGGATATCGCAGAACGCGTTCGTCACCGAGTGCTTCTTCGACGAAGTGGCCGTCGCGGCGAAGCAGGATCCCTTCGAGCTGCGCCGCCAGCTGCTGAAGGACAAGCCGCGGCACCTGCGGACACTCGAGCTCGCCGCCGAGAAGGCGGGCTGGGGCTCGCCCCTGCCCAGCGGGCGCGGTCGCGGCATCGCCATCGCCGAATGGGCGCCCACGGTGTGCGCGCAGGTGGCGGAAGTCTCCGTGTCAGCCGACGGCTCGGTCCGCGTGCACCGCGTGGTCTGCGCCGTCGACTGCGGGCCGACCGTGAACGTGGGCCAGATCGAGGCGCAGCTCCAGGGCGGCATCGTGTACGGGCTGACGGCGGCGTTGTACGGCGAGATCACCATCGAGCGCGGCCGGGTGAAGCAGAGCAACTTTACCGACTACCCCATGATGCACATCAATGAAATGCCGGTGGTGGAGGTGCACGTCGTGCCGAGCGACGACAAGCAGGGCGGGATCGGCGAGCCCTCCGTGGGCCCGATCGCGCCCGCCGTGGGCAACGCCATCTTCGCGGCGACGGGGAAGCGCGTGCGGAGACTGCCGGTCGGGAAGCTGGCGTAATAGGAGTAGGGTGTGTGGGTGGGTGGGTTTGTGTGTGTGTGTTATAAGGGACTGAAGTCTCAACTCGGCCACGGGGCGTCCTAAAGGACGCTGGTGTGCGCGACGTCCTTCAGGACGCATTGGCGCCGAGGTCGGACTTCAGTCCGTCATAACCCAAACCGCACGGACTCCGAGACTCTCCAGTACAGGCAGTCTAGTGCACCACCGTCACCGTGCCGTTCATCCCCGCGTGGTTGGTGCAGGTGTAATTGTACGTCCCCACCGCCGTGATCGTCCGCTGAGCGGTTGTTCCATTGCCACCATCGGCGCGATTGGCCGGTAGCGGCGTCGGTCCAAAGGTGAAGGTCAGATTATGGACCGCAACGCCGGTCCAGTTCCACGTCACGCTCCCGCCGGTCTGGACAACGCTGTTCTGCGGGGTGAAATGGTTGTCCTCCACGCTCACGGTCGCCGTCGTGTGCGGCGTCGTGGCGGCCTCGGTGAAGGTCGCCGGGCCAGCGAGACCGCTGAAGGTCGCGCTGACCCTCTGCAGCGTTGCGGACCCGACTGAATCGGTCGTGCTCGCGATGCCGGTGTTCTTAGTCGTGCTCTGTGTCGGAGTCACGGCGCCGTCTCCGGTCGTCACCGCCCATGTGATGACCACGCCCGGCACGGCCCTACCGTCCACGTCCACCGCGGTCACGCTCAACGCCGTCGGCAGCGGGTTGTTGAAGTACCAGCTCTGATTGTCTCCCGCCGGAGTCTTCAAGAGATCGACCGGCGGGCCGGGGGGCGTGGTGCCGCCGCCGTTCCCTCCGCAGGCGAGAGCCCCTGATACCAATCCCCACGCCGCCAGGCGATTCAGACACGCGAGCCGCATCGGTAGCCTCCTTGAGATTCATTCGATCGGGTAAACAATTCGCGCGGGGAGCGAGGCAGCGTACGCTCGTGTGCGAGCCTTGGTCCCAGGTCGCACCGTCACGTACCGCTCCCTGCTCCCCGCGCTACTTGTCTGCTACTGCGCAGTGATGGTACCCCGGATCTCGCCTCCCGGATGCGCCGACGTGTGGACGTTGACGTAGGCACTGTCGGTGCGGAGCAGCGTCAGCAGCCGATCGAACGTCATGCCCGCGCCCGGCGTCAGCGACGAGACGCCGGCGGCCAGCACTCCGGTGAGTGGCGATACGTTCGCGCACGGCGGAGTGGTCGGCGTGCCCCCCTGCGTGGTGCCGCAAAAGTTCACGATCACCCCCGCGCTCCCGCCCGGTGTTAGCATAGGCCCGTGAATATGTGCGAGGGTCACGTTGCTGATGCCCGTAACGTCGATTCTATAGACGATAGTGCCACCGACGACGGAGAGCGTCGCCAAGCCGGTGGCAGTGGTCGAGTTGGTATCCGGGGTCCCGATCGGAGCCTTCGCAAGGGTCGCGGTGAAGTTCGTAATCTCAGGCCCCGCGTCGTTGTCACTGCAGTTCCCAAAGACCGCCACCGCGGCGAGGGTCAATCCACCCAACACGACGTGTCTGCGCACGGCGCTTGTCAAGCCGCCATTAGCAATAGAAAGGGGGTCCTCAGCGCCGCGCGAGCTGCTCGGCCCGAGCCTTGAGCGCCGTGTCGATGTCCGCGAGCGAGACCGGCGCCGGCACCGTCCAGCCGCCTCGCTGCATCGTCGGGACACGAACCGAAGCCACCTCACCCTGCGGCCCGAGCTCGATCACCGCCGTGGCCGCATCGTCCGGCCCCTGATTCGCCTTGATGACGAGCGTCCACACCCCTTCGGTGGGCCACATCCGCTTGAGCGCGTACACACCATCGCGCGATGTCTCGTTGAACTCGAGCTTGATCGAGCGACGCTCGCCGCCCACGATCCCCTCGGCCGTGCCCGTGACGAGGTAGCCGATCGGCGTGCCGTGATGGAACACGTGGACGAGCAGGAAGGCGCCGCGCGTCGCCTGGTCGTACGGGTTGGCCGGGAGCTCGATCGAGATCCACGGAGGCCCCGCCAGCGCGGGCGTGGCAACGAGCGCTGAGACTAGGGCGGCGAGGCCGAGGGAACGGATGCGGGAGAGCATGAGAGACTCCTCGAAATGGTTGCTGATGGGATGCCGGGCAGAGGGAGAAGGTTTGGCCGTCGAAGAGTGAGGGACTGAAGTCCCTCCAAACTCCCACCGACATAAACTCCCACCGACCCATGTGACCCGACATCGCACGAACTGGTTTGGCTGCCGAAGGGTGACACGCGCTCGGAGGATGACACGCGTATCGACACACACACTACATGGAGCCGTCCCGTCGAATTATGAGGGACTGAAGTCCCTGCTCGGCCCGAGTGGCGTCCTGAAGGACGCCGGCTCGCACGAGCGTCCTTTAGGACGCGCCGCCGCCGAGTTGGGACTTCAGTCCCTCATAATCATCTCGTCATCGACGCCACACCCACGTCGTCATCGACGCCACACACGCGTCGTCATCGCGGCAACGCCGACCCCCTCAGCGTGCCTCCGCAATCCGATACACGTTCCCGTTATCCGACAGCACGTAGATCTCCCCCGCGCCATCCTCCCCGAACGACAACACC
>WNGD01003323.1_pt1 | contig 16392 bp, 14 predicted proteins | sample 5400671 | NCBI WGS metagenome assembly WNGD01 (sample SAMN13153369, study PRJNA577476) | soil metagenome | isolation source: 40 cm soil or saprolite under grassland replicate 2 | place: USA:California | collected 2016-06-15 | reverse complement strand
CGGGCTCGTGCTGCTCGGGTACGCCGCCGCGTTCGGCGCCGCCGCTGTCGTCGTCACGCTTAAGCGCGATGTCACCTAGGAAGCCAGCGGTCCTGCGCGACGGCGATGGCCAGGACCTGCGCGAGTACCTCATCGCAACCGCCGCCCGGCTGATCGACCAGCGGGGCACCGCCGGACTGTCCGTCCGTGACATCGCCCGCGAGGCTCAGGTCGCCGACGGCGTGCTCTACAACTACTTCGAGGACAAAGAGGACCTGCTCGCCCACGCCCTGCTCTCCCACGTCGGCGCCGTCATGACCAGCGCGCCGCTCATGCCCTCGGCCGGGACGCGCACCGTTGCGGAGAACCTGCGGTTGTTCATCGACCTCGGCCTGGAGGTGCTGAGACGGGTCACGCCCGCCTTCGCCGGGCTCTTGTCACAGCCGAAGGTCCTCACCCGCTTCCACGCCATGGTCGGCGGCGACGCGGCCTTCGGCGGCGACGCGGCCTTCGGCGGCGACGCGGCCTTCGGCGGCGACGCGGCCTTCGGCGGCGCCGAGGCCGACGAAGGCAGGGACGCCCACGGGCAGGCTGACCGGCGCACCGGCCCGGGCGACACAGGCCCACTCGGGCTCCCCGACATGCTCGCCACCTACCTGCATGGCGAGCAACGGCTCGGCCGCATCGACGACGACGCCGACATCGACGCCGCGGCAACGCTGATCATCGGCGCGATCCACGGCCAGGTCCTTCCGCGGCTCCTGTTCAACCCGCGGGACAGCCACGCCCGCACCCCGCCAGACTTCGCCAGGCGACTCGCGCACATAGTCCTCAGCGGAATCGCGCCACGATCACAGCACCAATAGAGTTGCGCTGGATGGGAGTAACGATGGCTATTGGTTTCCATGACGGCAGCCGGTCGTTGCAGGACCGCTTCGACACGCGCGGCCTGGCCGACCGTATCGACGGGCGGCTGGTGAGCGACATTGTCAGTGAGCACGACCGGCGTTTCATTGAAGAGCGGGACATGTTCTTCCTCGCAACGGCTGACGCCGAGGGACGGCCGACGTGCTCATACAAAGGCGGCGAGCCCGGGTTCGTCCGGGTCCTGGACCCGCGCACACTTGCGTTCCCGAACTACGACGGCAACGGGATGTACTTGTCCACCGGCAATATCCTGGTGAATCCCGACGTCGGGTTGCTCTTCATCGACTTCGAGCGGGGGCACAGAATGCGGGTCGAGGGAACGGCCAGCATCGATCCGGCCGACCCGTTGCTCGGCGACTATCTGGAGGCGCAGTTCATGGTCCGGGTGCGGACCCGGGCCGTGTACCCCAACTGCCCTCGCTACGTGCATCGCTACGCGCTGGTGCGGCGCTCAAGCTTCGTCCCCAAGCAAAACAGCCTGACACCGGTGCCGGAGTGGAAGCGTTCGGACTGGGCCGCAGACGTGCTGCCCAAGGATGACCCGGCCCGAGATCCGGGCAAGCGCCACGTACTGGGCCGCTAACGGGGGGCCGGCATCCCCAGTCAAGCTTGAGAGCTTGATGAGCGGAGCGATTCACCCTGGTGCCGTGCTGACACGTAGGGCTTTCTTCTCACTCGGTGCGGCGGCTGGCGCCGCGGCGGTCGCAGGTTCCGTACTCCCCGCTCGGCCGTCAGGCCCGAAGGGGTCGGTGAAAACGGCCGCGGAAGTGCTGACGGGCGTGAACCCACCGTCATTCGCGCTGCCGCTGCGGATTCCGCCGACGCTGCGGCCAGTTGCGCGCACCGATGACTACGACCTGTACCAGACGATCATGCGCCCAACCGCCGTGACGATCGTGCCAGGGCTGAGCACGCCGGTGTACTCATTCGACGGCGAGTTTCCCGGCCCGACGATCGTGGCGAGTCGTGGTCGGCCAATCGTGGTCGAGCGGGTGAACGCGCTCGGCGTTCCCGTCGCAACGCACCTGCACGGCGGGCACGTGCCCGCGGATAGCGACGGGCATCCCAAGGACCCCATCCAGCCAGGCGGCCGCCGCCGCTACTACTACCCGAACGACCAGCTCGCCGCGCCGCTCTGGTATCACGATCACGCAATGATGGTCGAGGCGGAAAACGTGTACCGCGGCCTGGCCGGTTTCTACAAGCTCACCAGCTCCAACGAGGACAAGCTGCCACTCCCGGCGGGCAGGTACGACGTGCCGCTGCTGCTCAGGGACGCGCAGATTGCCGACGACGGCACCCTGGTCTGGGACTTGGGCGGCTTCAGCCAGCGAAACCTTTTTCTGGTCAACGGCCGCCACCGGCCTTACTTCCAGGTGGCGGCGCGCAAATACCGGCTGCGCTTTGTGAACGTCTCGGTTTCCCGCGCGTTCGGGCTCCAGCTCGGCGACGGCGGCGAGATGATCCAGATCGCTTCGGACGGTGGGCTGCTGCCACGCCCGGCGCCGACTAGCATGATCACCGTGTGGCCGGCCGAGCGCGCCGAGGCCGTGGTGGACTTCTCGCGTTATCCGGTGGGAACGAGCGTTGTGCTGCAAAACGGCGCCGCGTTCCCAGGCGAGGAACCAGCAGTCATGCGCTTCGATGTGGTGCGCAAGGCGACGGACGACAGTGAAGTGCCGAGCTCGCTGCGGCCAGTGCCGGTGTTCGGCACACCAACCGTGGAACGGACGTTCGCGATGACGTTCGACCCTGCGAGCGGCCAGATGCTGATCAACGGCAAGACGTTCGACATGGACCGGGTGGATATCTCGCCGACGCGCGGCACCACCGAGGTCTGGACGATCGTCAACCCGGCGGACCAGGTCATTCCGATCCCGCACGTGTTCCACGCCCATCTGGAGCAGTTCCGTGTCCTCGACCGTAACGGCAACCCGCCAGACGCAAGCGAGCAGGGTCTCAAGGACACCGTGCGCGTGCTTCCCGGCGAGACCGTGCGCATCCTGATTCGGTTCACCCGCTTCACCGGGCGCTATCTGTACCACTGCCACATGCTCGAACATTCGCACCTGGGCATGATGGGCCAGATGGAGATAGTCGCCCCAGCGTGAAGCCCTGACCTTGGCTCGCGACCGCGTCTTTGTACTCCACAATGTTGTTACTGGCCGGTATTTCGAGGGCCGGAGCAACGCTGTGGAGTACAAAGTGGTCGCGGCTGGCCTCGGGGCGGCTGCCGGAGCCGTAACCGTTACGCGGGCCAGCACAAAACACAACCAAACCGTGGACCCCAGCTTCACTGAGGGTCCACGCGTCACAAGCCCGTAAATTGGACCCCCAGCTTCACCGGGGTCCACGCGCCACAAGCGCGTAAATTCGCCCGAAGGTCTGCGCGTTATCTCAGCGCTGCACCGGGGCGCCGAGCTTGAGCTTGAGCCCTTCCCACCAGGGCCTGACCGGCGTCGCGGGGGCGCTCATCGGCGCGGGCGGGTGCGCGAGCGCGACGTAGCCCGCCGTGAGGATCAGCAGGATCGGGATCATGCTGTTCGGATCGGTGCCGACGCCGCCGAAGAACCCGAGATCCTGCGCAAGCACCCAGGTCGCCAGGCAGAACGCCCAGGCCACAGCCACTGCGGCCCGCGCCGTTGGCTGATGCCCCGGCAGGAGGGCGAGCCCGGTCGCGGCGAGCACAATCACGATGGTGAGATTGACCGCGACGCCGTGCGCCGCGTTGAACGACGCGAACCCCGACACCAGCCGGGCGAGAAAGTGCGGCTGCGGCGTCTGCGCCATCTCCTGGATCATGGCGGTGAGCGGGCCGCCGTTGCCTTGCCAGGATCCGCGGCCCGGCCATGACTGCAGGACCGCCATCCCGGTGAGGAACGCTCCCATCGCCGCGAGGATGCCCCGCGCGGCCCGTCGGCCCGCCCACCAGTTGTCAGGTAGCGCGACGAGGACGCCGGCGGCCAGGTAGAACATCACCGCGCCCGGCGCGCCGGAAGCCCAGTTCAGGCCTGGCGCGAAAATCTCGCCGAACGCCTCGCCGAACACCCACACCACGAGCCCCCATGCCGCGCCCACCATTCCCGCGAGCCGGGACAGGGTTCCCCGCGGCGCCGCGAGCATCCAGGCGCCGATGCCGAGTTCGATCCATACGGCCGCGGTTGCGGCGGCAATGGGATGGGCGTTCCAGAGCGTGCCCGCCCCATGCACCAGGTGCCGCACCCAGACCGGCGAGTCTCCGGCGGAAGGCACCGTGACCTCGTCGGCCAGCCGGACCGGCATCATCGGCTGCGCCTGCAACAGCCCGTCGAACAGCCACAAGATCCCAAACCCGATGCGCAGCAGCCGCCGGCCGCCCGGCTCGGCGATCGCCCACCGAGCGGCCGCGTCTCGCGGACCGGCGTCTCGCGGACCGGCACCTCGCGGACCGGCACCTCGCGGACCGGCGCCTCGCGGACTTGCGGCGCCAGGATGCCCGCCGCGCCGCGCTCGCCACGCGGCGCCCAGCACCGCAAGCGCGGCCAGGACGCCAAGAATGATCAGGCTCTGGTGCACAAGCGCCGCGCGGAACGCCGAGATGATCACTTGGCTGCTCGTCGTCGGGGCTTTTCCCATGCCAGACATGGCTCTCCCGCATCTTCGCTGGTTCTCCGCAGGAACGACGCAGCGCGTTCCCGCCGTGACGCAGGCTTCCGGTGTAGCTCGACCACCTTGCGCTGCTTTCGTGCCGCAGTCGGCCGCCGGTCGATCGTGTCCGGGCCAGGCTCAGCACCGGGGGTGTCGCCCCTACGACGTGGGCAGATCGGACGCTGCGGGGCGCTCGGCCGCCAGGCGGACGCAGCAGCGTCCGTCGGCTGGCTCCGCCACGGCGGCGAGGCGGAGCTGGCCCAACGCGGCGAGCATGCCCTCCATGATCGCGAGGTTCATGTCGCAGACCACGGCCGTGTGCTCAGCGGCAAGGACGCGGAACGGGCAGTTGGCCAGGGTCAGCCCGGAATGATCACTCCTGGTCTCATAGCCCTCGCCATCAAGAACCGTGCGGGCGGCGGCCAGCAGGCCCGCGTGCGACGGGCTGTCTCCTGCCTCGCGCAGCGCCATCTCGGCGAGCGAGCGGCCCTGGTCCCGTGCCGCGGTTCGAAGCGCCCGCGCCACCGGCGCGCCCGCGCCTCGCGCATCGGCGATCGCGCGTGCCATGAGCTTGCCGGCCAGCTCGTAGCGCCGTTCGGGCAGCGTGATGGCGAGCTCTCGCGCGGCACGCCGGTAGAGCTTGGCGGGACGCCCAGCGCCCGGACCCTGGCGCCCGGTGCGCCGTGCGAACTCGACTTCGAGCAGGCCGTCGTCAACGAGCTTGTCGAGGTGGAATTTGGCCTTGTGCCGCGGCACGCCCACCCCGGTCGCTGCCTCGTCCCTGCTCACCGGCACTCCCTGAGCGTGTACGTACAGGTAGAGGGCGCGCCTGGTTGGCTCGGCCAGGCTCGCGAGCCCAGCCACGTCGGCGTCGAAGCGGGCCTGATTCACCAGGGGTCGCCGCTCGCGGTCGGCGCGCACGCTGGGATCCGCATCGCAGCGGCCTTTCTATAAGATGGAGTTATTGACTAAATTACCAAGACCAGTCTATCGTTCATACTAGTGTCCGTTAGAAATCCAACCGGGAGCGCAGATCCTGCGGCTGCGGCGCGAGCCTTACAGAAGAGAGGATCCGATGACGTTCCTGATTGTTGGCGCGAGCCTCACCGGCGCCAAAGCAGCGGAGGAGCTACGCGCGCGCGGCTTCGACGGCCGCGTGGTGCTGGTCGGCGCCGAACCAGAACGCCCCTACGAGCGCCCACCGCTGACAAAGGACTACCTGCGTGGCGAGTCGGAGCGCGTTACGGCATACGTCCACGAGGCCGACTTCTACGCGAAGCAAGAGATCGACCTGTGGACCGGCGCAAGGGTGATCGCGATCGAGCCCGGGGCGTCACGGGTGAGGCTGGACGACGGCCGGACGCTCGGCTACGATCGGCTGCTGCTCGCGACAGGCGCCGAACCGCGCCGGATCCCAGTTCCCGGCGCTGACCTCGACGGTGTCTGCTACCTTCGCACGCTGGCCGACTGCGACCTGCTGCGTGAGCGACTCGAGGTCGGCGGGCGGGTGGTCGTGGTCGGTGCCGGCTGGATCGGCAGCGAATTCGCGGCCTCGGCGCGCCAGCGCGGGCTCGAGGTCACCGTCATCGATCCACACACGCTGCCGAACGAGCGGATCTTCGGCAGCGAGATCGGCGCCTTTTACCGAGCCGTGCACGACCAGCACGGCATAACGCTCTTGCTCGGCGATGAGATCGATTCGTTCCAGGGCAACGGCTCGGTCGAACGGGTGCGGACCGCGCGCGGCGCCGTGATCGAGTGCGACTTCGCCGTCGTCGGCATCGGCGTCGTGCCACGCGTCGGGCTCGCCAGCGACGCCGGCCTGGAGGTGGACAACGGCGTCGTCGTTGACGCGAACCTCCAGACGTCTGCGCCGCACATCTTCGCGGCCGGTGACGTCGCGAACGCCTGGCACCCCTTCTACCATCGGCGGATCCGCGTCGAGCACTGGGCGAACGCGCTCCACCAGGGGCCAGCCGCGGCGCGGGCGATGCTCGGGCAAAGGGTCAGCTACGATCGCATCCCGTACTTCTTCTCTGACCAGTACGACGTCGGCATGGAGTATTCGGGATACGCGCCGCAATGGGATGACGTCGTGTTCCGCGGCGACCGCGCGGGCGGAGAGTTCATCGCGTTCTGGTTGCGCGGCGGGCGCGTCGCGGCTGGCATGAACGTCAACGTCTGGGACGTGAACACCCACGTCGAAGCGCTGATCCGGTCGCGCAGGCAGGTCGAGGTGGCCGCGCTGACCGACCCCGGCACTGCGCTTGACTCGCTGGCCCGCGAGCCTGCCGCTGGTAGCTGACATTCAAATGCATTTCACCTAACGGCATGCGCGCGGCGGACCTCCATCCCGCGCCGCTGGCGCAAGCCCGAGCGCGCACGTCGGCCGATCACTCGGATCTGCAGACCTCGGGTCACCTCGGATCTGCGAACGGCGGGTCAGGTGGCTCTCCCCACCAGCCGCGCAGGAAACTCATCGCGTGCTCACAGGCGCCCGCTAGCGGGCCGCTCGGGTGGCGCAGCGCCTCGCCTATGAGTTGCCCGATCCTGTCCGCGACATCGGCGAGGACCTGTTCGGGCGTCGCCTCGCGGGCCGAGCGGTACCCGATCACCGCGCCGGCGTTGCACACGAAGTCGGGCAGCGCCACGATTCCTCGCTGGCGCAGGACATCGGCGCCGTCCCGGGTGTAGGGGACGTTCGCGGCGGGCGCGACGATACCGACGGCGGCGGGAAGCGACTCGGCTGCCCGACGGCTGATCACGCCCGGGCGGGCCCCGGGGACAACGACGTCGGCGTCCACCGCAGCAAAGAGCTGACCTGGCGGGCCGAGCCCGCCGCCATAGTGGGCGACGCACTCATCGGCGTGAACGCGGCGCAGCGCGAGCAGTCGCTCAACGTCGAGCCCTGATGAGCCCGTGAGGCATCCCGCGACGGTGGAGACGGCAACCACGCGACCGCCACGTTTAACGACCTCACGGGCCACGCCGCTGCCCACCTTGCCGAACCCCTCGATGGCGACCGACCGGCCCTCCCACCCGTCACCCCGCCGAGCGCGTAGGGCCGTCTCCGCGGCCACCACCACGCCGAATCCGGTGAGGACATCCTCGAACGGCATCCCGTCGACGATCGCGCCAATGGCGGTCGGCGGGGCCTTGCCCTCGCGCAGCGGTGCGAAATCCTGCTCGGAGGTGCCCATGTCCGGCCCGGTGAGGAACCGGCCTGAATCGACCAGTGGGCGAATCTCCGCGCAGTAGCGGGCCATCCGGCTGGCCCTGCCGACGCGGTCGGCCGGGTCGCCCACGACGCCGGCCTTGGCACCGCCGATCCGCTCGCCCAGCACCGCGAACTTGTAGGTCATGGCCCGAGCCAGCAAGGCCACCTCGGCCTTCGTGACGTCCGGCGCCAGGCGCGTCCCCCCGGCCGAGAATGGGGCGCCGGGAAGGTCGAACACGACGAACCCGGGAACCGAGCCCAGCTCGAGGGTCTCCGCGTGGCGAGCGCCGCCCACGTGGCCGCCGCGCGCAGGACCGCCGCCTGCAGGGCCGCGTGCCGGGCCGCCGCGAGCCGGGCCGCCGCGTGCGGGGCCGCTTGCCCCATCCGGCTCACCTGACATGGCCGCTCCAGTTGATCTGACCGCTGACCTGTGCCCAACACGTGAAGTCTGCCGTAGCGCATGGACGGCGCGGGCAGCGAGGTGTCGCCGACGGCGACCGCCACGACGAACCTGCGGTCCGTGACCGCCGACGATCGTCGGCCGGGAAGCTGGCAGCCGCGGCGCGCCGCGGCTGCCACGATGGGAGTTTCCAGAAATCTGGGAACTGGGCCAGATTCGTTGACCGGTGGGCGCTCTTCCGCGCATCCTCGTCTGACGAGCAAAGCCCGTCACGTGCCGATCCCGGCCCATCACGTGCGGATCGTCGATAAGGAGGCCCTCGCGATGGCTGACCGCAGTGAGCTGGCGGGTCGCCCAATCCGTGCCCCGATGCCTGCGCGCACGCGCAAGCGCTGGGCAGCGGCGGGCGGCGTCGCCGGGCTGTGGATGCTCCTTCTCGTCGGCACACACTCCATCGTCGGCGGCACCGCGTTGGTGCTACTGATCGCAGCACTCGCCATAGGGGGCGTGCTCACCCTGCGGTGCTTCGGCATTGACCGCGATCATCCATGGGTTCAGCGTGCCGCAACGCGGCCCTGGCGCGACGGACGTGACGTGCTGCAACTGGCTCTTCGGCGCCTGAACGAGGTGTTTGTCATCACCCCGAGCGGCGCCCTGCTGGCCCCAAACCTTGTCGAGCTGCGGATGAATCCCGCCGACGTGGCGTCGCTGACCCAGCTGATGGAGCTCGAAGTAATCAACTCAAGCGCGAGCGAACTGTACGAGGGCAAGGTGGCCGCGCACGGCGCGCGCCTGGCCGGCGCCGGCCCCGTCGAGGTCGGCGTCATCGCCGACCCAGCGGTTCCGGTCGGCCGTTACCGGCTCAAGCAGGGCAGGCGAGCCAACGCGGGTCGCGCCGTGGCCGGGAACGGCCTGGCGCCGCACCATGATGGGCGCGTCCAGGTCACTCAATCCGTGGCGCCGACCCTCGCCACGGACGTGATGACGGTCGCAGCGCCGTCGCCTGTGCCGCTGCTCCGGCTGGTGACCAAGGGTTGCGTCGCGGAGACCCGCGTTTCCGGCGCCCGCGCCGGCCGGGGCAGCGACGTCGAGTTGCCGCTGCCGGACGAGCCCACCGTGTCGCGGGTTCATGCCGAGTTCACCTTCGCAGAAGGCGAGTGGCGGATCACCAGCCTCGGACGCAACGGCGTGCTGGTGAACGAGATGCCGTTCGTCGACGAGCACCCTATCCGCCACGGGGATTCGATCAGGTGGGGCGCCCATTCCGGCGCGCTTGTGTCAAAGGTGGAGGTCAGCTGACTCCAGGTATGCCGCGGGCGCAGCTGCCCGCCGGGCCGCGAGCGAGCCATCAGCGAGCCTTACGATGTTGCGGCTGGCGGCTATGGTGGCCCGCAAGCGAGCCTCAGCGGACGGTGCGGAATTGGCGACGGCACGACTCGTGATCTGGTCCCCCGAGCTTGGCATGCGGGTGGACTGCCCGCGCGATGAGATCACCTGGCTTGACCGGCGCCTGCTCAGCGCGGACACCGACCCAACGCTGCACCGCTCACCGCGCTGCGCCGGCCTGCGGTACCTGGACCACGGATGGGAGTTGTTCAGCCACGACACCAGCCACGAGGTGTACCTCGGACCGAACGCGAGCGAGGCTGGATACGAGAAGGTGCGCGCCGCCCCCATGCACGTGCTGCCGGCGGCACGAGCCGGGTTCCAGCCGAACCCGCTGCGGCTTGAGGGCGGAACGTGGCTGGTCAGCGTGGGGAAGTGGGTCGTGAGGCTGCACGTCGACGGCGCACGTGAGAAAGGCAGCGGCCGCGCCGATCAAGGGACCGTGACCCAAGAGCACCGTGGCCGTGCCCGTGACGCTTCTGCGCGCGGCCGCCGGATCCGGCCGCTGCCCGGCGCGGTGCGCAGCGTTCGGAACTACTTCGACCGCAAACCCGCAGCTCGCATGGCGATCGCGTACTACTACCAGGAGTTCATCCTCGGCGCCGTGGGCCCGCAGGCCGTGCCGATGATCGAGGTGGCCGCCGCATTGGACCTAACGGGCGACGCGGCGGTTTCCGAATACAAGAAGGAGCTTCAGCGCCTGATCTGGAACGAGCAGGGCCACCAGCGCGAGCTCGCCGAATTCCTGGTCGCCAACGGCCTCATCAACAAGGCGGACACCGAACTTGCCAACAAGATAGCTGCCGCCAACGAGCGCAGCGGCAAGACCAAGGCGGCGCGGGCGCGGCTGCTGTACAGGCACAAGAAGCGCAATGAACAGAAGGCTTCCCGCTAGCGCGAGATCATCGGCGGTTGGGCGTCGCTCGCCCGGCGGGCCTGACTGACCTGATGGTCCGGCGCCCGTTTCAGCCGTCGCGATGCACGGTCGCGGGATCGAATGCGGGCAGGCACACGGCGATGTAGTCCGCGCCTTCCGGGCCCGGGGTGCTGTAGCGCACCCATTCGCGCGGCCTGGTATGCACACCCTGCCCGGCCTGGACCGTCATCTGGCCATCGTCGAACTCCACGACGAGGGCGCCGCGCAGCACGATCGTGAACTCGTCGAACTCCGGCTGCTGTGCGGGCTCTGCCCAGCCGGACGGGCTGCGCATGTGGGCGATGCTGACCCGGGCCTCGTCGGTGTTGACGCGCCCCACGTACTCGTCGATCAGCTTGGTTGGCTCACCGCCCGCAGCCACCCGGCTCGGCTCACCGATCAGTTCAGGCATGCCCGCAAGTATCCACCGGCGGTTGCTGATCGCCTCCCGGCGGGTACCACTCACGGCGTCGAGTGCCGGGTTCACGGCGTCGAGTCCCCGGTTCACGGCGTCGAGTGCCGGCGAGGAGCGTGTGACAGGACGCGCGGCCGTTCGGGATAAATATCCGCCGCACCCTCTTCGGCCGCAGCCTGCCGCGCTCCACCCAGGCCGGAGGCGGGGGTCGGCGGGCGGCGCGCGGGGGCCGGCTGTCGGCATGGGGAGGCCAGGTGAGAATATGACGCTATGGCGAATTGTGTGCATATTGATGCGGCTGACGCGGCCCAAAGCGCACCGGCACCCAGGACGCCTGACGGCTGTGAAGAATGTCTGGCGGCCGGGCAGCAGTGGGTCAGCTTGCGGCTTTGCCTGAGCTGTGGCCATGTGGGCTGCTGTGATTCCTCGCCGGGGAGGCACGCGAGCGCGCACAATGGCGGGACTGGGCATCCGGTGATCCGGTCGTTCCAGCCGGGCGACACGTGGCGTTATTGCTTCGTGGACCAGGTCACGGCGCCGTAGCCGCTGAGCCGGCCCGTTGGACCGGGCCTGCGACCTGCCCGTTCGAGGTGGTGCGAGGGGAGCCATATCCCGGTGTGGCTGCCGCACGGCCAGGGGGCACCCGGTGTCCGCGAGATCGTGCCAGATATCCGGCGCCAGATCTGCCAGCACAACGCCAGCAGTACGCCGGCGGCGGCCGCCAGTGCCCCGGCCGAAGCACTCGGCAGCCGCCGCCGGAGCGCGGTGCCTGCGACAGCCGCCGCGGCGATGAGCCCGACGCCTGCTCAGGTCGCCGTGGTGAGGCCCGGCAGTAGCGGCGACGCGTGCCCGCCCGCCTGCCACACCTCACCCCGGGGGCGGTGCGGCCATCCATGACCGTGGAGCACCAAGCGTACTTGTCTATGGGGTTCCACCAGTTATCGCCCGGGAACCGGCGCGTCTGGGTCGCGTGTGCAGGACCTCGGTGCGTGAAGTCGTTCAACACCGGCGCCGACATGCCATTGAACGGAATCCGCGCGTGCGTTACGCGGGCAAGCCTGGGCGGCCGGTGGCCCGAGGGGTCTGGTGATCATGTAGGGAGGCTGCCGCCTAGTGATTTGTGGGAACGGTGCCGCCTGGCGGTGTGTAGGCGGCGAGCAGAACCGCATTGATCATCTGGGCGGCATCGCCGACCTCAAGCCGCCCGGCTGTGACCTCTCCCGCGGCGCCGTGCACGATGTTGTAGAAAATGGCCACCAGCCACAACGCGGGCAGGTCGGTGCGGAACACGCCGTCGCGCTGGCCGCGCTGTATCAGCTCCTGAACACGGCGCAGTGGCTGGTCGTGCATGGTGCGTATGTGTTCAGCTGGGAGTTCGCGCTCCGCGGCGTGCAGCAGCGACCGGCACTGGTCGATGATCCGCCAGGATGCTGTCACCAGCCGGGTCAGCGCGTCACGCGCGTCGCCGGTGAGGTCCACTGTGCTGAGCGCCTGGTGGGCCTCGCGCAGGGTTCGGGCGAACACCGCGTGGAGGAGTTCGGCGCGGGTGCCGAAGTGCCCGTAAAGCGTGACCCGCCCGACCCCGGCGGCCTGCGCGATGTGAGCCATGCTGGCCTGCGGATCGCGGGTCAGGCAGGTCAGCGCGGCGTCCTGGATCGCGGCGATATTGCGCCGCGCGTCGGAACGCTTCCCGCGCAGGCCGACGGACTCCGCCTCCGTGTCTTTCACTGCGAACCCTTTCGTCTCACCCGTCTCGTCCGCTGCGGACCCCTGGGTCTCGTCCGCAGCCAACCGCTCGTGTCGTCGGCTGCGGACCCCTGGTCTCGTCCGCCGCGAGTTCCTGGTCGCCGCATCCTGCCACCCCGATTATCCAGAACACAGCTGTGTGAGTTAGTCTCGGGTCAGATGCTAACTCATACATGTGTGTCTAGGTTACGACGTGAATCATGTACTGCTCGCGGAGTTGCCGATGACCGGCCAGACCCCGGCGGCGGCGGAGCGCCGCGCCGGTCACACGCCACCACACCCGCGCCGCTGGCTGGCGCTCGGCCTGCTCGGCCTGGCACAGTTCATGCTTGTCCTCGACGTGACCGTGGTCAACGTCGCGCTGCCCAGCATCGAAGCCAGCCTGCACTTGTCACGGGCCGCCCTCACTTGGGTGATCACCGCCTACGCGCTGTGCTTCGGCGGGCTGATGCTGTTCGGCGGCCGAAGCGCGGACCTGTTCGGCCCTCGCCGCGTCCTTCTCACCGGCCTAACGATCTTCACAGCAGCGTCCCTCGCGACTGGCCTGGCCCAGGGCGCCGCCGTCATGCTCGGCGGGCGTGCGGCGCAGGGCATCGGCGCCGCGCTGATGTCCCCGGCCGCCTTGTCGATCGTCACCGTTACCTTTCACGGCCGTGAAAGGAACAGGGCACTCGGCGTCTGGGCGGCCATCGCGGGCGTTGGCTCGGCGATCGGTGTCCTGCTCGGTGGCGCGCTTACCGCGGGTCCCGGATGGCAATGGATCTTCTTCATCAATGTGCCTGTCGGGCTCGGCCTGCTTATCGCCCTTCCCGCCGTCGTCACTGCGCGGCGGCCCGACGGCCGCCGCCGGATTGACCTGCCGGGCGCGATGACAGTCACGGCCGCTACCGGCGCAGCCATCTACGGGCTGATCAACGTCGGTGACCATGGCTGGGCCGCGCCGTCCACGATCGTTCCGCTCGCCGTCGCTGTCGGCCTTTACGGCGGATTCGCGGTACTCGAACGAACAGTGCGCGAGCCGCTCATGCAGATGCGAATGCTCGCAAGACGCCCGGTGGCGGCCGGTGCGTTCCTCATGCTGACCGCGACTGGCCTGTTGCTCGCTGGGTTCTTCCTCGGCTCGTTCTACCTGCAGGACCTGCGTGGCTACAGCGCGCTGACAACGGGCCTGCTGTTCGTCCCAGTCGCGGTCGGCACGATCGCGGGCGCGCACACCGCGAGCCGGGCAGTGGGCGCCGTCGGCCGCAAGATCGTAGCCTGTGCCGCGCTCAGCGTTACTGCGGTCGGTGCCGGCGCGGCGGCCTTGTGGATCTCACCGCCGGCGCTCGTGGTGGGCGTCAGCGTGGCCGCCGTGGGTCTTGGCGCCACCTTCGTTGCCGCCACTACGACCGCTCTGAGCGAGGTCGACGACCAGGAAGCCGGGCTCGCCTCCGGAGTGCTCAACACATTCCATGAGCTTGGTGGCGCCATGGGCATCGCGGTTGTCTCCAGCGTCGCCGCGCACAGCCTCACCACCGGGACCCTGTCAGGCTTCCGCCACGCCTTCGCGTTCACCGCCGTCGCGGCGCTGATCGGCGTCATGCTGGCGAGCATGCTCGTGCCCAAAGGCAAGCCGCCTGGGGGATCACTGGGCCATGTTCACTAGGCCGAAGTTCCTCCTGGGCTAGACGAGTAATCACAATCGCGGCGGTCGAACAGGCTGGTGTGGGCTGCGGCCGAGGAAACAGACGAGCCGGTCAGATGGGCTGGCCGCCGGCGACGTGGCGACGGCCGCCGCGAATCGCGGGTAACGGGTCTCAGATGTGATCACCAACGATGCGATCTCGAGCATGTCCGCGGCGAGCGCGGGCGGGATCGGCTGGCGCTGCCCGCACGCCTGGGAGATGTCCCAGCCGTGCGCGGCGATCTCCAGGGCGCCGGTGCTGGCCACGATGCTGCTCATCAGCGGAAGATCGGCGATCGCGATGACGAGGTCCTGATGACCGGCCACGGTCCACGCCCCGAGCACCTGCCTGGCGCGATCGCGGAAGGCCGCAACCGGGTCAGCCGCTTCATCGACGCCGGCTTCAGCTGGGCCGGGACCGACGCGACCGGTGTCGACACTCTCCTGCAGCACGTCAAGCGAGTCAGTGACATGCCGCATCAACATTCGCAGGTCCCAGCCGGCGCAGGGAGTCGGCCGCGAGAGGGCGTCCGGCGTGACGGCGCACAGCGTTCCAACGGCGTAGCAGATCGCGCGTTCCAGCAACGCCACGCCGTCGGTCATGACATTCATTGGCTCGGCCACGCGGTCGCCTCGTCCGTCTGGCTGTGAGGACCCTGTCGCACGTACAGACTCACGGTTCCGCGAAAACGAATCGGTCGACGACAGATGAAGCTGGGGCGTCAAACGACTTTGTACTCCGCAGTGTTGCTCGGCCCCAATATTCCTGCCCCCGTAGCGACACTCCGGAGTACAAAGTTGAAAGGATCAATCGCGCGGATCACAGCTGGGGAGGAGCGGCGGGCGCAGGAGACCGGAGACGGCCTCGCCTAGGCGGCCAACGAGGGCCGGCGCCCGATCTAACCGACGGCCGGCACCGATGAAGGAGGGTCAAAATGGCCGATACGAGCGTCACGTGAAGCCGGCCGACCTTGCGCAGGTGGCGGACGAACTCTATGCGCTTGCTCCAGCCGAGTTCAGGTCCGCGCGCGACGAGCGGGCGGACCAGGCGCGCGCGGCGGGCGACCGGGGCCTCGCGGGTGCGATCAAGAAGCTGCGCCGCCCCACCGTGAGCGCCTGGCTGGTGAACCAGCTCGCCCGCCAGGCCGCCGACCAGATAGCGGAGCTGCTCGAGCTGGGTGAGCAGCTACGCCAGGCGCAGCAGAGCATGGCCGCGGACCAGCTGCGGCAACTGTCGGCGCAGCGCCGCCGGAAGGTCGTTGCGGTCACCGAGGAGTCCAAACGGCTAGCCGCGCAGGCGCGGCAATCATTCAGCGTCCAGGTCGAACGCGAGGTGGAGGCCACGCTCGAGGCCGCACTTGCCGACCCCAGCGCCGCTGACGCGGTCCGTTCGGGGCGGTTGACCAGCGCCCTTTCCTATGCGGGGCTCGGCGGCATCGACCTTTCTGACGCGGTCGCCGTGCCCTCGGCGCCGTCGCGGCCCGGACAGCCGAGCCGGGGCGGGCAGAAACCCACGGCAGGCCGGGCCGAACCGACCCGGCAAGCTGCGCAAAGGTCCGCTGAGGCGGCCGGAGATACCGCAGAGTCCGCAGTTGCGCAGCGCAAGGCGCGTGAGGCCGAACGCGCCAGGCAAGACCTGGCCGACGCTGACGAGGCGGTCGATGAAGCGCGGGCGGCCCTTGATGAGGCGGAGCGGCAGGTCGTCATCGCCGGTGACGAGCACAGGGCGGTTCAGCGCGAGATCGAAGAACTTGAGCAGCGGCTGGACCAGGCGCAACAGCGGGAGGCCACGATCGCGCGGGCGGTCAGGGACGCCAGACGCAGCCGGGACGCGGTCGCCCGGGCACTGCAAACGGCGGAGCGGCGGCTGGCCCGAGCCCAGGCGAAGGCAAAGGAGCGGGCGTGACTGACGCTGTCGGTGTGACTGGCGAGATCTAAGTGGCCGGACGGGCACGATTGCTCATAAGGGAACAATGACCGGCGCTGGGGCAGTGTCACGATGCGTCCGCCGTTATGGCAAATCGGGCATTACCCGCTGCGGACCGGGTAGCGGATCACTGAGGCAGCAGGAGGTGCGATGGCACGCCCCATCTGGACCGGATCACTCGCCTTCGGG
>WNGD01008220.1_pt1 | contig 16396 bp, 14 predicted proteins | sample 5400671 | NCBI WGS metagenome assembly WNGD01 (sample SAMN13153369, study PRJNA577476) | soil metagenome | isolation source: 40 cm soil or saprolite under grassland replicate 2 | place: USA:California | collected 2016-06-15 | reverse complement strand
ATCAGCGATCGAGCCATCCGCGAAGCGCAGCCGCACCTCCGGACGTTGGCTTCCATACCATTCGTTCAGATGCTCGCCTTTTCCGGCTCCACAGCTCATCGGAACATGGCGACGATGGAAGATCTTGATCTGTTTATGATTGTCGAAGATGGCAAGCTGTGGGCCGTTTTCGTGATTGCGATGGTCTGGGCCAAGCTGAAGGGTCTTCGAAAGCAGCTTTGCATGAATTACGCGATCAGCGATGGCGCGCTGCCGTTATTTGAACACGACGCATTCACAGCACAGCAGGTCGCTTCACTGAAACCTTTCTACGGTAAGACGGTTTACGACCGCTTCCTGGAAAAGAATCCCTTTGTCCGAGTGCATTTCCCGAATTTCACCCCGGCTCGGCACCGCGAGCGCTATGCTGAAATCCAGGTGTCACCGCTGAAGGGGGTTCTCGAAAGCGTGCTACGATTCGGCCCAATACAACTGCTGGAACGATTCAGCCGAGCAATCCTCGGACGGTATTTCCGGCGGAAGGTCGGCCACCTACCGAAGTCCACCGACTGCGATGTACTGCTTGAACCGCGCCGGCTGAAGCTCCACCTGGCCAGCCACAAGCGAACAATCCTGAAGAAAATGGGCTCCGAGTAGAGGAGGACCTCATTTTCTACGCGCCGTTCCGGGTCTTTTCGCTCCAACCGCGAATCAACGTAGCGAAGCAGACACGAACGTCGAGAGCGAAGGACCAGTTGCGCACGTAGTAAAGGTCGTGGCGAAGGCGCTCTTCGAGGCTGGTGTAGCCGCGCCAGCCGTGAACTTGAGCATAGCCCGTGAGGCCGGGCCGAACCGTGTGGCGCAGGTCGTAGTAGGAGTGTTCCCGCCGGAACTCGCGAGTGAATTCGGGGCGTTCGGGGCGCGGACCCACAAAGCTCATATCGCCCCGGAGGATATTCCAGAGTTGAGGAAGCTCATCAAAACCAGATCGCCGCAGGTAGTATCCGATCCCCGTGCACCGTGGATCATTCGGGACGGACCAGATCGCGCCCAGGTCACGTTCGGCCTGCTCCAGCATGGTTCTGAATTTGATAATGGTGAAGCGGTGCCCGTCCAACCCAACACGGGTTTGGCGATAGAGGACCGATCCACCATCACTTAAACGCACGACGGCCGCGATGACGGCCAGTGCCGGGGCGAGCAGAATCAGCGTAGCTGCCGATACAATCACATCGGCTGCTCTCTTAGTAGCACCCGCAAATCCCGTAACGGACTTATGCGGGCTGAGCTCGGAAGCTCTGACGTTCCTGTTTCTCTTCGATTCGGGCTGTGACGAATTTCCGAATTTTGGTTTGGAAGGCTTCACGAGAAAATCTCTCCACTCGATGTCGTACCTGCTCTGCAGGCCAACCCATTGCTTCAAACTTGCGGATGGCCTGGATGAGGTCGTCCGGATGTTGATCCGCGAAAAGGATTCCGTTTACTCCATCCTGAACAGTTTCTGACGATCCGCCGGCGCTGAAGGCGATTACGGGACAAGCGCAGGCTTGTGCTTCAATGGCAACCATTCCGAAATCTTCGCGTGCCGCGAAGACCAGAGCCCTGGCGCTCCGGTATAGACGGCGCAATTCTTCGTCCGTCACCCAGCCGCGCAGCTCGACAGTGCTCCCGGCCATATTCCGGAGTCTTTTTAACTCCGGCCCACTGCCGGCGATAACCAGCCGGCGACCCAGCGTATTGAAGGCTTGCACCACAATATCGAAACGCTTGTACGGGACCAGTGCTCCCACGGCCAGATAAAAATCCTCACGCCGATCGGGACTTGCCGGAGTAAAAAAGTCAGTGTCGATCGGGGGCTCAATTACTTCGGCGTCACGGCCGTAGTACGCGCGGATTCGCTCCCGGACAAATCGGGAGTTTGCAATGAAGGAATCCACGCGGCTGGCGGCCTCGCAATCCCACCGCCGAAGCCGAGAACGGACGATTGCGAATAGTGCGCGGCGAAGAGGGCTCAAGTGGTAATCGTCTTCGGCATCCCAGAGGTATCGCATCGGGGTATGGCAATAGCAAACATGAACCGCGTGGCGACAATGAACACCCTTGGCTACCGCATGGCTGGAACTTATGACCAGATCGTATCCCGTCAAATCCCAGGCTTCGACGGCTGAAGGAAACAGCGGCAATAAGTTTCGATAATACCGGTGTATCCCCGGAATGAAGTTCAACCAGGAGGTCACAATTTGATGTGATTCAATGCGCGGCGAGACTCTTCCTGTCTTGTGGAAAAGAGTATAGATCGTGGCTTGAGGATAGATCTCCAGCAGTGATTCCAGGACCTTCTCTCCGCCTCGCATCCCGTTTAGCCAATCGTGGACTATCGCAACGCGCATTTTTAGTCTGCCATTGTGGCTGGCGCTCAATCCGCCATGCAACCGCAAACCTGTATAATCGGTGTCCGGAATATAACACAAAGCGGGGGGACGGGACCCGTTAAAGAAAAGGCGTTGTACCAAACTACGCCTGGCCCGTGGGCCGGACGCAAAACAATTGACATGAAGCTGACGAACGATCCTTTCGCGTTAAAAGTCACGGCCGGCCTGGTTCTTGCCGGGCTGTTATTGTTTGGCGCTTCCTTCAACGATCCTTTTCACTTTGATGACACGCTCATCGCGAATGACAGCAACGTCACGAATGGGGCCCGTTGGGCTCACTTTCTCAACCCCTTTTATCTTCGCCAGCTCACATTTTTCAGCTTCTACTTGAATCATCTTGTTGGTGGCCTGAATCCCTCTGGATATCACGTCGTCAACGTCGCATTGCACATTGCCAATGCGGTATTGCTGTACTTGCTCCTTGGTAGATTTGTGGAGAGATGGCTAGCGATTGTTGCGGCGGCAATATTTCTGGTTCATCCCATTCAAACCGAACCGGTGCTGTACGTGTATCAGCGATCGATACTGCTGGCGTGTTTTTTCTCGTTGCTTGCATTGATCGCTCTTGTGGAACGGAGACACTGGCTAGCCGTTGTGTTCTTCATGTGCGCGTTCGAGGGTAAAGAGTCCGCAATCGCAGTGCCGCTCGCTCTAGTAGTCTTGTATGAATCGACGAAAGTGTGGAACACGAAATCCCCTCCTGCTCTTGTGAAGAGCCGTTCTGGCGACTCCGTCACACCTTCACTAGGCCACCATTACACGATTGCGCTTTTCGCAGGCGCGGCCGTATTGGGAGTCATTACGCTCGGTCTGCTTGCGTACTGGGAAGAGCAAACCGTCGGCATTGGCGCGGCGGATCAAATCAGCCCACCTCGGTACTTCTTGACCGAGACGCGCGTGATTTACACTTACCTCAGACTGTTGTTCTTTCCGTATCCGCAGTCGCTCGAATACGAGTTTCCGGAATCGCCCGGAATTCTTCCGCCACTAGGGATCCTGGTGATACTGGGAACGGGCTGGTGGCTCTCGATGCACGAGCGATCCCGTCTGGCCGGGCTTTGTATGCTGGCGTTCTTCATTTTGCTCGCGCCTACATCCAGCGTCGTTCCCAGCAAAGATGCTGCATTTGAGCACCGGCTTTATCTGCCGATGCTTGCATTTTCTGTGTGGGCGGCATATGCGTTGTCCCGAATTCCTCGCCGCTCGTGGGTGGGAATCGGACTGTTCTGCGTCCTGAGTGTGATGACGATCCGCCGCGGCACGGTGTGGTCCTCGGATATCGCACTGTGGGAGGACACGGCAAAGCATGCCCCCCTCAAGGCTCGTGTGTGGTTTAATCTTGGAGGCGCATACCTGAACAGCGATCCGGAAAAGGCACGAGCCGCTTTGCTTCGCGCGCTAGAGCTTCAACCTGATTTTACTGAGGCTCTATATGACCTCGGAGTCATCGAGCAGGGACGGGGCAACTGGAGTTCGGCGCTGGCTTACTATGAACGCGTAGTACAGATACAATCCGGATACTGGCCCGCCTGGAACAATATGGGAAACACGTTATTTACGATGGGTGAACGCGAGCGAGCGCTGGAATACTTCGAAAAAACTTTGCGCTTGAATCGGGACTACTGGCCAGCGCAATATAACATCGCTATAGTTCATTTCATGAACGGTCGATATTCCGAGGCTCTGCCGCGGCTGAAAACAGTTCTGGACTGGCGCCCGGATTTTCGAGAGGCGCGATACCTGCTGGCCCTTTCACTCACCCGGGCAGGGTACCGAGCGTCAGCCGACGAGGAATGGAAGAAATTGGGTGAGGTTACTGCGGCCGAATCTCGGATCACCCCCACGATGATTTTGGCGCCCAATCGACCCTAACTGAAGCGTGCGGCTGCCGAACGCTAAACAAAAGGAGAAAGTTGATGAAGCGGGTGCTATTGAGTGTTATTTGGATTCTCACCGCGACGGTTATTTGCTCGGCTCAGACAAGCTTTTATTTTCCACAAGTCGCGGACGGTATCCAGAGCGATGGCATTTCGTGGAAGACGACATTATTCGTTACCAATCCCGCAGTTGTGGGGACTGCGAACGCGGCAGTAACAATTGAATTTACCACTTCTGCCGGTGCGCCGTTCAATTTGTCTTTTGATGGAACTGGCTTCACCGCGAGCGGAAACACAGTGACATTCCAAATTTCAGGAGGCCAGACCCGCAAAATCGTTTCGAGAGCCACAGGCGCGTTGGCCGTCGGTTATGCAAAAGTGACGAGCACCGGCAATGTGGCGGGAACGGCAATATTTTCCGAGTTTGCCCCCAGCGGAATCTTGATTTCTGAAGCGGGTGTCCCTTCGTCGAACGCCCTTACGAGGCAATCCATCTTTGTGGATACACAGTCGGGATTCAGCACCGGCGTCGCATATGCGAATCCGGACGCAGGACCAGCATCGATCACATTACAGCTCTTGAACTCTGAAGGGGTCAATGTGGTTCCGTCCACTGGACGAACGCTAGCAGGAAACCAGCACACCGCCGCTTTCGTTAGCGAGTTATTCCCGGCGGCACCGGCTTTCGCCGGCACAATGCAGATCACGAGCGCTCCTGTGGCGCTGGCCGCGATTGCGTTGAGATTTGCCCCGACTGGTCAGTTCACGACACTGCCACCCATTTCCATTGCGTCTCTTCTGAATCCGGCTGTGGAATGGCTCCAGCAGCGCCCGTGGCTTACGCCGCTCACGTCGTTCGCAAAACTGTTAGGCAGCCTGCAGTTCAGGCTTGGTTAGCGATGAGGGGCGGGCCGCTTGTTCTCGCCGCCGCTATTGTTGCGGGTGGCGTGGAGCAGGCGGCCAGGCCCACTCCGCAGCAGAATCTTGTGGAGCAAGCCTTGGAGATCCATCGTGAATCGCCGCTGATTGACGGCCACAACGACCTTCCCTGGAGATATCGAGAAAGGGTTTCCGGGGATCTGTCAAAGATCGATCTTCGTCAATGGCAACCCGACCTGCACACCGATATTCCGCGATTGAAACAAGGCAGCGTCGGAGGTCAATTCTGGTCGGTCTACGTGCCGGCATCAACGCAAGGAAAGGAAGCCGTCCGGGCGACGCTGGAGCAGATCGATATCGTTTATCAAATGATGGACCGTTATTCGGATACATTTGGCCTTGCGGGGACTGCCGCCGATGTGGAGCGAATCTTCAGAACGGGAAAGATCGCTTCACTGATCGGCATCGAGGGTGGACACTCCATTGATAATTCACTCGCCACTCTTCGGATGTTTTACAAGCTGGGCGCCCGCTACATGACGCTAACGCATAGTTCGAATACTCCGTGGGCCGATTCCGCGACGGACGAGCCGGTCCATGAAGGCCTCACGACGTTCGGCGAAGCCGTTGTACGTGAGATGAACTGGCTCGGCATGATGGTGGACCTCTCGCACACCTCGCCAGATACCATGAACGATGCGCTCCGTGTTACGCAGGCGCCGGTCATTTTCTCTCACTCCTCAGCGCGTGCTGTAAACGATCATCCTCGCAATGTCCCCGACGATGTACTTGCGAAACTGCCTGCCAACGGCGGTATCGTCATGGTGACGTTCGTTCCCGCTTTCGTTTCACAGGAAGTTCGCGAATATGATGCGTTGCCCGCCGACCAGAAGCAGCCCGGGCCGCCGCCCCACGCAACAATGGCGCAGGTGGCGGATCACATCGATCACATCCGGAAGATCGCAGGAATCAACCATATTGGTATAGGTTCGGATTTCGATGGCATCACGAGCGTTCCCCAGAACCTGGAGGATGTGTCGAAATATCCGGCGCTCACCGCAGAATTGCTGCGGCGCGGCTATAGTAAAGATGACGTCGAGAAGATCCTCGGCCAGAATGTGCTGCGCGTGATGAGGCAAGTCGAACAGGTCGCCGCACGCCTGCAGCAAGAGCGTCCGCCCTCCGCTGTGATTTTCGACGGCCGGAATTAGATGAAGGGGCCAGAGGTCAGGAGTCGGGGGGTCAGGTCAGCGATCATTCTCTGATGCCTGCCCCCTGGCCCCTGTCGAGAAGCGGAGACCCTGGAGGTAGGCTTTAAGTTCGGCGTGTTCCTTCCTCTTCTGCATAATGCGGGACAGTTCGATCGAAGGGTCTTCGAGCATAGTGACGATTTCGAGCGCTATCACTTCGAGCTCGGCATAGGCGCGCTCGATTTCCTTCTTTCGGGCCTCGAAATCGCCGGTTCGTTCTTTTAGTGCGGCTTCGAAATCTTTTCGAACTTCCTGCATAATCTCACCTGGGCACCCAGGAGGGATTCCTGGATCTGGGCCTGAAAACCCGAGTTGATCGACTGAATCTCTTCGGAGATCCGTCCCAGCTCAGCACTTAGCGAATCCAGTGGTTCGCGTAGAGAATCCCCAGTTACTGTCGCGTCCTCAGTTGTGTGCCGCGAGGTTATGGGCATATTGCCTCGTTACTGTATTTGAAAATGAAAGGGAGTGTGCATTCCGCCGGAATAGGAGAGCAAGCTCGGTGCCACCGCCTTCCGGCCACCAAAGCCCAATGAATTCCGGCGATTAGCCGGGCACGGCCAGCGGTTGTTAAGAATGTTGCTTCCGGAACGGGATCAAAATCGCCCATGCTAAGATAGTGGTTTTCGAGGGAGACCAGATGACGACTCGCTCCGAGCTCAAATCATTCCTTGACGATTTGAAACTTCAATTCCTGGAAGCTCCCGCAACGACGACCGTGGAGAGGACGCTCAGCGCGAAACTGGACGATGTGATCCGCGAGATCTGGGCCGACTACAAGCCGTCACAACCTTTCGCGTTGCTGGCGATTGGAGGTTACGGACGAGCGACGCTGCATCCTGGGTCGGACATCGACCTCTTGTTCTTCTTCAAAGACAGAATCGACGAGGACACGATCAAGACCGTCTTGCACCCGTTGTGGAACTTGCAATTCAAGGTCGGTCACCAGATTCGACACGCAGCAGATTTCGACAACTTCGATGAAGGCCAGATGGAATCGTATACCGCGTTCCTCGATTCGCGGTTTCTCTTCGGCGATCCTGAAATCGCGGGCGAGTTCGAAAGCGAAATTCTGCGCGGGTTGATCCGGCGGCACCGCGTCCGTTTTCTCAACGCCCTGGCGGCCATGAAGACAGCGCGGTATAAGCAGTTCGGCGACACGATCTTTCAACTCGAGCCCGATCTGAAAGAGGCGCCGGGTGGGCTGCGCGACGTACACTGGGCCGGATGGGTTCGGAAGGCTTTGGAAGCCAGCAACCGCCATCCTATCCCTTCCGATGCGTTGAAATTCCATCATTGCATTCGAAATTTCCTTCATTTCAGTTCGACGCGTAATTTCAACGTCCTGTCATTCGAATTCCAGGAGCAAATCGCGGGCATACTCGGGTACAAGGACTCCGAACGTGGTGAGGCCGCCGAAAACCTGATGCGCGACTACTTTTTGAAAGCGGGCGAAATCGCACGCAAGGCGAGCTATTGGGAGGAAGCGATCGTGGGCAGGCCGAACAGCATCAGCTTCACCACCGATTTTGCGGATCCATTTGAGATGATAGCCGCCTTTGCGGAGGCGCATCGAGAGAAGGCGCGGCTGGACGCGGCCACGCTCTCCGCCATTCAGCGGCGGCTCGTCGCCGTCGATGGCGTACTCCGCAACAATCCCCGCGCGGGCCGTGCCATTCTGGAAATGATGAAAGACCGGGCAGGTATCTACGACACGCTGCTTGCGATGCACGAGGTCGGTTTGCTGGGAAAAATTTTTCCCGATTTCGAGGAAATCCGCTGCCGCGTTATCCGTGATTTCTTCCACAAGTACACTGTTGATGAGCATTCGCTCATCGCCATTCGCAACATCGAAGAGCTGCCTTCGGCGCATCGGTTCGCAGGGCTGCTGAATGAATTGGAACATCCGGAGTTGCTTCTGCTTTCCTTACTGTTTCACGACATCGGCAAGTCGCATCGGCACGATGAAGGCAATCACGTGCATCCGAGCACGGAAGGCGTGAAAACCATTCTTCAGAAGCTGGAATTGCCGGAGGAGCAGGCGGGAAAGGTGGTCTTCGCCATCAAGAATCACCTCGAGATGTCGAAGATCATCATGCGGCGCGACTTCAGTGACCACGAGGTCATCAAGCAATTCGCCGATCTCGTTGGAAACACCGAGAACCTCCGGATGTTATGCCTCCTGACTTACGCTGATGTGAAGGCCGTGAATAACGAAGTCCTGACACCGTGGAAAGAAGATCTCATGTGGCAGTTGTATGTTGAAACGTACAACCGCCTGACGCTGGGCCTGGCCGACGATCAATACCTGCAACAGCCGGCGCTCGAGGCCGATATTGCAGAAATCGCCCGGTTGCTGCCCTCGCGAACGCAACCGCAAGACATCCGGAACTTTCTGGATGGGTTTCCGAGACAGTACTTAAAGAACACACCGAAGAAGCAGATCGCCGAACATTTCTTGCTTTCACGCCAGCTTTCGGCGCGACCGATGGTCATGCATCTGGCCAAGAGCGACAGTGTATACGAGTTGCTGGTCATGACAGCGGATCGTCCGTTCCTATTCTCAAAGATTACGGGCGTCCTTTCGTATTTCGGGATGAATATCGTGCGTGGGCAGGCGTTCTCGAATCGCCACGGAACGATTTTCGATTTGATCGCGTTTGAAGATCCGGATCGGTATTTTGAAAAGAATCCATCTGAAGAAGATCACTTGGCCGGACTTCTGACCGACGTCATTAATGAGACGATACAATTGGACGCCCTTCTTCAACGCAAGTTTTCGAGCGTCGTATTTCGGCAAAAGAAAGGCCTCGTTGTTCCGACCACAATTCATTTTGATGATGTTTTCTCGGAGCGCTGTACGATCATGGAAATCGTCACCCAGGACGCTTTCGGCCTTCTGTACCGGACCGGTAAGGTGACTTCCTCGCACGGTTGCAACATCGAGGTGGCCTTGATCACCACAGAAGGTCATCGCGCAATCGACGTCTTTTACCTCACGCGCGACGGACGGAAGCTTCCTCCTGAACTGGAGCAGGAACTGGAACGCGACCTTGTTGCCGAGCTCAGTAGCGGCGCTTCATGATCACTTTCAGTCTCTCTCCGCCGTTATGAATCTTGATGACCACCTTGCAGCATCTGCCGATCCAGATGCTGCGCGTGCGAATTACGAGCGCTTCATCGAATTACGCGGTCGAATTCCCGAGGATCACCCAGCGGCGGCGGCGGTCGCCGATGTTCTTGGTGGTTCACCTTTTCTCGCCGATTTGCTAATTCGCAGTCCTGAACATCTCGAGTGGCTTACCTCGGAGCTTCGGACAAATCACATAAAGACGCGGACGGAATTTCTGGAAGCCGCGCGAGGCGCACTGCTTTCGGGCATCCTCGAACTGCACCGGTTTCAGCGGCGCGAGATTCTTCGTATCGGCGCTCGCGATCTCTCGGGCTCGGTCGCGATGGCCGACATCACGAAAGAGCTTTCATGGCTGGCCGATGCGGTCGTTCAAATGGTTTTCGAACTCGCATGCCGGGAGATGGACGAGCGGTACGGCGAGGACGCGGACCGTTTTGCAGTTATCGGCGTGGGCAAACTCGGCGGCGAAGAATTGAACTTCAGTTCCGATATCGATCTCATCTACGTTTTTTCCGACGACGCTTTCACCGACCGCGCAACCAAGCTAGCCCGGCGCATCACGCAAATCTTGACGGAGCCTACGAGCGAGGGGACGTTCTACCGTGTTGACCTTCGGCTTCGTCCTGAGGGCAGTCACGGGACAATAGCTTCGCCGATCCGGGTGCTCCAGACTTATTACGATTCGTGGGGCGAAACTTTCGAACGCCTCGCTCTGACAAAGGCTCGAGTCGTAGCCGGGCACTGCGATGCCGGCGATCGTTTCTTGAATCTGATTCAGCCATTTGTATATCGCAAGTATCTCGATTTCGCAGCTATCGACGAGGTCCGCGATATCAAGGGCCGTATTGATCAGCAGCTTGAAAGGTCGGCCGGTCTCGATCGTCACGTGAAGCTGGGACGCGGCGGAATTCGGGAAATCGAATTTTTCGCCCAGGCGCTTCAGGTCCTCTACGGCGGGGAATTGCAAAGCATCCGGACTCATAACACCCTGGACGCTCTCGAACGGCTCGAACAGGCCAATATCATCGACCCTGCGGTTGGACGCCGCTTGCGCGATGCTTACGTGTTTTTGCGAAACCTGGAGCACAAGCTCCAGATTGTTCATCAACTACAGACGCATGAGATACCTGCAGATCCGAAAGAACTCGACAAATGTGCCCGTCGAATGCACATGTCTCTCGCGGCATTTCAATCGGCCTTGGGTGAGCATCGTGAGTCTGTACATCAAACCTTTCAGGATCTGTTCGCTGAAAAAAAACCCGCTCGCGGAGGACCTGGAGTTGCCGGGGCGGTGCACCATTTTGTGAACCAAAATATGGATCAGAAGGCGGGGCGAACCTGGCTGGCGTCTCTCGGTTTCAGCGATCCCGCTCAGTCGATCCACAACCTCGAGTTGTTGCGCGATGCGCCAGCATTCGGCCATTCACCCGCGCGAATGAAGAATCTGCTCTCAAATGTTCTCACTCCGCTTATAGAAATCAGCAGCGGGCTGATTCGGCCGGACGCCGTGATAAACGGTTTTGAAAGGATCGTGGCAGGCGTTGGAGCGCGTGAAGGGTTTTTTACTTCTCTTCTGGAGAATCCAAAATCCCTGCTTCGCATTTGCCGGTTGCTGGCTCTTTCAGATTACCTTTCGGAGATCCTGTTTGAGTCGCCGGAGGTTATCGATTTCCTCATGGATGATTCAAGACTTGACGCTCCGCAGCGTCTTCCATTCACGACCGCCGACCGGAAGCTCCAGGAGTTCTACATCGGAGCACAGTACTTCTTCGGCATCACTCTTCGGCGCCGCGCGAACAGAGTGCTTACGCGATTTGCGGAACGCGAACTAAGGCGGGTTGTGCCTGAGAACGCCCCTGTGGCCATCTTTGCGGCTGGAAAGCTTGGCGAACGCGAATTGAATTTCCGTTCGGATCTCGATGTGATTGCGTTTTATGACGGCGACTACAATACGTCGCTGGAGACGGTTGAAAACCTGATGCGGCAATTGGCGCCGCAGTTTAAGGTGGATATGCGGCTGCGGCCGGAGGGGAAGAAGGGTTCTCTGGTGTGGAGCCCGGAACGCTACCGTGAATACGTCCTGGACCGGGGCGAGACGTGGGAAAGGATGGCGTTGACGAAAGCACGATTTGTGGCAGGCAATCCGGCATTGGGCGAGACGATCCGGGAGATCATCGAATCGTTTGTGTATGGTCGGCGGTTTGGAAGAGAACAAATCGAAGAGATGAACGCAATTCGCGCAAGGATGGAGAACGAGATCGGCCGCGAAACGGATGCCACATGGGACCTGAAGGTTGGCCGTGGCGGAATCGTCGATGTCGAATTCCTCGTCGAATACCGGCAGATTCAGGAAAACGTCCGCATCCCGAGCACTGTTGTCGCTATGAAACGGGTCGGCTTGAATTTAATGGAGGAATACGAATTCTTGCGCGACGTGGAGTCGATGCTGCGCCTCTGGTCGCCGCTCGCCAACGCACGCATCGAAGAGAAAGACCGGGAAGCGCTCGGCCTCATGCTTCACCTGAAGGACTTCGCGGCACAGTACAGACACATTACGGAGAGCGTGAGAAGGATGTTCGAAAACTGTAGCGGCGGTTTGTGACCGCCGCCGATGTCGAATTTGAGGGATCGTCGTCGGTCATAGACCGGCGTTACCGCCTCAAACCGCGTCGCGTTCGCCAGTTCGGATGTTGTAGCCCTGCTCCATCGGCAGGACAAACACGCGACCATCACCGATTTCGCCGGTGCGGGCGGTCTCGATAATCGTTTTGATGGTGTCATCCAGCATCTCGTCTGGGATAACGAGTTCGATCATGATTTTGGGTAGGAGTGTGACGCTATATTCGGTCCCGCGATAGATGGCCTTGTGGCCCTTCTGGCGACCGTGACCTCGAACTTCAGTCACGGTCATTCCAGAGATGCTGAGGCGAGTCAAGGCGTCCTTCACTTCTTCCAGCTTGTTCGGACGGATGATCGCTTTGACCAGTTTCATGAGCGCCCCCTAAATATCGAAGTACAGTGCGAACTCGTACGGATGCGGCCGTAAGCGAATGGCGTCCACTTCTTTGAGTCTCTTGTACTCGAGCCAGTTTTCGATGAGATCTTTCGTGAATACGTCACCCTTCATCAGGTAAGCGTAGTCTTTTTCCAGCGCGTCCAGCACTTCCTCAAGGCTGCCCGGCGTCGATTTGATTTCGGCTTTCTCTGCGGGCTCGAGATCATAGAGGTCTTTATCGACCGGGTCCGGAGGCATAATCTTGTTCTGAATTCCGTCCAGACCAGCCATCAGCATCGCCGCGAACGCAAGGTAGCCATTACTCGAATTATCGGGGCAACGGAACTCGAGGCGCTTCGCCCTTTCGCTCTTGGAATACACCGGAATTCGAACGCACGCGCTCCGATTACGCTGCGAGTAAATGAGGTTGATCGGTGCTTCATATCCAGGGACCAGGCGGCGATACGAATTTGTCGTTGGAGCCGCGAATGCCAATATGGATGGCGCATGTTTCAGGAGGCCGCCAATGTAATGGACACAATTCTTGCTGATATCGGCATAGTTTCCAGGCTCGAAGAACTGATTTTTCTCGTTCTTCCACAGACTTTGGTGAACGTGCATGCCGGAACCATTATCTTGGAACAGCGGTTTGGGCATGAAGGTCGCAGTCTTGCCCCGGCGCCGTGAAACGTTTTTTGCGACATATTTGTACATCTGAAGCTTGTCGGCCATGCGCGTCAGAGTATCGAACCGCATGTCGATTTCGTTTTGGCCGGCGGTTGCGACTTCATGATGGTGCACTTCAATCTGGACGCCGATACTCTCCAGAGTGAGCACGATTTCGGACCGGATATCCTGCAACTGATCCATCGGTGGCACGGGGAAGTAACCTTCTTTGTACCGGGGTTTGTAGCCAAGATTCGGGTTTTCCTCTTTTCCGGAGTTCCAGAAGCCCTCTTTCGAATCAATGTAGTAAAAGCCGTAGTTGACGCTCTGGTCGAATCGGATGTCATCGAAGATGAAGAACTCCGGCTCCGGACCGAAGTAGGCCGTGTCCGCAATGCCGGTCGATTGGAGATACTTCTCGGCCTTTTGCGCGACATAGCGTGGATCGCGCGAGTAGGACTCGCCAGTGACGGGATCTTTTACGTTGCAGATGATATCGAGCGTGGGCACTTCCGTGAAGGGATCCATGAAACAGGCATTGGGGTCTGGTATCAGGAGCATGTCGCTCTCCTGAATCTTCTGAAAGCCGCGAATACTGGAACCGTCGAAGCCCACGCCTTCTTCAAAAATGTCTTCCTTCATTTCGCTCATCGTAATCGAAAAGTGCTGCCATAGACCCGGTAGATCGATGAAGCGAAGATCAACGATCCTCGCTCCTTTCTGACGGGCAAATTCGACAACCTCTTTCGGTGTCATGACTGGAACCTCCCTTTCTTACAAAACCCTATTTTTTTGTTTGTTATTGAGTCCGAAAACAAAAGACCAGCATTCTGCCATCTTCGAAATCCGAAATCGACTAAAAATTAGACAAGTCCAAAACAAAAAAAGCCCTCGACCTGTGAAATTCAGATCGAAGACTTCGCTGTCTTATCACCTGACACGGCGTCGGATCAGGACGGAGTTCTTATAGATCATAATTCTCTTCGATGTCCAGACCAATTTTGCGATCAGCGCCGGATATCCGCCGCCGCTTCATTGTAGGCGCGGTAAGAGACCGCGCGCGTTGACCAACTACAACCTTACGCTAATGATCTTTTGGCGCCAGTATGGAGTTTCCCTTCGCCTTATCTCGAATCCGTTTTGCCAGCTTCTCGATTCTGTCAAGCCTGTCGAAAACTCGGGCTGAAATGACGTGTTGTCCACTCTCGTCGATTTCGGCGCTGAGCTGTTTGCTTAGTTCGGCCAACTCCGTTGCGGCTTCTCGCAGTTCCTTGTAATTCTTCTCGCTGGATTCTTTTTCAGCTCTTTTCTGCATGTCTTTTACAGGGTCTCGTGGAAACTCTTGTCGTTGGCCGAGAAGGGCCGCCGCTATCCAAAGTGTGTAAGCAATCGACTTCATAGGCGCCTCACTTGCTCGTTTATTGTATGGTGCGCGTTAACTCGAGCTAAGAGCAAATTTGCCGGGCTGTTTTGGTGTGGTAATCGTGCTAGACTAGGTTGTTTGGTCGCGTACTGTGTCCTCATTATAGGTGGTGCCTCGGTCTTAGGCCGTTGGAGATTCCCCCCGAAACGCAAAGCTCAATGTTTTTTTCAGGAATATCAATATGGGTCAGAGACTTGCTTCTACCTTACGGCGGACTAGGGCTCATGTTGTTAGCTATATGCGATTCATCTTTCTTGTCATTGCCTGAACTGAACGATGTGTTGCTGATGACGTTTTCCATGAGCCACCCGGAAGACGCGTGGAAATTTGCAGTACTGACGATCCTGGGTTCCGTTATCGGCTGCGCCCTTCTCTATGCTGTCGGGCGAAAGGGGGGAGAAGCCTTTCTCAAGCGGCGATTTACGAATGAGAGACTGGTGAGGATTCAGAACTGGTACCGGCGTTACGGAGTTCTGGCGGTTATTATTCCTTCGCTATTGCCGCCACCGACGCCATTCAAGATTTTTGTACTCTCTGCCGGAACTTTCGGCATCTCATGGCCGAAATTTCTTACCGCTGTTGTCATCGGACGCGGCATTCGCTATCTCTCCGAAGCCATCCTGGCCGTCGTGTATGGGCCCGCGGCAATTGAATTCGTCCACGACAACTACGGGAAAATTGGGCTCATTCTGGCGATCGTGATCGCCGCCTGCGGGATTGTTTTCGTTTACGCGCGCCGCAGAATGCGTAGCATGGAAGCATGAAAGAAGGGAACCGAGTTTGAAATTCAGGATCATTCTCGCGCTGCTGCTCGCGATTCAGACAGGCTGCATTTCAAGGAAACATGTCGTACCTGAAACCCAGCGTCTTTTACCCGCTCAAACAGCCAGCCGGGCGGACTTGCTTCAGATGCTCGAAAGACAGAGCAACCAGATTCAGACGCTTCAGGGCACCTTGGCTCTGGATGCGTCGGGCGGCGGAATGAAGACAGGCGTCCTGACCGAGTACCGTCAGACCAAAGGGTTCCTGCTGGTGGAGCGGCCCAGCCATATTCGCTTTAAGGTGCAAGCGCCTCTCGCGTTGGCCACAGTCTTCGACATGGTTTCCGATGGCCGGCAATACCGGGTTTCGATTCCTGTCAAGAACAAGTTCATCATTGCCGATAGTCGCGCACCCACGAACGAGAAGAATCCTATTCTGAACCTGCGGCCACAACACATCGTGAGCGCTTTGTTTGTCGACATCACCGCCTATTTGAGCGATCCACAGATGAGGTCGACGCTGGAAGAGACGACGGAGGGGCGTCGCCGCTTCTATGTCTTCAGTTTTATCAATATTGCCGCGCGGGATGCGGAACTGGTTGAAAAGCTCTGGATTGATCGGAGCAATCTTCAGGTGACGCGAAAGCAGCTATTCCGGCGGGATGGAAAAGTGGATACCGACGTCGAATATTCTGGATATTCGAGTCAGGGAGACGTTGCCTTTCCGCAAATCATTCTGATTCAGCGGCCCATTGACGACTATGCGCTGAAGATGGTTTTCCAAAAGACGACCATTAACGACCCTTTCGCCGTCGAAGCTTTTAACTTGGAGCGCCCGGCCGGCTCCGAACTGGTACAACTCGAAGCCGATGACGGCTCGGAAAGCAGGCCCTTTTGAGTTTCGCATGTATAAGAAAATGATCATGGCCGGCCTTGCGGCCCGGCCCGTACGTACGACGGTTAGCATTCTGGCGGTTACCCTTGAGGTGACGTTGATCCTC
>WNGD01003322.1_pt1 | contig 16400 bp, 21 predicted proteins | sample 5400671 | NCBI WGS metagenome assembly WNGD01 (sample SAMN13153369, study PRJNA577476) | soil metagenome | isolation source: 40 cm soil or saprolite under grassland replicate 2 | place: USA:California | collected 2016-06-15 | reverse complement strand
CGCTCGCGCTCGTCGTCTTGCCGGCGATGCTGGCGCTGCTCGGCCCACGCGTAAACGCCCTCGCCCCCAACTGGCTCCAGCGCGCCGCCGACCGAGACGCACGACCAGCCGTGGCGGGCTTCTGGTATCGGCTGTCACGGTTCGTGATCGCGCGCCCAGGAAGGATCGCGCTGCTCACCGCGGCGGCGCTGATCGCGCTCGGGGTGCCGTTCGCGTCGATCAAGTTCCTGCCCGCCAACGCCAGCGTGCTCCCCACCAGCGCGAGCGCCTATCGCATCGACGCGGCACTGCGCAGCGACTTCCCGCCTGGCCGCACCGCGCCGCTCGAAGTCGTCGTCGGCGCCCCAGCCGGTTCGCGCCAGGTGACCGCCCTCGCCGCACGCATCCGCGCCCTCCCGCACGTGTCTGCGGTAGCGCCTGCTCAGCGGGCCGGGCGCCGGCTCTCGCTGATCGACATCGCGCCGTCGACCCCGACCTACGGCGCAGCCAGCCGACAGCTCGTGCGCGACGTGCGCGCTCTGCGAACGCCGTTCTACCTGGGCGTCGCGGGCGATACGGCCGGATACGTCGACCTCGAGCACAGCCTCGGCACGCACCTCCCCCTCGTCCTCGCACTCGTCATCGCCTCAACGCTCCTCGTCCTCTTGCTGATGACCGGCTCGCTCCTGCTCGGAGTCAAGGCAGTGCTGATCAACGCACTCAGCCTGAGCGCCGTGTTCGGAATCCTCGTCCTGATCTTCCAGCACGGGAACCTGCAAGGCCTGCTGTCGTACCGCAGCACGGGCGCGCTCGACGCGACCCAGCCGATCCTGCTCTTCGCGATCGCCTTCGGGCTCGCCACCGACTACGGCGTCTTCCTCCTCTCGCGAATCAAGGAGGCCTATGACAGCGGCATCCCCAACGACCGGGCTGTCGCAATCGGGCTCGAGCGCACCGGGCGGATCGTGACCGCCGCCGCGCTCCTGTTCTCCGTCGCGATCGGTGCCTTCGTGACCTCGAAGCTGGTCTTCATCAAGGAACTCGGTCTCGGCACCGCACTCGCAGTCCTCATCGACGCCTCACTCGTCCGCGGCCTGCTCGTGCCCTCCCTGATGGAGCTGCTGGGCAAGTGGAACTGGTGGGCGCCAGGCCCCCTGCGGCGACTGTACGAGCGCTCCTCGGACGCCACGCCCGAGCCCGCCCTGGGGACGACAGAATGAGCCTCGTCGACACATCCGAGCGCCTCGTGGCGCTGCCCAAGGACGAAAGCCTCGCGGATTCCGCGTCCGAGGACGTCTCGTCGTCAAGGGGCTCCGCATGCGCTACGGAGCGACGGAAGCGGTCGCCGGCATCAACCTTCGCGTCGCCCGCGGAGAGATCCTCGCCTTCCTCGGCCCCAACGGAGCGGGCAAGACGACGACCCTAGCGCTGCGGAACTCGCCTACCCGATGACTTCGGCGGCGACCTCCGCGTGCATCGCGCGCCACACGGCGAGATGCGCCTCAACCTCCCGTCGCTCCTGACCCGGGCTAGCAGCATCGGGCCGCCAAGCCTCGATCGTGTCGTCGCTCAGGCGGTTCGTCACGAAGCCCGAACGCTCGAAGTGCTCACGAAGGTCGGGAATAAAGGAAGGGTCGCTGATTCGGAGTTTCATCGGCCGCAGGTACCACTTGTTTGTCGGCGCTGAGCCGCGTTTACCCAAGGCGTCTAAGGAGACGGCATGGCCGGTTCTGCTCGCGAGGCGGGATTGGATCGCTCCTCCTGCTCGCCCGACCGCTCGTTCGCGAGGCGGCTAGGACCCCGTCCGAAGTTCGTGTCATCACCCGTAAGGACGCCGTTCCGTCGACAGCGCCAGAAGCAACCTACGCATCCGCGCGGCCGCTTCCTCGACATCAACGTCACGCCGAACGACCGCTACTACGATCGCAGCGCGCGTCGTGAACGTGGCCGTGCCATCCGCGCATGACTGATGAGGCTCGGGCTCGTCCATCGGCTCGACCTCATAGACATCGCCACACCCGCCTCGAGGTGCCAGCGCGGCGTACACCGTTGCCTCCTCGAGGTCCGTCGTCAGATAGACACGGTCGGAGCGACAATGCTCGCCGTCGTAGTCGGCGCACGAAGGCGCGGCTGTTAGCGAGGGTGGCAGGAGTTTCTGTCCGGGCAGGAGCCCGCGCGCGCCTCCGTGGTAAAGCTTGGACGCGCGGCGCTTGGGCGACACCAGTCGACTCTCTCAGCAGCGGGAAATCCGACCGGAGGCAGGCTTACCAAGGGGCCGCATCTGAGCCTCGCACCGGGTACAAAACTACGCTCGTGCCGAGGTCGGCGCGCCCGCGTTCGCCAACCAAGCAGCGGGCCCCGCGGAAGTTCGATCCAGCACTCGGCTTGTCGTCGCCGTCCCCGGGAGCATTCGCTCGCCTGCCGACCGGGACGAGCGGGCGGGTCAGCGCCAGCCTGCGTCCTCGTGGACGCCGGCTGCCGCGAGCGCCTCGGCGCGGTGCCGGTAGTCGTCGATTCGCACGATCCGGCTCTCGCGCAGAGTGAAGACGTTGAAGATCTGGCCCCCGAGCGGCTCGCCCATGACCTCGGTGATGCTCGGGCCACGAGCGCCGAGCACAACCTGATCACCGGCTCGGGTGAACTCGAGCGCGTCGATCTCGCGCCGCTGCTCCAGGCCCCAGCGGAAGGTGTCGAGCACATCCTCGCGCCCGTGGCAGACCCACTCCTCACGCAACCCCTGCCAAGTGACCTCGGGATCGAGCAGCGCCGCCGCGGCGTCGAAGTCGCCTCGCCGGAGCGTGCCGAAGAAGTCGATCATGACCGTCTCGAGGTTCTGTTGGGCAATGCTTGCCATGGCTTCCTCCTTTGCGATCAACGAACCGTGACGACGATAAGTCGCGTAGGGAGGTGCCCGCGCGCTGCCGCCGAGCCGCTCGGGCGCGAGCACCCGCCGCGACGGCAGCCGCGCGAAGCAGGAAGACTCACGGTTGCTCTAGCGTCAGCCAGGCACGCTCCAATTCTACGATCCCGAGAAAATCTTTCGGGGGCCGAGATCGCAGAGGTCGAGATCGAGCGGCGCTCCTCCCGGTACCCTCCCTTGCTTCGTTCGCGCTGCGAATCTGCGATGAAGCCGCACAGTGCTTTTGGGCTTGGTTTACCGTCGCTACTGCGGAGCGGCCTCCACGGCGGGCGCGGACGGGTCGTTTTGCCAGAGGCCGAACTGGTTCCCCTGCGTTTCCGCGCACCGCGCGTACCAGCCCATCTGTGGCACAGAGCCGGGCTCTTCGGCCTTCCCGCCCAGGTCACGAACGCGTTGCGCGCCCTCATTGATGTCGTCGACGTCGAAGTAGACGAAGATCCCGGGGATGCCGCCGCCCTGGTCTGCGCGGTGGATGGCGCCGGCCATGCCCTCGGACAGCTGCGTCATGTGGTATTCGACCGGCAGCTTCATGTCCTGGAACGACCAGCCGAAGAGCTGCCCGTAGAAGTCGACGGCACGGCCGGTGTCGTCTGCGGGCACCTCGAAGTGGACGAGCTTCCCTGGCATGGTTCTCCTTGCAGGTCGAGGCGGGCGGACGTCTTCGTTCTACCGCGTCGATATTCGGTTACCCGCACTTCAGTTCACGCCGACACGATTAGGCGAAGAGCGAATCGCGCGAGCTGCTTTTGCGGTGGAGGCGACGAAGGCTCGCGTGGCGCAGCGATCAGCTATCGGGCTTGTGGAGGGACCACGGTGGCCATCCGGTCAGGGGCGGGATGCCGGCCGCTCAGGTTCAGTCGCCAGTAGTCGAGGACGAACGGGCCGTGGTCGTTGGCGGCCTCGGCGACGAGCGCGTCCAGGAACGGCTGCTGGAGCGAGTCTGGCAGCCGTTTGAGGTGCGGCCAGAGGACGACGCGCTCGAGGAAGAGGCGGAAGTCGCCGGCGGAGTCGAAGTGGGTTGGCGCGGGTTCGAGGCTTGTCTTGACGTCGACGAAACCGGCGTTCTCGAGCTGTGCGGCCGACTCGCTTGGATCGGCGAACAGCCAGGGCTCATGCCAGTCGGCGAAGTAGCGGGCGTAGCGCCCATCGATCAGCCGTGCAACACGGGCGCGCAGGCGGGCGAGATTGGGGCCGCCGCCGCATTGCGCCTCGAGCCTGCCGCCGGGAACGAGCACCGTTGCAAGGGCGCGAAACAGGCGGTCGTGGTCGAGGATCCAGTGGAAGGTGGCGGTGCTGAAGATCGCGGCGACCGGTCGCTCGAGCTCGAGCGTCTCGAGGTCGGCGCGGAGGTAGGTGACTCGCTGGCCGTACTCGGCGAGCTTCGCCCGCGCTTTGGCGAGCATCGCCCCCGACTTATCGACCGCGATCACGCGCCCGTGCGGGAGCCGCTCCAAGAGCAGGGCTGTCAGCCGACCGCTGCCGCAGCCGGCGTCGAGAACGGTCTCGTCCCCGCGCAGCTCGAGGCGATCGAGCACGCTCTGACCCCAGGCGTATTGCGGATCGGACAGGCGGTCGTACGCATCAGGGTCCCAGCCCGCCACCCCCTCCTGGCCGCCGGGACTACTCACGTTGCTGTCCTCCCTGCACGCGCCATGGCAGCCAGCTTGGGGTAGTCGTCACCTGCCGTTTCGCCACATCTCAAGCTACTTTCCGCCGTTTTCCCGACGGGAGCACATCCGCCCGTGGCGCACGATCCCTGTCGCTCGATCGTTGCCAGGAGCTCACTCCTGACCGTGTAGATAGCGGAGCAGGCCCGGCTCGAGCTGCGCGAGCCGCTCCTCCTCGAGCGCGTAGAGGACGAACCTGCCCTCGCGCCGTCGGCTGACGGCGCGGGCCTCGGTGAGCACGCGGAGGTGCCTGGACAGGGTGGCCTCGCTGATCCCGACGAGCGGGGCGAGCTCTCGGGTCGATCGCGGTTGCTCGGCGACGAGGCGGAGGACGCTGAGTCGGGTGTTGTCGCCGAGCGCGCGCAAGAGCCGTTGGAGGTCTGCAGGCGGCAGCGGCTCGACTTCGCGCTCGGCGAGAAACGGCGCCGGATAGACGATCACCTTCCGCCAGGCACCGTCATCGAGGGAGGTCATGAGATTGGGCCAGGCATAGACGCTGGGGACGAGCACGAGCCGTTCCTCGCCCGTCAGCTCCCATGCGCCGTGGGCGAACGCCGCAATCTCGATCTCCCCCCGCTGCGGATCACCACGTAGCCGGGCGGAGAGTTGCGGCAGGGTCTTGAAGAGGCCGTCGTTCGCGAGCCGGCGCGCGGCGTCTTCGACACTCTCGGCGAGCAGCGGCTCGATCCGCTCCCACTCCTTGACGAACGCTTGCTCGAAGTAGGCGGCAATGAGCTCGGAGAACCACGCGAGGAAGACCTGCGGCCGCTCGAGCACGAGCTCGAGCGGTTCTTGATCTGCTGTCCGTTCGCTTCCCGCGGCTTCGAGGAGCCGTCGCCTGACGGCCGACCGGTCGAGCTGGGCCTGCGTCAGGGCTCCGTGATGGAGGCCGCGGGTGAACTGGTAGCGGATCGCGGCCGGCGGCATCGAGCGGAGCCGTTCCAGCTCGGCCGCGAACGGCGGAGATCCACGCGTACCGCCGGCGACAAAGACGGGAACGTCATCGGTAAAGGCGAACGCGAGTTTGTCGATCGCTGCCAGCAGTGCCGGCGGCAGGCTGCGCAGCGCGCGCGCCCAGTGCCGGTGGAGCGGATGCAGCGCCGGTTTCAGCAGCAGGCGGAGACTGAGAAGGCACTCGGTGAGCGGCGAGTAGGCGACGGCAACCCGCTCGATCGCTGCAGGCGCAAGCCGCACGCGAATCATCGCGGCCGATCCGTTCCTGCGCGCGCATGGCCGCCGTGCAAGTCGGGTAGCTGGAGATCGCGATGTCGCTCGACGGCGTGAGGGCTGCTGCTAGGCGCCCGCCAGCCACGCTGCGGCCTCAGCCATCGCGATCCTTGTCGCAAGTACGGTGGAGAGTGGTCGGCGCGACGCCGACCAGGTTGGTGAGGACTGACCATCCCCGACCCGCCCAAGACAGTGCACACAGTGTGTAGCTGGCGATGCTACACACGGTGTGAAGCTGCGCGCAGGGAGACTCGCGCGTCGTGAACCCGAGCCAGAGTTCGCTGACACGCAGCGAGCGCACCCGCGCCTTGCTGCTCGCCGCGACGAGGTCGCTGATCGAGGAAGAAGGCTTCGAGCGGCTGACGATGGCCGCGGTCGCCAAACGGGCAGGCGTCTCCCGCCGCGCTGTCTACCTGCACTTCGCGTCCCGGGCCGACCTGATAGCCCAATTCTTCGACTACGTCAGCGAGACGGAAAAGCTCGCCGCCTCGACCCGTCCGGTCTGGGCCTCACCGGACGCGGTCACCGCCCTGGCCGAGTGGGCTCGCCACCTGGCTCGATTCCACTCGCGGGTAATCGCCGCGACCCGCGCGTTCGAGCGCGTCTATCGCACAGACCCGGACGCCGCGCCGCACCGGGCTCGTTACGTGCGCGAACAGCTTGGCGCTTGCCGAAGACTCGCCGAATGGCTCGAGCGCGAGCGCCAGCTCGCGCCGGAGTGGACGGTCGAGACCGCGACCGACATGCTCTGGGGCCTGATCTCGACCGACATGATCGAACGCCTGCTCGTGGATCGGCGCTGGTCGCGGCAACGGCTCGCCGAGCACCTCACTGTCTTGCTCCAGTCGACCTTCGTCGGCGACGCGGAGGAACGCATTCATGCTCGCTCCGATCGGTAACGGGCCTGACCGGACGCTCCGACCTGACCGGTCGCGGCCGTCAGCGCTTCGAGTCGACAGTTCGCCGTGAGACCCGCTCCTCGATCAAGACGCAGCCTCGCTGCTCACAGACGCGAGAGGGGCATGTCACGCCTCAGCCCTCGGCGGCTGCGATCGGAGTAGACACGCCCTTGGACGTCCTGCTCTCGCCAACTTCGAGCAGGCAGCCCTCGTTGCTTTGCAGGTGGAGCGTTCGCCCAACGAGCTCTCCGTCGCGCCCGGGACGGCATGAGACAAGGATCCGGCCCCTGTCGGGGAGCAGGAGCTCGAGCGCTTCTTCCCGGTAATTGAGCGCGACGAGCACACGTTCGCCTTCGAGCGTCCGGAGGTAGGCAAAACACCCGCCGGGGGCATCGAGCGGCTCATAGTCGCCGCGTCGGAGGGCCGCGATCGAACGACGGGCCGAGAGTAGGCGCTTGGTGAGCGCGAGCGGTGAGTCGGGGTCGTCGCGCTGGCGGGCAACGTTGACGGCGGCGTGGTTATCGGCGAGCGGGAGCCAGGGCTGCACGCCGGCCGGGCAGAAGCCGGCGTTCGGCCCGTCGTCCCATTGCATCGGTGTGCGCTCGGGGTCGCGACCGAGGGCCGGGTCGAGCAGGCCGAAGGGATCGCGGGCGCAGTCGACCGGGACGGCGACGTCCTCCATGCCGAGCTCGTCGCCGTAGTAGAGGATCGGGGTGCCGCGCAGGCTGAGCAGGAGCATGATCGCGACCTTGGCCTGCTCGCGGCCGACGCGCGTCGCGATCCGTGACTCGTCGTGGCTGCCGAGGGCGAGGTTCGGCCAAGCGCCGGCGGGCAGGACGGCCTCGATTTCGTCGACGGCGGCGCGGAAGGCGTCGGCCTGCCAGCGCAGGCCGACGAGCGTGAAGTTGAGCGGCAGGTGCAACTCGTCGAGCTGCTCACCGTAGTAGGCGGCCCAGTGGCGCGTCCACTCCGGCCATTCGTAGAGGTGGATCTCGCCGAGGGCGATCCGGTCGGAGCCGTCGCGCGAGTAGGAGTCGAGCAGCCGGCGGATCCGCCGGTAAAGGGGATGGCAGTCGGGGTGGCCCTTGTCGTGCAGGTGGAGCTGGGTGTCGTAGTGGCCGAGGTACTTGTAGGAGCTGGTGCCCGCGGTCGGGTTGGGCGGGTTGTCGCGCAGCTGCGGGTCCTTGAGCACGAAGTTGGCGACGTCGATCCGGAAGCCGTCGACGCCGCGCTCGAGCCAGAAGCGAAGCACGTCCAGCATCGCCCGCTCGACGTCGGGGTTGCGCCAGTTGAGATCAGGCTGCTCAGGATGAAAGGTGTGCAGGTAGTACTGGCCGCTGCGCTCGTCGAGCGTCCACTGCGAGCCGCCGAACGGGCTCGCCCAGTTGTTCGGCGGCGAGCCGTCCGGGCGCGGGTCGCGCCAGAAGTACCAGTCCCGTTTCGAGCTCGTGCGCGAGGAGCGCGCATCGCGAAACCAGGCGTGCTCGCTCGAGGTGTGGTTAGGGACGAAATCGATGAGGACGCGCAGGCCATGTGCGTGCGCGTCGGCGAGCAGCGCGTCGAAGTCGGCGAGCGTGCCGAAGAGCGGGTCGACGTCGGAGTGATCGCAGACGTCGTAGCCGAAATCGAGCATCGGCGAGGGATAGAAGGGGTTCAGCCAGATCGCGTCAACCCCGAGCCTGGCCAGGTAGCCGAGCCGCTTCTGGATTCCGGCCAGGTCGCCGACCCCGTCCCCGTCGGAGTCCTGGAAGCTGCGCGGATAGACCTGGTAGATGACGCCCTCGCGCCACCACGACTCGGCATGGCCCCTCGGCTCATCAGCTCGCGTGGTCGCCGACGAGAGCATCGCCCGCTCCGCTCTGGATCGCTTTATGGACGCCGTCGCTGATCTCGGCGTCGGTTAGCCAGCGGTGGCCGGACGTGGTTGCCACGGCGCCGAGTCTGACCTCCTGGTAGCGGCTTCCACGGCGGCGCCTGAGCGTGTCCGCAGCCTCGTCCGAGGCAGCTGAAGGGGAGATACCGACGACGCGGACGATCCGGCCCTCCTCTGCCACCGCCGCGGCCGCCGTGAGGAGCGATTGTGGAGCCCACGAGCGCACCCAGAGGACGGCGAGCGATATCGAACCGAGCAGTCGCTGCGCTTCCGCGCGCTCCTCCCGGAAGCGCTCCACATCTTCGTAGTCAACGCTGATCGGATGGATGCGTTCGAACCCGACGGCGACGAGCGCGAGCTTGCTCGGGTCACGGCCAATCACAGAGACGAGCCATCCCTCCCCGGCGAGCCGCCGGCAGAGTCGCGCCAGCATCCCGCTGCCACCCACGACCAGCGCGTGACCGGAGCCCCGATCCATCGTCCTTACAGCACGGCTCCCGCCAGCGCCCGGACGGCGTCAGGTCCGCGCTCGGCGACGAGGACAAAGGTGACGGATTCCGCGCCCCCCTGCTCGAGCTCGCGCAGCAACTCGCGCCCCGAAGTGAGGTCGATGTCGCGAACGACGACCTGGGCCGCTCTCGCAAGCGGTCGCTCCCGCTCGACGCGAACACAAAGCCGATCGAGCTGCGCGGCCAGCTGCGCAAAGTCGCCGGCGTCGGCGACGACCGCGTTCCAGCCGTCGGCGTGACGGGCGGCGACGGCCATCGTGGGCTCACTGCGGCCGCCGACGATGATCGGTGGCGGCTCGATTCCCATCCCCTCCTCCTCGGCCGCCCGCCACGAGGCGACGAGCTCCCCGTAGGGCCAGCCCCACTGTCCCGGTTTGACCCCGACCCGCATCTTCACGACGAGGCTCGGGGGCGATCGGCGGACCCTTCGCATCCACTACTCGCCTTGCCGACGGGCGAGTTGCGCCCCGGCGCCAGGCGGCTCGGTCGGTCAAGGAGCGCCGCTGCCAGAACGACCTCGGACCCAGCCAGTCCGGTCGACGCGTAGAGGGTGATGTCGGCGTCGCTCGTGCGGCCGGCGAGCTCGCCGCAGAGGATGCCGCCGAGGTGGGTCAGCGCCCGCTCGGTGAAGAACGGCTCGTCGTAGGCGGAGGCTTGCGAGGGCGAGTCGCTGACCACCAGCCTGGCACGGGCGGCGAGATCGACCGGTGTCTCATGCGCGGAGACGGTCTTCGGGCCGACCGTGGTGACGTGCGCTCCCTCACTCACCCAGGCGGCTTCGATCACGGGCCGGACCGAGCGGGTGGCGAGGACAATGATCTCCGCTCCGGCCACCGCTTGCCGAGCGGAGGGGACCGAGGTCGCCTCCAGACCGAGCTCACGGCGCGCGCGCCCGGCGAACGCGGCACGGTGCGGCTCGGTCGGACTGTGGACGCGCACCTCCGACGCGGCGCGAACCGCCGTGAGCGCCCACAGTTGCGTCCACGCCTGCCGGCCGCTCCCGATCACCGCGACGATCCCGGCCTCCGGCCGCGCGAGCGCATCGGCGGCGACGGCGCCCAGGGCACCGGTGCGGCGCGCGCCGAGTTCAAGGCCGACGACGCAGCCGGCTAGGTGCCCCTCGCCGTCCCAGACGAGCACCGCCTGATCCGAGGCGAGCAGCCCGGTTTGATAGATCCGCACGCCGCGCGTCCCCGCCGGATAGCCGCCTGCCGTGAAGACCAGTTCGCTGTCGCCGAGCTGGGCGTGGAGGCGCGGCGGAGCCTGCAGCCGCCCCTGATAGGCGTCGACCACTGCCCGCCGGGCCGCGTCGACAGCCAGCTCGGGCGACAGGCCGGTAGCGACGTCGTCATCGAAGAGCAGCTGGGCCAAGGCAGGGTGAGGTTCCCGCAATCCCTACCCGGGGTAGAGGGATCTACGAGCCGATTAGCCGAAGAACGAATCGATCATGATCCACCTCCGTCTGCCACCGGCGGCCGAGGAGCACGTCGCCGTTGCCTACTCGCCGCTCTCCGAGTGCGTGATGAGCCTCAAGGTGCTGCTGCAGCCGAAGCGCCATCCGCTCCACCGGCGCTGGGCACGCGAGGTCCGCGGCGCCGGCGCGCCGCTGCAGGACGCCTTCGAGCGGTACGCGTTCGCCTTCCGCGACAACGCCCCCACGCTCTTCGTCGGCGGCAATCGTGGCGAGCCGTCGTTGGCAGAAGAGCTCGAGCTGCTCGTCGCGATGCCGGAGGCACAGCTGCGCTTCGAGTTCACGCTCGGCCTCCACCACGGGTCGCTGACCGGTGGGCAGCTGGCCGACAAGCGCGCCCAGGCAAAACTGCTCGCCGACGGAGTGCGCGACTTTCCCGCCTCGCGCGAGACACTCGCCCTGCTGCTCAAGCGACCACGATCGTTCATCGCCGAGTTCGCGACCTTCATCGAGCGCTACTTCGAGCAGGTATTCGCGAAGGAGTGGGAGCGGATCGAACCGCTCCTCGCCGACAGCATCGCCGACGCCGGCGAGCACATCGCCGGCGACGGCTTCTACGATGCGCTCAGCCAGCTCAACGCGCGGCTCCGCGGCGACGCGGCCGGCCGCCAACTCGTGATCGAGAAGTGGTTCGAGCACGACTACACGCTGCGGCCCGGCGACGAGTTGACGCTCGTACCTAGCGTCTACGTCTGGCCGAACCTTGCCGTCCTGCTCGAGGAGGGGCCGTGGCCGAAGAGCATCATCTACCCGGCGCCCTTCCTCGCCCAGCGCCGAATCGCGCGGATGCCACCCGACCAGCTCGTTCGGCTGCTGCGCGCGCTTGGCGACGGGACACGTCTACGAACGCTGCAGCTGATCGCGCAGCGACCACGCTCGACCCAGGAGCTCGCGCCGCTCGTCGGCATCAGCGAGGCGACCCTCTCACGCCACCTCCGCGTCCTGACCGAGGCGGGCGTTCTCGCGCGCAGCCGGGAGGGACGCTTTGTCCTCTACCGGATCGAGGCGGACGCCGTAGCCAGGCTCGAGCCGGGCTTGCGCAGCTTCCTCGGACCCAGCGCCGACGGTCGCGCACGCGAACGGGCAGCGGTTGAGGCGTCCGGTCAGCGCGGCTCGCCCTCGAAGTAGTCGAGGGTCGCGTCGAGGCGCAGGAAGCGTTTGAGCGGATCGCGCCGGCCGGATCCGGGTGGCTGCGCGAAGACACCGAGCTTGCCGCTGTCTGGGTACTCGGCGACCTCGGGGGCGATCATCGTCGAGACGACGAGAAACCGCACCGGCTCGCCCGAGCGGTTGACGAACTGATGCAGCCCGGCCGGGCCCCGGCAAAAGAGGAGAGCGTCTCCGGCTCGGACTTCCCGCTCGCCGCCTGCGACCCGCGCCGTCAGTTGGCCGGAGAGCACGAGCAGCAGCTCCTCGTTCGCGTGGTGGAAATGCGCCGGAAAGCTCCGCTCGCCGGGAGGGAGCTCGTAGACGCTGGCGCCAAGCAGATCGGCATCGAGCCGCCGGCCGAGCCGCAGCCGCTTCGCGGCGTAGCCGGCGATCGTCTCCTCCTCGTCCCAGTCGCTGCTGAACACGTTGACGGGTTCCACGGCAACTCCTTGTCGAAGGGGCTCTATCGGTCGAAGCCGCAAATCCACTGCCCGTACCTCTCGGCCTGCTCTAGCTCTTACCCGGGGAAGAGGCGCGCCGACGACAGATTCGTTCTTTGGCTAATCCGCTCTAGGGCCCGAATCCTCGGGGTAACTCCTAGTTGCTGAAGGAGGTTCGCATTGGCCGACACGACGATGCACAACCGAGGCCAGGCAGCCCGAGGAGCAGTCTCGCCCCGGCGCTCGATAAGAGACACTTCAAGCGAGGCGCGCGCGCGACGCTGGCTTCGGTTGCTGACGGTAACCGGCGCGGTCGGGGCAGCCCTCGGTCTGTGGGCAATCATCGAGCTCGGCTTCGGGTTCGACCTCCGCGGTCCGGCCTTCGGTGGCGGAAACGGCACGTCCGACGTCGGCCCGCTGCAAGTGATCATCGCGAGCGGCGTCGGTTCGTTGGCGGGATGGGCGCTGCTAGCTTTCCTGGAACGGTTCACACGCGCCGGCGCGGTCTGGTGGGTTGTGATCGCGTTGCTGGCGTTGCTTGCCTCGTTGGGTGGGCCGCTGGGAGGGACGGGCATCACCGTCGGCAATCGCGCCGCCCTTGCCTCGATGCATCTGCTCGTGGCAGCGATCGTGATCCCGTCGCTCTATCTGAGCTCACCGGCGCGCGGCCACGCCACCCGAGCAGTGCCGCAGCGGAGATTCGCCGGTGGCTGAGCGCAGCGTCGTCACCGAGGCCCAGGCCGACCGCGCCCTCCTGCCGGGCGACCAGCTCGCCCACCGCGCGACCGTCGCAGTCGACGGAGCGCCCCACGTCATTGAGAGGAGGACCGCCCACGCAGGCGGTAGTTGAAGGCCTGTACGCGTCGGCTCCGCAGCCGATGCCATTTGGCCCCTCGCTCGAGGGTCGCGCCTTCCTGCTGCAACGAGAGCGCGGCAACGTGCTCGTCTACAGCTCGGGCACGCTCGAGCCCGATGCTCGGGCGATCGAGGAGCTGGGCGGCATCACACGCGAGTACCTCAACCATCGTCACGAGGCCAGCTCCAGCTGCGACTGGGTCCGCGCCACCTTTGGAGCCACGCTGCACTGCCACGAAAACGAGCGCGGCGCCGTCGCGGAAACTTGCGCCGTCGATGAGACCTTCTCCGAGCGGCACGTGGTCGACGGCGACTTCGAGGTGATCCCCACGCCCGGGCACACGAGCGGCGCGACCGCGTACCTGTGGACGAGCGGTGAGCATCGCTGCCTGTTCACGGGCGACACGATCATGCTCCGAGGCGGCGACTGGGGGGTGGTGCTGCTCGACGGGACCAGCGATCGCGGCGACTACATCGAGAGCCTGGAGCTGATCCGCGGCCTCGACTTCGACCTGCTCGTTCCCGGATTCGGTACCAGCGGCCTGCCCTTCTACGCGGTCACGGACGAGGCCGATCGCGAGCGTCGCATCGACGAGCTGCTCGCACGGGTCAAGGGCGGTGAGAACTACTGAAGCGAGAGACCACATGAGCGCGCCAGCACAGGAGGGATACGCCATGCCGACCAAGTCGAGCGCCTTCACCGACGAGGAGCTCCGCTACCTGACAAGCAAGCCCGGTCTCGCCCGGGTCGCAACCGTCGGCAACGACGGAACCCCGCACGTCGTTCCGGTCGGGATGTGGAGCCACAACGCCGAACTCGACGCGATCGACGTCACCGGCCGCGACTTCGACCAGACCAAAAAGTTCCGCGACGTCGCCCGCAACGGACGGGCCGCCATCGTCGTCGACGACATGGTCAAGCTCGATCCCTCGGAACGCGAGGCAGCCGGCGGCTGGGACTCCCGCCCGCGCGGGATCGAGGTGCGCGGAAGCGCCGAGGCGATCCATGACCCGGACCCGCTGATCCGCATCCACCCCGAGCGGATCGTCTCCTGGGGACTGGGCCCCCACCGCAGCGCCCGCACGGTCGCGCCGAAGGCGTCGCGACAGACCGAGCCGGCGAAGGCGAGAGAAAGGAGCATCCGATGAACGAGAACAGGTCAGAGAGTGCCCCGGTACTTGTCGTCGGCGCGACCGGCGACCTCGGCGGCCGCGTCGTCCGCGAACTCCTCAAGCGGGGCAAGCACGTGCGCGCGCTCGTGCGCGAGGGAAGCGACGCCGAGGCACTGGCCGCCGAGGGCGTGGAGATCGCCCGCGGCGACCTGCTCGACCCCGACTCCCTCGAACGAGCGCTACGCGGCGCGCGCGCCGTCCTCACGACTGCGACCGGTTACACGCGCAACGGGGCGAGCAATCCGGCCGTCGACGATCAGGGCAACCGCAACCTCGTCGACGCCGCCGCCCGCACGGGTGTCGAGCGCTTCGTCTTCACCAGCGTCGCGACTGCTGATCGGGCGCAGAGCGTCGAGGTGTTCTGGCAGAAGAAGCTGACCGAGGACTACCTGGAGCGAAGCGGCGTTCCTTTCGTCGCGCTCCGTCCGGGGACGCTGGTCGGAGGCGAGCAGGACTTTTGGGAGCGCGATCTGCGCAAGGACCGGCTGACGGCGTTCGGCGACCCGGACACGCCGCACACGCTCGTCCACATCGACGACGTCGCCGCCTACCTCGCCCGCGCCGTCGACGAGCCCGACGCGGTCGGGCGGCGGATCGAGATCGGTATGGAGCACCCCGTCTCCAACCGCGAGCTCGCCACGACGTTCAGCAAGCTGCGCGGGCGCGAGATCAAGCTGCGCGCGATCCCGTGGCCGCTGCTCAGCGGCGCGATGCGGATTGCCGGCCTCTTCAGCCGCAAGATCCGCGACTTCCGCTCGCTGCTTGCCTACTTCGCCTCCGGCAAGTACGTCGCCGACACGCGCGCACAAGCCGAGGTCTTCGGCGACACGCCCGCGGTCGATGACTCGCTCCGCCGCTACCTCGAGCAGAAACGGCTGGCCGCATGAGCGAAGGCACGGTGATCGAGGCCGAGCGGATCGCCAAGTCGTACGGCGAGGTGCAGGCGCTGGCGGGCGTCGACCTCAGCGTCGGGGAGGGCGCGATCGTGGGGCTGCTCGGCCCGAACGGCGCCGGCAAGACCACGCTCGTCCGCATCCTGACGACTCTGCTGCAGCCCGACGGCGGCCGGGCGCGGATCGCCGGCCACGACGTCTGCCGCGAACCGGGCGCGGTGCGGCGGCTGATCGGGCTCGCCGGCCAGGCGGCCGCCGTCGACGGCCTGCTGACCGGACGCGAGAACGTCGAGCTGGTCGGACGCCTCTACGGACTCAGCCGCCGCGACGCCCGCCACTGTGCTGCACACGTGCTGGAGGCGCTCGGGATCGCCGACGCCGCCGACCGGCTTGTCCGCACCTACTCGGGCGGCATGCGCCGCCGCCTCGACCTCGGCGCCAGTCTGGTCGGCCGTCCGCGCGTGCTGATCCTCGACGAGCCGACAACAGGGCTCGACCCCGGAACCCGCATCGACCTCTGGGAGCTCGTCGCCGGCTTCGCCCGCGACGGCAGCACCGTCCTGCTGACCACCCAGTACCTCGAGGAGGTCGACCGGCTCGCCGCCACGATCGTCGTCATCGACCGCGGCCGCGTCATCGCCGAAGGAACCCCGGACGAGCTCAAGGCCAAGCTCGGCGCCGACATGATCGACCTCCGCCTGCGCGACGATGCCGCCGCCGATCAAGCGATCGAGTCGCTGCGACCGCTCGCCGACGGCACGCCGCACTGGGACGCCGACAGCCACCGGCTCTCGCTCCCGGCCGCAGACGGCGCCGGCACGCTGATCGATGCCCTGCGCCGCCTCGATTCCGCCCAGGTCGAGCTCGAGGACGCCGCCCTGCGCCGACCCTCGCTCGACGACGTCTTCCTCGCACTCACCGGCCACGCGACCGAGAGCGAACCACAGGAGAGCCCACAGTCAAGGCAGCGACGAGGCAGGAGGCATGGGTGATGGACGGGAACGGCCTCGGAGATCAGGTCAAGCTCGTCTCGAGCCTCACGCGCAGTGGCAGCTCGCGCGGCCAGAGCGACTCGGTGGTGAACTCGATCCGGCTCTGCCTCGACGATGCGGGCTGGCAGGTCGGCGGAGCGCGGATCGCCTACGAGGACCTCGACGACGGAACCGAGGAGCGGGGTTCCTGGGACCCCGGGCTCGAGGCGGCAAACGCGCGGCGGGCAGCTGCCGATTCCGAGGTACTCGCCTACATCGGCACGCTCGACGCGGACGCGGCGCCCTATGCGATCCCGATCCTGAATCAGGCGGGCCCGCTGCTGATGATCTCACCCTGCAACACCTATCCCGGG
>WNGD01004519.1_pt1 | contig 16402 bp, 20 predicted proteins | sample 5400671 | NCBI WGS metagenome assembly WNGD01 (sample SAMN13153369, study PRJNA577476) | soil metagenome | isolation source: 40 cm soil or saprolite under grassland replicate 2 | place: USA:California | collected 2016-06-15 | reverse complement strand
GGCGGGCATCGTCGTGCGCCTGCGTGACCGAGCCTCGCTGGTCGAGAGTCTGCGCGCGCTCGTCACGAGCGGCAACGCCGCGCAGCGCAAGATGGCGCTCTACTGCCTGCGCGACCTGGAGACCCGCGCGCCCGAGGTCGAGCAGGCGGTGCTCCATGCGCTCGGCGACGCGGACCGCGACGTGCGGCTCGCCGCCATCGCCACGCTCGCGCGCCTCGCGCTCGACCGCGGCGGGGCGGGGGAGCGGCTCGTGCACGCGCTCGAGACCGGCGACGAGCGCGTGCGCCGCGCGGCCGCGGCGGCGTTGGGTGCCCTCGGCGAGCGGAGCGCGCCGGTGCTGGCGGCGCTGCGCGCGGCGAGCGCCAGCGCCGACCCGTCGCTCCGGCGCGCGGCCGAGGGCGCGCTCCGGCAGCTCGGGGGATAGAGCCGAGCGGACCCGCTTGGGCGCGCTCAGGCGGCGAGCCGGAGCTTGGAGACGCGTGCGAGCGCCCGGAAATGCCTGCGGTCTGCGGTCAGCAGCGCGACCCCATGGGCGAGCGCGGTCGCGGCGATGAGCACGTCGGCCGCCGGGATCGCCCACCCCCGCTCGCGCGCCTTGCGGTAGAGCCGGGCGGCGTCGACGTGGGTTTCCTTGTCGGCGCGCAGAAACGGCAGGCGGCCGAGGCGCGCGCGCAGCAGGTTCAGATCGCGTTCGGTGCGGGCGCCCTGAAGAACCTCCTGCAGCACGATGTCGGTGGTCGCCACGGGGCGTCCATTCCGGAGCCAGGCGTCGAGCCGCTGCGCCTCCACCGTGGGGTGTCCCGACAGCAGATCGATCCAGGGCGAGCTATCGATGAGAACCATGCCGCCCGCGGAGGAGCACGGAGCTGGGCGCGCGGAAGCGCACCTTGCCACGGAACGCCCGGAGCGCGCGGTAGGCCTCGTGTTGATCGACGAAGGTCTCGAGGGCTGCGTTGACGATCTCGACCTTGCGGCGCATACCCGTCAGCAGCCGGGCGCGCGCGATGAGATCGTCCCGGAGATCGACCACCGTGCGTGCCATGATATCCAATCGCCCGATCGCGATATCGCAGTCAACGCCCCCCGCGCGCGAGCAGGCGCCGCGCGGCCGCGCTCCGGGAGCTGGGGCGCGAGTAGTCGTCCGCGCTACGACACCGTCTCGAACCCGTACTGGCGGAAATGACGATCGAAGGTGAACGCCGTGCCGGCCTTCAGGCGCTCCATGACGGCGAAGGCGATCGCGTCGCACAGGCTGAAGTCGTTGTCGCGGTAGCGAAGGACGATGCGTTCGCCGCGCGCATCGTCCCCAGGGTCGGGACGAACCGTCGCCGGCGGCGGCGACGAGAGCCATCGCCGCGCGGCCTCGGCGCCCAGCCGAGAGAGCAGCAGCGCGTGCGTCTCGGCGCGCAGGAGGGTCGTCTGGAACACGCGGCAGCGCAGGCGGGCCAGCTCGGTTGCTGCCCGCAGCGCCCGCGCGTGGTTCGCGTCCGCGGCATCGAGCACCGCGAGCACGGCGCTCGAGTCGAGCAGGACCTGGGAAGCGGGCTTCAGGGCTTGGCCCCGAGATACCGGTGCTTGTCGGCCGACCCGGGACCCTTGCCGTTGCTCCGAAAGCTGCCGGCGAGCGCGAAGAGGGCGTTGTCCAGGGTGAGCGGCGCAATGTCTCGCGCTCCCACGGGCCGGACCGATCTGGCCACGCGGCCGATCGCGCCGGCCGGGATCCGCCGGCGGCCACCGAGCTTGACGCTCGTCAGCTGCTCACGGCGCAAGAAGCGCCAGATCGTGCTCTCCGACACGCGTAGACGTCGCGCCGCCTCGGCCGGCGTGAGCCACTTCCGCGCCATCCTGTCACCCTACCAACACTGTCAATCCCTATCAACGTCTGGCCGCGGCGCCGGGGGCCGCCGCCCCGGCGCAGCGGGCGGCCGCCGCGAGGAGCAGCGCGAGGGCAGGTCAGCGTGAACCGAATCAGCGGGCCGGCGCGGCCGCGCGCCCGTTGCCGCGCGCGGCGGCGGGCGCGAACGTGAGCCCGCCCGCCCCGACGTCCACCACCAGCCGCTCGCCGTCGCGGATCTCCCCCGCGATGAGCTTCTGCGCCAGGGCCGTCTCGACCGTGCTCTGGATGACGCGCTTGAGCGGCCGGGCGCCGTAGACCGCGTCGAACCCGCGCTCGGCGAGGAAGTCCTTGGCCCGGTCGGTGAACACGAGCTCGAGGTGGCGGTCCGCGAGCCGGGCCTGGAGCCGCGCGAGCTGAATGTCGACGATCTGCCGCAGGTGCGAGCGCCCGAGGGGATGGAAGACCACCACGTCGTCGACGCGGTTCAGGAACTCGGGGCGGAAGTGCTGGCGGAGCGCCTCCAGCACCTCCTGCTTCATGGCGTCGTAGGCACCGGGGTCGTCGCCGCGATAGCCGGTGAGCAGCTGGCTCCCGACGTTCGAGGTCATGATGACGACCGTGTTCTTGAAGTCGACCGTGCGCCCGTGGCCGTCGGTCAGGCGGCCGTCGTCGAGGATCTGGAGGAGCACGTTGAAGACGTCGTGGTGCGCCTTCTCGATCTCGTCGAAGAGGATGACGCAGTACGGCCGGCGGCGGACGGCCTCGGTCAGCTGCCCGCCCTCCTCGTAGCCCACGTAGCCGGGGGGCGCGCCGATCAGGCGGGCGACGGTGTGCTTCTCCATGTACTCGGACATGTCGAGGCGGACGAGCGCCTGCTCCGAGTCGAGTCTTCCCCACGCCCGTCGGCCCGAGGAAGATGAACGAGCCGATCGGCCGGTTCGGGTCCTTGATGCCGGCGCGGGCGCGGAGCACGGCGTTGGCGACCGCGGTCACCGCGTCGTCCTGCCCGACCACGCGCTTGTGGAGATGCTCGGCCAGGTGGACGAGCTTCTCGCGCTCGCCCTCGACCAGCCTGGAGACGGGGATCCCGGTCCAGCGCGACACGACCTCGGCGATGTCCTCCTCGTCGACGCGCTCCTTGAGCAGCCGCCGGCCGCCGTCCTCGCTCGCGCTGAGCCGTCCCTCCTCCTGCGCGAGCTGCTGCTCGAGCTGGGCGAGCCTCCCGTACTTGAGTTCGGCCACCTTGTTGAGATCGTACTGGCGCTCGGCCTTCTCGATCTCCTGCTTGGTCTGGTCGATCTCCTCGCGCAGCTTGCGGAGCCCGGCGATGGCGCCCTTCTCGCGCTCCCACTGCGCGCGGAGCGCGTTCGCCTGCTCGCGGAGATCGGCGAGCTCCTTCTCGAGCCGCCCGAGGCGCTCGCGCGAGCCGGGGTCGCTCTCCTTCTTGAGCGCCTCGCGCTCGATCTCGAGCTGCATCGCCTTGCGGTCGACCTCGTCCAGCTCCTCGGGCTTGGAGTCGATCTCGGTGCGCAGGCGGGCGGCGGCTTCGTCCACCAGGTCGATCGCCTTGTCGGGGAGGAAGCGGTCGGCGATGTAGCGGTGCGAGAGGGTCGCGGCCGCAACCAGCGCGGCGTCCTTGATCTCGACGCCGTGGTGCACCTCGTAGCGCTCCTTCAGCCCGCGCAGGATCGAGATGGTGTCCTCGACCGAGGGCTGGTCGACCAGCACGGGCTGGAAGCGGCGCTCGAGGGCCGCGTCCTTCTCGATGTGCTTGCGGTACTCGTCCAGCGTGGTCGCGCCGATGCAGTGCAGCTCGCCGCGGGCGAGCATGGGCTTCAGCAGGTTGGAGGCGTCCATCGCGCCCTCGGCCGCGCCCGCGCCGACCACCGTATGCAGCTCGTCGATGAAGAGGATGACGTCGCCGCCCGAGCTCTGGACCTCCTTCAAGACGGCCTTCAAGCGCTCCTCGAACTCGCCGCGGAACTTGGCGCCGGCGACCAGCGCGCCCATGTCGAGCGCGATGATCCGCTTCTGCTTGAGTCCCTCGGGCACGTCGCCCTTGACGATGCGCTGCGCGAGGCCCTCGACGATCGCCGTCTTGCCGACACCGGGCTCGCCGATCAGCACCGGGTTGTTCTTGGTGCGGCGGGAGAGGACCTGGATGACGCGCCGGATCTCGTCGTCGCGCCCGATGACCGGGTCGAGCTTCCCCTGCGTGGCGAGCTTGGTGAGGTCGCGGCCGTACTTCTCGAGCGCCTGGTAGGTGGTCTCGGGATCGGGCGAGGTGACGCGCTGGTTGCCGCGCACCTGCTGGAGGGCCGCCACGAGCCGCTCGCGCGTGAGGCCGAGGCCGCGGAAGACGCCACCCTCGGCGGCCATGGCGAGGAGGAGGTGCTCGACGCTCAGGTACTCGTCCTTGAGCCCCCGCATCTCGTCCTCGGCCTTGGTGAGCAGCTGCGAGAGGCGCTGGGTGATGAAGGTCTGCGACGGCCCGCCCGCGGGGCCCGAGACCTGCGGGCGGCGCGCGAGCTCGCGCTCGATCGCTTCCTCGACCGCGCGCGGCGCGACGCCGGCCGCCTCGAGCAGGTTGGGCGCGAGGCCGTCGGGCTGCTCGAGGAGGGCCAGCAGCAGGTGCTCGACGTCGATGCCCTGGTGGCTCCGGCGCGTGGCGATGCCGCCCGCGCTCTGCAGCGCCTCCTGGACCTTGCGGGTCATGCGGTTCACGTCCACCATCGCACGCCAAGGTGCGCACGTGGACTCGCCGCGTCAAGGCAGGACGCGGCGCCGACCGCTCAGCGGATGGCGCGCGACGCCGCCCCGGCCGGGCCGGTCAGGAGACGCGGGGCGGTCGTCCACACCAGGTCGACCAGGCGCTCGAGCAGGAGGCGCGCCTCGTCCCACAGCGTGCGCGTGATCTCGCGCAGGCTCGCCGCCACACCGGACTGGCTCTGCCGCAGGCGCGAGGAGCGACCGCAGCCGCCCATCTGGAGCGCCAGGTGAGCGGCCACCGCGTCGCGCTCGCGCACGCCGAGCTTGTAGTAGGTGCCCGACGGGCGCCGCTCGGCCTCGATCTCGTAGGCGATGCCGGCCAGCTTGAGGCAGCGCTCGCGCCGTCCGAGCGCGGCTCCCTGGCGGTCGCAGACGAAGACCACGGCTCGGGGCTCCGCTTCCACCACCTTCTCCATCCCATCACCTCCGCGGCTCGACGCGCCGGGCGCTTGTAGCGCGCGGCGGGGGAGGGCGCAACTCGACGATTGCCTCGCGCGGGCGGCGCTGCTAACGCGCGAGCGTGCGGCGCCGGGACTTCGCAGGGGCGGCCGTCGAGCTGGTGTGCGGCGACATCACCGCGCAGGCGACCGACGCGATCGTCAATGCGGCCAACACGACGCTGCTGGGCGGCGGCGGGGTCGACGGCGCGATCCACCGCGCCGGCGGACCCACGATCCTGGCCGAGTGCCGCCAGCTCGGCGGCTGCGCCACCGGCGACGCCAAGTTGACGCGCGGCGGGCGGCTGCCGGCCCGCTTCGTCATCCACGCCGTCGGCCCGGTCTACCGCGACGGCGGGCACGGGGAGCCGGAGCTGCTCGCGAGCGCCTACCGCCGGAGCCTCGAGGTCGCGGTCGAGCACGGCCTCCGGTCGGTCGCGTTTCCGTCCATCTCGACCGGCGCCTATCGCTTCCCGATCGCCGAGGCCGCTCCCATCGCCCTCGGCACGGTCGCGCGCTTCCTCGCGCCACACCCGGGGATGCTCTCGCTGGTACGCTTCGCCCTCTTCAGCGACGCGGACCTGGCCGCCTACGAGACGGCCCTCGCGGCGCTGCCCGGCGCGCCGGCGTGAAGCGCGCCGGCTTGCGACCCCGGTCCCGGCATGGCAGAGGGGTGAAGGCCGCCGCGCCGGCGCGGCGGAGAGGGAGAGAACGGCGATGCGCAGAGTCCTCGTGGCCCTCGTGCTCCTGGGCATCGTGCTGGGCCGGCCCGCGCCGCTCCGCGCGCACAGCGCCGCCGCCGAGCTCGGGCTCGCGGTCGGCGCCGCGGCGGGCAACCTCGTCTACCTCCCCGTGAAGGGGATCGTGGCGCTCGGCGGGCTCGTGCTGGGCGGCGTGACCGGCGCCCTCACCGGCGGCGACGTGCGTGCGGCCTACGCGATCTGGGTTCCCGCGGCGAGCGGGACCTATCTCCTGACGCCCGCCAAGCTGGAGGGGACGGAGCCGATCGAGTTCTTCGGCTCCGACTACGCCGATCAGCCGTCCACGATCGCGAGCGCGGTCGAGGGCGGGGGCATCTACGACATCCAGTACCAGTACTCGCGATGAAGCGTCGCGAGCGCCGCGGCCCACGGCGCGAGCGAGCACACTGCGTAGACCGCCGCGCTGAAGACGAGGGCCGGCGCCGCCAGCCGGTTCCGTCGCACGTGCCAGAGGAGGATCAGGCACGCACACGCCTGTAGCTTGAAGAGGAGCAGCGCGAAGCCGGGTCCGACCTGCGCGAGCGCCCAGCCGAGTAGCGGGTTCCCTTCCGCCATCCCGGCGTGGACGCCGATGTAGGTCGCGACGCCGTCGAACACCTGCAGCGCGAGGTTCAGGCAGACGAGCGCGAAGATCCCGCGCTCGGTGATCGGTCGCATCGGAGCCCCTCCTGCGACCCGGACCACCCTGCACGGGGGTGGGTCGAGCCGTTGGCGGACTTTCGCTCAGGCGCGCGTGCGCCGTCAAGCGCGTGTGCTGTGCGGTTTGCTACCCGCTAGCCGACGCCGGCGACGTCGCGCTCGACGCGGCGGAGGAAATACGTGCGCGAGCCCTGGTTGACCAGGCCCTCGACCCGGACGGCGATCCCGGGTGGGGCGTCGCGCAGCCGAGCGACCAGATCCTTCGCTCCGACGACGAGGAAGTTCGGCGTGAAGGGCGCGACCACGGCAAGCACGTCCTTCCCGTCGAGCGGTTGATCGCCGCCCACGGTGCGCGCCTTGGTGACGCCGAGCCATCGCCGCTCGTCGGTCGAGCCGCCCGCGAAGGCAAGCGAGGTGACCGTGAAGCCGGTACGCTGGGCCGCGGCCCTGGTCGGCTGGATCACGCCCTCGAGCTTCAGGAGGAGGGGCGGCCCGCCGGGAAAGGGCCCGGAGATTCCCGGCACGCGCTGGGCGGCCGCGACGGCGGCCATCGCGAGGAGCCCGAGCGCGACCGTGCAAAGGCGCGGCACCGAGCCAGCATACCTCCGCGACCGCGCCGCTCAACCGGGCGCGCCGTGCGCGGGTGGCGAGGTGCACGGCGACATGGTATCCGAGTCGCCCGCGTTGGGAGAGGTGACCGAGTGGTCGAAGGTGCACGCCTGCTAAGCGTGTGTAGGGGTAGTACCCCTACCGAGGGTTCGAATCCCTCCCTCTCCGCTTGACCAACTCCCTGGGGGCACGTCCAGTGCTCGCCGCGCTTTGCGCGGCTGCGCGCTTCCGATGCCCCCAGACCAACATCCGCGCGGCTCCCGCCGCGCGCAGCTCGAGCGCTCTCGCGCTCGGCCTCCAAGTCCTCGTGACGAGCACCGTACCCCGCCGGGGCAGGTCGAGGATCCGCCGCTGGAAGGCGCGGCTCACCAGCCCCACGTCGCACCGTGCGCTGGCGACCGGCATTTCTCGCACGGTCTGACCCGCCCCTGAATGCTGGCAAGGCGCCCCTGTCGGGTTTTTCGAGCGCAAAGAGCTTGCGCCGGAGGGCGATGTGCTGGTACGCTCCTCCCCGGGGTCTTCTACTAACCTGGCTTGATATGTACGTACTGTACTGCGGAAGGGATCGGAGCATGAGAGGTCGTGAACGCGAGCAGCGGGACGGTGAGCGAGGCCAGATCCTGGCGATGACCGCCATCTCCCTGGTCGCCGTCTGCACCCTGGTCGCGGTGGCCACCGACCTGGGCTACTTTTTCGAGTACCGACGCCGCGTGCAGACCGGCGCCGATGGTGCGGCCATGGCGGGAGCGGAGCAATTGTGGAGAGACCTGATGAACGATACGCAGGTCTCGCCGGCGGCGCACGAAGGTGCCGCGTCGAACGGGTTCACCGATGGCGTCGATGGTACGCACGTCACGGTCCATCACCCGCCCAGCAGCGGCTTCTATGTGGGCAAGAGCGAGTTCGTGGAGGCCATCATAACCCAGCCCCGCCCCACGATCTTCATGCCTATCCTTGGTTTTCAAAGCGCGACGGTGAGCGCGCGAGCGGTCGCTGGCCGCCAGGATTCGCGCAACTGCGTCTATGCGCTCAACCGAACGGCCACCCGCGCGTTGAACGTGAACGGCGGCGCTAGAGTAGCCGCCGCGTGCGGGGTCGTCGACGATTCGAATTCCGACAACGCTCTGAATGGCGGCGGCCAAGGTGGCAACTCCACCATAAGCGCCACATCGATCGCTGTGACCGGCGGCGTGGTGGGTTGCTGCTTCTCCCCGACGCCGGCAGGGAGTGCTCCTCCGGAGGCGGACCCGCTCGCCGGGCGAGCCGCTCCCACGTTCTCGTCGACAACGTGCGATCACGACAATCTCAAGATCAATAGCGGCACGCAGGTTCTCACGCCCGGTGTGTACTGCAACGGCGCAACTATTAGTGGCGTCAACACCCAGGTGACGTTCTCGCCCGGCGTCTACGTCCTCAACGGAGGCGGTCTCAACGTGAGCGGAGGCACGATAAACGGCACCGGCGTCACCTTCTACAACACTGCGAGCGCCGGCCGTCCATACAAGCCGATTACGATCAGCGGTGGCGCCGTGGGAGCGCTCTACGCCCCCACGAGCGGACCCATGGAGGCCATGCTCTTCTTTCAGGATCGCGCGGTTGGCTCGACGCAGAAGAACGCCGTGGCCGGCGGCGGCAACCTCATCCTCCAAGGGACGCTCTACTTCCCGACCACTCCCCTTGTTTTCTCGGGAAGCAGCACCCCCACCGGCGGCGCCGCCGCCTACACCATCCTCGTCGGCGACACCATCGAGTTCACGGGCAACAGCAGCCTGAGCAACGACTTCTCGAGTCTCTCCAACCGGTCGCCGATCAAGACGGTCGCTCTCGCCGAATGACGTTCCGCATCGCCAGGCCATTCATGACCCACAGTGACCGTTGCGAGCGGTGTCGGGGCGTGGCACTCACGGAGTTCGCCCTCGTGATCCCGGTCGTGTTCGTGCTCTTCATAGGTATCCTCGATTTTGGTCGCGTCTTCTATGCGGCCATGGCGGTCTCGCACGCCGCACGTGCGGGCGTGCAGTACGGTGCTCAGGACGACGGCAAGTCCGGGGATTTCCCCGGCATGCGGCAGGCGGCCACGGATGCCTCGGGCGATGTGACCGATCTCACGGTGACCGCGGGTCGGTATTGCCGATGCGCAGATGGGACGGGCTCCTGCAATAGTTGTAGCCCCAATGCAGATCGTTGCAGCAGCGGCTCCGGCTGTCTCAGCACGTGCCCCTCGGATATCCCGCGAGTTTATGTCTGCGTCACCGCAGACAAGGTTTTCACGACGCTCTTCCCCTATCCGCAGGTCCCGAGAACGACCGACCTCAATCGTCAAGCGATCATGCGAGTGCAGTAGATGGCGAAGGATACCGCGGAGCGAGGCCTAGAGAGGGCGCGGGCTGGCCAGTCGCTGGCGGAGCTGCCGATCGTCCTGGTGCTCTTTCTGGTCGTGATGTTCGGGATCGTCGACGGCAGCCGCCTGATCCTCGCACACAACGCGGTGTCCTTGAGCGCCAGAGAGGGAGTGCGCTACGCGGTGGTACGCGGTGCCTCGAGCGGCCGCCGCGCGTCCGAGGCGGACATCGCTGCCTTCGTCCAGAGTAAGACTGTCGGGGTACCGGTCGACGTCGAGGTAACGTGGAATCCTGACAGCAACCCCGGCAGCACGGTGGTGGTGCAGGTGACGAACGTCTTCACCCCGGTGGCGCCCTTCCCACTCGTCCCGCGGAGCGTCAACCTCACCAGCAGGGCGAGGATGGTGATATCCCGCTGAACACTGTGCGGTCGGGGCGGGAAGCCGGCCAGTGTGAAGGGCGTCGGCTGATAGATCTGACCTCGCCGTCCGCGCTCTCGGCTGATCCCCGCCGGTGGCGACCATCAGGACAACGAGTGGGCTCCGCAAGGGCCCCCTCTTCGTATCCAAGGCCCCTGCGCCGTCAGGGAAGTCCTTGCGGGCGCTCGGCGCTCACCCTGCGCGGGCTCGCGAGGGAAGGCGCCCGTTCCAGAACCACGCATGCGCGCTCCGTCATCGCCTGCTCGTGACTCACGTATCCGAGGGATGGGCGGCAAGGGGAGGCGGATGCTACCAACAAGTCTGTGTCAGTTCTCACGGCTAGTGGGTAGGGAGCGGCCCGGCGGGTTCCCGAAGCAGGAGACGCAGTCGGTAGCAGGGCGTGGCAAGGGGAGTGTGTCGTGCATTTGACCCTCTCTTCAGGGCGGCTGGGACCATGTTCAGCGGCGAGGTGCCGGAAAGGCCAGCCGGGCCAGGCCCTCGTGGAGACGGGCCTCGTGATCGCGCTCTTCATCATCGCGGTGGCGGGATGATCGAATTCGGCGGCGCCTTCCTGGCGCTCAAGGTGATCCCGCAGGCCGCGACGGCGGGGGCACGGGCCGCCGGCGCGCTGCAGGTCGGCAGCCGTCGAACGTGCGGAAGGAATTCATTGTATCCGCGCGTCGTGCCCCGCGACGCCACCGGCGCCACCCGGTTTGCACCACCCTCTTGCGAAGTGAGGCGCAGGCGGGTCCACAAGCCATCAATCCAGATATCGCGTGGCCGCAGGGTTCAGAGGCAGAGCGCAACTGGAGGCAGTCAGGGTAGGGAACCGGCGAAGCCCGGACGTTCCCGCGTCGTCTCCCGCCAACCAAAAACGAATATCTGGGACGCACGCAGGCGCGGCCCGGCGGGGAAGAGCGGCGTTCAGGACGCCGTCTCGCGGCGACCTGCTCCTCATGCCCGCGGCGGGCGCGTCGTCTATGACCGTGTCCATTATCCACGGGACAGGCGGGTGGACGCCCCGACCCTCGGCCGGTACTCCGAACCGTCCTTTTTCCTTGACCGCGTTCCGCCTGTCGTCGTAAGGCTTGCTCGGCAGCGTGAGCCGCCTCCAACGTGGGAGCAAGGATGGCAGCCAAGAGAGGTCGCAGACGCGACAGCCGGGACGCTGAGGTGGGCCGGAGCCTGACGGTGAGGGGATCGCTCTGTTCGTCTCATGGGCTAACGGAAATCAACGGATCAACACAGGACGGCACAAAGACATGACGGAGCAAGGTTTGCCTGACCACCGCTGTACCGCCCCGTTCCATTACCGTGGTAGCAGCGCGGTAGCAAAGGGCTGCTGCCGCCCCCGTCGCGCATCGGCCGGCTCTCCATTAAGCGGCTCTCCTATCCAGCACATCGGGTGCGGTACGCACAGAACGAAGCAGCTCGGCCAGGCTCTCACGGAGATGGGCCTCGTCGTCGCGCTCTGCGTCCTCCTTACTCTGGGGATTGTAGAATTCGGGTACACCTTCATGGCCCTAAATCTGATTACGCAAGCTACGTCAGCCGGTGCCCGAGCTGCGTCCGTCCATCAGATGGGCTCGCGGGGCCTATGCGGGAAAATTACCAACGACACGGCCATCACTGCGGTTCCAACAGGCATCGTTGCCGCACAGATTGGGAACATAGCAACTATCCCCCCAGGGGGGGTAACCGTAACCCAAAATCCCGCACCGAACACAGTAGCCCCGTGCCATATGTTCGGTGGGACAGACATTCCGCTGGTGATCGTTACTACGACCGGCACGATACCCGACGTGTTTGGTTTGTTTGGGTCGACGATCAGCTTTACGCGTACCGCGACATTCCGAGATGAGGCGCGAGGACTAGGAGGAACATGACCAAGCGCAATAAAGGGCAAGCACTTATCTACGTCGGCATTTTCCTGCTGGCTTTCGTGTCGTTTACGGCGCTCGTAGTGGATGGAGCAAGGCTCTATTTCTCTGCGCGTGAGACACAAGCCGCTGCGGATACGGCCGCAATAGGTGGCATGCTAAGGCTGATTGAAGCTGGTAACGCCAGCGATGCCGTGGCCGGAGCGCAACAGTCGGCTAACCTAAATACTGTCAACGGGCAAGCTGCTTCCATAGATGCAAGCAATATTTTCGTCGGCCATTGGCGTTGCAGCCCTGCGGGCAGCTGTACGCCAACATTCACGCCGGGAGGTACGCCGTATAACGCAGTGCGGACAACGCCCAATTATCCCATTAGCAATCTCATGGGTATATGGCAGGCGGTGGCTCATCCTCGCCGCAACGCAACGGCCGCGTGGCTTACTCTTGACACAGGGATTCCAGGCATCCCTCTCATTCTCGCCAACTGCTTTGCGTGCTATAGCGCGGCCTGTGCTCCCCCACCCCAAGAGATCCAGTTTTCGACTGGCGGGACAGGGAGTAGTAATGGCGCCTGGTTTTATCCGCAACCACTACTGCTAACGGGCAAGCCCGGTGTTGCGACCTACGTTCCTGCAGGATGCGGGGGAGGAGGGCAATCGGCTCCAGCGCTGAGCCTTGGAAGTTACGTAACCGCAAATAATGGCTCGATTACATCCGTGTGCGGGGATTTTGTTTGTCTTGTCGGCCATGAATATTTGGTGGGAATGGTGGGGCAAGCGTGTGGTCAGGTGTACAATGGTGCGCAAAACGAAATTACGGGGTTCGCGACGGTCAAAATTTTGGGCACTCGATGTTCGAATACACCCACTGGAGATGCGCCAGTGGCGAACAATGCCATCAAGGTGCAATCAAAGTTCATCGACTGTTCAAAGCCAGAAAATGCTCCTATATGTAGCTCGCAGCTCACAAGCGAGTGTCCTGGTTGTGGAACAGGGTTCGTAGTCATGGTGGAATAGCGTCGGGGGGCCACCAGCACACCTTGGGCGTCGGCACATTCAACGGGCGCAACGCCGAACTTGGCCGGCAGCATCGTTTTCCGGGGGTTAAGCAACGAGAGAGGATCGCGCCGACCGACCAGCGCGGTGTCTACGGCAAGCTGCGCGACACCTGACGGCCGTGGCGCTCCTCGCCGGGCGCGGTCTGCCCGGCCACTTCACACCGCACTGTCTGCGGCACACGTTCGGCAGCTTCCTCATCTCGGAGGACGGCGGCTTAATCGAGTACGTGTCACGCATGCTCGGGCATGCCGACATTCGGATCACCGTGGCGACGTAGGGGCGCTGGCTGCAGCCGGCGGGCAGGGCGGTCAACCGTCTCTTCCCCTCGGTCGGCGCGCAAGACCGAGCAGTGATCGACACCTGAAGACCGGCTAAACGCGACGCCGGGCACCGCGCGGGTGGGGTCAGCCACCAAAACCGCCTTCATGGGCGGGCAATGAGGTGCGGCCGCGCCGTCCCCGAAGCTCACGCCGTCATCCAGACGGCGCCCGGCGAGGAGGGCCACGTCCACTGCTAGCAAGCATGATCGCCGCGACAGCCCGTGGACTTGGGATGAGCCGGGCCAGATCGGGGCGATGAAAGTGAACGCCCTGTTCGTAGACAAGGACATGACGGAAGGAGGTTTGCCTAACCACCGCTGTAACGCCTCGTTCCATTGCCGTGGTAGTCGCTTAACGGAAAGCCGGCCGATCCGCGACGGAGGCGCACCGATCCCGAAGAGGATGAAGAGAACCCGCTCGCTAATGTCACCGGTGAGTGAGTAGCCGACCGCCCGCTGGACGAACCCGATCAAATCGCGGTCGCCGGCGAAGATGCGGGCGAGGAGGGCTTCAAAGGTCGGACAGGCAGCGTCTGCGCGGCATTCGACAGGGGCCACCTTGGTGAGCAGGTCTTCCCGCCGATGCGGGCGCAGTTTCGGCGACGCTATCGGCCTCGAGAACGGCCAGACGATCCCGAACCTGAGAACGCTGGAACAGCCGGGTCGACCTGCTTCGGCACCGGTGACGCGAGGCTGGTCGACGGCCGAGCCTGAGCGAGGCCGAGCCGCCCTTCTAGACACTCCATCCCGCCCCGGGTGCCACCGGGCTAGTATCTGGGCCCGCCGTCGGCGGCGCCCCTACAAGATGCCGTGTCGCGTGCGGACGCGCTCGGCCGCCTCGCCGACGTAGAGCCGGAAACGGCCCGGCGGTCCCTCGACCAGGTAGGGCTGGGGATAGGCGGGGCCGTTCACCCGCCCCAGCCAGCGTCTGAGCACCTGGATCTCGCGCGGACTGGCCACGTCGAGCTCCAGGCACTCCTCCTCCACCACCCGCACCGTGCCGCGGCCTTCGGGTTCCCGCGGCTCCCTTGCCGTCGCGCCTCTCGAGCGTGCCATGCGTAGAGGCATAGCAGGGACCGTGCCGTGGAAACGTCATGCGGTGCGGTGCGCGGGCGGCTGCAGGTTTGCCCGATTGGGCGCCCCGGCACGGATGCGTTGACCCGCCCTTGGCGGCAGTGCAAAACGACCCCTCCGAAGGGAGGAGGTCAGATGGCGCAGGTCACGATCCGTCCGCTCAAGAACGGTCCCTATCAGGTCTCCGGGAAGCCGCCGCTCGTCGACGCCGAGGGGACGTTGTCGCCGGTTGACGAGGATCCGATCTACCTCTGTCGCTGTGGGCATTCGGCGTCGAAGCCGTTTTGCGACGGCACGCACAAGAAAGTCGGCTTTCAGGCGGACGGGTACGTGCGCGTGTCGACGGGTCGCTGACGGCCGACGTCCTCTACGTCTGCCCGACGGCCCTGAAGGCGGGGGGGGTGCTGCGCGAGCGGGCGCGCGCGGCGGGCTGTCTCGTGGGCCATCGGGTCACGACCTTCCCCGAGCTGACCGACGCCCTCGCCCGCGACCTGGGCGCGCCGGCGCGCGTGCTCGAGCCCGAGATGGCGGCGGTCGTGCTCGCCCGCGCGCTCGAGGCGCCCGGCATCCCGGCGGCGCTCCGCATCCCGCAGCGCGGGCTCCTGCACGAGCTCCTGCGGGTGATTGCCGAGCTCGAGTCGGCCTACCTGGCCCCCGCGGACGTGGCGGCGCTGGCGGCCGCGCTCCCCGCCGGCGCGTCGGCCGCGCGCCTCGCCGAGCTGGGGGGGGTCTACGCCGCGTACGAATCGGCGCTCTTCCGGATCGACGCCGTCGACCGCCACGGGCGCGAGTGGCGGGTGTGCGACGGCCTCGCCGCTGCCGAGGCGGCCGGGACCCGCCCGCCGACGCTCGCCGGGGTCGGGAAGATCGTCTTCGCGGAGATCTACGACTTCTCGATCCTCCAGTTCCTGATCGCCACCAGCCTGATCCGCCTGGTCGGCGACGCCGAGCTGGTCGCCTTCGCGCACCCCGAGAACATCGACGCGACGCGTTTCCTCGAGCGGACGTGGAACCGCTTCGTGGGCGACGAGGCGATCGCGGACCAGGTCCTGCCCTCGTTCGTGGTGCGCGGCGGCCGCAGCGGCAGCCTCGCGGCCGCGCTGCGCGGCGTGTTCGTGACCGAGCGGCCGGCGCCCGCGCCGCCCGACGGCTCGATCCGGGTCGTCGTCGCGCCGAGCCGCTATCGCGAGGTCGAGACGGCGGGGCGCGCGATCCGCGCCCTCCTCGAGCGGGGCGCGCCGCCCGAGCGCATCGCGCTCCTCGCCCGCGACCTCGGCGTGTACGGCGACCTGATCGAGGACGTGTGCCGGCGCTACCGCATCCCGGTCTACTTCCGGAAGGGGCGCCCGTTGGTCGCCAACGGCCTGGTGAAGGCGTGCCTCGACGTCGTGCGCTGCGTGGTCGAGGGCTTCCCACGCGCGCGCCTCGAGGCGCTGCTCGACTCCGACTACCTGGGCGCGGCGCCGCCTCGGCTGGCGCGTGTCCTCCGCCGCACGGGCTTCGTCGCCGAGGCGGCGCGACCGCTGGCGGACTGCGTGGCGCACCGCGTGGCCGCGCTCGCCGAGGAGGCCGGCGACGCGAGCGTCCCGCCCGAGCGCCGGCGGCGGGCCACGGAGCGGCGCGCCCGTCTCGCAGGCGACGGCGCGCGCCTGGTGAGGCTGGTCGAGACGCTGCGCGGCCTCGACGGCGCACGTACGCCCGCCGGCCACGTGCGTGCGCTCGGTCGCGTGCTCCGCGACCTCGGGCTGCGCCCGGTGCCACGCGGCGCGCTCCTCCCCGCCACCACGCGGCGGGACGTGCGCGCCCGCGAGCGCCTGGAGGAGGCCCTCGACCAGCTCGCGGGCCTCGGCCGTGCGCTCGGGATGGCGCCCCTGCCGCTCGGCGAGTTCCTCCGCATCCTCCTGGCCGCGCTCGAGCCGCTCCAGGTCGAGGACGCGGCCGAGCGCACGGGGAGCGTGCGCGCGCTCAGCGTGCTCGACGCGCGTGGCCTCGACTTCGACACCGTCTACCTCCTCGGGCTCGACGACGGCACCTTCCCGGCGCCGCGCGGCGAGAGCCCGCTCTGGCCCGACGCGATGAAGCGCGAGGCGAACCGCCCGGCGGCCGAGCGTCTGCGCCGGAAGCTCGGCCCGCGCGCCGCGGGCCTGCCGCTCGGCGGCCTCTTCCGCACCGCGCGCGAGGCGAGCCTCGAGGACCCGTTCCTCTTCTTCCTGGCCCTCTCGATGGCCGAGCGCGAGCTCGTGCTCTCGTACCCGGAA
>WNGD01005562.1_pt1 | contig 16411 bp, 16 predicted proteins | sample 5400671 | NCBI WGS metagenome assembly WNGD01 (sample SAMN13153369, study PRJNA577476) | soil metagenome | isolation source: 40 cm soil or saprolite under grassland replicate 2 | place: USA:California | collected 2016-06-15 | reverse complement strand
TCGAGATCCCGATGCCGAACCAGGAGGCCCGCACGACGATCTTCCGCATCCACGCGCGGGCGATGAGCGTCGCCTCCGACGTCGAGTTCGGCGTGCTCGCCGGCCGCTGCGAGGGCGCCACCGGCGCGGACATTCACGCGATGTGCACGGAAGCGGGCATGTTCGCGATCCGCGAGGACCGCGATCAGGTCACGATGACGGACTTCGAGCGGGCGGTCGACAAAGTATTCGGCGAGAACCCGATGCGGACCCCGGATGCCTCGGGCGCGATGTACGCGTGAGTTCGACCCGCGTCCACACCATTCCTAAATAGGACCCTGCCTCTCTTGCGTCGTCGTTCGATTCGGGGAAGCCTGATGGCGAGGACGGACCACTGTCCCATCTGCAACGTCGCGGTGAAGCCGGAGAACCTGCTGCGCCACGTGAACGACACGCATCCCCGCCACCCCGACACCCCGGCGCTCCGGGAGAAGCTAAAGGCGGAACCGAAACGACTTGCGCCAAAACGGGCCGCAGCGCCGATTCGAATCAGAGGGTGGCAAGTCGGCCTCGTCATCCTGATCATCGTGGGTGGCGCGGGTGGGTATTACCTCTCTCAGTACGTCAGGCCTGGCGTCGGACAACCGTTTCCGTGTGTGACGGGACCCACGCAGCCGCCGAACGGCTACCACTGGCACACGCAGCTTCAAATCTACTCCGGCGGCGCGCCGTACACCATCCCCGCCAATACCGGGTTCAGCACGGGATGCGCCGAACCGCTCCACACGCATGACACGAGCGGTCTGATTCATGTCGAGTCGGACACGCTCCGACTCTACACGATCGGGGATTTCTTCCTCGTTTGGGGGAAGCCGTTCGATAGTCCCACGCAGATGCTCGTGAACGGGACGGCCGCGGCTCCGAGCCCGGGCGTCACCCTGTACGATTCGGAAACGATCACGCTCTACTACGCCTCCTTCTCCTAGTCCGGAGCGCACGGACGGGCCGCGCTTCGACGCGGGCACCATAATCTTTATGGCGGCTCCTCGGTTAGCGGCGGCCGAATGGCCCACCGTTTGGTCCGCGACGAGTCCGGCGTGAGCACATTCTGGTCGTTCATCGGCGTGCTCGTCCTGGTGATCGCGATCCTCGGCGTGTACTTCGGCTACGTCGTGCCGAAGTTCGGCACCCCGCCGATCCGCGCGCAGGACGGCGACACGGTCCAGGCCGATTACGTCGGCACGTTCGCGGACGACGGGCTCGTGTTCGATACGAGCCTCGCGTCCATCGCGAAAGACAACGCGTCGTACCCGAAAGCCTTCAGCTTCCTGTGGCGGGATACGTGGCAGCCCCTGTCGTTCTCGGTCGGGGCCGTGCCCCTGCAAGTCATCAAAGGCTTCGACCTCGGCGTCCAGGGCATGGCCGTCGGAGACTCGAAGACGGTCATCGTGCCGCCGTCGATGGGATACGGCGCGGCGGACCCGTCGAAATTCGTCGTCAAGCCGCTCCTCGAGTCGGTCGCCGTCCGTACCACGATGACGGTCACGGACTTCGAGACGCGATACAACGTGCCCCCCGTCTCCGGGTCGAACGTCACCGACCCGTTCTGGGGCTGGTCCTCGACGGTGGCCGTGTCCGGATCGGTGGTCACCGTGACGAATAGCCCTTTCCCGGGGCAGATCGTGCGGCCGTACGCCGGCTGGGACGCGGAGGTCGTGAGCATCGACGATTCGGCGAACCAAGGCGCTGGCGCGATCTTGGTGCACCACCTCCTCACCCCGAGCGACGTCGACCGGACCGGCGGGAAGGTCCTTCAGCGAGGCGCGATGGTGTCCCTCTTCGTCGTGAGCGCGGTGGACCTCGACGCCGGCACGTACACCCTCGACTACAACGGGCCCGCGCCCTACGGTCGGACGCTCGTGTTCCAGGTGACGATGGTCTCCATCAGCCGCCTCTTCTGAGGGCCGCGGATGACCCCTCGCGGATGCGCGCCGTGCAACCTACGCGTGACGCGCCGCACCGGCCCGGCACGGTGACGCATGCCGTTCGGCGACGACCTCCTCCGGCTCTTCGGGTCGTTGGGTCCCGTGGGCCTCCTCGCCGCCCTGTTCGTGATCTTCTATCTCGACTCGATCGTGATTCCGCTCCTCCCCGAGGTCTTCGCGATCCTGATTTTCCAGGCGGGCGGGGCGACGCTCGAATGGGGGCTCATCGTCCTCGCGCTCGCAGAGGCCGGCGAGGTCCTCGGGAATACGACCGCGTATCTCGTCGTGAGGCGCGTGGGCCTGCCCGCCCGGGTGCGGCGGGCTATGGAATCGTGGACGCACGTGTTGCTCGCGAAGCGGGAGACGCTGATCCTGACGAACCGGATCGCGCCCGCAGTCCCGTTCGTGGGGTTCTTCATCGCCGCTCTGGGATGGTCGTACCGCCGCTCGATCACGTATGTCGCCGTGGGCGGCCTCGCGAAGTACTCGGTCCTGCTCCTCATCGTCGGCGGCCTCAACGTGGCCTACAATCCCGTGCTCGCGCGGGATCTGACCCTCGGTTTCATCCTCGCCTTCGTGGCGATCAGCATTGCGATCGGCTGGATCCGGAAGCGGCGGATGGGGGCCCTCGGCCCGCACGAAGGTCAGCGCGGCGCGCCATAATCGTGCGCGGCCAGGGGACGACCGACGAGGACCCGAACGTCCGCGTGGGCCCACGCGACGATCTGCCGGACGAACGACCCCGACCGGAACCGGCGGTCGGAGAGGAAGACGCGGATTGCGGGGTCATAAACGACGCCGGGCAACCCCCGGGCGCGGACGGCGAACTCGAGGTCTTCGCAGACGACGGACCGGTACCCGCCACGGCCCAAGACGGCCTCCTTCCGGAACGCGCAATTGTTGACGGGCAGCCACGGCACCCCGAGGGTCGTGTAGCCCGCGGCGCCGAGCGTCCACACGGATCGCGCGAAGGCGTTGTACACCCACCGCCGGGGTCGGCTCGGGCTGCGGTAGAGCCCGAGGCCCGCGACCGCTTGGGTCCTCGGCGAACGGAAACGGTCCCGGATCCGCGCGACCCAGTCCGGGGCGGGGACGCTGTCCGCATCGAGGAACGCGACGATCGGAGACCGCGCCTCCCGGACGCCGACGCTCTTCCCCGCGCCGATTCCCTCCCGGGGCGTCTGCGTCACCCGCGCGCCATGCGTCTCCGCGATCCGCGCGGTCCCGTCGCGACTAAAGCTGTCCACGACGACCACCTCGTCCCCCGGACCGAGCTGAGGGACGAGGGCATCCAACGTCGCGCCGAGGTACGCTTCCTCGTCATACGTCGGGATCACGACGGACAGCATTTCCGTCCGCCATCCGGTCCCCTCCCTTAAAGGTGGTCCCGCGCCGCCCCCGGTGATTGACGGAACAACCGTCGCGGGGGGTCGCATCCGCACGACCCGTCCGTCACGGCCCCGAGGTGTTCAAGCGGCGACGAGCCGCTCGTAGACCTGCTCGAGGCGCCGGGTGCACCGCTCGATCGAGTACGGGAGGGCGCTCTCGCGGGCCGCCGCCCGCATCGGGTCGCGGTCGCGGAGGCACCGCAGGATCGCGGCCGCGCACCCGCGGACGTCCGACGGGTCGAAGAGCGCGCCGTTGACGCCGTCCCGGACGAACTCCGGGATCGCGCGGTAGTTCGCGCCCGCGACGGGCCGGCCCGAGGCGAGCGCCTCGAGGACGACGAGCCCCTGGGTCTCGAACCGCGAAGCGATCGCGAAGACGTCGGCCGCGGCGTAGTACTTCGGCAGGTCGGCGTCGGGGACGAAGCCGGTGAAGAGCACGTCCCCCTCGAGGCCGAGGTGATGCGCGAGCTCGTAGTACTTCTCGAGGTACGGACCCGTGCCGACGATCAGGAGCTTCGTGTCCGGGTTCGCCTCGAGGACTTTCGGGAACGCGTGGATGAGCGTCGTGAGGTTCTTTTCCGGCGCGACGCGGCCGACGTGCAGGATGATATCGTGGCCGTTCAGGCCCCATTTCGCGCGGACGCCCTGGCCCGAAAGGTCGGGCCGGAAGCGGTCCGGGTCGACGCCGGTCGGGATGACGTCCGCGATGTTGGCGGTCGGCGAGAGGTCCCGGATCTCCTCAAGGATCGCGCGGCTCGGGACGACGACGCCCTGCGTCTTCCGAAGGAACACGCGCAGGTAGAAGCGGAGCCCGCGCTCGAGCAGGTGGAGATTGAGGCCGAACGGCGAGTAGAAGCGGGATCTTCGCCTGCCACGACGCCCAGAGGCCCTTGATCCCGACGAACCCGACCCCGTGGATGTGGACGAGGTCGATCCCCATGTCCTTGATCATGTCGACCTCGCGTCCCGGGAACATCGCGAGCCGGTAGCCGGGGTAGTGGCGGAACTCCTTCGCCCGGACGTAGATCGTGCCGGCCTCCCGCACCTCCCGCCGTCGCGGGTCCTCCGGCGCGAAGACGACGACCTCGTGTCCGTCGGCCTCGAGTTGGCGGCGAGTCGTCAGGACGGATGTCACCACGCCGTCGACCGTCGGCAGGTAGCTGTCCGTGAAGAGGGCGATCCGCATGGCCTCAGCGTCCGGATCCGCGGCCTTGGGGCTTCGGCTCCCCCTCGCTGCCATCGATGTCGGGTATCGTCCCCGCCTCCACGATTCCGTGCCCTGTCCGCACGCCCATTGCCGGCCCACCCGCGGAACGCATTTCGCGGCCGTGACGGCGGCGTTGGGATGCGAGGACCGCAGACGGCTCGGATTTTGGTGGGCCTACATTAACTTTGTGGGCGACCCGCGCCGCATTGATAATCGCTTCGAGCCGCAAATCCCTCCGATGCCACGCCCGGGGGAGTCGCGGCGCGCCGCCGCTTCATTTCGGGGTGATCTGCGAATTGATAATCTCCACCCCGCGGCCCGGTCGATACGAGTGTTGGAAGCCGAGGGCGACTTTGGCCCGAGCCGATTCGATCGCGGCGAGGAGCGGTTTGCCGAGGGCCAGGTAGGCGGCGATCGAGGCCGCGAGGGTGCAGCCCGCGCCGTGGAGGGCTTTGTCAAGCCGACGTCCCCACAAACGTCGCATCCGCCGGCCGTCGAACAGGACGTCGACGAGAGGACCTTTCGCATGGCCGCCCTTGACGAGGACCGCCTTCGGCCCAAGGCGGCGGATGGCCCGCGCTGCCCGCTCCATCGACTCGACGTCCGTGACGGGGAGGCCGGACAGCCGCTCCGCTTCGAACCGGTTCGGGGTGACGAGGGTCGCCCGTCCGAGGAGGCGGTCGACGAGGGCGTCGCGGAAGTCGTCCCGTTCCAGGCGCGCGCCGACCGTCGCCACCATGACGGGGTCGACGACGACTGGGAACGAGGTCCGTTGAAGTTCCCGGGCGACCGTTCGGACGATTGCGGCGGAGTAGAGCATGCCCGTCTTCGCCGCCCGCACGTCGAAGTCGTCCACGACCGCGCGCAGTTGCTTTCGGATCTCGACGACCGGGAGGGGGAAGATCGAGTCGACCGAACGGGTGTTCTGTGCGGTGACGCACGTGATCACGGAGGTGCCGTGCACCCCGATCGAGGCGAACGACTTGAGATCCGCCTGGACTCCCGCGCCGCCGCCGGAATCGCTGCCCGCGATCGTTAGAGCGGTCCGCACGGGCCGCGCGATGGGCGCGGCGGGCTTAAGATTGACGCGCGGCCGACGCTCGGAGAACACGACTCGGACAGCGTTAAATATCACGTGCCTCATGCGAACGGAGCCATGCGATCGCGGAGCGGCCACATCGAGTTCGACAAGAAGGTGCGGTGGAAGAACCTCATCCCAGCCTTCCGGCCGTTGTTCCTGAAGTTCCTCGAGGAGACGCAGCAGATGCCGGAGGACGTCGACAACGTCGACGTGCTGATCGAAGAGAACCTGCGCGACCTCCGCAACAACCGCAAGCCCGAGGGGTACAACCGCGAGGGCGCGATGCGTATGATCTTCCCGATCTCGAACAAGGTCGAGTTCTACGTCTACGGTCGAGGGAAGACGGTCGAGGTGGCGCACCTGACCGAGTCGCTCAGCCGGGTCTTGCAGAAGTACCGGCTCAAGCACACGATTGCGTGGGACCAGCTCAAGCTATTCGCGGACAAGAAGGAAGCGTAAGACCGCCCGGGGGCAGGCACTCGGCCCAGGCCGCGTACCTCTACTTAGAGGTATGTTTTCCGGCGGGTCCCCCGGACGGCGGGCCGGCCTCACCCTTCGAGACGGACGCTCTCGACGACCGAGTACTCGGCGCCCTGCGGCGTCAGGATGCTCCTCTTGAGGTGGATCGCGTCCACCCGGTGGGTCCCGAACTCGTCCGCCGCCCGCGCGCGGAGGATCGTCCGAGCGGGGTCGAGGTCGCGCGGTCCCTTCATGCGAGCCAGGGTCACGTGGGCCCTCCACGTCCGGTTCTCCCGACGGAAGCCGAGCGGTTCCATGGATGCCTCGAGGGCCGCCGCGATCGTCGCGAGCGGCTCCGCGCCATCGACGCCCACCCAGATGACGTTCATCCGTCCGAGGCTGGGGAACGCGCCGGTGCCCCGCACGCGGATCTCGAACGGGCGGACGCCCGACGCCGCCTCTCGCATCGCCGTGACGATCTCGGGCACGAGGCCCTCTTCCGTGTCCCCGAGGAACTTCAGCGTGAGGTGAAGCTGGTCCACGGAAACGACTTTCAGAGGACCGCCCGCCTTCCGAAGCTCCGCGGCAAAGCTCTCGAGGTACGGCGTTGGCGGTACGTCTGCGGCGATGAACCCCCGGAACGTCACGGCGCTGGCTCTCCTGAACCCGATGTCGCGGCGACGAACCGGCCTCGCTCATCGAATGTGCCCTGAAGGTGGCCTTCTCGAATCGCGGTCCGGAGTACCTTCTCCGCATCCGCCCGGGAGACGTGCAGTTCGCCCGCGAGTTCGTCGAGGTCGAGGGTGCCCCTCGCCCGCGCGATGGCGGCGACGTGGGCGAGTGCGAGATCCCTCGCGCGGAATCGGCGCTGGTACGCGAAGAAGAACAGGCCCGGGATCAGGAAGACGGCCGCGCACAAGGACGCCGCGGTCGCGCTCAGGGTCTGCTGGAGCGCAGCGCCTGCGACGGCAAGGATGCCCGAACCGCCCGCGATCGCGAGGGTGGCCGCCGAGACGATCTGATACCACGTCCGGGGTTTCACGCGCCCGCGCTCCTAGTCCGTCACGAGGGTCCCGTGGAACGGTTCTCCGAGGATCGCGGCCCGCAAGGCATGGAGGTCCCGGCCGTTCACGACGCCGAGGGGCGTCCGGTCCCGCGCGAGGACCCGGGCCGCCACGGGATCGAACACGATGCTCGGGCCCGCGGCCGCGTGCCCCGACCCGGCGACGCGGACGAGGTCCTCGAATCGCATGCGCTCGATGAGCCGCGCACCCGGATCCGCCTTCGGGTCGCTCGTGTACACGCCGTCCACCGAGGTCGCGTTCACGATCCGCGCGGCGCGGACGAAGCGGGCGAGGGACGCACTCACCCGGTCCGTCGTATGCCCGGGCCGGGTCCCCGCCATCAGGACGATCGAGTGGCGTCGCGCGAGTTTCGACGCCTCTGCATACGTCGTCGCGGGCTCCCGGTTCGCGCGGCCGCCGAGCGCCGCGGCGAGGAGGCGCGCGTTGAGTCGCGTGACCGCGATCCCGAACTCGTCGAGGGCGCGCTCGCCGATCCCGAGCGCGCGGCCCGTCTCGATGTAGTACCGGGCGATGCGGCCGCCGCCCGTGACGACAAACAACGTCACGCGAGACGACACGTCGCGCAAGAGCGCCGCGAGATCTCGCAGATGGCGAGCGTCCTCGTCCCCGGGGACGAGGACCGAACCTCCGAGCGAGACGACGACTTTCTCCATGTGGACGCGGTCTCGACGCAAAAGGTAATGAACGATAAATAACTGTGTGGTGCGACAAATGACCGAACTGTCCGGGATGGACAAGTACAAGTTCCGACGCGCGCTCGAGCAGATCGAAGAAGCGGCCGGCCGCGGGACGGAACTCGTGACTGTTTACATCCCGCCCGAGCGACCGATCTTCGACGTGACGAACTACTTGCGGGCCGAGCTCTCGCAGTCGTCGAACATCAAGAGCGCGAGCACCCGCAAGAACGTGACGCAGGCGATCGAGTCGGCGATGCAGCGCCTCAAGTCGTACAAGATGCCGCCGTCGAACGGGCTCGTCGTCTTCACGGGGCACAAGCAGATTAGGTCGGACCAGACGGAGATGGTCGCCTTCGTGCTGGAGCCGCCCGAACCCGTCACGTCGTTCCTGTACCGCTGCGACTCGAAGTTCTACACCGCGCCGCTCCACGAGATGCTCGCGGAGAAAGACCTCTACGGCCTCGTGGTGATCGACTGGAGCGAAGCGACCCTGGGCATGCTCCGCGGCAAGCGGATCGAGGTCATCAAGAACCTCCAATCTCAGGTGCCTTCCAAGCATCGGATGGGTGGGCAGAGCGCCCGGCGCTTCGAACGGGGCCACGACATCGCCGTCCACGAGTGGTACAAGAAAATTGGAGAGTTGATGACGGACGCCTTCCTGAACCAGCCGGCTCTCAAGGGGATCATCATCGGAGGCCCGGGGTACTCGAAGGAGGAGTTCGCGACGGGGGACTATCTCCACCACGAACTGAAGAAGAGAGTCATGCCGACCTTTCTCGACACGGGCTACACGGACGAGTACGGTCTCCGGGAGCTCGTCGAGAAGTCGCGGGAGATTCTGAGCGGTCTCGACTTGATGCGAGAAAAGGCCCTGGTGCAGGGGTTGATGGAGGAGATCCGCAAGGAGGACGGAGGCCTCGCGGCGTACGGCGAGGACCAGGTCCGCCATGCGCTCCAGCTCGGGGCCGTCCAGACCCTCCTCATCTCCGAAGGGCTGCGGAAATCCCGGCTCAAGCTGCGCTGCGCGAACGGCGACTGGGAGGGCGAGAAGACCGTGGCGGAGGACGGAGAGCTGCCCTCGTGCCCGAAAGACGGCGGGCCCCTGACGGTGGTCGAGAACCAAGATCTGATCGAGGACCTCAGTGGGATGGCGGGGCAGATGGGCTCGAACGTCGAACTGGTCTCGAAGGACTCCGAGGAGGGCGCGCTCCTCCTGAAGGCGTTCGGCGGGATCGCGGCGATCCTCCGCTACCGGGTGACGTGATGGGTCACGACCCCTGGTCCGACCTCCGGGATCAGGCGGAGACGATCCGGCGGTCCATCGAATCGAGCTTGAGTGTGACGACGGCGGGCATCCTCGAGGAGGCGCCGGAGGACCGCGGGTTCTTCGCGCTCGCCACGCACGCATGGGCGAAGGAACTCAAATCGAAGCCGGCGGACATCGCGTCCCGCGCCGCCCGCGTCCGGGTCGCGGCTCCCTTCTCGCCGCTGAAGGCGGAAGGCCCGTACGTCAACTTCCGGGTCGAGCCATCCGCGTTCGCGGACCTCGTCCTCGGGTCGGTCCGATCGCAGGGCGAGCGGTACGGCGCGTCCCCGCCCCGCAAGGAACGAGTCCTCCTGGAGCACACGAGCACGAACCCCACGGGCCCGATCCATGTCGGGCGGGCAAGGAACCCGTTCCTCGGAGACGCCCTCGTGCGGATCCTGCGTCTCGCCGGCTACCCGGTGCAGAGCGAGTACCTGGTGAACGACATCGGCCGCCAGATGGTCCTCCTCTACTGGGCGGTCCGGAATCTGCCGATGGACTCGGTGGCGGCCGAACCCCGGATCGAGTACCGGTACGTCGCGCTGTACCAGAAGGCGAGCGCGATGCTCGAGACCGACGACGCGCTCAAGCGGGAGATCGAGCGGCTGACGCAGCGCTTCGAGGGCGGCGACGTCCAGCTGACGAAGGACATCCGGAAGGTCGGCGAGGACATCCTCCGAGGGATCCTCGGGACGTTGCGCAACGCCAATGTGACGTTCGATTCGTTCTTCTGGGAGAGCGACTCGATCCTCGACGGGAGTGTCCAGCGCGTGATCGCCCGCCTGATGCCGCAGAGCCGCGAGGAGGATGGCGCGCGATACATCGACCTCACCGCGTTCGGCCTCGAGGGCGACGCGGCGAAGTACGTCTTCGTCCGCCGGGACGGCACCTCGCTCTACACGACGCGGGACATCGCGTACCACCTGAACAAGAAGGAGCGCTGCGACGTTGCGATCGATGTCCTCGGGGAAGATCACAAGCTCACGTTTCAGCGGCTGAAGGCCGCGTTCCAGCTCATGGGGATCGACTGGGCGCCGGAGACGATCTTCTACGCGTTCGTGACGCTGCCGGAAGGGCGGATGTCGACGCGCAAAGGCCTCGTCGTGTACCTGGACGACCTCCTCGAGGAGGCGCTCGACCGCGCCTACGCCGAGGTCGCGAAGCGCCGGGAGGACCTCTCGGAAGAGCGGAAGCGGGCGATTGCGGAGACGATCGGCATCGGCGCGGTCCGGTACAACATCGTTCGTGTCCAGGCGGAAAAAGCGATCCTGTTCCGCTGGGAGGACGCCCTCAACTTCGAGGGGAATTCGGCGCCGTTCCTCCAGTACGCGCACGCTCGGGCGTGCAGCATCCTCGCGAAAGTCAAAGGACGCGGCCCAGGTGAATTCGACCGCCTCACGCATCCTCAGGAGCAGCGGCTCCTCCGGTGGATCGCGAAGTTTCCTTCGACGATCCGAGATGCCGCGGCCGGTCACCGCGTCCACGTCGTCGCCTCGTTCGCCGCGGACTTCGCGGCGCAGTTCAACCAGTTCTACCGGGATTGTCCCGTCCTGACCGCGGACCCCATGGGCTTGCGTAACGCCCGGATCGCCCTTGTCGACGGCTCCCGGGTCGTCCTCCGCAACGCGCTCGACTGCCTCGGGCTGAAGGCACCGAACGAGATGTAGGTAGCGAGGTCACGGGCAAAACGTGGAGGCGAAGCGACTAGAGCCGCTTCTTCTCCTCTTTGATCTCCCTGCGAGGCTTCTCCTTCTCCTCGCCGCCCTTCTCGCGTCGCCCCCGGATGGGCCGCCACTCGCCGGCCTTGATCTTCCGGCGGGCGTACATGCCGAAGACGAAGAGAGCGATGATCCCGATGACGCTGCCGTAGATCGCGTAGGGCTGCCAGGCCGGCTGGCGGACGTTGACGGGCAACGACGCCCGGTTCTCGCTCGTGACCCATGTGTACGGCTCGGACGAGTCGTAGATGTACACCTGGAGGGTCTTGTTGCCTTGGCCCGACAGGCTGAGGTGGAACACGAGCGTCACGGTCTCGGGCGAGGCGATCGAGCGGCTCCCTTTCGGGTTCCCGTTCTTGTCGAACCAATCCGCCTGGGTCGCGACGACGGTCGTCACGCCGCCGCTGATGGAGAGGACCTGGGTCGTGACGTTCCCGGCGGCGGCGCGGCCCGCCTTGTTCGTCACGTTGATCGTCACGGTCATCTGGGCGAACTCCTCCGGATCCGCGGGGCTCAGCTTCAGCGTGCCCGCCTCGACCTTCAGGTCCGCGTGGAGGGTCACGTCGATCTGGACCTGGACGGATCGGTTCAGGTAGCCCGTGTTCGTTTTGTTCGACCCGAATCCCGTGTCCTTGACGGCCAGCCGGACCGTATAGCTCGAGTTCCATTCCTGCCACGCGAACGTCACGTTGATCCCGTAGAACGTGTGGTTCGTGCCGGTCATCCCGACGATCGGCCCGGGGATCGTCCACGTGACATTCAGACCGGAGCCGCCGCTGTAATTGTACTTGTCGTGGTCGTCCGTCGTCCGCGACGCGTTGAAGGAGTACGTCTTCCGTTCCATCGGGCTCGTGATCGTCCCCCAGTCCTTCGAGGAGTCGAGGATGTCGAATGCGGGCACCGGTGCCTTCGTGTCGTTGATGATCGCGTTCATCGAGGCGTTCGCGGATTTCCAGCCGACGCTGTCCGTGACGGTCAGGTTCACCGTGAAATTTCCGGGCTTCGAGAACGTATGGGTGACAGTTCGCCCCGTGGCATCGGCGATGTGGTCCCCGTTGAAGTCCCAGGAGAACCCTCCGTCGAGGATCGTGCCGTTCTTCCCGGGATATGCGCCGTCGGACGACGGCCCGCCATCGAATTTGACGGGGATGCCTTCGTCCACCTTCAGCTTCGCGCCCGTCGCCGAGTCACCAACGGTCCGGTTCGTCTTGAAGCGCGCGATTGGAAGCTGGTCGTCCACGAACAAGGTAATGTTTCGATAACTAATGTTGCCCCCCGTATCGCGATAGGTCAGGTTCACGGGCTTGGTCCCGTTCTGCGTGTAGTTGAACGTCGTCCAGATGCCGTATCGGACGTCCGCCGGAATCGACGTGAAGCGCCACGTGAAGTTGCCCCTGGACTCGTGGTCGTTCGGGTCCCTCGTGTCGTTCGCGCTGAACGTCAGGACCGTCTTCCCCGCGACGTAGGCTTGGTAGTTGTCGAACGTTGTGTTCACGACATAGAACTTGCCCACGGGCCCCGTGACTTTCGCATTCGCGGTCCCGTTCACGGACCTGGCAACGGTCATCTGGATCTGGGGGGTTCCCGTCGTGACGCGCGGGTCGATCACGGCGGGTGAGAAACCCAGGATGTCCACGACGGTTGGGTCCGGAAGCACCCGCGAGGTGGTCAGCTCATAGCCTCGGGGGAATGCGACCGTGTACGTGTAGTTCTGGTATGCGGACGTGTTCGAGTCCGGGACCATCGTCATCGTCACGAGATACGACGCCGCCCCGACGGCGATGTACGGAGGAGCGCCTTTGAGCGAGTACGTTGCCGTCGTGTTGATCCACACCTTCGCGTCCGGGGTGGGGAGCGTCGGACTGACTAGCACGGTGTACGACGCGAGGCTCGAATTGTACGCCCGGTTGCTCGTCGTCAGGAAGCCGTCGGTCGTCACATATCCCGGCCCCTTCGCCAGTAGCCAAGGCTGGAAGAGGGCGATCTCCCCGGCCGTGAGGGTACCATCCCCGTTGCCGAGCGTCGCGTCGATCTGAAGCCGCAGGTTCCGCAGATTCGCCGGGCTCAAGCCGGACAACGTGCTGTCCGGGTTCAGAGTCAGGTTGCGCCACACCGTGAGGTTGCTCCAGTCCTTCGTGCCGTAGGCGACCTTCGTCTGGTAAAGCTCGGGTGGCGCGGCCGCAAGCGTGACGTCGTGGGGGTTCGTCGTCGGCAGGGAGACCGACTCTTGCGTGGAGAGATGGCCATCCGCGTCGACGATGAGCGTGTACGTCCCCGCGGGCGCGTGGATGTCATAGAAGCTTGCACTGACCGCCGCAGGGATGAGCCGGTAGAGGCTCGAGGCCGGTGCGCCAGGGTTGTAGAGCCACGCCACCACTCCCGAGCCGAGGAAGTTCCCGTCCGTATCCAGGACCTGTCCGAAGATCCGTGGGCCGGGGACGAGGTTGATGGTCGTCGTCGACGTGCTGCTGACGTCGACCGCCTGATCGGTCTGGAAGTCGGGCGCCACCGCTCGGATGACGAACGGGGCGGGCCAAAGCGTCAGGTTTGCGGAGCCGCTTGCGTTCGTCGTGTTCGTGGCGACGAGTTGGCTTTTCCCCGTCGGATTCGACACGTTGTACGCAGCGACGGATGCGCCGGCGACCGGCGAGCCGGCGTTCAGGACGCGCACGACCAGGACCTTGCTCGGGCTGCCGTAGCGGTTCATGCAGACGCTGATCGTGACGGTGCGGCTGCCGTCAAAGCGCATCGGGGTCGAGGTCGATGCGTCGTAGTATCCCGACCGCGTCGTGGAGATCGTGTAACTGCCCGTCGGCGGCGTGAACGCGTAGACGCCGGCTCCGTTCGTCGTTGTGGTGAGCGGGGCGTTGATCCCGTTTGCGTCGACCAACGTCACCGCGGCCCCCGTCACCGGAGTCTGGGGTCCGCACGTGGTCACGGCCCCGGTGACCTGGTTCGTGGCTGCCATCGAGGTCAATGGAAGGAGGGCCATCGCGGCGAGGAGGATCACGAGGGCCCCAGCGAGCACTCGGATTGCCCGTTGTCCCCTGGGATTCATGCAGTTTCTCCTCGCTCACACAGTCGAGCCGTCCCCCGTCACGAAACCCGTTCGGGGGGCGGAGGATGCGGCGAATTGAGTGACGGTATTTAAGCGTAGTGGGTGAAGCTTCGAACCGCATGCATCGAGGAAAGTTCCATACCGCCGAGGGCCATCCGCGACCCCCGTGGCCGCGTCTTACGCGCTCGTCGCGGCGACGACGATCTTCCTCGTTACGTACGTGTTGATTTCCCTCCGCAACGTCGGCCGGTTCCCGCTCGAGCGGCCCGCGGTCGCGATGCTCGGCGGCGCGCTCATGCTCCTCTTCGGCATCCTCACCCCGAACGAGGCGATCGGGGCGATCAACCTCGATGTGATCCTCTTGCTCGTCGGGATGATGGTCCTCGTCTCCGGCCTCGACGTGTGCGGCTTCTTCGACCTCGTCTCGTCGCGCATCGCCGCGCGGGCGAAGAGCCAGGCCTCCTTCCTCGCGTGGCTCATGATCGCGACGGCCTTCCTCTCGGCGCTCGTCCTGAACGACACGATCGCGCTGCTCGTCACCCCCGTCGTCGTCCGAAGCACGCGGGCGCTCCGCGTGAATCCGGTGCCGTACCTCGTGGCGGTCGCGATCGCGGCGAACATCGGGAGCGTGGCGACGGAGGTCGGCAACCCGCAGAACGCGTTCATCGCGATCCGTTCGGGCATCCCGTTCCTCACCTTCACCGCATACCTGTTGCCCGCGACCCTGGCGTGCCTCGCGGCGGCGATCGGGCTGGTCTGGCTCGCGTTCCGGAGGGACCTGAAGGCGCCCCTGACACCCGCCGCCCTCCTTCCGCCCGTGCGCCTGCAGCGGACGGGCCTCGCCCTCACGCTCGGCATCACGATGGCCGTGTCGGTCGGATTCTTTGCGGCCCCGACCCCGGACTGGCTCCCCCTCGTCGCCCTCGCCGGCGGCTCGTTCGTCCTGTTCTTCCTGCCGTTCGTCTCGACGGCTACCCCGCGCACCCTCGTTGCGAAGGTCGACTGGAGCATCATCCTCTTCTTCGTCGGGCTGTTCGTCGTCCTCGCCGGCGTGCGGGCGTCCGGCCTCTCGGCGGCGATCCAGGACGCGTTCTCGTCCGGGTTCGGAGGGCAGTCCGGAGGGCTCGTCTGGCTGACGGGCCTCTCCGCCCTCCTGTCGAACCTGATCAGCAACGTGCCCGCGGTCCTCCTGCTCGCGGAGGTCGTGCCGCAATCCTCGCCCCAGCTCTGGATCGCCCTCGCGGCCAGTTCGACGCTCGCCGGGAACGCGACGATCCTCGGCGCAGCGTGCAACGTGATCGTCGTGCAGATTGCCGCGCGGGACGGGGTCGAGGTCTCGATGAAACAGTTCGTGCGGGCGGGCCTCCCCGTGACGGCCGTGACGCTCGTCGTGGCGACGGTCCTGATCGCCTTCCTCGTGCCCGCGTAGCCGAACGTTTTATGGCGCGCGCCGGCCCTGGCACGGCCGATGGGCCGATCGCCCGACTTCGCGACGGAGCGGCGGCGGATGGTGGACCGCCTCGTCGCGTCCGGCTACATCCGCGACCCGCTCGTGCGGGACGCCTTCCTCGCGGTCCCGCGGGAGGCATTCGTCCGGCCGGGAGACCGCGACGACGCGTACGCGGACGTCCCGCTGCCGATCGGGCTCGGCCAGACGATCTCCGCGCCGTCGATGATCGCGATCATGCTCGAGGAAGCGCGCCTGCGGCCCGGGGAGCGGGTGCTCGAGATCGGGACTGGGTCCGGCTATCACGCCGCCCTCCTCGCCCGGATCGTCGGCCCGGAGAACGTCGTCACGATCGAGCGCCTCCCGGACGTCGCCGCGTGGGGCCGCTCGAACCTCGCGCGGGTCGGCCTGGCGGGCGTCACGGTGGTCGTCGGAGACGGCAGCCTCGGCTATCCGGAGCGGGCGCCGTACGCGTGCATTATGGCGACCGCGGGCGCCCCGCGCATCCCGGACGGTTGGCGGGCCCAGCTCGCGACCGGCGGCCGGATCGTGGCGCCGGTCGGGGCGACGCGGCACGGCCAGGTGCTCGTCGTCGCGACCCTAGGGCCGGACGGAACGCTGCGGATTCGGGAGGGTACCCCGTGCGCGTTCGTGCCACTCGTCGGCGAGGCCGCCTGGCCGGAATAGCTCATGCCGTGGGCGCGGAATGGCCCCACGCCTCGTCCGGCAGACCCTTGTAGAGCGGGGGCTCCTCCGGCGGCGCGACCTCCGCGAGGATGCGGTCGAGGTCCGCCTCGTTCAGGGACCAGTAGAAGATCCGCCAGTTCCGACCGTCGAGGAGGGGCATCGTCTCCCAGAAACTCTGCAGCAGCCCGGCGTCGTGGAGCGCGTAGAACACGTTGCGGTCCGGCGGTTCGATCACGTTGTCGATGATTACGCTCCGGAACCCGAAGTAACTCATGACGATGCGGGCCTCCGCCAGCGCCTCGGCGCTCGTGCCGCCCAGGCGCTTCTCGATCGC